>Ga0207701_10002793_pt1 | contig 18033 bp, 18 predicted proteins | sample KBSSwiSSwithPhiX_FD_184294 | JGI IMG/M metagenome (GOLD analysis project Ga0207701, IMG submission 184294) | Switchgrass rhizosphere bulk soil microbial communities from Kellogg Biological Station, Michigan, USA, with PhiX - S5 (SPAdes) (version 2) | ecosystem: Environmental > Terrestrial >... | reverse complement strand
CCCCCCCCAGCCACAAACACAGGCGATTACGCAATTTGCCCGTTGCAGCTGCCACTTCGGCCTGTAAATCGTAGTTCCACCTCAAATTATCTGGCGAATGGGGAATATTCTCGCCAAAGTCCAGTCTTATTCCAAATGATCCGCAAATTGGCATCCGCTCCCTCCCCTCCCGCGTATCTTTATCCCAGGCGGCTCCGATCACGTCGGGGACCTTCCGCTCGCGGATAGAAACCCAAAAACAGAAAGACCAATGATAAAATCGAAAACACTCCTGGCCGGCGCTGCAGTCGCCGGACTGATGAGCGGTTCATTCGCCGTGCAGGCGCATGCCGCCAATACAAACGCCAAAGCCGGTGTCTCGCTCAGCCAGATGAACGATGATGCCCAGAAGAAGGACGTTCACTCCTGCAAAGGCGAGAACTCCTGCAAAGGCAAAGGCGGCTGCAAGACCGGTGACAACGGTTGCAAAGGCAAGAACTCTTGCAAGGGCAAAGGCGGCTGCGCCACCGACGGCAGCCACGACAAGAAGCCCGGAAATTAGGACAACACTTCGCGCCACCGGCGCGAAACGCGGAGAGTCGAAGTTCGACCCTTCGATTCTCTGCGTCATATCGGACATGCCCGCGAACGCATTCAATAATTTCAACGACTATGGCATCGGCATCGGCCTGCGCGTGCCGCATTACCGTCACATTCTTGAGAAGAAACCAGTCGTTGATTGGTTCGAAATCATCTCCGAGAATTTCATGGTCGACGGCGGCCGGCCACTCCAAGTCTTAGATCAGATCCTCGAGCAATATCGAGTGGTGCAGCACGGAGTGGCCATGTATCTCGGGTCAGCTGATCGGCTTAGTCGCGATCATTTGAAGAAGGTCAAGCGGTTGGTGAAACGAACCAACACGCCCTGGCTGAGCGACCACCTCTGCTGGGGTAGCGTGGACGGACGCTACACTCATGATCTCCTTCCGATGCCTTACACCTTTGCTGCTGCTAAGACCACAGCAGCTAACATTCGAGAGGCCTCCGATTACCTCGAAGTTCCAATTTGTGTCGAGAATGTGAGCAGTTATGCGGAATTCCATGCCTCTGAAATGACGGAATGGGAATTCCTGTCCGAAGTCGTGGAGCGCGCTAACTGCGGAATTCTACTTGATGTGAACAACATCTATGTCTCTTCACAAAACCACAATTTCGATCCCTACGACTATCTGAACAACGTTCCGCATTACCGTGTCGGGCAAATCCATATCGCGGGTCACTCCAAGTTCGAAAAATATATACTGGATACGCATGATCATCCGGTGCTCGACCCGGTTTGGAAGCTTTATGCGCATGCCATTAAGCTGGTAGGCAGGACGGCCACCTTGCTGGAGTGGGACGATCGCATTCCCACCTTTGCCGAAGTTCACCGGGAGGCGCTCAAGGCGAACCAATTTGTCGAAGACCAATTCCAAACCGCGGCCGCCTAGTAAATCTCGCGCCGGTTCCCGAGCCGAGTTGAAGGAGCTCCAGAGACTGATGGCGAGCGCCGTCTTTCGTCCACTCACCGCGCGGGATCGCATGCAACCGCGCTGGAGCGACGGCCGCAGTGCGCGCACCGTTGCCAACGAGTTCATCAAGCCTAACGACCGCTTAAGCTCGTTTGAACGCCTTGAGATTTACAACCGTGTTTACTGGTTCCGCGTTCTCGATTGCCTCTACGACGATTACCCTGGTCTGCGGGCCATCGTAGGCGAGAAGAAATTCCTGAGACTGGCGACGGCTTACCTGGCAAAGTATCCGTCTGTTTCCTTCACTCTCCGTAACCTCGGCCAAAGGCTCGAACAGTTTCTTCGCGAGGAACCGTCCTGGACTGCGCCTAACGAAATCCTCGCACTCGATATGGCCCGCTTTGAGTGGGCGCAGGTTATCGCGTTCGATAACGCCGAGAAACCGCGCCTCACCATGGATGAGATTTCTAACACGCCGCCTAGCCGTTTACGAATTGGATTGCAGCCTTATCTTTCCTTGCTCGAATTGAATTACGCAGTTGATCGTTTTCTTCTCGCGATCAAGAAGCGCGAGGCTGACACTCTACGCGACGAAGCGAGTAACACATTTGAGTCGATGCCGCACTTGCAGAGACGGAAACGACCGGTGCGCCGACCCAAACAAGAGCAAGTCCGGCTCGTCGTGCATCGTTATGACAACCTGTTGTATTACAAACGACTCGAACCGGAAGCTTTCGCTATCCTAAGAGGGTTACAACAGGGTAAGTCGGTTGAGAAAGCCTGCGCGGCAGCTCTCGCGAATTCCAAGCGAAGGGACGTCGATTGGGTGTCCCAAATCCAGGAATGGTTTCACGACTGGTCAGCCTTGGGCTGGTTTTGTTCGCGGGCGAGATAGGACCTGCAATCGAGTCCTACTCGAGCTTTCGGAAGCGAATCGATTTCTTAGTGTGACCCTACCCTACTCCCCGCCTCGGCCGACAAGGCGATCTACGGTGGAGCGAAGCCGCTCGACTTCGAAGGGCTTGGGAAAAACCGTATTCACTCCCAATCGGGCGTAAGCCTGGCGCGCCTCAGATGTAAGGTGAGCCGACAAGATGATGATCTCTCCTGGAATACCTCGCTCTCTGATTGCTTCGACTAATTCTACACCGGTTAGGTTCGGCATTCTCTGATCGATGATAATGACATCGTACGGCTTGGAGTTGGCCTCGAGATTGGCGAGAGCGGCGGCACCGCTCGCAACGCAGACGACTTCATAGTGCGATTTGGGGAAAACAAATTGCAACGAAAGGTTTACCGACACCTCATCATCGACGGTCAGAATCCTGTACGGTCCATCCACGGCCTTTCCACAAAGCAACGACCGTGCCGCCATGTATGGGACTGCTTTGGAGTTGATGCCGCGCAAGGCTAAACGGGTCCAAATCCATTGCGTCTCGATCCGTCCCTTCCTGCGCCGGCGCGACAAAAGTGCTTGGAAGTTGACCAGAAGAGGCCAGTATGGGGTGTTATGGGACACAGCCAAGGCAGAGATAACGTCAGAAAACGCGCGGCACGCCGCAAGAAAACCGAGCGAATCGCAGGCGCCAAAGCGGCCAAAAAGAAGGCGACGAAATAGCCCAGGCGGCAGCCTGTTCACAATCGGCTCCGCATGGCCAGAAAGGATCCGGCAAACGGCCGGCGCGCGCGCGTTCTCGTGCTGGTGGATGAATCGAATGTTGGCAGTTCCGTGCGAACCGCGGGGCGCGGTCTGGATTGGCTAAGACTGCGCGAATTTCTCTCGGGCGCGCACACTGGACGCGATCTGATCGAGATGGTGGTTTACGCAGGGCTGCCACCCGCGATTCCTATCTGGCAGGATGAGCGCGACAAGAAAAGCAAGTTTATCCACTGGCTGCGCTCAAATGGATTCCTGGTCGTGACCAAGGATGGCGCGCCCGCCGAGGAAGGCCACTACAAAGCAAACGTGGATGTTATGATGGCAATCGACGCCTTGGAGTTGTCCGTCGAGATGCAGCCCGATGTGGTCATTCTCGTGACCGGCGATGCTGATTTCGCCTATCTTGCCACCAAATTGCGCCGGCGCGGAATTCGCGTCGAAGTCGCCTCCGTCACGCAAAATCTGGGGAACGTTTTGAAGTCGGCGGCCAATGGTGTGATCGATCTTGCGCCCTTGATCCGGACTTTTGAGCTGATGCCTGTCGCGGATTCGCCGCCGGCAGCAACGCGACGTCGAAAGTAAGATTGCCTCGCGATTAAGAGGGGCACATCGAATCAGACAAACGTAAAGCTCAAGGGCACAGGAAGATAGATGGAAGCAGCCACAGCGAGCATCCGTCCCGGAGCTGTTCGTCGCCGTCTTCTTGACGATTATCGGCCTGTAGCACTTGGTGCAGCCCGCGCCTGGGTTGACTTCTTTACCATGCTCCGTGCGAAGGGTCGCGCCGGAGTGTTCGTAAACGGCTTTCTGGCGCTCGGATTTGGTTCACTTGTTGTCGCATTCCACAATGTTTGGACAGGCTTGCCTGTCGTCCTCACCATTTTCGGCTGGGCACAAGTGCTCAAAGGTTTCGTAAGCTTCGTCGCACCGCGAATCGCACTCCGGGGTTTGTCGCGAGTTTCGCTCGAGCGAGCGTGGCACTTCAGAGCCGGAGGAATATTTGCACTCTGCCTGAGCGCGGTGCTGTGGTACATCGTGCTGTCGCGTCTACGGAATGCCTGATCAGCGAACGTAGTAAGCCCCGTTCCGCATCACCCGACGAGCCTGCTGCCTCGAAACCGCGATGGGAAAACCCTGCTTTCGCACGCTGTAACCTTTTTTTTCTTTTGGTGGTCCCGACTGACTGCATAAGATCCGCTCCGCCGCCGTTAATTACGAAAAACGCCGAAATTTGACCCCGAGGGGCACAATAACGGCTTCTATTTTATTTATGGTATTTATGGGTCCGTCGCGGTTCTTGCTCCCCTTCGCTCTTTGCGCGCTCCTCTTCGGCTCCGGAGCGAACTCCAGCGCGACGAGAGCGCCACGGGGCTTGTTTGAAATCGGGGGCGATGCCTGGACCAACCCGGGAATCAGCGGATGGCGAGCCGAGATTAAGTGGTCAGCAGCGAACCCGGCTGACGGTGTCTACGATTGGTCGAGGATCGACGGCCTCATCTCCAATTCCATCACTTACAACAAGCAAATCGGGCTTTCCATAACCTTGCTCTCTTCCCCACCCGACTGGGTGACCAAGCTCCCGGGAGCAAAAACCTATAACACTTCTCTTGGCCCCGATCCCATGGTTCTCCCTTTTGACCCGGTCGTTCAGCCTAAGATTATCGCCTTCATAAAGGCTCTTTGTCAGCACTTTGACGATCGCCTCGACTACATCGTCATGGGAGGACTTGGCTACAAGACGGAGAGTTACATGCCCCTACCTTCTGGCATTGGTCTAGACATGACCGTCTCAGATTACACTGACGCCTGGGTGGCCTCTTCCGCTTTCTTCATCGACACCTACAATCAGAATCTTTCCTCGACTCCTTTTATCCTCGCGTCGGGTGCCCCTTTCTCTGATCCGCAGGCCGCAGCAGCAATCATGGCGATCATCAATCACGGTCTGCTTTATCCGCAATTTGGAATTATGCAGTGGGGGTTAAACGCCACGAGCAACAATGGCTTTTTCATTAACAAGCTGATCCAGGACAACGCGTCCGACCGAGCGACCGGGTTCCAGCTCACTGGGGCTTCCGATGGTTCAGTAGGTGGAGATCTCAAGGGTACACTCGAACAAGCCCTGGATGCCGGCGTAGGCCTTGGAGCCGATTGGATCGAAATCTACGCAGCTGACGCAATGAATTCTGCTTATGCTCCGCTTCTCGCCTCGATCGATTCGGAGTTGAATGTACTTCCAGGTCCAACCCCAACTCCGTCGCCGACCCCACCACCGCCACCTAAATACCTTCTCAACATTTCCACTCGCGTCGATGTGCAGAGCGGAGACAGCGCGATGATCGGCGGATTTATCATTTCTGGAAACGCCAACAAGAATATTGTCATTCGGGCGCTCGGGCCTTCCTTAGCCGCCCAAGGAGTCCAAACAGTCTTGGCCGACCCAGTCCTGGAACTGCATAACGCTGCCGGCGAAATAATCGCTTCAAACGATAACTGGATTCCGCTAATCCCCAACGTCCTTCCGGTCGACTTAAACCCAAGCGATCCATCCGAGTCAGTCATCGCCGTTAGTCTGTCTCCTGGCATCTACACTGCGGTTCTGCAGGGTGTGAATGGCTCCGTCGGCAACGCGCTCTGCGAGCTCTACGATCTTGAACCGGGTGATTCCTCCGTGCTGAACATTTCCACGCGTGGAAACGTGGGCAGTGGCGACGATGTCATGATCGGTGGCTTCATTGTCGGTGGGACTGACCCCCAGAGCGTCATCATCCGTGGGATTGGCCCATCATTAGCCGCGGCCGGCGTAACGGGGGCGCTGGCCGATCCAATCCTTGAGCTCCATAACTCTGATGGCTCGCTCATTTTCCTAAACGACAACTGGCGCTCCGACCAGGAAGACCAAATCATCGCTACAAGAGTCCCACCTACCGACAACAAGGAATCCGCCATTGTCGCAACGCTCAACCCAGGTGCATACACCGCAATTGTGCGCGGAGCTGGCGACACGACCGGCGTAGCCTTGGTCGAAGTTTACGCGCTAGATCAGTAGTCGGCGAGGGTTGGCGTCATCCTAAACCCCGCTCGAAGATCACCACCGGGCGCGATGGTTTGAATACCGTCCTTCTCTTCAAACGCGCGCTGCTCATGTCGATCAGTCAGACCCCAGCACGGTTCAACGCAAAGAAATGGACCACCGTCGGACCAAAGTGTGAAGTAGGGCACGCCGGCAAAATCGAGGACAACCTTGCGTCCGCTCGCTGCATCGCGATAAACGAATTTGCGATCCGGCACGTCAACAAACTCAAGGATGAAAGAACCGGGAAGTTGAGCCCGATCGAAAGGCATGTCGCCCCCAGCAAATGTTATCTCCTCGGTCTCGCCACTAAGATAGTTCCCCGGTGAAAACCACCGGCGATAGCGACCCGCGGGCATTTCCAGCGTGAAACTGTCAAAGCTCGCCGCTGCGAAGCCGGGATGGAGCCCGAACTCGAGATGTGCCGTCAGTTCGGACTCTTGGTTATGAAAATGGAAATCGACTGCCAGCTCTCCGCTCCGCAAAGTGTAGGTGAGCGCTAGTGAGACCTTAAGTGGATATTCCTCCGCCTTAATTTCGTTAGGCGAAATCCGGTAAGTGAGCGCAGCTTGTTCGCCTGCCCCAAGATTTGCGCTTACATCGGTGAAGAGTTTTTGCCGGAGAAAACTATGCGTCCCGCCGCGAATCTCACGTCCACGATAGAGGCTGCGCTCATCTTTCAGGCGATGAAGAAAATACCCCATAACGGTTGAGTGATTTGCCCAACCTCGATCCGGCTTGCTCAGATCGTTGTCTCGATGAACAAAACCGATCCATTCCCCTGCCCCGTTCCGCAATGCCAGGCTCACCAGTTCCGCGCCGAGTCGAGAAACGATGATGCGCAACCCGCGCTCTTCGTCCGTCAGGACATCAAGCAGACGTCCGGTGCGCTCGATTTCCCGGTGCGTGAACTTCATCCCCGAATCAGGGGAACAATCCGCGAGTGCCCTTGGCTTTTAGCACTCGCTCGACGCCGATCGCCATCGCGGCGGTACGATGCGAAACCTTGTCTCTTTTCGCGCGTCGGATGACTTGCGCGAAGGAGTGTTCGAGGATGCGGAACAGTTTGTCGGTCACTTCCGTTTCTGTCCAGAGGAAGGCTTGCAAACCCTGCACCCATTCGAAATACGAAACGATCACACCGCCAGCGTTGCAAAGAATGTCCGGAATGAGAAAGACTTCATCCCAACGGCTGTTTAAGTGCAGGTCCGCTTCCGGGCTGGTCGGCCCGTTCGCGCCCTCAGCCAGAATGCGGCACTTAATCTTGTCCGCATTCTTTTCCGTGATGACGCGATCGATCGCGCAAGGCGCCAAAATATCGCACGGCATCTCCAGCAGTTCGTTAGGATCAACCCGGTCGGCCTCGCTAAAGGCACGCAGGTTGCCCTTCTTTTGCGCGTGCAACTCGGCGGACTTCACATCGATTCCTTTCGCGTTATAAAGCGCCACCGTATGATCGCTGATCCCGACAATCTTGACCCCGGATTTCAGGCCTAACGACAAGGCGGCCACCGAGCCGACGTTGCCAAAGCCCTGGATGATCGCGGTCGATTTCTCGGGGTCCATCTTGAGCATATCCATGGCGCGCTCGATCAGGTAGACAACACCGCGGCCAGTCGATTCGCGACGGCCCTCTGTGCCACCGATGGAAACTGGTTTGCCGGTGACGATTTCGTTGACGGAATACCCCTGGTAAACGGAATACGTATCCATGAACCACGCCATGACCTGCTCGTTCGTCCCCATGTCCGGCCCCATGATGTCGGTCTTCGGCCCGACGAATGGGATCATCTCCTGCATGTAGCGGCGTGAAACAGCCTCGAGCTCTTTGTGCGAAAGCTTTGTCGGGTCGCAGGCGACGCCGCCTTTCGCTCCGCCGTAGGGCAGATTGTTGAGCGCGCATTTCCAACTCATCCACATCGCCAGCGCGGCCGTTTCGCCCATTGAAAGATTTGGGGCAAAACGAGTGCCGCCTTTGGTCGGCCCGAGCGTCAGGTGATGCTGCACCCGGTATCCCTGAAAAGTCTTGGTGCTGCCGTCATCCATGTGCACCGGCAGCGTGACGGCCATCGCGCGCTTCGGATACATGAGGCGGTCGCGATCGTTCTTATCGATGTTCAGGTAATCGGCGATGACGTGGAACTGGTCACACGCCATCTTAAAGACTTCGTCGTCGTATATCATAAATGGCAAAGCCAGCAGGATAAACCGGGCCAGCAGTTGGTGCAGCTTGGTTTTCCGATGGGACGCGCTGGCCGTCAAATGCAAAACGCGGGCGAAGGGGTGTGTCGGGGTTTGTCGACCCTGCGTGGACGGCACAGCGGCCGTCCCTCCAGAGGGATTGGCAGGCTCGGCATGGTGCCGTAGTCTTGGCGATCTGCATGACAAAACCCAAGTTTCCGTTACATCCCGAAACGATCGCGGTCCATGCCGGCCGCGCGATTGATCCTGCGACGGGAGCGGTGTCCGGGCCCATTTATCTTTCCACAACTTTTCAACGAGCCCCGGACGGAGGCTATCCGGCGGGGTTTAGCTATACGCGTTCCGGCAACCCGAACCGAACTGGCCTGGAACAGGCGCTCGCTACTCTCGAGGGAGGAGCGGCCGCCGCGGCATTCGCTTCAGGCTTGGCGGCGGCGGCGGCGACGTTTCAAGCGCTCGCGCCGGGTGATCACGTGATCGCGCCGCGCGAGGCTTATCACGGCGTTCTGCGACTTCTTCGAGAGGTGTTCGTCCGCTGGCAACTCGCCGTCGATTTCGTCGATATGACAGACCTCGACGCAATCAGAAACGCTGTCCGTCAAAACACCAAACTGATCTGGATCGAGACGCCTTCAAATCCGACGTTGAAATTAACCGATATCGCCACAGTCGCAGAAATGGCGCACGGTGTCGGGGCTCGGCTCGTCGTCGATAACACGTGGTGCCCGATGATTCAGCAGCCGTTCCGGCTCAGCGCCGATCTGGTCATGTACTCGACCACGAAATACTTTGGCGGACATAGCGACGTGCTCGGAGGTGCGCTCGTTGCGCACAAAGACGACGAATTTTTTCAACGTGTTCGCAGCATCCAGAATGAGGGCGGTGCGGTGCCGGCGCCGTTCGATTGCTGGCTCGTGCATCGCGGATTGCAAACCCTTCCCTGGCGAATGCGTGCGCATTGCGAAAACGCCATGCGCGTAGCGCAATTCCTCGGCAAACATCCGAAGGTCGAACGAGTTCATTACCCGGGTTTGTCGTCGCACCCGCAATACGAGCTTGCCCGCACGCAGATGCGTTCGTTTGGCGGAATGCTTTCATTCGAGCTGAAGGGCGATCGCGCCGCCGCGATGGCGCTGCCTAACCGAACCCAAATCTTCACCCGCGCCACAAGTCTTGGCGGCGTGGAAAGTCTGATCGAACATCGTCAATCGATCGAAGGGCCGGAGACGCTCACGCCCGAGACGTTGTTGCGCCTCTCGATCGGTCTCGAGCATCCGGACGATTTGATTGCTGATCTCGAGCAGGCGCTGATGTCATAATCTGGAGGGACGATCCGCCTCAGGCGGATGTCGTCCGTGTTTCTTCGGGACGCCACCTGGAGACGCGGACGGGACGGAGCCTGTCCCTCCAAGTGCGCTCTACAAATTCAGTTTCCTTCTCGCCATCGTTACCACCTCATTCACCTCTGCGACGCGAAGCAGATAGGCCGTTCCAAAAAATGCTCCCGCTCCGATTGCGATCGTCAGCGTAACTTCGAGAATCAATTTCCATCCCGAACCGCCGCTGGCTGGAAAGACAAATCTCTGCGCAGCAAAACAGATCGCCGCCAGGACCGCGCCAGCGGCGAGAACTTTGCCTAACGTCGCCAGCATCTGCCCAGTTTCGAGCCGGCCGGTATGCTGGCGCATCATCGCGTAGAGAAGAAGGAAATTTGTGATGGCAACAAAACTCGTGGAGAGGGCGAGCCCGCGGTGCCCTAGTCCGAGATGAAAGGTGAGGTACCAGTTGAGAACAAAATTCACCGCGATGGAAATCAGACTAACGACCATGGGCAGATGTCGCTTGTTGATCGCGTAAAAGGCGGGAGCGAGCACTTTCACTCCCGCATAACCAGCAAGTCCGATCGCATAAAACTGAAGCGCGCCCGCCGTCTGGATCGTCGACGCCGCCGTAAAACGTCCATGCTGGTAAATTACCGCGATAATCGGCTGCGCGAGGATCATTAACCCGATCGCGGATGGAATCGTCAGCAACATCACCAGGCGAATGGCATGGGCAAGCGCGCCGCGAAATTCCCCGGTGTTACCGAGCGCCGCGCTCCGCGAAACGAGCGGCAGCGTCACCGTCGCCACCGCCACCCCGAAGATACCGAGCGGCAACTGCATCAGCCGAAAGGCAATGTTCAGCCAGCTGACCGGTCCATCGCCAAGCCGCGCGGCAAATCCGCTGTTCACGAGCACGTTCACCTGCACGGCGCTCGCCGCGATCACAGCGGGCCCCATCAAAGTCAAAATCGTGCGCACACCGGAATCGCGCCATTTGAAGTCGGGATTGAACTTAAACCCGACGCGACGCAGCGACGGGAATTGAGCGGTCAATTGCCACAGGCCGCCGATCAGCGTGCCGATCGACAGGCCAATGAGAGAACGCGCGCCGAAATGCGGGTCGAACCACCATCCGAGCGCGACGCCACCAATGATTGAGCCGAGATTAAAATAACTCGACGCCATCGCAGGCGCGCCGAAGACGTTCTTCGCATTCAACATTCCCATGGCCAGCGCCGCCAATGAGACGAGCAAAATGAATGGCCACATGATGCGCGTGAGCAAAATGGTCAGCTCGGTCTTTTCGGGCGACCAGCTCCACCACGTCATGACGCCGACGAGTTGGGGCGCGAACACGATGCCGAGCAATGTCACCGCGCTCATGAAAATCGCGGTCAGGGTCGCGACTTTGTTTGCCAGGTGCCAGGCCGATTCATCGCCTTCGGTCGCGATTCGTTGCGAGAACGTCGTGATGAACGCGGTGGAAAGCGCGCCTTCGGCAAAAAGGTCGCGCAACATGTTGGGCAAACGGAACGCCATGAGAAAGGCGTCGAGATTTTTGCCCGCGCCAAACAGGCCGGCAAAAACCTGTTCGCGAATCAGCCCCAGGACCCGGCTGCACAAAACAGCGAGCCCGACAATACTCGTCGCCTTGGTGCTGACGCGCTTCTCGTCACCCATCAGTTTGTGTCGCAGGCTCGCTCGGGACTGAGGAAGCGTTGATAAATAAAGGAGGCCGCGATTAGAATCACCGCCACGCCGACAAAGGCGCCGATCCGATAAAGCTCATCGAGATCATTCAGGTCGTGCAGGAACAGTTTGCCTAACGTTACTCCGAGAAGCGCAACACCAGCATAACGGGCCGCCCGCTGCTTGATCCGCATGCCGGCAATGATGAGGCCGAGGGCAAAAAGTCCCCAGGCGATCGAGTAAGTCATGTCCCGGGAAAAGTTGCCGGTGAATGAAAAGGTAAGCGTCGGACCGACTGAAAAATAATCGGCGATCTCGATATTGAGGAGAAGAAAGGCGAGAATCACGCCTAACGAACCAAGTAATGGCGGGCCAAAGCGCTCGATCGAATTCTCTCGCGGTTTTCCGAAGAGTCGAACACCTCCGAGAAGACAGGCGGTGGTGATTCCATAGGCATAGAGATACCAGTTCCAAATCCGGGTGGCGGCGCGTCTATGATATTCCAAGACGGCTGGATTCAGCGCGAGGCGGACGAAAGCGAGGCAAAGCAGAACGACGCCGACCAGCCGCAGACCGCGATGCGGCAGACGATGAAAAAGCAAGAGAAGAGCGCAACCTTCCACCGCCCAGCCCAGGGTGATCCATTCGCGATGGAATTGCAGAGGAAAAATTAGACTAACGAAAAGTAGCAATGCGCCACCTTGCCAGGCGAGCCGCGCATCGCCGGTTGACGGATCCGCGTGATAGAGCTTCAGCAATGTCGCCACTCCGATCGCGGCCGGAACGATGAAAGCCGCCGGTAGCAATCCCATCCGATCATTAGGAAAGGCGAGGTCGATGGCACGATAGAACAGCCAAAATTGAAGGGCCTGAGCGATTGCGCTGATCGCCCACGACCACGCTTTGTCCTTCTGCGCAGAACAGAATGGGAAAGCGACGAAGAAGATCAAAAAGAGCGCGTAATATCCGAGCGCGGGGATCGCCTCTTCGTTCGAGAAGTGCGCACCCTGCCAGGTCACTTCCACCAGACCAGCGCCGAACAAAGCGGCGAGCGCGAGCCAGTCCGCTTGCCTAACGATCGCCGCGACCAGCAGAATTCCGGTGAGGATCAGAGCAACCCCAAAAACCGGCGTCGGATTCCGAAGCTCGACCGCTTCGATCAAAATGATCAGGAGAAAGAACGGCGTGACCGTGCCGGCGGCAGTGAGCGGGAGCATGCTTGGACGCCAGGCTGAAGCCGGGACCGTCGCGGCGTGGAGCAACGCGAAGATGACAATGGCGACAAGCGCCGCTGAGAGCGGTGCGTGTTGCGCAAACAATCCGATCCATCCCGCTACCAGAGCGAAGGCCAACGCCCCGGCACCGAATGCGATCGACCGATGTGCTCGACCAAAAACCGGAAGCGCGAGAACCCCGGCATCTGCGAGAAAGACGAAGCTGAAGAAAAACATCGGCTGCCGCGCGAGCACTGGAGTGGCCAGGAGCCAGAAGCAAAATCCGAGCGCTGTGCATCCTGCGAGCGCCGCAGCCGCAGCGGTCCAGATGTTTGGTGAAATCGGTCCGGTTGTAGCCGCTTCGCTGTGGGAAGCGCGGGCTCTTAAATGCTGCCAGAAGTAGAACGCCAAAAAGAGCGCTTCGAAGCCGAGAAAGATCCAAAAGGCCCGACCGCCCTTGGCGGCGTTGAAGAACTGGAACGCCCAACCCAGTTGGGTCAAGGCCGTGCCGATCGACGCGAGCAAAACCAGGTACGACCAGCCTTTGCGCAACGCGACGGCTGCCACACCGAGATCAAGCAGCGCGATGTAAAGAAAGAGCACGCGAGCATTGTCGCTGCCGCTCGGAAGCAGAACGGGAGTAAGGAAACCACCTAACAATCCCAAAATAACGATGACCTGCGCGGAGAGATTCGCGGCGAGGAGGAACGATCCGAGGGTCACTGCCGACATCGCGAAAAACGCACTCGTTAGGGAGATCAGCCCGTAAAAGGAGTGCGCAGCAAAAAGGTCCGCGTAAAGAATCACGATGCCGGTCGCGCAAAGACTTTGCGCGGTGACCCGATAGCGACCATTGGCCAGCCACCAGCCAGCTGCGACCAGGGCGAGACCGACTGCGCCGCCAATCACGATTCGGCCAAACGGCGTGATCAGGTTGTTGTCGAAGGAATACTTCACCATGAACACGACACCCAAAAAAAGCGCGAGACCGCCTAACCATGCGAAAAGTTTGACGCCCATGAACGCTTCCCAGTTGAAAGGCGTAGAACCCTGAGGAGCGACGGCCGGAGCTGGTTTGGGCAACGGCGGCGGAAGCGGTGGTGGCTTTTTTGGATCCCGCGGGACGGGGGGCCGCTCGTCCGGAACTTGCCCTGACACATCCAGCGGCGGCGTCGCGAGCAAGGGCGACGGCGGAATTACGACCTTCTCGCGTATCGGGGCAGTTTCGCTCTGCTGTAATTTTCGCTCGAGCGCAGCGACGCGTTCGGTGAGTCCGGCAACCGCTGCGCCTGCCTTTTTCGCGTATGCGAAAAGGGCAACAACAGCCAAAGCCACGACAAAAAACAGAAACGCCGTCATGAAAGGTTGCCTAACGACAGAATGTCACAAACCGGTTGGGTGATCGAGAAATTCCCACGGCACTTCGAAGCGTTGCGAGAGCTCGGCAGCCAGCGCCTTGACCCCAAATGTCTCGGTTGCGTAATGGCCGCCGAGGAAAAGATTGATGCCAACTTCCCCTGCCGCGACCGCTGCCCAGTGCGGTGCTTCGCCCGTAATGTAGGTGTCCACTCCTGCCCGAGCCGCCCGGTAGATTTCTCCCCCGGCGCCACCGGTCACGATCCCGATGCGTTGCGTTTCCGTCGGCCCAGCACCGATGCAGTGGACGCGTCCGCCTAACGACTTTTCGAGTCGGGCGAGCAAATCATCCCGGCGCAGGTTCGCCTCAGCCTGGAGGCCGAGGAACGTTCCTTCCCTTTCGAGAAATGGCTTCGTGTTATTCAAACCAAGTGCAGTCGCGAAAAGGATGTTATTGCCGATGCGCGGATGAAAATCGAGCGGGAGATGGGCGCTGTAGAGCGCGAGGTCGTGATCGAAGGCCAGTTTCAAAGCTTGATGCAATGGACCGGTAACCGGCTGCAACCCCGGCCAAAACAAACCGTGATGCACGACGAGCAAATCAATCCCCTGCTTCACCGCCATTTGCATCGTCCGCCGCGAGGCATCGACCGTGGCGCCGATTTTCGTGACCGCGCCGGAGTTCTGAATTTGCAGACCGTTGAGCGCGTTCGGGTAATCCTCAATCTCCGACAGGCGTAGCATTTCGTCGGCAAAGCCAACGATCGCGGAAAGCTCAGGCATGGCCCACTTTGGCGAGAACAAGACCGCTTTGCACGCTTCTAGTTTTCTTGACGAATCCGATGCCGCCGATAATCGTGCGGTGAAGTAGCACCGTTTTCATTCGAGAAAGGAATCCCGTGGAATACACCGACGCACCGTCAGCTAATGCAAACCAGGGTCTGCAAACGCCAACCGCGGAAACCGGACTTTTGGAAACGGCCGAAGGCAAGGCGAGCGATATGGTCGCGGTGATGTTCAGCATCCTCCCGGGGCTCGGGCACATCTACAAAGGCTACCGTGTCATCGGCCTGCTCCTGATGTTTCTGGGGACTCCAATGGCGATAGGTCTCGCGCTGTTGACCGCCACCTTCACGGCCGGCTTCGGATTTTTTCTCCTCCCCATCTATTGGATCGCCGTAATGATTAACGTCTGGGCGATTCCAGATCAGGTGGTGACTACCGCCGCCGACGAAGGCGAGCAGTATTGATGTAGCCGTTTCGCTGTGCGAAACGCGGGGGCAAACCCTCGCCGAGCAAAGTTGTAGAGTGCCCTGTCCCCAGCGCAAATCCATCTCGGACCGCGTCGCCTCCTCTCTTCCGCTGAGACAGCGGACGCTACAGCACAGACGTGCAGAAGCACGTCCCTCCGCTGAAATCACCCTGCAACCGCCGCGTGAATTTCCTCGAGAATTTCGCGGAGGCCATAGCGAAAATTCCACGCCGGATAATGCTCCTGGAATTTTCGCACATCGCTAATCCACCAAATGTGGTCGCCGATCCGGTTGTCCTCGACGTATTCCCAGGAAAGTTTGCGACCGCTGATTTCCTCGCAGAGTCCAATCGCCTCGAGCATCGAGCAATTGGAGTGGCGGCTGCCTCCAAGATTATAAACCTCCGCGACGCGCGGCGCCCTAACGAACGCCACAAACGCCTCCACCAGATCGAAGCTGTGAATGTTGTCCCGCACCTGCTTGCCCTTGTAACCAAAGACGCGGTAAGGCCTCCCGCTTACCGTGCATTTCATGAGGTAGGAGAGGAAGCCGTGCAGTTCCGTTCCCGCATGCGCCGGTCCGGTCAGGCAACCACCCCGAAAACAGGCGGTCGGCATGTTGAAGTAGCGACCGTATTCCTGCACGAGCACGTCGGCCGCGACCTTTGATGCGCCAAAAAGCGAATGCTTTGTCTGATCGATGCTCATCTGTTCCGAGATGCCGGGCTCAAACTCATGCCCAGGCTCGATTTCCCAGCGCAACGCCAGCTCGCGCAAAGGCAAGCGGTTCGGCGTATCACCATAAACCTTGTTCGTTGAGATAAAGACGAACGGAGTTTCCGGGGAAAAATTTCGCGCTGCCTCGAGAAGATTGAGCGTCCCGTTGGCGTTGACCGTGAAATCCATTTGCGGATCGCGCGCCGCCCAATCATGCGATGGCTGGGCCGCAGTGTGGATAATCGCAGCCAGACCGCGGCCGTGCTGCTTGAAGAGTTCATTCACTGCTGCAGCATCACGAATGTCGATCTCGTTATGCTGATAATCGGGAACGTTCGCTACCAACTCATCACGGGTGCGACGCGTCGAGGCTTCCTCCCCGAAAAACCGTTTCCGCATGTCGTTATCGATCCCCACGACGGTGCAACCTTCCGCCGCGAAACGCCGGACCGTTTCCGAACCAATCAACCCTGCCGAGCCTGTGACGAGAACCGTGCGCGCTCTTTGCATTTCGTTAGGCCGGATCCATTCCAATCATCCAGGTCAGTTGTCCGTTGGGCGGATTCACCAGGCTGGCAGGATAATCGCCACCGGCCAAGACCTGGTCGATCAGCTGCTGACTCTTGTTCCCCCGGACAAGGAAAAGCACGTGCCGCGACTGGTTGAGGAGCGGCAGCGTCATCGTTAGGCGCCATGTCTCCAGTTTCGGCACGAAGTTCGCCATTACCTGCCGAATCTCTTCGTGAAGCGCAGCCGTTCCCGGAAAAAGCGAAGCGGTATGACCATCATCGCCCATCCCGAGCAGCATCAAGTCGTGCCGGTAAATCGTTTCACCATGCTGGGTGGCGAGAAGCTTGAGCGCGTCTTCGTATTCTTGCGCGGCGAGCGGCGGATCGATCTCTCCCCGCAAACGCATGATTGATCTTTCGGGAATTGATTGCGGGGCAAAGAGCGACTCGGACGCCATCCGATAATTGCTTTCCAGGTCATCAGGCGGCACGCAGCGTTCATCGCCGAAAGTGAAGCGAACATTCTCCCAAGGTAGTTCGCGCGCGATTCGTCCGAACTCGGCGTAAACGGGACGCGGGGTATTGCCGCCGGAGAGAGCGATCCGGAATTCACCTCTTTCAGCCAGCGCTGCGCGCGCCTGCTCGAGGATGAATGAAGCGGCGTCGGTGACGAAATTTTCCGTCCGAACGATTGTGGCGCTCACCTCAGATCGCGCAATGACTTCGGCCATGCTTCCGGAGGTACTGTTGATGGTACTCTTCCGCGCGATAGAACGGTGGCGCGGGCTCGATCTGCGTTACGATCGGCCGGGGAAAACGTCCGCTCTTGTCGAGCTCCTCCATTTTCTTCTCAGCCGCCGCCTTTTGCTCCGGTGAATGATAAAAAACGACGGAGCGATATTGCGAACCAACATCCGGCCCCTGCCGATTGCGAGTGGTCGGGTTGTGATTACTCCAAAAAACATCGAGCAAGTGCTCGTAGCTCACCTGCGTGGGATCGAATTCGACTTCGACCACTTCCGCATGACCGGTGTCATGGCTGCAAACCTGTTCGTAGGTCGGGTTTTCCGTCGCGCCGCCCGCATATCCGCTCGTGGCCGAAATCACACCCTTGGTATTACGAAACAATTCTTCAACACCCCAAAAACATCCCGCGCCGAAAGTCGCTTTCTCGATACTCATATGCGCACAATCAAACGAGAGAGCGTGGCATGCAACCGGAGCCCTGTAGCCGTTTCGCTGTGCGAAACGTGAGAGCAATCGTGGCCGAGGGAGAAACTAAGTCTGCAGCATCATCTTCTCTCGCGCTTCGCGCTGTAGTCGTTTCGCTGTGCGCAACGTGAGAGCGATGTGATCGCGGAGAAAGAAAACCTGCGGCATCATTCTCCCTCACGCTTCGCACAGCGAAGCGGCTACAGCGCGAAGCGGCGGCAGGTCAGCGAGTCAATTTGTGAATCTCTTCCACCCAGACGATTTCGCACGCGCCTTTGCCGCTATCGGTTCGGCTTAGCGAGCTGCGCAACGTCCCGATGTCGGGTCCAGTTGCCTC
>Ga0207701_10002792_pt1 | contig 18038 bp, 17 predicted proteins | sample KBSSwiSSwithPhiX_FD_184294 | JGI IMG/M metagenome (GOLD analysis project Ga0207701, IMG submission 184294) | Switchgrass rhizosphere bulk soil microbial communities from Kellogg Biological Station, Michigan, USA, with PhiX - S5 (SPAdes) (version 2) | ecosystem: Environmental > Terrestrial >... | reverse complement strand
GAAAGTGTTGTGATCCATGCTCACGGTCACAACCGGACCTTTTTCCGCGTCTTCCGCCAAACAAGGCGTGGATGCCAGCGCGGCGAATACGAGGGTCAGTTTCAAAGCGCGTAAGACGCTTTGCGGCTTGTCGGTCCCGAGAGACGCTTCCCCATTTGAGCGGGAGCACATTAGGTCACGGACTGTCAAAGCGAGACTCCTTGTTTCAGTTAAAATATTCGCCGGAGGGTCGTGCGGTGCCCCTGATGGCAAGCCCCGCGTTGGCGTGACGAATTCCCAAGCCCGCGAACATGTCCCCGTAATTGGACACGCTCGTCAAAAGCACCAGCGGAACGGCTGAGACACTTCTTGAAAGCCGGCTGGAGGCTTTTTGTGACCTGTGGCCCGGCTTGCGATTCAAAATCACGGTCTCTGAGGGAAGCCTGTGTCCTGTCCCTTCGATCCATGCCTTTCCCGCCATTTCGGGCCCGGACCTCGCATATAATGGGCTTCAGGTCGGTATTGCCTGACTGACCCGCCCCAAAAAGCGGTCTGAAGATTTAGAACGATCGCCCGCAATCTTGCCCGCACTGAGCCAAGAGAGGGATCGCCAAACGAGTACACACTCATCAGAGTCTCCTGTCCTTTGAGACGAACCTGTCGACAGGGGCGTGAACTGCGGACCCTGCCAGATCCGCGAAGCTTTGCTGTCGAACTGAGATAGCGATGCTTCCCGGTATCAATCAGGATGACCGGCCCCGCGATCGATTTATTCCCATAGACCTCGATCATTTTTCGATAAAAAACACACGCGGCAACTCATCGGCGGTTCATGGCTGTTCGGCGTTACGATGCAACGCGTAGCAGGGAGTATGGCTCGGGTATCGCGGCGGTCAGCGCATCTTCCGTGTTGAGCGGTGGCCGATCGAACGATATTGATTTCGGCCAAACGAACGAACTCATCTAAAGAGAAACGGCATGACCGAGCTTGACCGTCTATCGGTCGCGCCGATCGCCGCAGCGTTGTTCGCAACTCGGCCTTCAGACTCGCCTTGAGAATTTCGGCCCGGTGCAGACGTCCACGCCAGCGGTCGCGCGGCTGATTGAATTGAACCGGCTTGCTTTCCCCGACGCGATCCTGATCGCGATGCGCGGCGATATATTCCCACACATGACCGTGAGCGAAACGTGAAGGGGAATCATCAGCTGCTCGCGAATAACGGGACCTGAACGCTGCTCTCTCCTGAAGAGGAAACATCCTCGCGTTTGGGAGGTTCAGGTGAAGATACTCAGGGGAATTCTACTCGGCGGCGTTGCGATGTGGTCGAGCCAGGCTTTTGCGGCGGATGAGACGGCATCGGAAATTCGCGCGCTGCAGGCGAGACTGAAGCAGCTCGAGCAGCGCATCGAAAGCCAGGCGCGGCGCGATCAGGCGCAGACCAAGACCGCGGTCAAGGCGCCGTCGCCGTTCGATCCGTGTCTGCCGGGCAAGGTCTGCTACAAGGGCGTCACGCTGACATTCGGCGGCTTCCTCGATCTCACCGATATCTACCGCACCCGCAATCTCTCATCCGACGTCGGATCGGTTTACAACGCGATTCCATTTGCCGGAAACCGGAACTTCAACGTCGCCGAAAACCGCTTCTCGGCGCGCACCAGCCGGTTGTCGCTGCTGGCGGAAGGCAACGCCAGTCCCGCGATCGGCATCAAGGGTTACGGCGAGATCGATTTCGAGAGCGCCGGCGCCTCCTCGAACCCCGTTGCGACAAACTCGTTCACGCCGCGCATGCGCCAGGCCAGCATCGAGATCGACCGCAACGATCTCGGCTGGCACCTCCTGGCCGGCCAGACCTGGTCGCTGACCTCGCCGAGCAGGGCCGGGATCGATCCGCGCGGCATCGACGGGCCGCCGGTGATCGACTTCGAATCGGTGCCCGGCATCTACGCGGCACGGCAACCGGGCGTTCGCGTCTGGAAGGATTTCGGGCCGCAGTTTTCGCTCGGCGTGTCGGCCGAGAGCGCCCAAACCATCTTCGTCGGCGGCAATGGCGACTTTCGCGGTGCGACGGCGTTCGTTGGAACGCCGGCAACAGGACCGCAGGGCGTCGTGACCTCCAACATCCTGTTTGGCGTGACCGGCCCGGGCGGAAGCTTCTTCAACCCCCTGACCAACGTTTCCCTCAATCGGGTGCCGGACGTCACCGTCAAGGCGGCGTGGGATCCGGTGATCGGCGGCAACAAGCTGCACGTCGAAGCCTGGGGGCTCTACCGCGAACTGCTCGATCGCTCCAACTTCGTCAATCACAGCGTCAGCAGTTTTGCCGCCGGCGGCCATGTGGCCTACGAACTCGTCCCCAAGGTTCTCGACGCCCAGTTCACGGCGGGGCAGGGCGCGCTCGGCCGCTACAGCGGAACCCCGTTCAGCGACGCGACGTTCCGGGAGGACGGCACGTTCCAGGTGCTTCCGATCCTCGGCATTCAGGGCGGACTGACCTGGCATGCGACGCCGACGCTCGACATCTACGGCTTTGCGGGGCTCGAGAAGACCAAGGCCACATTCTCGTTCGGCAGCAACGGCGCGCCGTTCGGTTTCGGAAATCCGCTCTACGACAACCGCGGCTGCAACGTGGAAAATTCGCCGGCATCCCAGTGCAACGGCAACACCAGGGAGGTCCGGCAGCTCACCGCCGGCTTCTACCATACCCTGCATCAGGGCGCGTTCGGAGCGGTCAAGATCGGCACCCAATACTCCTTCACCCAGCGGTTCACGTTCGAGGGTGTCGGCGGCGCGCCGAAGACCGACGAACACATCGTCATGACGCAACTGCGCTACTACCCGTTCTGAGATGAGGTCCGATCATGTCGAAGCAACGAAATACCGCGATGCAGGATTATTTTTTGATCAGCCGTGCGGCGCATGTGATCGAGCGGAGCGGCCTGGCGATGGCCGGCGCGATGTGCGGGACGTTCGTCGTCGCCCAGATGTCGAAGGTCAATGTCGCGCTGTTCGGATCGATCGGATTCGCCGTATGGATGGTGTTGATCGGCATGGTCGGATTCTATCTCGGGATCGATACGCCCCGGCTGCCGGCGGAAGCAGCCGCCACGCGGCCGAGGCTCGATCCGGTCGAATGGCTCAGCGCCGCCGGCACCTTCCTCGCTGCGGTCGCAGCGCTGGCGTCGGTCTACGGCATCGTGCTCGATGAAGTCCCGGAGCGGTTCTGGGAGTTCATGTTCGGCTCCTGGTGGACGCTCGGCATCACCATGCAGATCGGCGCGGGCCTGATCGCCCGCCTGCGGCCGGCAATCAGGGTGCGCGGGTGAGGTTCATCGGCGAATGTCCGCCCGATCACCAACCACGCGAAGGTCGATCCTGCCGATCAGATCCGAACGGAGCGCTTCGGCGTCGTTGATGTCGGCCATGGTCTGCCGCAACGTGCTGACGTTCGATCCGAGCGACACGATTCCGCCCAGCACCATGGCAATCGATCCGATGGCGGCGACCGGGCTGGATCCGAGCAGGCCGAGGATCATCACGAGCAGCAAGGCGCCGCCGCCGGCGATGGCCGCCTTGGAAACCAGAACGATCTTTCGGCACCGGTCGGCGACCTCGGCAAGCTCCTCGAGCCGGGCTTCGATCCGTGAGATCTCGTCGGCCGGGCTATCTTCGTCTTCCTCGGCCACTAGGCCTTCACCGGTCGATTGGCATGGCTCGCCTGCGGTACGCCGCGGTTGAGCGACATATGGGAGTGAATGCAAATCCAGCCATCGGCACTCGCCGAAAACACCAGGGTGGCCCGGCCGGGGCGCGGAAACGATTTGCCGTCGGGGTGATAGCCCGTGCTCGTCCACGGTGCGATCACGGTCGCCATCATGCTATCCGGCGACGCCAGAACCAGGGTCTGCTCGAGGACGAAACGGAAGTCGGTGGTCTTCGGCCAGACATTATCCCATTGCGTCGCGATCCAGACGTCGATGCCGGAGATGATGTCGTTGTGCGTGCCGAAGGCGAGCACATCCGGATGGAACAGCGGCTTCGCCGCGGCGTAGTCGACCTCGCGGACATAGCCCGCGAAGGTTTCCAGCCAACGGCGGAAGAACTGCGTGATCTGCTTGTTCGCGGTCGGCAAAGCCGCCATTGCCTGCGCCATGTTCGGCCGCCTTACTTTGCCAGATACTTGTCGAACACTGCCGTCTGGCCTTCGAGGGCGAAAGCCGCGGCCGTCATGGTCACGCCGAGCGCCAGAACGGCGAGATGCAAGCTTGTTCTCATTGTCGCCTCCCCCTGATTGAACGGGTATCCCGGAGGGATCCCGAATTTGGGAGGGATCGTAGCGATTTTCCGGCGGTTCCGGAACTGCGATCGGCATGGAGCTGTCGCGAGAAAATGCAGCAACCGGCGTCACGGAGCGGCCACTTTTGGTCCCGTCAACGTGCCTGCGTGACGCTTGAGCCCCTTATCTTGGCTTTGGCCATTCCCTCTATCGTGTTTTGTAGCGGCGATTCGATTTGTTGAATTTTCCCAACCACCGGCTGATTTTGTTCGACCTGTTTGTTTTCGCAGCCTGTCAGCAACAAAATTGCAAGAAATGCAATTCTCGACATTATTTGAGTCCATTCTCGATTGGGTAGCCGGGTTCTCCGGTGTCTGGCGTTCCGCCGACCGCACCACCGCCAAATGCACGAACGCACGCTATTTCCCAAGCGCAGGACAAGCGTGTTTTGTCTCATTCGATCGCTGGGGTTTCTCGCTGATCGAGGGCGCGTCGGCGTTCGATCAGACAAGCGGCTAGACAGCATCTACGGGGTTTTTGCCCGACGCCTGTCATCTAGGGACACGATCCCGGAAACACACCACGCCACACGGGAATGTTTATTTTCGTGACTGCTGGCGCCGCGATCGAGCGGTCGCTGCTTCCGCCAATCCCTCGTCGATCTGCAAACGGTTGAGGCCGAAGTCCTTCAGCTCCCTGTCGCTGAGACTGTGCAGGATAAATCGCTGCGCTTGTTGCTCCCGGTGAGCGATCACGGCGCTAACCCGGTCATTAAATCGGCGGGCAAGCCGGATGGCGAGAAATCTCAGCGATCTCTTGAATGCCGGGATCACCGAATCGCTTGAGGTATGATTTAACGTCGTCATTGCAGGTCTTTCGCTAAAAAGGTCCCCCTTTCCAGACTGCAATATGCATTTTGTTGCCTGTGAAGACTTCCAGAGAACTGCGATTTATCGTCTAGATTTGCTTGAGATATCTCCGGAATGCCCGGGCGGGTGGCTGGCGCGCGGGCTATTCGATCACTTCGGTGGCGCGAGCGAGCAAAGCGGGTGTTACAGCGAGACCAAGCGCCTTTGCTGTCCGGAGATTGATGCAAAGCTGATACGTTGTCGGCGCTTCGACCGGCAGGTCGGCGGGTTTACTTCCCTTGAGGATCCGATCGACGTAGCCCGCGGCGCGACGATACTGGCTGACGTAGTCGGGACCGTACGAGGCCAGACCGCCACCGACAACCCAGAAGCCAGCATAGTAGATCGAGGGTAATTTGTGCCGTGCCGCCAAATCTATGATCAGATCGCGATGGGCAAGCACCGCCGCGCTGGTGGTCACGATCAGGCCTCCATTCCCTGCGCGCGCGAACGCGCCGATCGCGCTCTCGATCTCAAGCGCGTCGTGGACATTGACCGCGCTCAACTCAACGCCGAGGGAATGGGCCGCCGTCTGGATCGCGGCAAACTGACCTGTTCCGGCGGATATAGCGGGGTCCCTGAGAACCGCGACGCGCTTCACGCCTGGCGCGATCTCCCTGAGAAGGTCCAGCCATTTTCCGCTCAGGCTGTATTCATATGACGTGAAGCCGGTGGCGTTGCCGCCGGGCCGCGCCAGACTATTGACGAAGCCGGCGCCAACGGGATCGGCGACGCCTGCGAACACGACCGGCACCGTGCGGGTAGCCTGCAGCATCTGCCCAACGGTGGAGGCGCCGCTGGTCAGGATGACGTCGGGCGCAAGCGCGGCCAGCTCCGCCGCAAGAGCGCGCGCACGATCGGCATCACCGTCAGTGAAGCGAGGAAAGATTTGAATATTGCGGTCGTCCCAACCCAATTCCTGCAGCGATTGCAGGAACGCCCCGAGCCGGGCGCGACCTTCGGAATCGCTTTCGGCCAAACCGAGCAGGATGCCGATGCGCCGCCGTTCTGCCTGCTGTGCGAGTGCGGTGAATGGAAGCGCTGCCGCGCCTCCTAGACCTGCAATGAATTCCCGGCGCCTCATATCCGTACTCTAATTCAGTGCACCGTATCCTAGTCTAGCGGTTCAATTGAGCTACAAGGAAGCTGCAAAAGGGTCGGGCACGAGCTCGCGGCAGGCATCAACCGATATCGCTCACCTATTCGATGACCTCGTCGGCGCGGGCGAGCGTGGGGTAAATCTCAATCCCGCGCGACTTTGCCGTCCAGAGATTGAGTCGGCCGGCTTGATGCCATTTAGAACACGCGCAGCATAGGCCCCCATCAGACGCCCGCCATCCGCAAAAACGCGTGCCGAAGCTTGCCAGAGCGCCTTCTTCGACGGCTCCCCGGTATGGATGTATGGCCGGCATCTCATAACGCCTGGCCAGATAGCCGAGCGCAGCGCCATGAGCTAAGAACGGCAGGTCTCCGCCAGACACCAGCACGGCATTGCGGTCGCGCGGGAGCGCTGCCATGGGGCCGAGAGTCCTGCCAGCTTATTGCGACAGCCAGGCTGTCCCATGTTTTGCGTCGCAGCTAAGCTTTTCAGTGTGATACCGTCCAAAAAAACGTCTGCACAAAAAATCCTTGGGGGGATACATGGACAGTACGCTCGAACGCTCGACCATGGGCAAGGTCTATCTTCGGCTGCTGCCGTTTGCGGTCTTGTCCTACATCCTGGCCTATATCGACCGGATCAATGTCAGCTTCGCCGGGCTCACCATGCGCGGCGACCTCGAAATGTCGGCCGGCACCTTCGGCTTTGCCGTCGGCCTGTTCTACTGGGGCTATTTCATTTTCGAGGTGCCGAGCAATGTGATCCTGGAAAAGGTCGGCGCCCGGATCTGGATTGCCCGGATCATGATCACCTGGGGGATCCTCGCAGGCGCAACCGCCTTCGTGACCGGCTCCACCAGTTTCGGCATCGTGCGCTTCCTGCTCGGCGTCGCCGAGGCCGGATTCTTTCCGGGCATCATCCTTTATTTCACCTATTGGTTTCCGAGCCGTCATCACGCCCGCATCGTGTCGGGCTTTCTGGTAGGCCTGCCGGTCGCGGTGGCGGTCGGTGCGCCGGTATCGACGGGCCTGATGAGCCTCGATGGCCTGTTCGGTCTGCGCGGCTGGCAGGTGATGTACATTGCCGAAGCGATTCCGACCGTGATCGTCGGGGCGATCACGTTTCTCGTGCTGACCGACCGGCCCGAGCAGGCAAAATTCCTTACCGCCGAAGAACGCAACTGGCTCGTCGCCACGATCGCTGCCGAACGTCGCGCGACCGAAGCGGTGCGCAAATACACGCTGTGGCAGGCCATGTACAATCCCAAGGTGCTGCTGCTGGCGCTGAACTATATCGGTATCGTGACCGCCAGCCTTGGCATGCTGATTTTCATTCCGCAGATGATCAAGTCGCTGGGCAACTTCAGCAACATGACGGTCGGCTGGCTCACCATGATTCCCTATATCTGTGGCGCCATCGCCATGGTGGTGTGGGGGCGCATCTCCGATCGCATGAATGAGCGGCGCTGGAATCTGTTCGTCGGCTGCGTGTTCTCGACCATAGGCCTGGTCATCGCCGGCATGACGATGGGAACGTGGTGGGCGCTGGTGGGCATGTCGATCGCCGCGATGGGCTTTTATGGCTCCAAGGGTCCGTTCTTTGCGATGCCGCCGATGTTTCTCAGCGGCGCCGGATTGGCGGCGGGCATCGCCTGGATCAACTCGCTCGGCAATCTCGGCGGCTTCTTCGGGCCTTGGTATGTCGGCACAATGAGGGATTTGACCGGCAGCTACGCGGGCGGCCTCTATGGGCTCGCTTTGCTCGGCCTCGTCGCGGCGATCGTGTGTGCGCTGTTCCTGCACATTCCAAATCGCTTGCCGGCGTCGACGGTTGCCGCGCCTGCCGAGTGATCCCGATCGACGCTCTGCCGCGGCCTGGCAGGCGAACCGATCCTGACCGGCTTGCCAATAGCTTTCGGCGACCGCAATGGACGTCGATTGCAGATCGCGCGGGTTGCAGGAAAGACGCGACAGTTCATCGGCCCGTGGCGCGCGGATCGTCAGTGGCATGCCAAACCTCCTGGGAGAGAACGGTTTTCAGTGTGAGCGTCGTTCGGCGCGCGCGACAATGTGATTTGCCAAAACCGTGTGCACCGGTCCGCGGACACGGCGATGAAAAACACCTCAAACACCTCATTCCGTTCTTTCGCAAATGCAAAAATAGCGTGCGAGACTTCATCCGAGTAGACATCAAGTGCAAACCCGCTACGCTGGTGACCTTAGGTTGACCAATGGCGCTCGACGATTGATCGACCGGATCAAGGGACATCTCGACGGATAATCTCAGGGTTCGTGCGCGTTCGGGGCGCACCAGACATCCAGCCACCCGAAAAATAAAACGAGTCAGGGAGAGACACATGAACAAGCTTCTGCTGGCAGCCACCACGGCGGTATTCGCTTTGGCTGCTTCCAACGCCACGTTCGCAGCGGACAAGAAAACACTTGCCTTTGTCGTCAATGGCGCTTCCGACTTCTGGAAGGCGGCGGAAGCGGGCGTGAAAAAGGCGCAAGGCGAACTTCCCAACTACAACCTCGTGTTCAAATATCCCGAGCAGGCTGCTGCCGCGATTCAAATCCGGCTGATGGACGATCTCGTCGCCGCGGGGGCCGCCGGCATCATGGTGAGTTCCGCCGATCCCAAGACGTCGAGCGAAGCCCTCAATCGCATCGGCAAGCAGGTGGCCCTGTTCACGACCGACAGCGACGCGCCCGAGACCAGCCGGATCGCCTATATCGGCTCGAGCAACGTCGATGCCGGCAAGCAGGCCGGCGAGTTGATGCTGAAGGCACTCCCCAATGGCGCAAAATGCATGGGGTTTGTCGGATTGCTCGGCGCCGACAACGCCAAGGAGCGCATCCAGGGGGTCAAGGATACCATCAAAGGATCGAAGATCACGCTGGTCGACGTCCGCGGCGACGACATCGATCAGACCCGAGCCAAGCGCAATGTCGAGGACACGCTGACGGCCAATCCCGACATCAACTGCATGGTCGGTTTCTACTCCTACAACACCCCCCGGATCTACGAGGCGCTCAAGGACGCCGGCAAGCTCAAGCAGATCACCATCATTGGTTTCGACGAGGACCCGATTACGCTGGGTGGCGTCAAGGAAGGAACGATCTTCGGCACCGTCGTGCAACAGCCCTATGAATGGGGCTATCAGGGCATGAAGGACATGGCCAAATATCTGGAGGGCGACAAATCCTTCATCCCGGCCAACAAGCTGATTATCGTCCCGACCAAGATCATCGACCCGTCAAACGTCGATGCGTTCTGGGCCGAACTCAAGCAGCGGCAGGGCAAGTAGCGGAAACGGCGGATAATCCCGGCCCACCCGACCATGCGACCACCGGCCCGTGCGCCGGTGGTCCGGCATCAAAAAATGCCTCCTGTCGGAAACGTCGTTGCCGGAATCGCAAGCATCGAACAAGATCAGCACGCGCGATCCACCGCCGCAGACAAGCGATGAGGCATGCCGGGACCCGTCCTCGAACTGATCAGCATCTCGAAATCCTATCCCGGGGTACGGGCGCTTCGCGACGTCAGCCTCGCGGTCGCGCCCGGCGAGGTCGTCGGGCTGATCGGAGAAAACGGTGCGGGCAAAAGCACCTTGATGAAAATCCTGGGTGGCGTCACGGAGCCGAGCGCCGGAATCATCAAGATCCGCGGCGAGCAAAAGCACAACCTCACGGTCCCGGAAGCGATCCGCTGCGGCATCGCCTTTGTTCACCAGGAACTGAACCTGTTCGATAACCTCGACGTGGCGGCAAACGTCTTCTTCGGCCGAGAACAATTTTCATTCGGGCCGTTCCGGCTGATCGATACGGCTGCGATGATGTCCCGCACCAGGCCACTGCTCGAGCGGCTCGGTGCGGACTTCGAGCCCGACACGCCGGTAGAAGCGCTTTCGCTGGCCCAGCGCCAGCTGGTCGAGATCGCCAAGGCGCTCTCGCTCGGGGCCGAAATCGTCATCATGGACGAGCCCACCTCGAGCCTGACTTTGACCGAGACCAACCGCCTGCTCGGGATCATCGCCGAACTGAAGGCCGCCGGCGTCAGCATCATCTTCATCACCCACCGTCTCAACGAGATCGAGCAGTGCGCCGACCGTGTGGTGGCGCTTCGCGATGGTGCGGTGGTTGGGACGCTGCAAAGGGGAGAGATCGAGCACGATCGCATGATCCGTCTCATGATCGGCCGCGATCTGAAGGCGCTTTACACGCCGCCTGCGCAAGCTGTGGGCAAGGAAATCCTCGTGTCGAAAGACCTCCGGACGGCGACCTATCCGGATTGCGCCGTCAATTTTTCGTTGCGGCGCGGCGAGATCGTCGGGCTGGCGGGACTTGTCGGGTCCGGACGATCCGAACTTGCCCGCACCATCTTCGGAATTGACCAGCCGGTCGGCGGATCGGTGAGCGTCGAGGGCCGACCGCTGAGCATCCACTCGCCTCGGGACGCGATCGCGCGCGGCATCTATCTCATCCCGGAGGACCGCAAGCGGTCGGGGCTGATTCTGGAAGACGACATCACCAGCAATATTTCGCTGCCGAACCTTGGGCAATATGCCGTGGCCTGGCTGCTGGATCGGGGTCGCGAGGAGGAGACCGCCAGGCAGCAATCCGGACGGCTCAACGTCCGGGCCGCATCGGTGTCAAGCGTGGTAGGAACACTGTCCGGCGGCAACCAGCAAAAAGTGGTGCTTGCCAAATGGCTGGCCATGTCGCCCAATGTGATGCTGTTCGATGAGCCGACGCGCGGAATTGACGTGGGCGCCAAGAGTGAAATCTACGGTCTCATAAGGGCGCTTTCCGATGCCGGCGTTGCCGTGTTGATGATTTCGAGCGACATGGAGGAGGTGATCGGGGTCAGCGACCGCATCCTGGTGATGCATGAAGGCCGGATCAGCGGCGAACTTGCGCGCGATCAGTTCAGCGAGCACCAGGTGATGCTGCTGGCCGTCGGCAAGACGACGAATTCGGGATTGCCATGCTAAGAAAAGACCTCGGCCTTCTTGTCCTGATTCTGGTCGTCGGCGCGGTCGTCGCATTGATCAATCCGCGTTTTCTGTCTCCGATCAACCTGGCCAACACCGCCAACCTGATCGGCCTGTTCGGGATTTTCTCGCTGGGCGAAGGCCTCGTGATCATTACCGGCGGCATCGATCTGTCGGTCGGATCGGTGTTTGCGCTGCTCGGCGTCATCTTTGTCGACCTTCTCGTGACCTACGAGCTTCCCTGGCCGCTGGCCGTCCTGATCATCCTCGTCGCCGGGCCGCTGGTGGGACTGATCAATGGTTTCCTGATCACCCGGATGCGCCTGCAGCCGTTCGTGGTCACGCTCTGCGGCCTTTTGCTTTATCGCGGCATCGCCCGCTACTACACCAACGACGGCACGGCCGGATTTGCCTTCGGCCAGAGCTTTCCGACGCTCGAATGGCTCACCACCGGCCGCACCTTCGGCGTGCCGCATACCTTCATCGCCTTCATCCTGATCGCGCTTGCCATGGCGTTGCTGCTGCATCGCTCGGTGTTCGGCCGCTATCTGTTCGCGGTCGGACGCAACGAGGAGGCCGCGCGCTATTCCGGCATCCAGACCGGCCGCGTCGTGGCCGCCGCCTATGTGATGTGCGGCGCGCTGGCGGGGCTTTCCTCGATATTCCTCACCATGTACACCCGTTCGATATCGCCGGCCTCGCACGGAAATTTCTACGAATTGTACGGGATCGCGGCGGCGGTGCTCGGCGGATGCTCGTTGCGCGGCGGCGAAGGGTCGATCGTCGGCATCGTTCTCGGCACCATTCTGCTGCAGATACTGCAGAATCTCGTCAACCTGCTGGGAATACCGAGTTCACTCAATTTCGCGGTGATGGGCGGCGTCATCCTGATCGGCGTGCTGGCAGACCAGCAATTGAATGCCTATCGCGAGCGCAAGATTGCTGCGCGCGCGAGCGCCGCGGCAAAATCCGGCGGCGATACTCCCTAGCCGAAACGGCCGCTCGCATCTGGTGGCTACGCGACCGGGCCGCCGGTAACAGCGTCCGAAACGGGATCGAACCTTTTGGCCCGCCATGCCGTCTAATGCATCATGCAGATTTTCGAGCACCGCATCAGGTCTGTTCGCGCAGCGGCCGGCCTCAACGCCTGGATCGACCGCCACCGCGCGGCTATCGACAGGCTTCATCATGGCGCCAGCCTGGCCCTGGTGTTCGGGACTGCGGCCTACGCCACTTACCATTGCGCGTTGGCCGAGGCCACGCGGCAAGGGTGCGGCACGATCTGTCTGGAGATGCCCGGCTTCTACTACCTTGCCGCAGCTGCCTGTGGCGCGCTGGCGATACTCACGGTCATGACCTACGGCGCATTGCGTCGCGTAGTCGGGCTGCGACCCGGGTTCCAGAAGGTCGACGTCGTGTTCATATTCATGACCTCCGTGATCGCCCAGTTGCATTTTCTGTTGGGCGCGCCCGGCTATGGGCGATCGGAGATCTTCTTCTGCGGATTGTGCTATGGCGGTTTTGGCGTGCTGAAGCTTTTCCGGTCCGGACCCGAGACCGGGTCTGTCGGCGGATTGGAGCCCAACGGGTCCGCGTGAGCGCGGCCCGCGAGGGCATTACTCGGGTTTCCTGGTCAAATTGGCGTGCGGACGGCCGAAGTCGGGCGCCGCCGAATCCTGGCCGATCTCGACGATGCCGCGGCGGATGGCGCGGGTGCGGCTGAAATGCTCGAACAGCGCCTCGCCGTCGTTGCGGCGGATCGCGCGGGTGAGTTTCGAGAGATCCTCGTTGAAAGTGCCGAGCATTTCCAGCACCGCTTCCTTGTTGGTGAGGAACACGTCGCGCCACATCGTCGGATCGGACGCCGCGATACGCGTAAAATCACGAAAGCCGCCGGCGGAGAATTTTATCACTTCCGACGACGTCACCTGCGCCAGTTCGTCCGCCGTGCCGACGATGGTGTAGGCGATCAGATGCGGCAGATGGCTGGTGATCGCGAGCACCAGATCGTGATGGTCGGGTGTCATGATCTCGACCCTGGCGCCGAGGCCCGCCCAGAACGCGCGCAGTTTCTCGACGGCTGTTGGATCGGTGCCGTCAGGCGGGGTGAGGATGCACCAGCGGTTGATGAAGAGTTCGGCGAACCCGGAGTCCGGGCCCGAATGTTCGGTCCCGGCGACCGGATGGGCGGGCACGAAGTGGACGCCTTGCGGGATATAGGGTCCCATGTCGCGGGCGATGGCGCCCTTGACCGAGCCGACGTCGGAGACGATCGCGCCGGGTTCGAGGAACGGCGCAATCTCGGCGGCGACCGGGCCGCAGGCGCCGACCGGTATGCAGAGGATGACGAGATCGGCACCTTTAACCGCTTCCGCGTTGGTCTCCAGCACACGATCGACGACACCGAGTTCGGTGACCCGCGCGCGGGTTTTTGCCGAGCGCGCGGTGGTGACGATTTCGCCCGCGAGACCTTGTACCCGCGCAGCGCGCGCGATCGAGCCGCCGATCAGCCCGAAGCCGATCAGCGCGATGCGTTTGAAGGGCGGTTCGTTGCTCACTTGCCCGCCATGAAGTCACGCAAGGCTTCGACGACGAGCCGGTTGGCCTCTTCGGTGCCGATGGTCATCCGCAACGAATGCGGCAGGCCGTAATTGTTCAGCGCGCGCAGCACCAGGCCCCGTTTGGTCAGGTAGGCATCGGCTTCCGCCGAGGTCTTGCCGGTGGTTTGCGGGAAATGGATCAGCACGAAGTTCGCCACGCTCGGCGTCACTTTCAGGCCGAGTTTTCCGATTTCCTCCGTCAGCCAGCCCCGCCATTGCTCGGTGAAGGTCTTCGACATCTGGACATGCGCGGTGTCTTCGATCGCCGCCGCCGCCGCCAGCATCGCCGGCGTCGAGACGTTGAAGGGGCCGCGGATGCGGTTGACGGCGTCGATGATGTTGGCCGGACCGAACATCCAGCCGATCCGCAAAGCCGCCAGCCCGTGGATCTTGGAGAACGTGTGCGTCATCACGGTGTTTTCCGTGGTCGCCACCAGTTCGAGACCGAGCTCGTAGTCGTTGCGCGACACATAGTCGGAATAGGCGGCGTCGAGCACCAGCAATACATGTCCGGGAAGTCCGGCGCGCAGCCGCTTGACCTCGTCGAACGGCAGGTACGTTCCGGTCGGGTTGTTCGGGTTGGCGAGCCACACCAGCCTGGTTCGCGGCGAGACCAGTTTCAGGATCGCATCGACGTCGGCGGTGAAATTTTTCTCGGGCGCGACGACGTTTTTGGCGCCGTTCGCCATCGTCGCGATCGGGTACACCAGAAAACCATGGGCGGTGGAGATCGCCTCGTCGCCCTGTTTGAGATAGGTATGCGCCAGCAGATTGAGGATCTCGTCCGAGCCGGCGCCGCAGATGATGCGGTCCGGATCGAGCCCGAAGGCGCGGCCGATCGCCTCGCGCAGGACGCGGGATGTGCCTTCCGGATAATCCTCCAGATGTGCGGCGGCCTCCTTGTAGACGGCAAGTGCCTTCGGCGACGGCCCGAACGGCGTCTCGTTGGCGGACAGCTTGAACACCTTGCGGCCCGGCTCCGGCACCGGGCTCTTGCCGGGGGTGTAGGGCGCAATATTGAGGATGCCGGGGTTCGGCACGGGGCGGGACATCTTTATCAAAACTCCGGATGGGAGGGGCTCTATCGGGCTTTGACCGCCCCGTTCGGGGGCACCGTATATCGCGTTGCGTGGCTGCCGACGAGGGCCGATGAGCGCACCGAGGCGCCGGCCTCGATCAGGGCGGTTTTGATCTTTTCGAGCCCGACACCTGTGATCGATACCAAAAGCGCGGCGCCGTCGAAGGCGGTATCGGGCACGGCGACGATCTCGGCGAGTGGCGCGACCGCGCGGGCGATATCGGCGTTCCAGCCGGAGACGCGCACGCTCCAGGTCTCGACCTCGGTCACCATGGCGTTGTCGGCGACGCGCGAGACCACGAACACCGGCAGTGCTGCCGGATGGTCGGCCCGCTCCAGGAACGGCAGCCGCGCGATGATCTTTGGCGCGCCGTCGGCTTCGAGCCCGATCCACCAGGGTGTCCGGCTCGATGTCGCGGAGACCAGCGCGAGATCGCCCTTCGATTTCGCCACCGCCTCGACCGCGGCCTGCGCGCTGAAATGGCCGACATAGGGCACGACGAATCCGAAATGAAACCGCGCCGAATCCCGCATCGCGGGTTCACCGACCGAGACGTCCGCATGCACCGAGAACGGCGCCTGCACATAGGTGAACGTCGAGATGATGACGCGCCAGATGCTCTCGACGGTGTCGATCGGCAGAATGCCGCGGTGACGCTCCACCAGCCGCCGCATCATGTCGGCCTCGCGCGCCGGGCGGAACGCGGAACCCACTTCCTGGGTCTGCTTCACCTGGATCAGGCGATCGATGATGTCGCCACGCGCCATCAGGAGGCGGTGCAGCTCACCGTCGATTGCGTCGATCTCCTTGCGCAGCACCTCGAGCGAGGGCGGGGCCGGGGGGGCTTTTGACATGTTCCAACCTTCAGCGCCGGCGGGGCTAATTTCACCGGCAAACAGGTGCATTGATTAGAAAAGACGGCCGCCGAAAGCAAAGGGAAACGCGGGGCCATGAGGCGCTCGTGGCCCGGTTAACCATGGGCCCGCCTTGACGAAAAGGCCGCTTCGGACTAGCTTTAGCCCATTCCGTGGTCATTTGAGCCGGCCGGCTTGCAGCCACGTTAAACAACTCGCTAAACAGGCCGGGGACAGATGTGATCCCGGTCGAACCTTTGTTCAGGCCGGGTTTTTTATGGCCTGATTTCTGTCCGAGAGGACCTCAGCTTACGAGGTCGGTGGCCGAGATGACGAACGTGCAGGCGATACCGAGCCCGTCCATCCATACCGAGGATCGGGCCCACGAGGCGGATCATCCGAGTTCGCAGCTCGCGAAGTTCGGCATGGACCAGCCGTTGAAGCTCGATTGCGGCATCGATCTGGCGCCGTTCCAGATCGCCTACCAGACCTATGGCGAACTGAATGCGGACCGCTCCAACGCCATCCTGGTCTGCCATGCGCTGACCGGCGATCAGCATGTCAATAATGTGCACCCGGTCACCGGCAAACCCGGCTGGTGGGACACCATGGTCGGTCCCGGCCGTCCGCTCGACACCAACAGCTACTTCATCATCTGCGCCAACGTGATCGGCGGCTGCATGGGCTCGACCGGGCCGGCCTCGACCAATCCCGCCACCGGGAAACTGTGGGGACTGGATTTCCCCATCATCACCATTCCCGACATGGTGCGCGCGCAGGCCATGCTGATCGATCGCCTCGGCATCGAGTCGCTGTTCTGCGTGGTCGGCGGCTCGATGGGCGGCATGCAGGCGCTGCAATGGACCGCGGCTTTCCCTGCGCGCGTGTTCTCGACGCTGGCGATCGCCTGCTCGACGCGCCATTCGGCCCAGAATATCGCGTTCCACGAATTGGGCCGCCAGGCCGTGATGGCCGATCCGGACTGGCGCGGCGGCCGCTATTTCGACGAGGGCGTCCACCCGCATCGCGGCCTCGGCGTGGCGCGGATGGCCGCCCACATCACCTATCTCTCCGACGCCGCCCTTCATCGCAAGTTCGGACGGCGGATGCAGGACCGCGAGCTGCCGACCTTCTCGTTCGACGCCGATTTCCAGGTCGAGAGCTACCTGCGCTACCAGGGCTCGTCGTTCGTCGAGCGCTTCGACGCCAACGCCTATCTCTATCTGACGCGGGCGATGGATTATTTCGACATCGCGGCCGACCATGACGGCGTGCTGGCGAAAGCGTTCACCGGCATCCAGACCCGCTTCTGCGTGGTGTCGTTCACCTCCGACTGGCTGTTCCCGACCGCCGAGTCGCGCGCCCTGGTGCATGCGCTGAATGCATCGAGTGCGCGGGTATCCTTTGCCGAAATCGAAACCGACCGCGGCCATGACGCCTTCCTGCTCGACGTACCGGAATTCTTCGACATCTCGCGCGCCTTCCTGCAGTCGGCGGGCACCGCGCGCGGACTGGGCAACAGTGGCGGCTAACATGAGCATTCAACAGACCTTGCCCCTTTCCGGCGTAACCCCGCACCGCACCGAGAACTCTCGCACCGATCATCTGCTGGTCGCCGAGATGGTGCAGCGCGGCTCGAAGGTCCTCGACGTCGGCTGCGGCGACGGCGAGTTGCTGCAGCTTTTGGAAAGCCGCGGCATCGACGGCCGCGGCATCGAACTGTCGCGCGAGGGCGTCAATCGCTGCGTCGCCAAGGGGCTTGCGGTGGTGCAGGGCGACGCCGACACCGATCTGGTCAATTATCCCGACGACGCCTTCGACTACGTGATCCTGTCGCAGACCCTACAGGCGACGCGTCAGCCGAAGGTGGTGCTGGAAAACCTGCTGCGGATCGGCCAGCGCGCCATCGTCTCGTTCCCGAATTTCGGGTTCTGGAAGATGCGGCTGCAGCTCCTGGTCGGCGGCCACATGCCGCGCACCGAAAACCTGCCCGCCACCTGGTACGACACGCCCAACATCCATTTCTGCACCATCAAGGATTTCGTCCAGCTCTGCGACGAAATTAATGTCAAGATGGAGCGCGCGGTAGCGCTGGATCTCTATGGCCGCCCGCTGCGGCTGAACCTGCCATGGTGGTTCTGGAACATGTTCGGCGAGCAGGGCGTGTTTTTGCTGAGCCGGGGCGGGGAGGGAAAGTAAGCCGTCATCGCGAGGAGCGCTTGCGACGAAGTAATCCATTCTTTTTTGCGCGG
>Ga0207701_10002789_pt1 | contig 18046 bp, 14 predicted proteins | sample KBSSwiSSwithPhiX_FD_184294 | JGI IMG/M metagenome (GOLD analysis project Ga0207701, IMG submission 184294) | Switchgrass rhizosphere bulk soil microbial communities from Kellogg Biological Station, Michigan, USA, with PhiX - S5 (SPAdes) (version 2) | ecosystem: Environmental > Terrestrial >... | reverse complement strand
TACCAGCCGCCGGATCCATCAGGATGCGTCGCAACGATGCCGTGCGAGTCGTCTGGTGAGCGGTCGAGGTACTCGGGCAGCGGCTGACTGCCAAGCTCCTGCAGCGCGGCATCGAACTCGACCAGCGTGGCTGCGAAGCCAGGCATGGCGGCGTCGCCGGCGCGCGTGACCCGCGGCACGAACGCGTGCCCGCGATCGTCGGCGAAGAAGTTGCGCGTGACGTGGCCGCCGAAAGTGCCGACCGTCTTCGACGCCAGCTTTCCCGTCCGTGTGTCGTACTGATAGAGCACGTTGTTGAAGTACCCGAGCGCGAACACGTAACGGCCGCCGGCGGCAACCGCAATCAGTGCTTCCCGGGTGTGGCCGAGATGCTGCCACCGTCCCGTCGATCCCATCCGCCACAAGTGGCCGCCCCACGTCGGCAGTTTCGAACCATCGTCCTGCTCACCGGTCTCGTCCATCGAGGCAAAGTACACATAGCCGTCCGGCATCTGCACGATGCGGGAGTGAATCTTCATCTGCTTGTCGCCGGCGGCTCGCAACCCCAGGCGCGTGAGCTCCTCGACCACGTTGCCGCAGTCGGTGATGGCGTCGCTCTGCGGGTCGTATCTGAACAGGTGGGCGGACCCGCTGCCCTGGTCGTTGCTCGTGATGCCGAGGTAGATGCGGCCCTGCGAATCGGCACCCGTCGATCCCCAGATCGCGTACTCGCCCCAGAAGTCCGGCAGGTGGATGACGCGGACCGCGGGATGGCGCGGCGTCGCGGACGGCTGGGATGGCAGCCACGACGCGGCACACGCCGCCACGAGACCGAGAACGGTAACGTGATTTCTCATCAGCCTGGGCTCCCTGAGGGGACGACCGCTCGAGCCGAGGGTAGCCAGCGTCGCACCCGCCGTTCCGTCTGACATGGATCGAGAAAGGCGACGTATGCGATGAGGACAGTCGGCATGAACGCCCCTACCTCGAGCGTGACCCACATCCCGAGATGCAGCAGCAGGCCAATCACCAGCGCAACCGGCCGCGTCGCGCGGAAGCAGACGAGCAACGGAAAGGTCAGCTCCCACACCAGCGTCAGATACGTGAGCGCCACCGTCGCGCCGAAGAACACCTCCGGGAGATCGCCCGGAATGCGCTGGTAGAGTTGGTCGTTCAGCACGTAATGCAACGCCTGGCCTGATCGCCACGTGGCGTTGCCCAACTTCCACAGGCCCGCGGCAAAATAGAGCAGCGCGAGCTGGAACTGCAGAAGGCGCAGCGGCCAGATCGGCTCGAGCCGGGTCGGCCCCGCGGAACCCTTGCGGTTCCGGCTCCACGCATCCACCGACCAGACGGCGCCCGAGTCCACGAAGATCAGGCAGAAGGGCACCTCGTGGAGCAGTTGCTGGGCGCCGGAATACGGCAGGAAATTCCACGAGAGCATGCCGGTGCTTCCAAGGAACACCAGCGGCACGGTCACCGGCGTGAAAATTCCGACGGCCATGCAGGCGTAGGCGATCACCAGCAGATCGCGCAGGAGCCGTCCCGCGATGTGCCCGAGGCCGTGCGCCAACAGCCACGGGCCCAGCCCCCACGCCCCGCTGAGCGGGACGATGCCGTCAACGTCCCAGAACGCGGGGTTCCACGCGCCGACGAGCGTCGCCAGGCCAACGATCCCGGTAAGGATGCGGATGACCGCATAGCTGTGCGGGGGGATCTCGGCGAACCAGAACCGCCGCCAGCCGTCCTCCAGCCGCGCCGTCGGGCTCGGCGTGGTCATGGCAGATCGTCAGTCATCCAGAGTTGCCAGGTGATGGTCGGTTCCAGAACGGGCTGGCGGGTCGGCACGGCTGCCGAGCCAAGTAACAAGATCGGCGAGGTCCCCGACCAAAATTCTACCGCCGCAAGCCGGGTGCCGCGTGGCAGGCCGGCAGCGATTCGCTGGCTCGCGTAGTAGCGAGTGAAAGGGCGAAGCGTCTGCGTGACGTCGTCGTCGGACAGAGGCGTGTTCGAGGCATCGGCAACGCGGACCAGGCGACGATAGTTCTCGACGCCGGCGGCGAGAGCCTTGTCCGTAAAGGAATCGAAATAGGCCCTGACCAGTTTCAATTCCGGCGGCCCGGCCGGGAAGACCTGCTGAAACTCGGTGTGACGCGCCCCATCAGCGGCGATCAGGCGGTAGCCAATCCGCACTTGCCGCTGAGACTGCGCGGGGTTGCAGAACATGTTCCAGACCTGGAACTGCGAGGTCAGCCGAAGGTATTGGTTCACGATCGGCCGAAGCGGCGCGGTCAGCGCCCAGGTCACTCGGTGAAGCCACACGATTCTGGCAGCAGCGGCGTCGAAGGCGGCCGTCACGGGCGTCACGTGTTCGGAAGGGCCGCGGACGACCGGATCGGCGCCGAAGTCGTCGAGGCCCGGAATGGCGCCGAGAAATATGGCAACCAGATGGGCCACGATCAGACACGAAATGAGCCGCTGGGAAGGCGTCACGCGCGCCCCAAAATACAACGAGGCGGGTTTCCAGAGGAAACCCGCCTCGTCAGAATCGGTGAAGCGCCGCCTCTACCGCTGGGCCCGGCGGCGAATCCGCGAGCTCACGTAGGCGAGGCCCGAACCGAGGAGCAGCAGGCTGGTGGGCTCGGGAACCGGGAAGTCGCCCGGACCAACTCTCGTCACTCCAGGCGTGCCCGGCGTGTCGTTGCCGCCGCCAGGCGCCGGGATCGACACGCCATTGGGCGACAGGATTCCGGCATTGGCACCTGTAGGAGTGTAGAACTGTGCGCGCAGGTTGAACCCGGAGTTCGCCGTGATCGGGTTGACGAGGCTGTCGTCGAGGTTCAGATGGAACAGCCATACGTCGATGTTGCCGGTGTCGGTCCCTGCCACGACGACGCCGCCGGTGAGGGCAGCCGAGCAAACCGCCTGCGAGTTGTTCTTGGAGTCGAGACACTGGGCACCGTTGTTGATGTTTGAGAATTCAGTGTTCCACGTGCCGGTGTTGGTTCCCTGCAGTCCGCTGACATCAACCGTTGGGAGCGATTGATAGTTGCCAAACCCGGGGTTGTCGGAACCGACCACGCCACCGATGGTGAACTGCACCTGGGGGATGGACGCAAACGTCGAGGTATCAATCAGCGTCGAATCCAAGGTGAGGGTGACGTCATATTCGTTCGTCCCAATAGCGCTGGTATCGATCTTCAAGAAGGCGCTCAAACCAGCTGGGCATGAGGACGACTCCAGTCCCCCCATGTTGCCTGTGGCGTCACAGAACTGCAGATTGGTAATGGTCGCCGCGGCGGCCGGGGCCGGGCGCAGGCCCAACGCCATGAGGACAACAAACAGTCCGAATACGCGCTTCATTTCCAACTCCTGGGGAACCTTGACCGTCAACTCGACGGAGACACGCTCCTACAAAGCAAGCGGACTGCCACGAACGTTCAAACCGTAAGTTGTTGATTTTAAACAGCGCAAGTGTTTGTAGCGCCGAGCAAAGTCAGCGTTACAGTTGACTTTTGTCGCCGACCATTCGCCTGCGGGCGAATACAAGCCGCCTTTTACTGAACCTGCAGCCGGACCGCCTGTCGACCCACCTGGAGCGTGACCGGGAGATCCGCGACGGACAGGCGGCGCTTCGGGTCGCTCAACCGTTCGCCGTTCAACTTCACGCCGCCCTGCTGGATCTTCCGCGAGGCCTCACTGGTCGAGGCGGCGAGGCCTGCATCAACGATGACACGCGACAGCGCCCGCATGGCCTCTCCGCCGAAATCCACCTCGACCACCTTCAGATCGCTTGGCAGCTCACCCCGCGCGTGTACTCGCTCAAACTCGGCCGCCGCGAGATCCGCCGCGCCGGCATCATGGAACTCGGAGACGATGCGCCTGGCAAGATCGACTTTTGCGGCCTTCGGGTGCAGGCTGCCGGATGCGACTCGCGCCTTCAGTCCATCGATCTCCGCGGCCGTCAGATCGGTCAGGAGGAGGTAGTACCGCCACATCAGGTCGTCGCTGATGGACATCAGCTTGCCGAACATCTCCTGCGGCGCGTCGGTCACGCCCACGTAGTTGCCGAGGCTCTTCGACATCTTCTCCACGCCGTCGAGCCCCTCGAGCAGCGGCGTCGTCATCACGATCTGCGACGGCAGCCCGAAGGTCGGCATGATGTCCCGGCCGACGTTCAGGTTGAACAGCTGATCGGTGCCCCCGAGCTCCACGTCGGCCTGCAGCGCCACCGAGTCGTACGCCTGCACCAGCGGGTACAGAAACTCGTGGACCGCGATCGGCTGGCCGGTGTCGAAGCGCTGCCGGAATTCACGCCGCTCCATCATCTGCGCGACGTTGTACTTCGCGGCGAGCTTCACCAGGCCATCGCTGCCCATTTGAATGAGCCAGCGGCTGTTGAACTCGACGACGGTCTTCTCGCGGTCGAGCAGCTTGAACATCTGGGTCTTGTAGGTTTCGGCGTTGCGCTCGATCTCACCGGGGGTGAGCGCCGGGCGCGTCTTGGATCTCCCAGTGGGATCGCCAATCATTCCGGTGAAGTCGCCGACGACGAACACCACGCGGTGACCGAGATCCTGGAAGTGCTTCATCTTGCGAATCAGCACGGTGTGGCCAAGATGCAGATCGGGCGCCGTGGGATCGAATCCCACCTTCACGACGAGTGGACGGCCGAGGGCGAGTCGTGCGCGCAGATCGTCCAGCCGGACGACGTCCACGCACCCCTGCACGAGTCGAGACACCTGCTCGTCGACGGAAGCGGACACGAAAGGCACTATACCGCGACAGGCATAGCTGGCAGTGGGCAGCTGACAGCGGGCAGTTGGGAGCCGTCTCGCGTATCCTGAGCGGGAATGCCGGCCATTTCGCGACGTGCGGCGCTCCGCACGCTGGTGGCGGGGGGCGTTGGCGTCTCCGCCGGCGTCACCGCGCACGGATACTTCTTCGAGCGGCACGCGCTTCAGGTCGTCAGGACCGAGCTGCCCGTGACGGGTCTCCCCGCGGGGCTCGAGGGCCTGCGCATCGGGTTCGTCACCGACCTGCACCTGAGCGAGTCGGTTCCGGCCGACGACATCGAGCGCGCCCTCCTGCTGACTACCGCGGAAAAGCCCGATCTGCTCGTGTTCGGCGGGGACTACGTCTCCTACCAGAACATGCGGTATGTCGAGCCCGTTGCGGAGCTGCTCGCGGCGGCGAGCGCACCTCTTGGCGTCGTCGCCATTCTGGGCAATCACGACGACGACCGCGCGGTGCCCGCGGCGCTGGCCCGGCGCGGCATCACCGTGCTTCGTGACGACTGGATGCGCCTTTCCCGATCGGGCGCGTCGCTGTCGCTCGGAGGCGTGCGCTTCTGGACGAAGAAACGCGACGACATCGCCGCGGCCATTTCCGGTGCGCCCGCACCCGTCGTGCTGCTCGCGCACGACCCGCGGCGCGTCGTCGAAGCCAGCGCCCTCGGCATTCCGGCCGTGCTCTCCGGCCACACGCATGGCGGGCAGGTGGTGCTGCCGGGGCTCGGCGCGCTCGCGGCGCGCAAGTTCCCAGTCGCGGCGGGACGGTTGACCGTCAACGGCACGGAGCTCTTCGTGAGCCGAGGCGTCGGCACAGTCATCCTGCCGATCCGGATCAACTGCCCGCCCGAGATCGCGATCGTGACGCTGCGCGGGCGGCCCTGACGATTACGGTTTCGTCATCGTCAGGCCCTCCTTCGGTCTCCGATTTCCGGCTGGCACGGTCTCGATTCGTCTAACTCACTGAAAAGGAACGGTCGTACACGATGGCGCTCCGGTTGCTCATGCCTCGAGCTGACTCCAGCCTCCGAGGTATCCGTCGATGCTCACGTTCGTCCGCTCCTTCCGTGTCCTTGTTGTCCTCGCGTCGGTCGTCGCAGCCACCCTGGCAATTTCCTCATGGTCAACGCCGACCGCGGGTCAGACGCTCCCGCGACTGTTCGACGGCTCCTTCGCGGCAAGCGCATCCTTGCCCGGCAGGCTGCGCCTGAACGTACGCAGCCGAAGGGCGAGGGTCGCCCTCCAGGCGCTCGATGCGCCGGCGCTGTCCATGAACCTGTTCGACAACACCGAGATGGGAGTCACGAAGACGAAGGTGGAGCGCCCGCGCGCAGATCGACTGGTGTGGCACGGACGCGGCGATGACGGCAGCCAGGTCGCGCTTTCGGTGGTCAATGGCGCACTTGCCGGCACCGTCTACCGGTTTGGCCAGACATTCGATATCGTGCCGGACGGCGACGGCCTGTATCGCGTCTCCGAACTCGACGCGGCGGCATTTCCAACCGACGATCCCGAGTTCGACGCGGTGCCCGCAGCGGACGCGAAGACGGGGACGCCGCGCGGCGCACCGTCTGTTCCGACCATCTCCGCCGATGGCGTGCCGCAGATCGACGTCATGGTGGTGTGGACGCCGGCCGCGCGCAACGCGGTCGGCGGAACCCAGGCCGCCATCGAGAGCCTGGTCCAGTCGGCCGTGGCGAACGCGAACCTGGCCTACACGAACAGCGGCGTCAACGCGCGCCTGCGGCTGGTTCATTCCGAGGAAGTCTCGTTCACCGAGACGAACATCCAATCGGATCTGACCTCGCTCGCGACGGCCGGCGACGGTGTGCTCGACCGCGTGCCGTCGCTACGCGACCAGTACGGCGCGGACATCGTCACGATGATCGGCAACGGGTACGTCGCCGGGGGATCGTGCGGCTACGGCTACATCATGAGCACGCCGGCCACGTCGTTTGCCCCATGGGCCTTCGATGTCGTGGATCAGTCGTGCGCGGCGGGCTACTTGTCGTACGCGCACGAGGTGGGCCACAACGAGGGGCTGCAGCACGACCCCCCGAATTCGTCCGTTTCTCCCGCCTATCCGTACGCGTACGGCTACCAGGATCCCAGCGGCGCGTTCCGCACGGTGCTGTCCTACGGCAGTTCCCAGCGCGTGCCGTTCTTCTCGAACCCGTCGGTGCTCTACAACACGCTGCCGACAGGCACCGCGAGTCAGAACAACGCCGCGGCGCTGAACCTCACGGCTCCCATCGTCACGCAATTCCGCGCGGCGGTTGATGGAACGGTGTCAGGCGGTTCTACCCCTCCGCCGCCGCCGCCCTGCTCGTACTCCGTCTCGCCGACGTCGCTGAGCTTTTCGACCTCCGGCGCTTCGGTCAACGTCACCGTGACGACGACGAGCGGCTGCTCGTGGTCATCCTCGACGTCCGCGTCCTGGGTGAGCGCTGTCGGCACCGGCACGGCGAGCGGCGCGGCGAAGGTGACCGTGGCGCAGAACAGCGGCGGCGCTCGCAGCACGGGCGTCACGGTGGCCGGGGTGAAGGTGTCGGTGAGCCAGCAGGGCGCGAAGGCGCTGCCCAGGGGGAAGCGGAAGTAAGCGATCCTTCCCGTTCGAATACTCAGACTCGCCGCACGCCCTTCCTCAGAAGGTGGGCGGCGAGTTGCAGCGGCGGCATCCTGAGCCAGTGGGACCTGATGTAGAGGACGAGGCGCGCGAGCGCGGGGGCCTCGTCGCCCCCGGTGAGCGTCACCGCGATCAGCCGCTTCATCAGCGCGTTGACCGGCGGCGGTGGCCCCCACGCCGCAATACGTTGTCGGACGTTGTCCGGCACATGAGTGCCGAGGACGTTTGACGCCGCGACCAGCGCGTAGTACGCGGGGCGCTGCACGCCAAGCGCTTCGGCTTCCCCGCACAACGCGGCCCAGAACCCATCGTCGGTGCCGAAGTGTCGTAACAGCCCGTCGATGTCGACGAGGTCGCGGAGCGCGCCGGCAACCTCGCCGTCCTGGAACAGGTGCACGCACGCATGCAGCGTCATGTGCGGTGGGGAAAGCGAGGAGACGCCTTCCTCGGCAGTCGGCACCGCACCCGAGACAAGTCGCGCGGAATCAGGCTGGAGCCGCGCGGTGCGCGGAAGGATCCTGTGGTGGACGTCGAGCGCTGCCGCCCTGTCCTTGTGGACCATCGGCGGCAGCTCGTGCATCCATCGGCGGTAGTACTCCTCGTCATACGGGCCGACCGGAAGAAAGCCCCACCCGTGGTGCTCGAGCGCGCGGGTGACCTCGTCGAGCCGATCCTCGGGAACCAGGATGTCCACGTCGGCCGACGGACGGCCCACCGCGACCGGCAGCCGCGCCGCTGCATAGGCCGCACCCTTCAACGCGAGCAGCGGGAGATCGAGATCGGCAAAGGCGCGGCGGAGGCGATTCAACTCCCAGAGCAGGGCGCGTGTCGATTCCGCGCCGAGCGCCCGCGCGCTGAACAGGCGGTCCCTCAGCCACACCGGGTGCGTCGCGCCGTCGCCTCTCGCGGCGGCCATCGCGGCAATGCGGCCGCTCAGCCGCGCGGCTTCCGCCTCGCGCAGCAGCTGTTCCCACTCGAGGCCGGACAATCCGTCGAGCACGCTCGGATCGCGAAGGCAGTCGAGCAGCAGGCCGGTTCGGGGCACGGCATGTATCGTAGCGGAGTCCGTGCTTCGTGCTGCGTGCCGGGTGCCTGGTGCGGTGCTTCGTGCCTGGTGCTTCGTGCGGTGCTGCGTGCCTGGTGCTTCGTGCGGGGCTACGTGCCTGGTGCTTCGTGCGGTGCCGTGGCCAGTTCGTCGAACAGCGCGAGCGCCTCGTCCAGGCTGCTGTAGGTCAGCTTGTGACAGGTGGAGCCGTCCGCCAGACGCGCAAGGGCGTTGAAGCCGGCCGGCCCGAGCGCGTTGTAGTTGTAGGAGCTGTCGGCGAGGTGCGCGAGCATGCGCGCGTGCGTGACCGTCTCGAACACCGTCTTCGCGTCGGGTACGTACTTCGGCACGACGACCCATGCGGCTCGCACCGTGTCTGCCGCGCGCGCGACGCTCTCGGCCGGCGGCGCAACGTACCGCGTCCGCGTGCCCTCGACGTCCGTGACCTCGGGGCCGAACCGGGCCCCTCGCATTCGTCCGCCGATGATTTCGATCGAGCGCTCCTTCAACGAGATCGGCCGCGGCAGCGGAAAGATCCGCGACGTGACGGGATCGACCAGCGCGAACTCGTCCGAGCACAGGCGCCATCCGTGGGCGACCAGGGCGGCGCAAAGCGTGCTCTTGCCGGACTCCGGTGGCGCGGGAAGGAGCGCCGCGCGGCCCTCTCGCGCGATGACCGCCGAGTGGACGACAACCAGGTGATGAATGCGTCGTCCGATGCACCAGTTGAATCCCCACTCGAGCAGGGCCGGGGCCTTGTCCTGCGGCAGGGGGAAGAAGGGTTCCATGCCGTCACCACGAAACACCGCCTGCCTCCGGATGAACGTTCGGATGCCCCTGGCCGCATCGATGTCGATCGCGATGTGACAGCCGTCCTGGTCGAGCACCGGGAACGCGCCGTAATGCGACGAGATGTAACTGGCTACTGCGGGGAGGGGCGATCGAAACCGCACGGAAAACGGACCGACGGACGCCGTCAGCCCCTCGATCGAAAGCCGGGTCGCGAGTGCGTCACCGTCGAGCTGCTCGATCCTCATGGCGCCGGCTCGACCAGTCCGGCCTCGTCGAGCGATTCGACGACTGCGGCGGCTGCTTCCGGTTCGGCCAACAGCGAGGCAATCTCGGAGAGGGTTCTGGGCGACTTGTCCAGTTCTGCAAGCAGGGGCCGTGCAGCTGAACTCAGCAGGTGGACGCTGCCCGAGCGCGGAGAGAAAGCCAGAACCTCAGGTTCATCTGGCCGTTCGTACCATTGCAGTTGAGGATCGACCGAGCGCCAGCGTCGCGCCACAGCCACGAAGCGAAATCAGAAGAGGGAGTTGACCTTCGCGGTGCCGCCGGAGGGATTGACTGAACCACCGCTCGAGAGGGCGTCGAGCGTGGCGGCACCATCGGCGCCGGCGGTCTTGCCGGCGGCAGGCCGTGGCCTGGCCCAGACCGTGCGGCTGGGAATGGTGGCGAGGACTACCGGGACTCCGATGAGCGCCGCGCGCCTCACGAACTCCCGACGCGTCTGCCCCGGCCCATCGGGAGCCGTGGCCTCGGTCGAGTCTGTCGGAGTGGTTGGGTTGCTCATGGGGGTTGGTCCTTAGCAGAAACGCCCCGCTAGCCTTGCAGCGTAGCGGGGCGTCCGCTGGCGAACCTGTGAGTGCGTTACTAACCTTCGAGTCTACTACGCCTTCGAGCGGCGGCGGAGCCGCGCGCCGAGGCCGACGAGACCGGTGCCGAGCAGGAGCATCGAAGCGGGCTCCGGAACGACGTCGTGCTGCACGCCATCCGCCTGGAAGTTGCCGGAAATGGACGCATTGAAGCTCGACAGCGAATTGTTGACGATGGTAACGCCTGGCGTGACGTTGATCAGGCTGAGCGACAGGGCCAAGTTGGGGGCGAACCCGGTCGCAAAGTCGGACGTGAAGCTAACATCCTCAGTAGGGAAGGCAGTGCTCGCGCCCATTAGGATGTTGGTACCGAAGCCAAACAAGGCGTCTACGAACGAGCCGGACAGGTAGTTGATTCCACCGCCCCCCGCCTCGGACGTGAACGAGAAGGTCCCGTCATAGCGCTGGAAAATGGTGCCACCACCCCCAATCGACGCGGCGGTCGTGTTGGTGGCGGTGAAGTTGAAGAAGGCGCTAAAGGGCGTGGCAACGGGGCCAACATCGTAGCCGGTGATGGTGACCGGAGTGTCAGTGTTGGTAATCGTTGTCGATCCCGCACCGTTGTTCACGCCAAAGGTGGTATTGACCGTTCCATCCTGGCCGAACACCAAAATCGTTCCCGCGTTCGCCGCCTGTGCCATGCCCAGAACGACGATCGCCGCCGTCGCCAAGGCCAGATTTCTAAACGTTGCTCGCATGTTCGATTCTCCGATTCAATCTGGCCCGTTCTTTGGGGAGCCAGCACCCATAAGGTTCTGCCGGCCTTCAAGGCTGCAATCGCTGGACCAGAACCCCACAGCGCATCCATATGTAGATAAATCAAGCAATATCAATAACTTACCAATTGCTGAGCACGGCTGACAATTCCGGAATTGTCACTCCTGAGGGCGACTTAAAGTTCCGATCACGTTCATCGAGGATCCTTCCGGCCCACTAGAGTCCGGCGAGCGTCTTCCTGGCATCCTCGGCACCCGGGAACGAGGCATTGATCGCCAGGGCGCGTTCGAGAGCCTGCTTCGCCTTCGCTTTCTCGCCCGCCTTCGAATAAGCCAAGCCCAAATGGTACTGATAGATCCAGTTCTGAGGGTCCTTTTTCGCAGACGCCTCGAGCGGGGGAATCGCGAGCGAAACCAGGTCCTTCTTGAGGTAGACAAAGCCAAGCGTGTCGCTCACCTCGGCCAGGTCCGGGAGCGCCCGCTTGGCCGTCTGCGCCAGTTGCAGCGCGACGTCCAGGTTCCCCCCTTGCTCGGCATAGATGTACGCCAGGTTGTTCGCGGCAACGGCGGCATCTGGATTGATCTGCAGCGCCTGCTCGTAGCGGCCCTTCGCCTGGTCGCGCTTCCCCTGAACTTCCAGAATCATCCCGGCCATGGTGGGCGCCCCTACGGACCGGGGATCCTTCTTCGCCATCTGGTCGAACTCCGCGAGCGCCTGGTCCAGGCGCTTCTGGCTGATGTAGAGCTGGCCCAGGAACCCATAAGCCTGCAGCGACTGGGGCGCAACCTCGATCGCCTTCTTCAATGCGGCTTCGGCGGCGGCCGGATCGCCGACGCTCGCAAAGGTGCGCCCGGCGAGCATCAACATGTCGGGGTTCGTCGGCGCCTTCGCCAGCGCGGCGTCGATGCGGGCGCGCGCGGCGGGGAAGTTCTTCTGACCCACGTCCAGGGCCGTCAGGCCGGTCAGGGCCTCCATGTTGATCGGATCGATTGACAGGGCCTGCTCATACGACTTCCTCGCGCCGGCGGAGTCTTTTTTCGCCAGGGCCAGCGTCCCGGCTATCGCCTGAGCGGGCGCTGCCTTCGGATACTGAGTGACGAGCTGCCTGACGATGGGCTCGGCGCGGGCAATCTGGTTCCCGGCAATGAGATTCCTGGCCAGGTTCAACTGGACAACGGGTGCGCCAGGCGCGGACTTGGCGACCTCCTCGGCGAGCTGCAGGCCGACGTCGCGTTTCCCCGCCGCCAGGTTCAGCTCCGAGAGCTGGAGCTGCGCCGCGACGGCACGTGGATTCAGCTTGATGACTTCGTTGAACGCGGCAATCGCCTCCACGGGCTGCCGTCGCGCGCGCTGGGTGACGCCGATGAGGAAAAACGCCTCCACCGACTGCGGATTGGCGGCGGAAGCCGCCTGCGCCGTCTTCAGCGCGTCGTCCAGTTTCCGCTCGGCCAGCTGGAACCGCGTCTTCGTGAGGAGCGCCGGCTCGTTCTTGGGCTCGCGCTGCAGGACGGCGCCGATGGTCTGGTACGCGAGCACCCGCTCCCCCTGCGCGAACTGGATCGCCGCGACACGCGTCTGCGAAGGGGCATAGGCTTCCTTCTGCGCGGCCAGCGGCGCCAGTATCTTCAGCGCGTCGCTCAGCCGATTGGTCCGGGCGAAGAACTCGCCAAGCCCGATCTTGTAAGTGGCCTGCGGCGTCTTGTCGTTCTCCGCCAGCCTCTTCAGCAAGGGCTCGGCCTCGCGGACGCGGTTGGTCCCAATGTACAGGGCGACGAGCGCGCGATTCGCCAGATCGTTGTTGGGTTCGAGCGCGAGGGCCTGCTTCAGCGACGTTTCCGACTCCTGCGCCTTGCCGGCGGACCACAGGTAGTTGGCGAGCGCCAGGTACGCCCCGACGTTCTTGGGTTCCACGCCAACGGCCGTCCGGAACGCCTTCTCCGCGTCGGGGTGCGCGCCGCGGGCATTCTCGATCACGCCGATCCCGGCGTACGCCCCGGCCGTGGGCTCCAGCTTGTTGGCCTCCTCGAGCTGCTTCACGGCGGCGTCGAAATCGCTGAGCCCTGCCAGTGCGTTACCCAGGATGATCTGGGCCTGCACGTTCTTCGGTTCTCTGGCGAGCGCCTTCTCTACCCGCGTCTTCGCGTCCTCGTACTGCCGCGTGAGCAGCAGCAGCGCGGCGGCGTCCACCTGTGCCTGCACGTTGTCGGGCAGCAGATCGGCGGCCCGGATGTACTCACGATACGCATTCTGGTTGTCGCCACGCTTGGAGTAGGCCTGCGCCAGCTTGTAGCGCACTTCACCGAATTTCGGGTCCTGCTGCAGCGCGTTTCGATACTGGACGATCGCTTCGGCGTACTGTTTCTGATCGAAGTACCGATCGCCGCTCTTCCTGTACTCCTCCTTGGCGACGTCGGGGTTCGTGCGGCACCCGAGCGAGGCCAGGACGGCTGCGAGCCCCACGCCAACCAGGAATCGGCGCGTTCGATGGTAGCGAGACATGACCGTCTACTCCTTGAGCCTACTCAGGCAGGTATTGTGAAAGCTGTGGAAACAGCGCCTGCACGAACTGAACGGCGCGCGCCTCGGCCGCCTGTTCCGGCGACTGATCGTTGAGCGGCGTCATGACGCGGATCATCGCGGCGTCCGTGCGGTTGTAGCGCAGCGCGTCCACCACCGTGTAGATCTTCCCCCAGTACTCGCTCGCAATGACGCGCCCGTGGGTCTGATACCAATACAGGACCAGCTGCCGGTCCAGCCCCCGCTCGATCACCACGCGATTCACGACGATGTCCCTCGGCGCCTTTTGAGCGCCGTCGAGGGCCCTGATGGTGAGAGCGGACTTCGACGTGGGTATCCACCCGGCGCCGGGCAGGCAATTGAGGGGCGAATGCATCGTGTCGCCCTGCCGCTGGCTCTCGTAAAAGCCCACGTACAGGCCGACGGGCTGGCCGCCCTGATGCCAGTAGTTCCGCGTCACGTAGTGATCCACGCCGAGGATCGCGAGGATCTGCGGCGAGAAGGGCGACGCGTTGCGCCCCGCCCAGCCGTCGAAGGCGAGCGGCAACAACTCGACCTGTGCGTGCGCCGGCACGGCCTCGGCGGTCTGGGCGTGCCCCAGGTACCAGGCCGTGGTGAGCAGGCAGCACGTGAGGATGATGGCTCGCACTTGCATCAGATCATGCCTTCGAGGGTGCCGGCGCCACCGCCAGCACGGTCCTGTGGATCACGAACAACATCACCAGCGAGACGACGAAGACCACCCACCCCGAGAACTCGTGGAAGAAGCCCTGCGCCGCCTCGTCTCCGTAGTGATATGCGGCGATGCCGGTCCCGGCGACGCGGAGGCCATTGGCGACAATGGCCACCGGAATAGTGGAGAGCGCGATCGCGAGACGCACGAGGAACCGCTTGTCCGTGAAGTATCCGTACACGATGCCAAGCGTCAGGAGCGAGATGAGGGACCGGATTCCACTGCACGCCTCGGCCACTTCGAGCTGCGTGTTGGCGAGCGTGATCACGTTGCCTTCGCGCAGCACGGGCACGTCGAACAGCCGAAGAACCGTTTCGCCGAAGCGGGAGGCGAGCAGCTGCAACGGGAATGCAATCTGATTGAAGATGATGGCCGGGATGGGAATCATCAGCAGCAGGAACGCCAGCGGAAACCACACCACGCGGAGATGTTCCCAGCCATAGAGGAACAGCACCGAGCCTGCCAGCACGCCGATCAGCGAGACCCTCGTAAGGAACAACTCCGCGCCAAGCTGGCCGGCCACGAGCATCATGAGGCTGATGGCAACGATCACCAGGCCGAGTGCCGATGGCGAGGGCCGTGCCGCGATCAGCTCCGCGCGCCGCTCCCACACCAGGTACGCCGCGATGGGGACAATCAGGAACCCGTGCGAGTAGTTGTCGTCGTGGCCCCAATCGTAGACCAGCTTCCGCAGCATCGGCAGGTAGACGGCGACCATCCCGATGATCACCGTGCCAACCGTCAGGAGCGCTGGGAAGGGCACCAAGCGCTTATACCATGCCTCGGGAGCTATGCTTAAGCCGTGCTCGCGGCGACGACCACGCGGCGTCTCCTGGCGCTCGGCGCGCTCCTGGCAGCCGGCTTTGCGGCTTACGGCAGCCTTGTGCCATTGCATGTAAGGCCACTGGCCTTCGCGGACGCCGTCCGCGAGTTCCGGGCCCTGGAGCGCGTCCCGTTCGCCATCGAATCGAAGACCGACCTGCTGTCGAATTTCGCGCTGTTCCTGCCGATCGGGTTCCTGGGAACCGGAGCCCTCGCCGCAGGCCGCTCGCGCCTTATCGGTCCGATTGCCGTCGCGGTGGTCGTGGCGTGCGCCTTTGCTTTGAGCATCGGCATCGAGTTTGCGCAGCTCTTCGTCCCCATGCGCACCGCTTCATTGAACGACATCACGAACGAGACGGCGGGGGCGTGCATCGGGGCGCTCGCCTGGCTTCTGGCTGGCCCGGTCGTCACGCGCTGGATTTCGGGGTTTACGCCGGCGACGAGCGCGCGCAGCGATCTCGCGCGCCGGGTGCTGACCGCGTACGCGGCGGTGTGGGTCGTCCTTGGCCTGCTGCCCCTCGACATCACCATCCGGCCATCCGAGCTCGCCGAGAAGTATCGGCAGGGCCGTGTGCACGTCGTCCCGCTGTCCGGCGGCGCGATAACGGCGGCACAGGTCATCCTCGGCACGGGGCTGCTCGCCGTCCCAATCGGCGCGCTTGGAGCGCTCGGCTGGCCGCGTGCCCGGCGGGCCGCGTCGGCGGCCGACGGGACGCTGGCAGGCGCGGCGGCGATCGTGGGAATGGAACTGTGCCAACTCTTCGTGTTCTCCCGAACCGCAAGCGTGGACGACGTCATCGGGGGCGTGGTCGGCGCAGCGGTCGGCTCGCACATTGCCGCGCGCATGACCGGTTCCTCGGACGCGCGGCCCGCCTCAGGCATCAGGCTGTGGCCTCTCGCCGTACTCGCCCTCTGGCTCGTCGTCATCCTGGTTCGGCACTGGTCGCCATTCAACTTCGTCGTGACGGGCGAGATGTTTCGCGAGCGCACGCCGGCGCTCTTCGGCGTTCCGTTTCGGAACTACTACTGGGCGAATCCGTTCAACGCGCTGGGCGAGGCCCTCACGAAGATCCTTCTCGGAGTTCCGGTGGGGCTGCTGCTGACCCTGTTCCTGCCAGGGCCGCGCTCGACGTCCGGCCGCGTGCTCGCTTTCACAGGGATCCTTCTCGCCGGCGCCACGATCTTCGGCGTTGTGGAGCTGGGTCAGGTTTTTCTGCCCTCGCGTTATCCGGACGGCACCGATGTCCTGCTCGGTACTTTCGGGACGTGTTGCGGAGCGCTGGGGACCCGCCTCGTGTTGTCTGGCGCTGGAGTCGCGAGCTCTACCTCAGCGCCGCCTTGAGCGCCTGGACTTCCGGAGCGGATTGCAGGCCCGGATCGAGCGCGAGCGCACGGTCGAGGAACTGTCGCGCCGGATCCGGCCTCCCCGCGGCCTGAAAGGCGCGAGCCGCGTGCAGCTGAATGCTCGGCTCCCTGGGCGCTGCGATCGCGGCGGGACCCAACAGCGCTATTGCCTGATCGTTGTCGCCAAGCAGGGAATAGACCCAGCCGAGGGTATCGGCGACGGGCGCCGCGCGGCCGCCGAGGGTGTACGCGCGCTGGGCATACGGCAGCGCCTCTTGCGGCCGGCCGAGGCGCTCGGCGAGGTTGAAAGCCAGATTGTTCAGGGACAGGATGTCGTCGGGAGACACCTTCAGGATCTCGAGATACTGGGCGTCGGCCGCCTCGTAGTCTTTCCGGCCCATGAGCAACTCGGCCAGCAGGCGGCGCGCATCGACAAGCCTGCCTTCCGCCTCCACCGCGCCTCCGGCGGCGCGTTCGGCGCCGGCACGGTCCCCGCGCGTTACGAGAACCTGCGCTTTCAAGAACGCCTTGATGCCGACCGGATTCAACCCTTTGCCCTCAAAAGTCGCCATCCGTCTCGCGGAGAACCACTTTGGCAGGCTCGTGTCCGGATCGAGCCCCGGATCGAGCGCGGTCGCCGGGATGACGTCTTTCCTGAAGGGGGCGCACAGCGGATCCCCGACGACGATCGTCTGCCAGCTCACGTTGGGCATGGCGAGGTAAAACGACTCGGCGAGGTTCAAGCCCCGAAAGTAGGCGGGAAACAGGATCTGCGGCCTGATGGTCGCGTCGAGAAACGGCTCGGCCACATGGGCGGCCACGCCTGTCGCGCCCGCCCGAATGAGATCGCCCGCGAGTGACTGCGGAGCGCCTTCGAAATACGTCTCGCGCTTCTCCCACGAGCCAAGGCGCCAGGTGGCCGGCGGCTCGTGAAACGTTCGGCCGTCGTAACTGACGAACTGCGCCGCGAGGGCGCCGGGGACGAACCCGATCCCGAGGTTTCGTTCGGTGATCGCGGGGTCGTTCGAGCCCCAGGAGTAGTAGCCAATGACCGAGGGCTCGTTCGTCACGACCTTCCCTGTCGCCTCGAGCAGGACTCGATCCCCGAGCCCGGCGTCCTTGAGCCGATCGGCCGCCGCCTTCAGCCACGCATTGCCGAGCGCCAGCCACGACGCCCGCTGGTCGAGCACCACGCGTCCCTGTGTCACCGGGTGGCTCCCGTGGTCGATCAACTTCAGGACATCGTCCACCGTGTAGCCGTCGAGGCGCGTCACAAGATAGAGCGGACTTCTCTCGTGTGAGAAAGGCAGGGCGTTCGCGATCGGTTCCTCGCCCAGGAAATAGGGGTTGTCGATCGCGCCGGCGATGGGAGACGGCATCTCGGCCATGCGCTGGTAAAGCAGGCTGAGCTCCGAGTCCACGCTCGCCACCGTGCCCGATCGTCCAGACGACCCGGTAATGCGGAGCGGGATCCCCCTGACGAGGACGATGTAGTGGATGCGGTCCTGCGCATCGTTCGCGGACAGCCAGTTGGCAATGGGCTGCTGGATCGCCGCGTCGAACGCCGCCCGGTCGATCGCGTCGGGTGGCTTGACCGGCAGCTGCTGAAGCGCCAGCACTTGTGTCGGAGGTATGCCGCGTTGGCTGGCGTAATAGTCTCCGATCCGGGCTGAGTCGGGGTCCGCGCCGTTAGTCACGACGAGGATGTTGGCGCCGGTTTGCGCGCTCAAAGGAGTCGTCGGGAGAATCGCAATTGAGCACAACGCGAGGAGCGGCTTGATAAAAGCGCGAATTCTGCGGCGGTTTCTCAGCCCACTC
>Ga0207701_10002788_pt1 | contig 18050 bp, 20 predicted proteins | sample KBSSwiSSwithPhiX_FD_184294 | JGI IMG/M metagenome (GOLD analysis project Ga0207701, IMG submission 184294) | Switchgrass rhizosphere bulk soil microbial communities from Kellogg Biological Station, Michigan, USA, with PhiX - S5 (SPAdes) (version 2) | ecosystem: Environmental > Terrestrial >... | reverse complement strand
CGAGCGATTTTCAGGAGCTGGCGCCGGTCGATATGCCGATCGTCGCCAACACCAGAGTCTTCCTGCCGGCGCTCGCCGAAGAGATTAAAAAGCAGGGTAAATTTTCCAAGAGCGTCGTCGAGGACCGCCGCAAAGCGCTGGCCGGGCAGCATGAAGAGGTGCACGCGCGCTGGCAAGCCGATTTGAAAAAGCGCTGGGACGAGCGGCCGATCGCGCCGCCGCGTCTGGCCCATGAGATTTGGCAAGCGATCAAGAACGAAGACTGGCTTTTGGTTGCGGGGGCCTTTCGCGGCTGGCCGAGCCGTTTGTGGACCTGGGACAAGCCGGGTCTGTTCCTCGGCGGTTACGGCGGCGGTGGCTTGGGCTACGGTCCCGCCGCGTCCGTCGGCGCCTCCCTCCCATATCGCGGCACCGGAAAAATCTGCATCAACCTGCAGCGCGACGGCGAGATGCTCTACACGCCGAGCTCCTTGTGGACGGCTGCCCATACCGGTGTGCCGCTATTGACCGTGATGACCAACAACCGGGTTTACTACAACGATGTCGAACACCAGGAAAAAGTCGCGCTGCACCGCGGTCGGCCAGTGGAAAATAAACTTATCGGTATGGAAATGGCGAAGCCGCCGGTTGATTTTGCCAATCTGGCGCGGACTTTCAGTGTTCATGGCGAGGGACCGATCACGGAGCCGGATCAGATTCGGCCCGCAGTTGAACGCGCCATCAAGGTCATCAAAGAAGAGAAGCGCCCAGCTTTGGTCGACGTTTATATGCAGATGGTATGAGCTGTCGCGACCAGGAGGTCTTTATGCGTGGACTGATATTTTGTCTGATCAGCGCGATGCTGGCGTTAGCCTTGACGGCGAACAGCAGCTACGCGCAAACCAAGCTCAAAAAGATTCACGTCGGCGTGCCGTCCGTCGGCATGGGCAACATCATTATCTTTGTCACCAAAGAAGCGAAGCTCTTTGAAAAGTACGGGCTCGACGCCGAGGTCATCACGGTCATGGGCTCGGGCATAGGCTCGAAAGCTTTGATCAGTGGTAACCTGGACGTGATTCCCATCGCCACGCCCACGGTCATCGCCGCCGATCTGGCCGGCGCGGATATGACGATATTGGCGCACACGATGCCGGCCGTGGTGCATGCGTTAATGGTGCGGCCTGATATCAAGCGGCCCGAGGATTTGAAAGGAAAAAAGATCGGAGTGTCAAGTCTGGGGTCGTTAACGGACTTTTTGGTTCGCTCGATCGCAAAGAAGAAAGGACTCAACCCCGACCGCGATATCACTCTTATTACCACCGGCGGCAGCGATACTGAGCGGGTGATGGCGCTGAAAGCGGGCGCTGTCGATGCTACCGCGGTTTCTCATCCGGGGTACGGCATGGCGCAGCGCATGGGATACAGTATGCTCTGGGATTCCGCCAAGGAGCTCGATTACCCTTGGATGGAAATCACCACGCGGCGAGCCGCAATCAAAAACGATTGGGATTTAATCATGCGCTACATGAAAGCACATCTCGAGGGCATCGCGCTGTTCAAACGAGATCGCAATTTTGGCATTAAGGTGATCAAAAAAACTTTGAAAATGACTGACGATGAGCTGGTCAATGAGTCCTACGACATTTTTTCGAAGATGTTCATCCCGGCGCCATATCCCAATAATCCCGGGATGAAGATCAGCTTCGAATACGTCGCGATGACGCGAAGCGACGTCTGGAATCACAAGCCTGAGGAGTTTACGGATTCAAGCTTCGTCGCAGAACTGGACAAAAGCGGCTTTATTAAATCTCTTTACGCGAAATAAGCCGCCGATCCTGAGGGTTCTGAATGTTGGACGGATTTATCGAGCGTACAGCAACACCCGTCCCTTGCCCAGACTACGGCTGGTACTGTGATAAACAAATTCAACCGCGTCGATTGACCTTTCCTTTTCCGGCAAGTAGATAACCTGGCTTCCGCTCCCCTCGCGAAAACGCCCCTTTACTTTTGGTTTGAAAGTTTTGCCGTCGGCAAACGTGACCACCATGTCGCGAATCTCGATGGGGGCGTTCCTGACCTCTATTCTTAGTTGCCGCAAAGGTCCGGCACTTCGTTTCACGTCGATTCGGTCGTGATCATTCTTGAAATCAACCTCTTGTTCGCCGAGAAGCTGCCAATGGCCGCCTGTCTGAGCCGCATCGGCGAGAGCCGGGTTAAGCAATGCGATCAGAAGCATGAACGAGAACAGACTGGTTTTCATAGAGCCTCCATCTGATTCCTGATCGACCTGCCGAAATGGAAATAACACTCCAACTCACATTACGATAGAGATCTCACGGATCCTGCTAGGGCTGTTTCAAAAACTTCCGCTGGTAGAAAATTTCTACGCCACGATTCCCACCAAAACCCCGTTGCCGGGAGTTGCTCCATTTCTTCGCAAGCCATTCGAGAGGAGGGATCGATTATGAGAGCTCTGGCGATTTTACTACTGCTCGGAAGTGTAGCGTTTACGGGCTGCGAATTTGCTGCGGGAGCTGCCACCGGCGCTTTAGCGACCGGCGCGGGATATGAGTATAATTCGAAACGGCAACTGGATCGGCTCGAGGATGATTATCGAAACGAGCGAATCAGCAGGAGCGAATACGAACGGCGCAAGAGCCAGATCGAACGCGGCTCAATCGTTTACTAACCCGCGTCATAATAACAAGCGAGTGCTCCAGGCGCTCTTCATGGCGCAGGAGTGCTCGCTTACCTAAGCCCTCCACTGTACCGGGTTGTACTTTGATTTGAGTAGGCTCTGCGGCAAGGCGTCAGAGTTGAAAGAATCCCGACGGGACTAAGAACACCTGCTCATCATCATCGAGCTTGAACTTCCGGCCGCTTTTGAGACATAGCGCGTTGTGACCCTTGAGCGCCAAAACCTGCGGCGGCCTCGGCCGAACGCGAAACGATTCAGCGACGCTTTGCTTGTGGTCGGGACCTTCATCCAAATGAATCTTCATGAGCAGAGGATGTTCGCCGCCGCAATCAGCGCAATGAACGTAAATTTCGTATGACGGCATTATGTCCCCAATCCAGTTAGCTACCACTTAGAACCGTAAATACAACCTAGATAGAGATTAGCAAACGCATCTGCTAATCCAAGCAGCCGTACGATGACAAGTTAATTTTTTATCCGTCAGCGAATCGTTATAAGCAATACCCCCAAAACCATCGTCATGCCTCCTAAGACGATGCGACGGTTCACCGTCTCTATGTTGCGCAGAAACACGGCGCTAAACAGTATGGCAAATAAGGGTGTGGTATTGAGGAGCGGAATAATTACGGAGAGCTCACCATGCCCAAGCGCGATGAAATTCGCTACCTGGGCAAGGGTCGCCAGTGACGCGGCGCAGAGAAAAAAAATCAAGCTGCGCGGAGCGATTTGAAACAGCGCGCCTCGTTTCGTGCTGAACGCGAACACCGACAGCAGAATCAGGGAAACCGTGGTCACCACGGCGACTGCGACGAACGGATCGGGAATTATTTTCAACCCTTGCTTGCGCAGACTTTGCGATACCGCCGAAATGAATCCGGCGCTGATCGGCAACAGCGCATCGGCCAAGCGCCATTTACCTTGCCCTTCCTGTTTCCCGGAAATTAACCATAGGCTCGCTACGATCAGCACCGTGCCTAGGAAAACGAGCCAGCCCGGCCGTTCATCAAAGACCACAATTGCGATCGCTGTGGCAAACAGCGGCTCGCTGCCACGGAGCGGACCGGCGCGGGCAACGCCGATGCGCGTAATTCCCTCGTAGAAAAGTGCCCGCGCAAAAAGCGGCTGCATACAACCGCTGATCACGTAATAGACCATGGCCGGCGAGGTGAGAAATTCCAACGAGGTCGTCGCAATCAGGTAACTCCACATGCAGGTGATCGAGACGGCAAAGCTCACCAGCATCGCCGCAAAAATATTGGACTGATGCAAGCCGAAGCGCACCAAAACCGAATCGCCGGCCCAACCCATGGCGGAACAAATGGCGATGATTTCGGCGAACAACGGCGTCAATTTTCAGCTCGATCGTCATGGCCACATAATCCGAGCAATTGGGAATTTGCAACGGTCAAGGCGCTGTCTTAAGATCGGCACCTCAAATTACGCCGCAGGAGGACCCATGGAAAAACAGGCAAAGGTCGTGCAGTTAAAAACGCAGCTTGTGAAAGAGGGACACACGCGCACCATGCTGGCAGAGACCGACTTGATGACTTTACGGATTCATTGCTATGCGCCGGGCATCGGCGAAAATGCCCTGCACTCCCACACCAAAGAAGATCACATCTTTTTGGTTTTGCAGGGAACGGCCCAATTCAATACCGGCCGTGACGGGCAGACGATGGTGAGCGCAGGCAAGAACAGCGCTGTCGTGTTGCCGGCGGGTTGCTACTACCAGTTCTGCAACTCGGGCACAGAGCCCTTGGTCATGGCGCGCATCGGGGCGGGCCAGGACAAAGCGGATCAGCGGCTGAATCCTGACGGCACGGCGATTCCTGGCCGAACGCACGAGCAAGGCGCCGCAAAGCCAGTGCTGATTGAAAACGCTTTTTTTGAATAGCGCTAACTAACTATAGCTTCACTCGTTGTGAGCTAGACCTACGAAGGGACGGCTCGGTTTTTCACAGATTGGCTAACGTAAGTATGCGGTAGGGCAGAAGCCTGCGCGTGTGGGGCGCGCGCGCAGGCTTGTAGGGGACAATTCCCCGTGGGACTGAGATCGTTTAAGCGAGATCTCTCATATGAGAGAAAGTATGTTGTAGTTTTCTTAGTTCGTCGTTGAACCAACGGTCACGTTGCTCATGACGCATCGCATGCGCGTCCAGAAGCGACGCCGGATAAATTTTAGTCCCGCATTTTTCGCATTTCGCTGCCCGGAAGTCATTCCGGTCGAATGAAATCGTTTTTGAATTGGATGATCCTGACCGCATCTTGTCCTCGCTTCTATCGTCGCCAGAACAGCAATCACTATGCCAGTACTTGCAACGACTGGCGCGCTTGAATCTTTTCGTTTTTCTTGACGGAGCCACTCCGCCGCGAACTCGCTGACATGCAGCCGCTTGTCAGCACTGTCATGCGTGACACTTTGAAGCGCATCTGACGACAGCAGCGCGGTTTCGTCAGGACCTACGCTGCGGCACATTGTGGGGCGAATTGAAAAAGCTCGCTCGGCGATTGGGCAGGTCTAAAAAGCAACTTTCGAAGCTTGTGTGACCCCGAATCCAGGAGATTCAAAACGTCTCGATACCGGCTGGTTCTAGGCTACTAGTTGATTATCCCGAATTACCCGAAGGCGATCGATCTCCGAGCCGCCTCAAGAATGAGATTTTTTCCGGGGAGAAACGCTGATTCGAGGGACCTTCCCGCCGGTATCGGCGCGAACGGCGCGGCAACCCGCAGCACTGGGGAGTCGAGATGATAAAAAGCGTGCTCTTGCACGAGCGCGGCGATTTCCGCTCCGATCCCGCTTTGCCGGACGGCTTCGTGCACGACAATGACCCGGCTCGTTTTTTTTGTAGAATTTACAATCGTTTCGATGTCGAGAGGGGAAACACTGCGCAAATCGACCACTTCCGCCGAAATACCCTGCTCGGCGAGTTCAGCCGCTGCGCCGAGCGCCGGGCCAACCATGCTTGCGAGCGCAACGATCGTGATCTGGTCACCTTGCCGTAAAACTTTTGCTTTCCCAATGGGCACCACATCGTCCTTTTCCGGAATCTCGCCTTTTGTCCAATATAGACCCCGGTGTTCGATGAAGACGACGGGATTATCGTCGCGAATCGCCGCCTTCAGAAGCCCCTTGGCATCCGCCGGAGTTGCCGGCATCAACACCTTCAAGCCGGGCACATGCGTAAGCCACGCCTCGAGACTTTGCGAATGATGGGCGCCCATCGCGCCGGTAATGCCGCATTGAACTCTGATGGTCAGCGGGATTCTGAGTTGGCCGCCCGACATGTAGTGGAGTTTTGCCGCGTGGTTCACCAGTTGATCCATCGCCAGCGTGATGAAATCGATGAACATGATCTCCACCACCGGCCGAAGCCCCGCGATCGCTGCGCCGGTGGTAAGACCCATCACCGTTCCTTCGCTGATCGGCGTATTGACGATGCGATTCGTGCCAAACTCGTCCGCCAGTCCTTTCGTGGCGCCGAAGGGTCCGCCAAGCGCTACATCTTCGCCGAAGAGATAAACGGACAAATCCCGGCGCATTTCTTCGGCGAGCGCCGAGCGGATAGCGTCCAGGAAGGTTTGTTCGGGCATGGAGAATAAGAATCGCCTAAGGGCGCAGCATGCTGCGCCGCTACACGTAAACCATACTCTCTACGTTTTCCGCACTGGGCCAGGGTGAAGAAAGCGCAAACTCTGCGGCTTTTTCGACCAGCGCACGCGTTTCCGTTTCAATGGCTTCGAGCACTTGGGAGTTGGCGAGCTTTTTCTTTCGCAAGGCGCGCTCGACTCGCGCAATGGGGTCTTGTTTCTTCCATTCTGCGAGTTGCGAGAGCTCGCGGTATTTCGCCGGATCGCCTTCATAATGGCCGCGCATCCGGTGCGTGAGACACTCGACAAATGCCGGGCCTTTGTCCTTCCGGCATTTTTTGATCGCTCTTGCCATCGCTTCACGCACTGCGAAAAGATCATTGCCATCGACCGTACTCGCCGCAATGGCATAGGTTTGGGCGTGTTGCGCCAGCCGTTCGACTTTCGTGTGCGCCGAGAGCGGTGTAAATTCGGCGTAGCCGTTGTTTTCACAGACAAAGATCACCGGCAGTTGCCAGAGGCTCGCGATATTGAGTGACTCGTGGAAGGCGCCTGCTTGACCGGCGCCATCGCCGAAGAAAACCACCGCGAGCTGACCCTTTTTTCTTTCTTTCGCGGCGAATGCCGCCCCCAGTGCCAATGGAATCGTCCCGCCCACAACTCCCGTCGCCGTAATGAACCCCGTTTCTTTGGCGACAATATGCATTGAGCCGCCTTTTCCGCCACAGTAGCCGGTGGCGCGACCCGCGAGTTCGGCCATCAGCTTGTTGATGTCGGCGCCGGTCGCAAGCGCATGGCCGTGGGAGCGATGGCCGCCGAAGACGTAATCGTCCTTGCGCAACAAACTGCACGCGCCAACTGCAACCGCCTCCTGGCCAATACTCAGATGCAATAGGCCGGCAATCTGGCGCTCGGCATAGAGCAGTGAAGCCTTTTCCTCGAAGGCGCGGATCAACCACATGCGACGGAGAAGAGGAATGAAGTCAGGCAGAACTTTCTTAGCCATTACGCGTGAAATCGATCAGGCACGTAAGCCTCGCTTGGATCGAGCTCGCAAGAAGTAGAAAGAAGAATTGCTTTGCTCGAAATGACAAGCGCGTGTGATGGAAAACGAGAGGTCCTCAGACGTACAGAAAATCAGGGGATGTGAAACTTGAAATTGTTTTCATCTCACGGCTGCCCGGATGGCGTCAATTATGCGCTCTTCGGACGGGCCGATGTGCGCTTCGAGCGGCGGGCTGTAGGGAACCGGCACGTCCAAGGTTGCCACTCGACGAATCGGCGCTTTCAATTTATCAAAACCGCTCTCAGCAATGCGCGCCGCGATCTCGGCCGCAACCCCGCAGCTCTGGTGCGTCTCGTCCGCAATCACCACCCGATGGGTTTTTTCGACCGACTGAAGAATTGTCGGCAAATCAAAAGGCACCAGGGTGCGCGGATCGACGACTTCGGCTTCAATGCCTTCTTGAGCGAGTGTGGCCGCTGCGCGAAGCGCGACTTGCACGGTGTAAGATGTCGCAATCACCGTGACATCGCGCCCCGCCCGCTTTACGTCAGCGACGCCGAACGGAATCGGTTTGTCGTTCTCCGGAACTTCACCCCGGATGTCCAACAGCCTGGTATGATCGACAAAGATCGTCGGGTTGTCGCTCGCAACCGCACTCTTGAGCAGTCCTTTGACATCGCGCGGCGATGACGGGATCGCGATTTCCAGTCCGGGGCAGTTCCACAGCATCGCCTGCGGGCTGCCGGAGTGCTGCGCTGCGCCGCCGCCGCGCAAGCCGTGGAAAAGGTGAAATACCACCGGAACGCGCGTCTGACCGCCTGACATGGAAAATGCATTGGCCGCTTCGTTGGCCACCTGCGGCCAGGCTTCGTAAATAAAGCTGCCGGTGCTGAGATCGACAATCGGCCTGAGTCCAGCCATCGCTGCACCAGTGGCAAGACCGCAAAACCCAAGCTCGGAGATCGGCGGAGACATCATCCGGTCACTGTATTTTTCTTTGAGATTCTGAAACACGTGGCGGTGCGGGCTTAAACTCAGAAACGTTCCATTGATCAGATGAACCCGCTGATCCGCCGCCATGATTTCGTCCAGCGCCTCGAACTTGGCTTCGTAGTAGGCTAGTTCTCGCATGTGATTAGCTCTGCGCGAAAAAATTTCTTTCCGCTTCTTGGGGCTTGGGATAAGGACTGTTGACGGCAAATTCCACGGCCGCAGCGATATCGCTTTTGATTTGGCGCTCGATGGCGCTTATTTCTTCCCGGCTCGCCTGTTTGGCTTCGACCAACTCGCGAATAAAGATCAGTAGCGGATCGCACGACCGATACCACTCACGGGCTTTTTCCGGCACGCTGCTGACGTCCCACGCGAGCGCGGTGTCCGTCGCTCGCGGCACCGTCGGCCAATTGGTTTCGCTGCCAGGATAGCGCACCGTTTGCGCTTCGATGAACTGTGGTCCTTCACCGCGGCGAATTTTTTCCACTGCCTCGGAGACCGTCCCATGCACCAGGCCGGCGTCCATGCCGTCGATCTGCTGCGCCGGGATTCTGTATGCTTTCGGCAAGTCGGTCAGCGGGTAGGCCGCCATCGTCGAGGATTGCGCTGCTGCCACCGCACGGCCGGCGCCGTACTTGCCGTTGTTCTCACAGAGAAACAGCACCGGCAGCTTGTAAAGCGAGGCTAGATTGAACGCTTCCGGCGCGGCGCCTTCTTCGAGGGAGCCGTCGCCAAACAGACAAACTGTAATCCGGCCGTTCTTTTGCGCTTTCGCGGCGTAGGCGGTGCCGGTGGAAAGCGGAATGATGCCGGCGACAACGCCCGAGCTATGCAAAAATCCCAGTGCTGGCGCGACCGAATGGAAGGAACCGCCCTTTCCCTTGTTCAATCCGTCGGCGCGGCCGAGAATTTCGGCGAAAAGTTTTTTCGGCTCAGCCCCGCGCGCGAGCAAATGGCCATGATTTCGGTGCGTCGTGAAGAGATAATCATCGGCACGCAGGCATGAGATCGCCGGCACGCCGGTCGCTTCCTGACCGACGTAAAGATGATAATGTCCGCCGAATACGCCCTTGTCATGGAGCGGCACCAGGCTTTCTTCGAAGTGGCGTATGACGAACATGCGGCGGCATAGTTCCAGCAATGATTCGCGCGCTATTTTCGGCAGCATAGAGTTGTGCTTAGTGCAAAATACCGTGGCTTGTCAATGTCATCGCTGATTGACAACCCTGGAAGCGCGCGCATAAATGCCGATTATCACTCCGACGGAGGCATTGTCCATGAGATTACACCGACTTGCGTTAGGAATATGGCTCGGCGCTGTTCTCGTCACAGTAAATGTCTTCGCACAATCCCGGGGGCTCAAAAAAGTTCAGGTCGGCGTGCCCGCGATCAGCATGGGGAATATCATCATCTACTTCGCGAAGGATGCGAAGATCTACGAAAAATACGGTCTCGATGTCGATGCTGTAGCGGTGGCCGGCTCGGGCATCGCTTCAAAGGCGCTCATCTCAGGAAGCGTGCTGATTTCACCCATTGCCACCCCGACGGTGATGACCGCGGTGCTCGCCGGCTCTGACATGGTGATCCTTGCGCACACCATGCCGGGCGTCATTCAATCGCTGGTGGTGCGTCCCGACATCAAGCGCGACGAAGACCTCAAAGGCAAAACCGTCGGCGTGACCACCTTCGGATCGCTGACCGATTTTCTCGTCAAGTATCTGGCCAGACAGAAAGGGCTCGTGCCGGACAAGGACTTCGCCTTACTTCAGATTGGCACCGACAGCGATCGATTTCTCGCGCTGCAACAGGGAAAGATTCAAGGCGCGACACTTTCTCACCCTAACTATATTTTCGCGCAACGAGCCGGCTTTCACGTCTTATGGGATTTTTTCAAAGAAGTCGATTATCCCTGGAGCGAGATTGCCACGACACGAACACAGATCAAACAAGATCGTGATTTGGTCATGCGTTACATGCGTGCGCATTTAGAGGGAATCGCGCGCTTCAAGCAGGAGCCGGAGCTCGCCAAAAAGACCATCAAGAAAATGCTCCGCCTCGATGATGACTCGATCGCGCAGGAGTCCTGGGAACTCTTTGCCAAATACCGCATCCCGGCGCCGTATCCGAATATCAAAGGTCTAAAGACCAGCTACGAGTACGTGGCGCAAACCCGGTCGGATGTGTACAAGCACAAGCCGGAAGAGTTTGTCGATTCGAGCTTCGTTGAAGAGCTCGACAAAAGCGGCTTTATCAAAAAATTATACGAGAAATAATCCGACCGCATGAAAGTACGCATCGGCATAGCCTTCGGCCAGTGGCCGCTGATAAAAATCGCTCCCGAGGCAATTGTCGATCTGATCGACGACTGCGAAGCGCTCGACCTGGATTCGATTTGGTTGAGCGACCGGTTGGTTTCGCAGCGACCGCTCCTCGAACCCATCGCGTTTCTTTCCTACATCGCCGGGCGGCTCCGGAAGATGAAGCTCGGTACCAGCACGCTGGTGCTCCCGACACGTCATCCGGTGGTCTTGGCCAAGGAATTGGCGACACTCGACTTTCTCGCCCGCGGCCGTTTGTTTCCGGCTTTTGGTTTGGGTGGAGATGATTCCACGGATTTACAAGCCGTCGGGGTAAACAGGAAGGAACGCGCGGCGCGTGCCGATGAGATGATCGTGCTGATGCGCCGCCTCTGGACCGAAGAAAACGTCAGCTTCGAGGGAAAATTTTATTCGGTCAAAGACGTGACGATTACGCCGCACCCCTGGCAGAAAAACGGCTTGCCCATCTGGATTGGCGGTCGCAGCCAGGCGGCGATGCGCCGCACCGGACGATTGGGCGACGGCTGGCTCGTATCGTCTGTGTCACCCGCCGAAGTCGGAACCGGAATCCAAGCGATTCGCCGCTATGCCGCGGATGCAGGCCGGCAGATTCCGGAAGATCACTATGGCGTGCTGATTCCATTTTTTTTCGCAGCTACGTTGGAAAAAGCGCACGCATTGGCCGGCGAATCGATTCGGCCGCGGCCCGACATGCCGCCCGGTGAATTCATCGCGTTCGGCGATCCCGAACAAGTGCGCGCAAAAATCAGAGATTATATCGCCACCGGCGCCAGCAAATTTGTCATGCGACCCTGCGGACCGTTTGCGGGCTGGCGCGAACAAATTGAAATCCTCGCCCGCGAGGTGATCGAGCCTTTGCAAACCCCGGCAGATTCGCCCAACGCACACCCTAACGACGCTTAATTCTTTTCAGCCAAAGTCGACATATCGGCGGATGCCGGTATCCAGGTTCGTATTGGTGAACCTCGCATCACGCTTGCGACCAGGGCGACACCACCAGCCGATGGGATCTAGACGGATCTCTATTTGACCACCAGCACGGCCGCGCCATGAATCCTTCCGGAACGCAGGCGTTGCAGCGCTTCATTGGCTTCCGCAAGCGCAAACGTTTCCACTTGCGTGCGCACTGGAACTTTAGGCGCGAGCTGCATGAACTCCGCGCCGTCCCGGCGCGTCAAGTTGGCCACCGAACAGATCGACCGTTCTTCCCAGAGAAGCGCATACGGAAAAGATGGAATGTCACTCATATGGATGCCGCCCGAGACCACAGTGCCGCCTTTGCGAACAGCCTTGAGCGCTTGCGTTATGAGCGCGCCGACCGGCGCAAAAATGATCGCCGCGTCGAGCTTCACAGGCGGCAGTTCATCGGAACTGCCGGCCCAGACCGCGCCGAGGCTCAGCGCAAACTGTTGGGCTTCGCTGTCACCTGGCCGGGTAAACGCGTAGATCTCGCGCTTTTGGTAGTTGGCCACCTGCGCGACGATGTGTGCAGCGGCACCAAAGCCGTAGATGCCAAGTCGACTGCCATTGCCTGCTTTAACCAAGCTTCGGTAGCCGATCAGACCGGCGCACAAAAGCGGCGCCGCTTCGATGTCGCTGTACTCTTCCGGAATCGGGAAGCAGAAGCGCTGATCGGCAACAGCGTATTCGGCATAGCCGCCATCCAGCGTGTAGCCCGTAAACTTGGCTCGGTCGCAGAGATTTTCCTGACCTTCACGACAAAATGAACATTCGCCGCAGGTCCAACCTAACCAGGGCACACCGAGCCGGTCACCAACTTTAAATCGCGTCACCGCGGCGCCCACAGTAGCGACAGTACCGACAATCTCATGGCCGGGGATTAATGGAATCTTTGGATCGCTCAATTCGCCGTCAATAACATGTAAATCGGTTCGGCACACCGCGCATGCGTGCACACGGAGCAAAACTTGCTCAGCGCCGGGCTCCGGGAGATCCATCTCCCTTAACGACAAGTCCTTGCCGGGTTTTTCGAAGATCATCACGCGCATAAGTCACGCCCTTTTCGTTAGCGATTCGCGTAGACCAGCTTATCTCGCTCGACATCACTTGTGATATAGTGTCGCGAATTTAACGGAGCAAGGAGCGCAGCGCGTGGGATACATTCAAGCGAATTTGTTGCCGGACGAACAGATCGTTTACAAAGCGCGACTTCATTGGGTGATTTTTTGGAAATGCTGCGCGCTGGTATTTCTCGGGGCCATTTTTCTACTGATTCAACCGATCGTCGGCGTCGTGGTCATCCTGATCGGGGTACTTGGCGCGCTGTGGCCGATCATGGCTTACTCCACTTCCGAGTTCGCGGTGACCAATAAGCGGGTGATTATCAAAACCGGATTTCTGCGCCGCAAGACGTTGGAGTTGCTCCTGCGGCACGTGGAAACGATTTCAGTCGATCAGAGCGTCACTGGGAGGATTCTCAATTTCGGGTCGTTGACGCTTACCGGCAGCGGCGGCATAAAGGAAATGTTTGACAACATATCCGCGCCGCTGGAATTTCGCCGGCGCATTCAGGGCGAGGCATCCTAGCAATTCGCCCGTCTAATCCAGGTCGATGTCTTTGAGCGGCTTGGTGATAGGTTCTTCTTTGGCTTTTTTGAAAAGCTCCTGAAATTTAGCTTCGAGAACTTTTGATTTGTTTTTCTCCGCCTCGGCGATCTGCTGATATTTCTGATCGCGCCGGCTCGCTTCTTCATTAACGGCTTTCACGGCGTCCTTGAGCGCCACGGCCATGTGCGGCCTGACCGGCAATTTATGGTCGAGCACGGCCCCGAGCACAGTATCAACGGTTAAGGTTGCGTCGCAGCATGGACACGTGATTTGAATTGTCGCTGATTTTTTTTCTTCCATGATAATGCCTCGTCTAGCGCTTTGGGTCTAGCCTCGCGATTTTAAACCCCAGACTCTAGACGCGCAACGCGAGACTGTTTTTTTCATCCCCGCAATTCGATCTGCTCTCCATCGGGTCCGCCAAAGACCACTCGGCGCCAGCCATTTTCCCGCGGCTCGCGCGCGGCTGTATCGTGTGGCGCACGGACTAGTTTGACGCCATTCTTTTGCAGTTGCTCAACGGTCTGGTCGAAATTGTCCGTTTCGAGGCAAAAATGAAATCCTGAGAGCGTCTCGCCCGGATGGTGCGTCAATTCTAGCACCGTATCACCCAATTTGAGATACGCAATTTGCAGTCCGCCACCGGCGGCATGCTGAAAATAGTGCTTGAATCCGAAGTGCTGCTCATAAAATTTTACCGATCGGCCGAGATCCGAAACATGAAGCGCCACATGATCAATACGTTTGAACATCTTTTTTCTCCACGTGTAAGGATAGGCCTTTCAGAGCCGTTTATGCAAGCTTACTTAAGGCATGAAAATTATCCGCCGGAGGGATAAAATAGCGTTCGGAATATTGTCTATGCCAATCTTTCGCCTCGTCGACGACGTGGTTTTCCCGCCGCCGGATTATGCCGATCCGAGCGGACTCATTGCGGTGGGCGGCGATCTGTCGAGCGATCGTCTGCTTGAGGCCTACCGCGTCGGAATCTTCCCATGGTATTCGGAGGACCAGCCGATCCTTTGGTGGTCGCCTGATCCCAGATTTGTTCTCGATCTCGAACGCTTCAAAATTTCCCACAGCTTAAAAAAGACCGTGCGCCGCAACACTTTCCACGTCACGTTCGATCGAGTCTTCGACGAAGTGATTGCGGCGTGTGCCGAAGCGCCTCGAGAGGGGCAGAGCGGCACATGGATCACTCCCGAGATGCAGGAAGCTTACATCAAGCTGCACGGGTTGGGCTATGCTCATTCCGTCGAGTCTTGGTTTGAGGGGAGGCTGGTCGGCGGTCTTTACGGCGTATCTTTAGGTAAAGCTTTTTTTGGCGAGTCGATGTTTCATCGCAAAACCGATGCGTCAAAGGTCGCGCTGGCGATTTTGGTTGGTAAACTCCAAGCCTGGGGGTTTCATTTCATTGATTCGCAGATGACCACGGATCACATGCATCGGCTCGGCGCTGAAGAGATTTCAAGACGAATTTTTTTAAAGAAACTGCACTCCGCCCTGCGCCATGCGACCCGGCGCGGCAAATGGCGCATTGAAGATTGACCGCTTCCAGCTACATTTACTGCGTCGCCGTCTCGTGCTCCGCCGCATCAACCATTGCCGTGATCGAGCGCGCGGAGGGAAACTCGACCGCCAGCAGTATGAGCGTTAGCGCACAAAGCAAATAAAAATCTTGGACAAACCGGCCGACAAGCGCAAGGACCAATCCGTACACAGCAATCGCCTCAATAATCGCAAAGAGAACCACTTTGCGGGTCACATAGGTTGAGACCACATATGCGGCCCGTTTTTCCACCGCGCCATTGAATTCTTCCAGCGCACGGAGAAGTTTTGTCCCGCGCGCGGCGCGAATCATGGCATCGGCGGAAAAATTGCGCTTGCGCCAGTAACCGTAGTAGCCGAGATCGACGATGGCGAGCAGCCATAAGACCAGTCTGGCCGGTTCAGCAACAGAAACATTGGCGCCCAGTCTGGGATTGGTTAAAAGATGACGCGCGATGAAGATATAGATTGGCACCGAGATAAAAAACCCGCTCCATAAAATTACCGCCGCGCCGCGTTGATCGAGCAGGGTTTTTCTAAATTCGTCGCGAATCATGTTTCACTCCTAAGCTGCGTCTTATCACAGCATGGACGTTTCTGTCTCGCCGGTGCGGCAATCGCGCTGAATATCTTGTAGCCTCAGAAATCCGGTGATATAGCCGCGAAAGAGAATGCACGAGGAGAAACGATATGGCTGAATTCGACATTGTCATTCACGGCGGCAGATTGATCGACGGCACGGGAAATCCGTGGTTTTACGGCGATCTCGCCATCAAAGACGGCAAGATTGCCCATACCGGTAAAATCCCTCCCGAGGCGGGGGCGCGCGCAATCTCCGCGAAAGGCTACGTCGTCACACCGGGATTTATCGATATGCATACGCATAGTGATCAGCCGGTCATTGCGGATGGCAATGCCGAAAGCAAAGTTCGTCAGGGCGTGACGCTGGATATCATCGGCGAAAGCCAAACGGTTGCGCCCCTCCAAGGCGCGATTCTGGAGGAGTATCGACTCGAGCATCGCAAACGAAACGGCATCGAGACCGATTGGACCAACTTTACCGGCTATTTCGATTCGTTGAGGCGCGCCGGCGCATCGATCAACATCGCTTCGGGAGTGTCGCCACAGCAAGTCAAGCGTGTGGTTTGCGGCTTCGAAGAGCGGCCGGCGAGCGCCGCAGAACAGGAAAAAATGAATCGGCTGGTCGCCCAAGCCATGGAAGAAGGCGCTCTTGGACTCACCGCCGCGTGGCATGCCAAGGGTCCGGAAAATCCGGAAGAAGTCGTCGAGATGGCCAAAGTCGCCAAGCATTATGGCGGCTACTACGGCGTGCATGTCGGGAGCGAAGGTTTCGACATGATGGAAGAACTGGCGAAGACGCTCCGCATCGCACGCGAGGCGAAAATCCCGGTTCATGTCTACCATTTGAAAATGCGCGCCAAAGCCAACTGGGGCCGGGTTCGTCAAGTCATTGCACAATTGGAAGAGGCGCGCCGCGAAGGACTCGATATTACCGCGAATCAATATCCGTACACGGCGATGCAGCATCCCTGGCGTCGTTTGTTTCCACGCTGGGTGCAGGACGCGCCGCTCAACGAAACGATTGCACGGTTCAAGGATCCTGCTTTTCGTGAGCGCGTCATACAAGACCCGGAGTTCAATCAATACGTCGATGAGCATGGCGGCTGGGAAGGTGTTGTCGCAGCGCGACTGGACCGACCAGCACTTAAGAAATTTGAAGGCATGACGATCGCGGAGATTGCCGGGATCCGCGAACAGGACCCGGTGAGCACGTGCTTCGATTTAATTTACGACGAAGGCGTCTTCATCCACGGCGTGCACCACACCATGAGCGAAGATGACGTGAAGGCTGTGATGCGGGTCCCATGGGTCTCCATCGGCTCCGACGGCAGCGCGCTGAATCTCAAATATCCCGGCAAACCCCACCCGCGGAGCTTCGGCACCAACCCTCGCGTGCTCGGGAAATACACTCGTGATGAGAAAGTTCTCACGCTCGAGGACGCGGTGCGCAAAATGACCTCGATGCCCGCGCAAGTGCTCGGGCTCAAAGATCGCGGTCAATTGCGCGAAGGGTATTGGGGCGACATCGTCATTTTTGATCCTGACCGGGTTGCCGACACAGCGACCTACGAAAATCCCAAGCAGTATCCCAAAGGCATCGACTATGTGCTGGTCAACGGCGCCGTCGTGATCGACAATGGCCAGCACACCGGCGCGCGGCCCGGAAAGGTCGTTTATGGGCCGGGCTATGCGGGCCGGTGATGTCACCTCGAAGCAGCGCGTCTATTCGAGTTTGTGGTTTCTCTCAGTTTGTAGGTCAAGGGCAATGCGATCGCGCACAGGAATGCCATGCCCCAAAATCCCCGCGCGCCAAAACGTCCGTACAGCGAACCCGAAGCGAGCGTGAGCAGCGCGCTCGCTGCTCCAATACCGACGGTGCCATAAATCGCCTGGGCCGTCCCCTCCAACCCATTCGGCACGATGCGTGAGAGCAAACGCATGCAGGCGAGATGAAGCAGAGCAAAGGTTATCCCGTGCAACGGCTGCACCAGCGCTAGCGCAAGCAAATCGGTGGTCTGCGCCACCACCGCCCAGCGCAGTATGCCCGCCAAGGCCGCAACAGCAAGGGCGCCCGCCGGCGTAAGCAGCGTCACGGCAGCGGGACCGATGACGAAAAACACGACGACTTCGGCAGCGACCGATTCTGACCAGAGCACACTGACGGTGGCGGGTTGGATGCCTGCGCCGGTCCAGCGAATCACCGCGAACGCGTCGTGCATAGCATGGCTGCCGAGAATCAGTGCCGCGATAATGACCATATTTCTAAACAGCGGCATCCGGAGCAGCGCCATCACACCGCCGCGCTCGATGCGCGCCGCATCCGGCGCGCGATCGTAGCTCAGGTCAGGGACCGTCAGCGCACCGCAAGCGGCGGCGCCGAGTAATGCCGCCTGCAGTCCGATGATCACCTCGAGTCCGAATGCGCCGACCGCCTGCCCCGAAAGCAAAGTTCCCGATATAAAAGCAGCCGAGCCGGCGCCGCGCACCCAGCCGTATTCGAAGCCCCACGCCCCACTACGGCTCCGCGCCGTCGCCGATCCCAATGCCAACGCGTCGGACAAAATAGTAATCGGCGCCAGTGCTGCGGCATGGAGCAAACTCATGCCGAGCAAAAGCCAAAATCCCCGCGCTCCGAGATAACCCAATGTCACGGTCGCGGCGAGGACGAGGAAAAAAATCAGCACACGCCGCAGCGAGTGAATCAAATCACCGACGCGACCTGCGAGAGGTGAGGTGAGCAGTCGCA
>Ga0207701_10002787_pt1 | contig 18051 bp, 12 predicted proteins | sample KBSSwiSSwithPhiX_FD_184294 | JGI IMG/M metagenome (GOLD analysis project Ga0207701, IMG submission 184294) | Switchgrass rhizosphere bulk soil microbial communities from Kellogg Biological Station, Michigan, USA, with PhiX - S5 (SPAdes) (version 2) | ecosystem: Environmental > Terrestrial >... | reverse complement strand
CCCGTCCACAGCGCTACAATCGCCACGTCAAGGAGCGCCTTTATGCTGACCCGCCCGTTCCGCGCCATCGTGCTGGCCGCTTTCGTTTTCGCACCGGTCGTCGCGTTCCGGCAAGCGGCGAGCGTGTCCGCGCAGGTACCCACCGCCGCGGACGCGCCGAAATACGTGCTGCCGCCGCAGGCAATCGTCGACGTCTTCGACGCTGAGTTCCTGCCGCAGACCATCGTCAGCCCCAACCACCAGATCGTGGCGCTGACCAGGGCACGCGCGTATCCAACCATCGCCGAGCTCGCGCAGCCGATGCTGCGCCTCGCCGGCTCGCGCGTGAACCCGAAGACCAACGGTCCGCACCGCGCGTCCGGCCTGCCTGGCACCGGCATCTACGCGATTGCGCTCAAGAAGATTGCCGACGGCAGCGAGGTGAACGTCACCATGCCACCGCAGGCGAAGATCTCGCACATCAAGTTCTCGCCCGACGGCTCGAAGCTCTCGTTCCTGCAGACGAAAGAGAACGCCATTGAGTTGTGGATCGCCGACGGCACGACCGGCGCCGCGAAGGCGGTGGTGACCGGCGCCGATCGGATCAACGCCACGATTGGCGATCCGTGTGACTGGCTGAACGACAACCTGACGATGGTGTGCGAGCTGGCGCCAGGCGGCCGCGGGCCGGCGCCCGTCGAGCCGGCGGTACCGCCGGGGCCGAACGTGCACGAGAGCTACGGCAAGGCGGCGCCGGCGCCAACCTACGAAGACCTGCTGCAGAACGCACACGACGATGCACTGTTCGACTATTACTTCACGAGCCAGCTGGCGGCGATCAACACCGGCAGCGGTGTGAAGACGTTGATCGGCCGGCCCGCAATTTTCGCCTCGGTCACCCCGTCGCCATCGGGGCAGCAGCTGCTCGTCAGCCGGATCAAGAAGCCGTTCTCGCACCTGATTCCGATGAACGGCTTCCCGCAGGACATCGAGGTGTGGAACCGCACTGGCGAACTTGCCAAGCGGTTCGTCGAGCTGCCGTCGCGTGAAGGCGTGCCGCTGACCGGCGTCGAGCCGGGGCCGCGCAGCTTCCAGTGGCGCGCCGACCAGCCAGCGACGATCGTTTGGGTCGAGGCGCTCGACGGCGGCGATCTGAAGAACCAGGTGCCGTTCCGCGACACCGTCCGCTCGCTTGCGGCGCCGTTCACGGCCCAGCCGATCGACGTGGCGAAAACCGAGTGGCGCTACGGCGGCATCGTCTACACCGATCGCGGCGTCGCGCTGCTGTCCGAGAACGATCGCGCATCGCGCCGCACACGCACCTGGATCCTCGACGGGAGCGGCGCCCCGCGCAAGGTGTGGGATCGCAAGCAGGACGCGGCCTACGACAACCCCGGCACGCCAGTGGCGCGACGCGACAGCGGCATCACCGGCGGCGGACGCGGCGGCGGCAGCGCGCCGATCATCCAGAATGGCGACTACATCTACCTCACCGGCGTGGGCGCCTCACCCGAAGGCGATCGGCCGTTCCTCGATCGGCTGAACGTGAAGACGCTGCAGAGCGAGCGCATCTTCAGGTCGTCGTCGGAATCGCTCGAATCGTTCGTCGCGCCGCTGAACGACGAGATGACGCGCTTCGTCACGCGCTACGAAACACAGAAGGAAGCGCCGAACCTCTATGTGCGCGACGCCGGCGCGACGGCGAAGCGGGCGGTTACGCAGTTCAAGGATCCGCAGCCGGGGATCCGCGACATCCTCCGCCAGTACGTCACCTACAAGCGCAAGGACGGCGTTACCCTGTCGGGAACGCTCTACCTGCCGCCCGGATACCGCCAAGGCACGAAAGTCCCGGTCGTGATGTGGGCCTACCCGCGCGAGTTCGGCGACGCCGACTCGGCCAGCCAGGTGTCCGGATCGCCGAATTCATTCACCGCGATCCGCGGCGCGTCGCACATGTTCCTGCTGCTCTCGGGCTACGCCATCTTCGACAACCCGACGATGCCGATCATCGGCCCTGGCGAGACGGCGAACGACACCTACGTCGAGCAGCTGGTCGCGAGCGCGCAGGCGGCGATTGACAAGGTGGTCGAGATGGGCGTCGCCGATCGCGATCGCATCGGCATCGGCGGCCACAGCTACGGCGGGTTCATGACGGCGAACCTGCTCGCTCACTCGAGGCTCTTCCGCGCCGGCTTCGCGGAAAGCGCCGCGTATAACCGATCGCTCACGCCGTTCGGCTTCCAGGCCGAGCGCCGCACCTTCTGGGAGGTCCCGGATCTCTACGCGAAGATGTCGCCGTTCTGGTATGCACACCAAATCAAGGACCCGATCCTATTGATGCACGGCGAAGCCGACGATAATTCCGGCACGTTCCCGATCCAGTCCGAGCGGTTGTACATGGCGCTCAAGGGACACGGCGCCACGGTCCGCTACGTGACGCTGCCGCACGAAGCCCACGGCTACGCGGCGCGCGAGACGCTTCTGCACGTGATTGCCGAGCGTCTCAACTGGTTCGATAAGTACGTGAAGAACGCCGGAGCACGGAGCACGACCGACCTGCAGCGCTGATTCCCATCGGCGCCGGCCGCGCAAGCGCCTTGGCGACCGCGCCCGCCGCACGAGATCTTGCGGCGGTCGCGCGGGCGCACGTTCGCCAAGTTCGTAATGGCGTGTGCCAAAAACGATCTGTCCGAAAATAGCTCACCGGACAGATCTTCCCGCAACCCATTGACGGCACCACAGATAGCGCTTGTCTAGCGTGGCATGCTTCGTGCGGAAGTAGGGCGCGACGACGGCGTCGCACCTGGGCGGCGATGCGGTCCCGACACTGAACGTGAAACCAGGCCACTTGACTCTTATGACCAACTCCAAAGCGAGGCTGACCAGCGCGGCCGGCTTCACGCTCGTCGACATACTCGCCACATTGGCAATCATCGGCACGGTCAGCGCCATGGCGGTGCCGCAGGTCATCGACGCGGTCGACTCCATGCGACTCGGCATGTCGCTGCGCGACGTCGAGCGCGAGTTGCAGTTCGCGCGGCTCAAGGCGGTGTCGACCAACCGGCCGATGCGCGTGCGGTTCGATTGCCCCTCCGCTGGAAAGATCCGCGCCGTCGAACTGATCGGCACGCCGGCCGCGCCGGACACGAACGACGCCGACGCGGTACTGAATCGTTGCAGCGAAACCGCCTACCCGTACTTGCCGACCGGCGCCGACCACAGCCGGCTGACGCGGCCGAACAACGACGGGCCCGTCCGCACCCTCTACCCGGGCACGACCTTCACGGCCAAGCAGACCCTCGAGTTCTGGCCGAACGGCACGGTCCACACGACCACCGGCACTCAGATCGACACGGTGACGCTCACGCTGTCACGCAAATCAAAGACGAAGAACATCACGGTGAATGGCCTTGGCAAAATTCTCCAGGACCGTTAAGCAGGCCGGCCTGGCGGCCGACGACGAGAGGGCCGGCGAACAAGGGTTTTCGCTGGTCGAGGTGCTCCTCGCCACCACGCTGCTGACGGTGGCGATCGTCTCGCTGGCGCAGCTCTTCGCCGTCTCCACGCGCGCCAACACCAACGCGAAGCTGACGACGTTTACGACGGTGCTGGCGCAGCAGAAGATGGAGCAGCTCCGCAGCCTCACGTGGGGCTTCGACGCGCAGGGCCTGCCGCTCACCGATACGAGCACGAATATCACGGCTGCGGTCGAGGCGCCGACGGGCGGCAGGGGCCTGACCCCGTCGCCTGCGGGGGCGCTCGGCGAGAACACCGACGGCTACTGCGACTTCCTCGACCGCAACGGCCAGTCTCTCGGCGGCGGCACGACGCCACCGGCCAATGCCATCTACGTTCGCCGCTGGTCGGTGGAGCCGCTGCCGACGAACCCGAACAACACGCTGGTGCTGCAGGTGCTGGTGGCGCGCAATCGCAGCCGCAATGCGGCCGACCAGGCGGTCGGCGTCGATCGGCTGCCCGACGAAGCGCGCATCATCAGCGTCAAGACGCGAAAGGCTACTTAGATGCGCCGCGAACACGGTTTCTCCCTGCTCGAGTTGACCATCGCCATGAGCCTGATGCTGACGGTGACGGCGAGCATCTTCACGCTGATGAACCCCGCACACGGCAGCTTCGCGGCGCAGCCGGAAGTGGCGGACATGCAGCAGCGGCTGCGCGTCGCCACCGACTCGCTCTACAAAGATCTGGTGATGAGCGGCGCCGGCGCCTATCAGGGCTCGATGGGCGGCTCGCTCGGCAACTTCTTCGCGACCGTCCTGCCCCGCCGCATCGGCACCACCAACGAGGATGCGCCGACGGTGTTCAAGAGCGACACGATCACGCTGATCTACATCCCGTCGACGATCGCGCAGACGACGCTCAAAGAGCACGGGCCGAGCCTGAATTCAGCCGAGATCGCCGTCAATGCGCAGACCAACGGCTGTCCGCCGAGCGACGACCTGTGCGGGTTCCAAATCGGCATGACGGTGATGATGTACGACGACAGCGGGAACTACGACATCTTCACGATCACCAACGTGCAGGAGAGCGCCCTTCACCTTCAGCACAACAGCGACAAACTCACCTACACCGGCTACGACGCCAACACGACCAAGATCGTGCAGGCGGCGAACGTCGTGTACTACTACAACGCGGCGACGAAGCAGCTGATGTTCTACAACGGCGGCACCGCTGCCGATGTGCCGGTTGCCGACAACGTCGTCGGCCTGAGCTTCGAATACTACGGCGACCCGCACCCGCCGACGTGGCGGGCTGGCAAGAACGTCATGGCCACCGAGCCGGGGCCGTGGACCACCTACGGTCCAAAGCCGCGCTCGACGGCCCTGGGGGGGTTTGCCGCCGGCGAAAACTGCATCTTCACCTTCGACGGCGTGACGCCGCAGCCGCGGCTGCCGGAGCTCGGCGGCGCAGGCAGCGGGCTCGTCAAGCTCACCGCGGCGCAATTGACCGACGGGCCATGGTGCCCGACCGCCGCCTCGGAGAACCGCTGGGACGCCGACCTGTTGCGCATCCGCAAGATTGTCGCCACCGTGCGCGTGCAGGCCGCAGCGGCGGCGTTGCGCGGGCCGGCGAGCGCGTTGTTCAGAACCGCTGGAAGCTCGACCAGCAGCGACCGTTGGGTGCCCGATCAGGAGATCCGGTTCGAGGTGTCACCCCGCAACCTCAATCTCGGTAGATAAGCCATGAATATTCGCGACGAACACGGAATGGCGATGATCATCGCCATGATGGCGATGTTGCTGATGTCGGCGCTGGGCATCGCGCTGGTGCTGACGACCTCATCGGAAACGATGATCGCCAGCAACTTCTCCAACAGCTCCGAGGCGCTGTACGCCGCCGATGCGGCGGTTGAGCGCTCGATGGAGGACATCCTCACGGTGCCCGACTGGAACAAGCTGCTCGACGGCTCGGCACAGTCGGCATTCGTCGACGGCCCGCCGAGCGGCCTCCGTACCCTTCCCGATGGATCGACGATCGATCTGACGCAGGCGCTCAACATGGCCAACTGCCAGAAGGTCACGACCTGCTCGGCGGCGGAAATGGACGCGCCGACGGCCGAGCGGCCGTGGGCCACCAACAACCCGCGCTGGAAGCTCTACTCGTACGCGAACCTCAAAGATCTGCTGCCGGCGACCGACACCATCAATTCGCCCTACTACATCGTGGTGATGGTTGCCGATGATCCGTCCGAGAACGACGGCGACGCCACCAAGGACGGCGCGAGCGCGACCAACCCTGGGTCGGGGGTCATCGCGATGCGCGCCGAAGCCTTCGGGCCGCGCGGCGCCCACAAAGTCATCGAGCTGACGCTGGCGCGCACCGACACGACCGAGCTCGAACGCGGCTATACCGGGCAGCGCGGCCAGGACGAGCAGAACCGACGCGCGCGCAAGGCCGCGGTGCAGACCCCCGGCAAGGCGTTGACCCAGCAGACGCTCGATACGACCGGCGGAGGAATTCAGTGATGGCTTGCAGAACCCTTTGCGTCCGCGCCGGGGTGGCGCTGGCGCTGCTCGCGGCACCGGCCGCCCCTGCGCTCGCGCAGGTGGATCCGTTGCTGTTCATGAAGACCGAGCGTCCGAACGTGGTGCTGGTGGTCGACACCGCGGCGCGCATGCAGCGCGGCGCCTCGACCGACCCGAGCACCCCGGTCAGCTCGCGCGCCACCAGCGACTACTACGACCCGAACATCTATTCGAGGACCGGCGCCGCCTGGGAGTCCGGGCTGGGCGTTACCGGCGCGATGACGACGTATCGCCGGCGGTACAAGAACCTCGATCACGTGAACTCGGGCGGCGACCGGTACTCGACCACGTCGATTCAGGTCGTCGGCAGCAACGACGCCACTTACGGCCGGTTCGACGCCGCCACTCGGCTGGCCATCGCCCGTGCCGCGATGTACCAGGCGGTGACCGAGAACAAAAACGTCGCCCGCTTCGGGCTCGTCAAGACCCGTCAGCGAACGCCGGGCAACGCGGCCGCCACTGGCCCGGTCGGCGACGCCGATCTCGCGCAGCTGATCACGGAAACGGGGTCCGTCGTCGGCAAATGGAATATTTATCGTCCGACCGTGGTGGGAAAGAACGGCGCGTGGACGACGACGGGCCTGCTCGTTCAGGCCGACTCGGCGACGGCGAACTCTGACGTGTTGACCATCGTCGCCAAAGACGTCCGCCAGGCGCCGAGCGGGACGACGCCGGCGCTGATGCCCGCCGGGGACGACGACAACAATTCGTTCGACACGCCAGTCAAGCTGATGCTCGACGACGCGAAGACCGAAGTCACCCGTCTCATCAGCATCAACAGCGACCCGGCGTGCCGCAACACGGTCGTCGTGCTGATCGTCGGCGGCGGCGAGGGCAACACCAACGGCGGCGTGACCAACAGCGACTTGGCCACCGTCGCGGCGACCTACCGGAGCATCTCCGGCCGGCGCGTGCCGATCTACGTGATCGCCCTGGCGCCGCCGACGAGCGACGTCGCGGGCCTGAAAGCTGTCGCCGCCCAGAGTGGCGGGCAGTACTTCGAGATCACCAAGGCGCAGATCGACGCCGCCGTGGCGTCGCCGCTGCAGATTGCGACGGCGGGCGTCACCGCGCCAGCCGGCACGATCGTTGTGCCGGAGGTCGTCGGCGCCATCAGCACCGCGGTGCAGCACGTGTTCGCGTCGTCGACCGACTTCAGCGCCACGCCAGCCGCGGCGTCGCTGCCGCGTGCCGATGCGACGCTGCCGGTCGGCCCGGTCACCGAGTACCAGGTGACGAGCCCGATTGTCGGGACCGTCAACCTGAGCAACGCCAGGGACATCACCGGCGCGGCGCTGTACACCTCGACGACGCAGCCGTCGATGATCGTCGACAAGGCGGGGACCCTGATCCCTCAGCGCAACAACATGATGGTGACGACCGGCGTGTCGGTCCCCGGGATGGACGCCCAGCTCAAATCGTTCCTGATGTACAAGCCGGTGGCCGATTCTTCGCAGCCGACCGGCTGGAAGTTCTCTTCGGCCGCGGCGGGCCAGCGGATTTGGGTCGCGCGTGCGCCGGCCGAGAACCTCCGGAACCTCTATACCTCCGACGCCAGCGGCAACATCGTGGCCTTCACCACCGCCAACGCCGCGACGCTCGCACCGCTGATGGGCCTGACCAGCGCGGCGGACGCCAGCGCGATCATCGCCGCCGTGCGCAACCTGTCGATTGGCGCCGTCATCGACTCGACGCCGGCGATCATGAACCCGCCGTCGCTCGATCCTCCGCCCGACGATGCCTACCCGGGCTTTGCCGTCGCCAACAAGAACCGGCGGACGATTGTGTGGGCCGGTTCGAACCGCGGCATCATGGAAGCCATCGACGCGCGCACCGGCCTCGAGTTGTGGGGGTTCATCCCGATGAACCTGCTGCCAAAGCTGCGGACGCTGCGCGACGGCCAGTCGATCGGCAACTTCGATTTCTTCATGGACGGCTCGCCGAAAGTGTCCGACGTCAGGGTACCGGGCATCTGCGATGCCAGCCATCCTTCGGACTGCTGGCGCACGCACCTCATCGTCGGCCAGGGACCGGGCGGCACCTACTACCATTCCTTCGACGTGACGCTGGACGACATGGAAGCGACGATCGCACAGGACAGCGACGACGAGACCGCCATGCTGAGCTTTTTCGCGAACCCGGACGCGATCAAGATCAACTGGACCTTCCCGTCCTTGGCGAGTTTCGATCCGACGCTCAGCGCGGCGCAGCATTGCGACGTCGTGACCGGCACCTGCGATTCGTTACCGTACGGCGACCTCAAGCCGACCGCAACCGCGGTCGAGAAGTCGGTCGGCCAGACCTGGTCCGACCCGGCGGTCGGCCAGATCGTCAGCACCGCTGGTCCCTACAGCATCCTGCTCGGCTCGGGTTTCTTGCCCTATGCCACCCAGCAGCAGGCCAACCGCGGCGGCACGGTGGCCGGCACGACCTTCTATATCCTCAACGCCGCGACCGGCGCCGTCTACGCCAGCGCCAGCATCGGCAGCGACGGCGTGAACGAGACGGTGAACAATTGCGCCTCGACTCCCCCGGCGACAGGCCCCGGCTGCAAGCAGATCAAGAACGCTCTGCAGACCGACCCGGTCGCGACCGGGCCGTCGGATCAGCGCTACATCACCAAGGCGTATCTCGGCGATCTCGACGGCAACGTCTGGCGCTTCAGCATCGGCCTCGACGCCAGCCTGAATCCGACGATCTCCGCCTCCAACAAGCTCTACGCCGCCGGCAGCGACCAGCCGATCTTCAACTCGATGGCGACGGTCAACGTCGGCAGCGTCAACCAGTACGTGTTCTTCGGCACCGGCAGCGACCTTCTACCCGCGACCGACAAGGACACGATCTACCACTTGCTCGGCATCCTCGACACCGGCGCGGCCACCGGCACCAAGTCGGTCGATCGGGCATTGGCGAAAAGCAACAGCGCGACGGTGACCGTGGACGAGCGGGTGACGGCGTTCCCGGCTGTCGCCGGCGACATCGTCTTTTTCACCACCACCACGCTGAATCCGTCCGCGCCCTGCACCCTGCCGAACGCGAACCTGTACGCGTTCACCTTCCAGGGCGGCGCGGCCTACGACACCAACAACGACGGCAAGTTCAGCTCGCAGGACAGCGTGCTCGTCACAACGATTGCGGGCAAGCGCGCGACGGCGCCCTTCATCGTCGATCAGCACCTGCTGTTTGGCAGCGGCAAGAACGTGTCGATGTTCGGCAACAAAGACGACTTCAACAACGGCGTCGGCCAAGCCGGCGTCCGGATTCTCTCGTGGCGCGAGGTACGGTAGCGTGGAATACGTCGTCTGCACGAAGTGCGGCACCCGAATCAGAGCGGGCCGTGAATGGTGTCTGCGCTGCGGCGGTGACATGCCCGCGGCGGACGCGCCGGTCGCGGTTCCGATGTGGCAATCGCTCGGGCTGTCGAGGGTACGGAAGCTGATGCTGGCCGGCGGGACCGCGGTCGCGGTGATGACGCTCGTCGCCATCATCTGGTCGACGGCCACACCGACGATGGACGAAATCGCCCGTCCGGCCGGAGCAGCGCCGGCGACGAGGCCGGCCGTGCCGGCTGCGGCCGAACCTCCCGAGCCCGCGCCGCAGACCGCCGTTCCGGCGTCGCCGTCATTCGCGCCGGCGTCGGCGATCGACTCGTTCCGGCTCGGAAACGCCGCGTTCGCCGCCGGGAACTTCGCCGCTGCCCGCGCGTCGTACGAGCAGGCCGTGGCCCAGCGCCCCGACGACCCCGAGGCGCTGAACAACCTCGGCCTGGCGCTCGAGCGTCTCGGCGAGAAGGCTGAAGCGGTGACCCGCTTCGAGCGTGCCGTGGGCCTCGTGCCCGATAAGGCGGCGTACCATTTCAATCTCGGTCACGCCCTCGGCGATCTCGGACAATGGGATCGCTCGATCGCCGAATATCGCGACGCCGCGCGGCTGTTCCCGAACGACTATCCCACGCAGTACAACCTGGCGATGGCGCTCCACAAGCGGGGCGACGACCAGGCGGCCATCCCCGAGTTTCAGAAGGCCATCGCGCTCGCACCGGGCGAGCCGAGCTTTCACTTGTCGCTTGGCATCAGCCTGGAACAAGTCGGACGGGTCACCGACGCGGTTCGCGAGTACCGGACGTATCTCGCGATGGCCCCGGCAGCACCCGAGGCGGCGCAACTCACGGCGCACCTGGACGCGGTAGCGACGCGCTAGCCAGCCTGCCCGCTCACTTCGGCGAGACGACGTAGTCCTTGAAGTAGCTGGTGCTGTCGGTCTTTGCCCACAGGCCGACCTTGCCCTTGATTGGCGGCTGCAGCACCGGGTTGTTGGCGGGGATGAGATCCGGGTTCGGCGGCGCGCCGTTCCGGCCTGGGCCGGGCATCGAGCCGAGCGTGTATTCGAGCGCCAGCTCGCCGTCGAGATAGGTCTTGAGGTCGGTGTCCTGCACCGTCAGCTTCAGCTCGTGCCACGCGGCGCGATCGAGCATGAACTTCTTCGCCCGGTCGCTGAACCGCATGTTCCGCCGCATGCCGTTGTGGAACTCCCAGATCGCGACGTTGTTCTCGGTGTCGTTGTAGCGCACAGCCAGCCAGTCGCCATTCGGCTTGACGTTGAAGAGGATGCCCGAGGCGCGATCGGCGTCGCCCGCGACGGTCTTGAACTTGACGCTGATCGTGCCGTTCGAGAACGAGTCGATGCCGGTGGCGACCGCGACCGGGAAATAGGCGAACTGCTTCGCGTTGTCCATCAGCTCTTCGTTCGACGTGCCGTACAGCTTGCGCGCGGTCTCGATCAGCAGCCTGGTCGGATTGTCCTTGCTCGCCACCCACGGCCGGCCGTCGACCATGATCACCTTGTCGGGGCCGTCCTGCGCGACCAGCCACGTGCCGACCATCGGCTCGAACGTCTTCGGCGGCCGCCCGACTTGCTCCTTCGAGAGATCGACCTTGACCTCCGCAGCCCAGAGCGGCGCAATAGCAGCCAGCGCCGCGACTGCCGCCACACGAACAACCCTCATCTCTGCCTCCTGTTGACGAGCAACGCAACGGCCGTCATGACTGCCGGCCAGATGCCGTAGAACACCGTCGCCGCTCCATTGGGGTAGACGGCGAGCGGGTAGCCGCGAAAGATACCATCCTGCCCTTCAACCGGCGGCGCCACCCCGGCGAGCTCGTAGATATTTTCCAGCGCCGATTCCGCCGTCGTCGCGCGGCTCATCCGCCGGCGTCCCTCGATCTCGTACCAGATCTCGCCGTAGTGGGGACTGGTCTGCTCGAAGAGGCCGATCGAGCTCGCTGACTGATAGCTGACGTGGACCTTCGGCAGCACCCGCCGGAGCTTGGCAATCGCCTTGTGCTCGAGATCGGCGCGGCGCGGATCCTCGGGCGCGAGGTTCACCTCCATATAGAGCGGCGAATGCACGTTCTCGAGCGCGGCTTCGTCGGCCTGGGCGAACGAGTTCATCCGGTTCTCGGAGAGGTCCCAGCTGGAGTGGACGAAGGTGCACGCGAAGACAACGGCCGCGGTCGCGGCGGCGAGCGTGAGCGACTCGCGCAGCCGGCGGCGCACCGACACCCCGTGGCGCAGGCCGATCGCGGCGAGCGCCATGCCCGTGGCGATGAAGGCGAGCGAGATCAGCACCGCGTCGAGCCGGATGAGACCATGCTGGAATTCGGCGATCATCGCCGGCGGCGTGTAGCCGGCCGCGGTCTCCCAGAACCCGCCCTGTACCGCAGCGATGAAGTTGAGCACCCAGGTGCCGACCGTCACCGCCAGCGTGAAGATCGCGGCGGTCGACGGATGTTCGGTCATCGCCGCCGCGGCGGCGGCGAGCGCGATCGTCAGCCCGGCGTTGAGGAGATGACCGATCGCAACCGTGATCAATTCGGGAACGTGCACGTGCCCGCCGTACTGCCTCCACAACAGCACCGCGGCGAACGGCGCCAGCGACGCGACAATCCAGGCGCCGATGAGCACGAGCACCTTGGCGACGACGCGAACGATCGGCGGCATCGGATGCTGCGCTTCGATCTTCAGCGCGCCGCTCTGCTGATCGCCGGCGACGAGGCGGATGGCGACAAACGGCAGCAGGAACACCGCCGCGACTTCGCATGCGCTGAAGGTCGGCGACCAGATACCGACCAGCGGCGAGAACGCCTCGCCGACGCCGACCGAGGTGCCGTTCAGGCCGCTGGCCTCCGCGTAAGTCCGCGCCGCGCTGATGAAGGTGACGCCGACGAGCGGTCCGATCGCGACCAGCAGCACCCACCACGATGCGGACGCGGTCAACTCCTGGATCTCCTTCGCCACCAGCCAGCCGAAGGCAGACCTAGGTAAGCGCAAGGAATACCTCTTCGAGATCGCCGCCGGAACCGGCCGATCCGGTGCGTGCCGCCGCGAGCGCGGCCAGTTCCTGCATCGTGCCCTCGCCGCGCGTGTGGCCGCCGCTCAGGAGCACGAACCGATCGCACACCCGGCCGGCGTCGCGGATCTGGTGGATCGACAGGAACATCGTGCGTCCCGCCGAGGCGTACGACCGCAGCGTCTCGCCGACCTCGCGGCTCTGGCGCAGGTCGAGGCCGTCGAACGGCTCGTCGGCCATCAGCACCGGGTGCGGCATCAGCAGGCCAATCGCAAGCAGCGCGCGCTTGCGCTGCCCTTTCGAGAGGCTGCCGATTGTCGAGTCGAGAAGCGCGCCGATCTCGAGGCGCTGGATGACTTCGCCGGTGAGATCCGTGCGGCCGCCGAAGAAGCCGAGCGTGAAGCCGAGCGCCCAGCGCACGGTCTGCGAGGGCCAGGGCACGATGGCGTCGGGGAGATAGAACAGTGTGGACGCGCGCTCGCGCTCGCTCATCGGCCGGCCGTTGCGAACGAGCGAACCTTCGTCGAGCGGCAGCACGCCGCCGAGGCATTCGAACAGCGTCGTCTTGCCGGATCCGTTCGGGCCGATGAGGCCGAGCACTTCTCCCGCGTGCACCGAGAACGAGACGCCGGACAGCGCCGTCAGCCGGCCGTAGCGCTTGGTGAGCTGCTTCGCCGCGAGCACGCGTGTATTGTCCCGCAAAGGTGCGGCCGTACTACCAGCCGTCGTTACTTTCTTCGAGGCGCCTGCTGAACCGCAGAGACCGCTGAGAACGCAGAGCCTTTCTTTCTTAGCGAACAAGAAGAGAGAGCAACCAACTCCGCGGTCTCTGCGGTCTCCGCGGTTAAAACAGTCCTCACGAAGAGATCGATTCCACGCGCGGCGGCGGCGCCGGCTGCAGGTAACTGATCGCCATGCCGACGACGACGACGACGGCGGCGCCGATGACGTTGTGCCAGAGGAATGCGATCCACGGCATCTGGAAGGCGACCGTGAGCACGACCGCGAGGCCCGCGAGGATGCCCCAGAAGGCGCCGGTGGCAGTCGCCCGCTTCGTCAGGATCGCGAGGATGAAGACGCCGAGGAGCGAGCCGTAGAAGAACGACCCGTAGCGGTTCACGACTTCGATCAGCGATCCCTGGTTCGCCGCGTAGATCGCGACCACGCACGCGACCAGCCCCCAGAACATCGTCGCCAGCTTCGACACCAGCAGGTAGTGCGCATCGTCGGCGCTGGTGACGAAATGACGCTTGTAGAAATCGATGATCGTCGCCGTCGCGAGCGCGTTGAGCTCGCCGCCGCTCGCCGACATCGCCGCGGCGAAAATCGCGGCGATCATCAGGCCGACCAGCCCGATGGGCATGTGCGTCATGATGAAGGTCGGGAAGACGTAGTTGACGTCGGTGTAGCGCTCGTCGCCGCTCGCCTGGCGGACGATCGTGGTGGCCCTGGCGCGGATGTCCCTGACGCGCGTGTCGCTCGCCAGAAACGCCGCCCGGTCGGTGCGCTCGGCAGCCTCGCGGCGGATCGCGAGCTCGGCGTCGAAGGATTGCTGGAGCGCCGCGTATTCCGCGCCCTGCGGGCTCGACGCCACCAACCCGTCGTGCGTGCGGTTGAACAGCATCGGCGGCGTCTGGAACAGGTAGAAGAGGAAGACCAGCACGCCGCTCGACAGGATCAGCAGCTGCAGCGGGATCTTGACGTAGGCGCTCATCATCAGCGACTGACGCGCTTCGTTTATCGACTTGGCGGTGAGGTACCGCTGCACCTGGCTCTGATCGCAGCCGAAGTAGGCGAGCATCAGGAACAGGCCGCCGATCATGCCCGACCAGACCGTGTAGGTCTCCGAGAGGTTGAACCGGAAGTCGACCGCGTTCAACCGGCCGGTGGCGCCGGCGAGCTCGAGCGCTTGCCCGAAGCTCGCGTGCTGCAGGATGCCGTAGAGCGCAATCGCCACCGCGATCGACATCCCGCCGACGACGACGAACATCTGCTTGACGTCGGTCCACGCCACTGCCTGCACGCCGCCGATCGTGGTGTAGAGGATCATCGGGATGCAGATCGCGAGGACGGTCACCGGCAGCGTCCAGCCGAGGATCGCCGAGAGCGCCACCGACGGCGCCGCCAGGGTGACGCCGAGCGAGGCGGCGCGGCCGAACAGGAACAGCAGGCTGGTCAGCGACCGGACACGCACATCGAAGCGGCGCTCGAGATATTCGTACGCGGTGTAGACGCGGGCACGGGTGAAGAACGGCACCACGGTCAGCGACAGGATGATCATCGCCAGCGGCAGGCCGAAGTAGAACTGGACGAAGCGAAGGCCGGTGAGATACGCCTGGCCGGTCGTGCCGATCATCGTGACCGCGCTCATCTGCGTCGCCATCACCGACAACCCGACCGCCCACCATGGCAGCGAGCGGTTGGCGAGCAGATACCCGTCGACCTTGTCGGTGCCCTTCGAGCGGCGCAAGCCGTCGATGACGATCCAGCCGATATACAGAACAACGACGAGCCAGTCGACCAGCGTCACGAAAACATCCGGCCGAAGACCCACAGCGCGGCGATGATCGCCGCCTCGATCACGAGCACTCTCACATACGTGGGCGCGAGATCGGAGTCGCTGTCAGGGTTCACGGTTCAGGGTTCTAGGTTGTGTGTTCTGGTTCTGGGTTCCGAGGTTCTGGGTTCGGGTTCTGGGTTCCGGGTCACGAATTCCAAATTCCAGATTCCTAATTCTTAATTCACAGGGCGGCGCTTCGCTCGGCGAGCAGCCGCTCTGCCTTTGCGAGTGCCTCGGCCGCCTGGGACCATGCGGCTTCGTCGGCCACGAGCTGCTGGCGCGACGCCCTGGCCGCGCGCGCGGTTTCCTCCGGGGCGGGGCCGCCGAGCGTGCGGCGAATCTCGACGAAATGCCGCGGGCTCAGAATCTCGTCGAGCTGCTTCTCGGAGTAGGTGAGCGGCGTGCCGAGCAGCTCGGTCGAGGCGTTCGCGAGCAGTTCCGACAGCGGGCGCTTCGGATCGCCCTGCCGTCCGCGCACCAGGCGCGCGGAGATCGCGTGCGCGGTCTTGAACGCGAGGCCGTGCTCCCGCACCAGTGTATCGGCCAGCTCCGTCAGCGTCGTCCAGCCGGCGCCGGCGCGCGCTTCGAGCGCCGCGGCATCGAACTCGGCGGTCGCCATCGCCGCGGCCGCGAGGTTCATCGCCCGCGTGCTGTCGCGGAACATCGAGAACACCAGCGGCTGCAGATCGTCTTCGGTGTCGACGATGTCGCCGAACGGCGTGTTGTGAACGGCGAGCACGATCGCCTGCGCCTGGCCGAGTCCCTTGCTGGCGATCGCGCGCGCGTGCTCGAGCGCCACCGGGTTGCGCTTCTGCGGCATGATGCTGCTGCCCTGCACGAAGCCGTCGCCGAGGCGCAGGTAGCCGAACTCGGCGGTGCTCCACAGCAGCATGTCCTGCAGGAAGCGGCCGAGGCCGGTGCCGGCGACGGCGGCTGCCGACGTGCTCTCGAGCAGGTAGTCGACCGTGGCGATGCTGCCGTAGGTGTTGCCCGTCGGCCCGCAGAAGCCGAGCAGATCGGACGTCAGCTGGCGATCGATCGGGAACCCGGTGCCGGTGATCGCGCACGCCCCGAGCGGGTTGCGGTTGGTGCGTTCGTACGCCGCCTTCAGGCGCGGCCAGTCGCGCTCGAGCTGTTCGACGACGCCGAGGAAGTAGTGCGCGACGGTGCTGGGCTGCGCCAGCTGCGTGTGCGTGTGGAGGGCGAGAATCGTCTCGCGGTGGCGATCGATCAGGTCGAGCAGCGACCGGCGCAGCGCAAAGATCGCGCCGGCGAGCGCGAGGATGAACTCGCGCTGGCGCATCCGGTACATCGTCATGTCGATGTCGTTGCGCGAGCGGGCGGTATGGAGGCGGCCGGCGACGTCTTCGCCGCACGCCTCGATGATGACGCGATCGATGTAGAAAAAAAGATCTTCGCAGGTGCCGTCGTAGGTGACCTTGCGGATCTCGTCCTGCGAAATGCGGTCGAGCGCATCACGCAGCGTGCGCGCGTCGGTCACGGACACGATCCCCTGCTCCGTCAGCATCACCAGGTGCGCGTAGTGAATCGCCATCAGCGGCGACAGGAGCAGCGCCTTTGCGTCTTCGAAGTTCTCGTTGAGGACGAAGGTGACGTATTCGGGCGCGAACCGCATCGATCGCAGTATATCCCGTCCTATAATTGCCTCTGTCATGCGCCACTTCACCACTGCCGCCGCAATTGTCTGTGTTTGTTCCGCGCTCCTCGTCGCCCAGTCCGGGCCGAACGACGCACGCGCCCGTGAGATCTTCAAGGAGCTCATCGAGATCAACACCACTGACACGCCGAATGGCAACGTCACGAAAGCCGCCGACGCGGTGGCGGCGCGGCTGAAGGCGGCCGGGTTCCCCGCCGCCGACGTGCAGGTGCTCGGACCCGATCCGCGCAAGGGCAACCTCGTCGCGCGGCTGCGCGGCACTGGCGCCAAGCGGCCCGTCCTCCTGCTCGCGCACCTCGACGTCGTCGAGGCGAAGCGCGAAGACTGGTCGATGGATCCGTTCACCTTCGCCGAAAAGGAAGGGTTCTTCTACGGACGCGGCACGAGCGACGACAAGTCGATGGCGTCGCAGTTCGTCGCCAACGTCATCCGGCTGAAAGAGGAAGGCTGGAAGGGCGAGCGCGATCTGATCCTGGCGCTGACGGCCGACGAGGAAGGCGGGACCTTCAACGGCGTCGACTGGCTGGTGAAGAACCACCGGCAGCTCATCGACGCCGAGTTCGCGATCAACGAGGGTGGCGGCGGCTCGATGCGCAACGGCAAGTACCTGACCAACGAGATCCAGGCGAGCGAGAAGGTGTTCCAGGACTTCCACCTCGAGGTGACCAACTCGGGCGGCCACAGCTCGCTGCCGGTGAAGGACAACGCGATCTATCACCTGTCGGAAGGCCTGGCCCGGCTGGCGAAGTTCGACTTCCCGGTAGAGATGAACGAGGTGACGCGCGGCTATTTCCAGCGCTCGGCCGACGTGCAGACCGATCCGAAAGTCGCCGCCGACATGCGCGCGGTGGCGAAGTCGGGGTCGGCGTCGGGGTCGGGGTCGGACCTGGACTCCAGGTCTGCGGGGTCGGACCTGAACTCCAGGTCCGACCCCGCCGCCGCGGCCGCGGCCCGCTTGTCGGCGTCGCTGCCCTACTACAACGCGCAGATGCGGACGACCTGCGTCGCGACGCGGCTGGCTGGTGGGCACGCCCAGAACGCCCTGCCGCAAGTGGCGAGCGCGAACGTCAACTGCCGCATCCTGCCCGGCGTGTCACCGGCGTCGGTAAAGGACAAGCTCGTCGAGGTGCTTGCTGATCCGAAGATCAAGGTGACGTTTGTCGGCGAAGCGACGCCGAGCAAACCGTCGCCGCTGCGCCCCGATGTGATGGGCGTGGTCGAGTCGTTGACCAAGCAGATGTTTCCTGGCGTGATCGTCGTGCCGGTGATGAGCACGGGCGCCACCGACGGGCTCTACCTGCGCAACGGCGAGATTCCGACCTACGGCGTCGACGGCACCTTCGGCGACGTCGAGGACGTTCGCGCGCACGGCCGCGACGAGCGGATTGGCGTGAAGCAGTTCTACGAGGGGCTGGAGTTCCAGTACCGGCTGATCAAGGAG
>Ga0207701_10002786_pt1 | contig 18051 bp, 16 predicted proteins | sample KBSSwiSSwithPhiX_FD_184294 | JGI IMG/M metagenome (GOLD analysis project Ga0207701, IMG submission 184294) | Switchgrass rhizosphere bulk soil microbial communities from Kellogg Biological Station, Michigan, USA, with PhiX - S5 (SPAdes) (version 2) | ecosystem: Environmental > Terrestrial >... | reverse complement strand
ATGGTGGTACGGGCAAAAAATTTGATTGGACGATATTGGAACAATCGCTTCCTCTTAAGCCCTATTTTTTAAGCGGGGGTATTGAGCCGGGAGATGAAAAAAAGCTGGAAGAATTTATCACCACACCAGCAGGTGAAAAACTATTTGCGGTGGATATAAATACAAAATTTGAAATAGGACCGGGTGTGAAGGAAGTGAATAGCATTAAAAAATTTGCAGAAAATTTGGGAATTAAAAAGGTAAGTTAATGAATATAAAAGTTTGTGGCATCACACAGTTCAAGCAATTGCAGCAATTAGAAGCATTGAATATTGACTTTGCAGGATTGATCTTTTATAAAGATTCGCCAAGGTATATGGGTAATAAAATAACTGGTAAGCAAATAAAAGATGCGGACTTTGATATCAAGAAGGTGGGAGTATTTGTAGATCCGGGTTATTCGGAATTATTGGATGCTATTGACGAATATGGTTTGGACATTGTGCAGCTGCATGGTAATGAAACGCCGGAAATGTGTGAAGAGTTAAGCGCAGAAGTGGAAGTGATAAAAGCGTTTCGTATTCCAAGTGATAAAGCAATTGACATTGATGAAATGGTAGCGGATTATGATGCTGTTTGTGATTATTATTTGTTTGACACGGCAGGATTAAAAGAAAGTTTTGGTGGCACTGGACAACAGTTTGATTGGGGAATTTTAAAGAAAGCAAAAATTGAAAAACCATTTTTTCTTAGTGGTGGCATAGGGTCAGATGATGCAGCGAAAATAAAAGCGTTTAGTCATCCCGATTTTTTTGCGATTGATGTCAATAGCAAGTTTGAATTATCACCGGGATTAAAGGATATGGCTGCAATATTGAAATTTTTGCAGGCATTTAAATAAGCTGCCATGAGCTTTTGTAAAAACTGCGGAGAAAAAGTTGTAGGTAGTTACTGCACTCATTGCGGGCAGAAGACAATCGAGCAAAGAATTTCGTTTCATTATATCAGCCACGAAGTCTTACATTTCTTTACGCATTTTGAAAAAGGATTTTTGTTTACCTCATGGAATATGCTGGCAAAGCCCGGTAAGGTGGTGACGGATTTTGTAAAAGGTAAGAGAAAGATCTACCAGCCTCCGGTTTCGTTCTTTTTAATATGGATAACTATGTACTTGTTGCTACTGTATATAGTTGAAAAGATCTTTGGAGAAAATGTGGTGATCGATTACAAAGAGTATTTTGGACCATCATCAACCACAAAGTATGCCGTCAGTCACCTGAGTTTTGTATTGTTAGTTGTAATTCCATTCCAGGCTTTGTATTTCTATTGGTTAGTGGCGTGGAAGAAGTACAACTACTTTGAATGTTTTGTGGTGGCGATGTATTATTTAGGGACAGTGATACTGTTGCAATGTGCTTTTGTGTTACTGGCAATAATTATTCATCCGTTAACGGGAGCATCAGCTGCACTTATTTATTCTGATCCTTTGAAAATTCTTTACTTGGCATGGGCAGTAACGGATACAATTAAATTATTTAGGGTTAAGAATAAAATTATAAGAATTGTGTTGTTTGCGATTCTGGCATTTGGGACGTTTACAGTTTGGCGATTATATGGAGTGCCGGCGATAATTGAATGGATTATGGGAGAGAGATGAATTTGACTAAGAAGATAAAAGTGAAAAATGAAATAAAGAGATTTTGTTATGGCTAGACACGATTGGGAAATTTTAAAGAAGGAAAGAGAAAAAAGACAATTAGAGCTTTTTAAGAATTGTTTTGTCGAGTTAAAAGATTTATCCATTAAAATTATTGACAAAGATCCTCCTGATGGTTTTTTTATTAAGGATAATCGCAAAGTTGCTATTGAGTTAACTGAATTGTATTGGAATAAAGATTCAGATGGAGTTGATAAAAGTGCACAAGAAAGTATTGCAAATCAAATTATGTATATCGCAAAACAAAAGTACTTAGCATTAGGTCTTCCACCATTACAAGTTAATGTTTCATTTGCTGATGATTATGGTCTGATAAAAAATAAGAATAGTAGAAATTTGAATTCAGCAGATAAGGAAAGACTCTCCGATTATATTGTTGAGAAAGTCAGAATATATTATCCAAAGCTTACGACAAATTCAGTAATTCTAGATGAATACGATATTAACTGGAAGAGAATACTTGATGAAAAGATCAACTCTATTTCGATAGGTAGATTTCCCGAGCTAACTGAGAATTGTTGGGTTGCAAATGGAAGCGGGGTAGTACCGGGAATTTCGGCCGAGAAAATAATTGAAAGGATTAGCAGTAAAAATGAAAGAATAAGAAAATATCGTTTTGAATATGACGAAACTTGGTTGGTTATGCTTGAGAGTTGGACAATTTTGGCGGGATATTTCCATTTTCGCCATGCTGAAGATGTAATAAATAAAGAATATAAATTTGATTTTGATAGGGCATTTATTTTAAGGAGTGGAGAGAAACAGGTGATTGAATTAAAAAAGCTGAATAGAATTAACGACGTACAAGAGTGCAATGCAACGGAAGCTAAATAGAATTAGAGGGCTTATTACAAAATGAAAAAAATAAATACATATACTACTCCAGATGAATTTGGGTATTACGGAAAATTTGGCGGAGCCTATATTCCTGAAATGCTTCATCGGAATGTGGAAGAACTTAAAACCCGTTATTTGGAAATAATGAATGAAGCATCTTTTCAAAAAGAGTTTCATGAATTGCTGAGAGATTATGCAGGCAGGCCAACGCCTTTATATCGTGCAAAACGATTGAGTGATAAGTATGGAACAACAATTTTTCTTAAGCGGGAAGATCTTTGTCATACCGGCGCACATAAGATCAATAATACTATCGGGCAAATATTACTTGCACTACGGTTAGGTAAAAAAAGAATTATTGCTGAAACCGGGGCCGGGCAACATGGTGTAGCTACTGCGACTGTATGTGCATTGAAAGGAGTGGAGTGCATCGTTTACATGGGAGAAAAAGATATTGAACGACAAGCACCGAATGTTGCTAGAATGAAAATGCTGGGAGCAACGGTGATCCCCGCAACTTCAGGAAGCAAAACATTGAAAGACGCAACAAACGAAGCGATCCGCGACTGGATAAATAATCCCAATGATACACATTATATAATTGGAAGTGTGGTTGGCCCACATCCATATCCTGATATGGTAGCAAGATTTCAGAGTGTAATAAGCGAAGAGATGAGATGGCAGTTGAAAGAAAAGATCGGAAGCGAATTACCTACTCATGTGCTGGCTTGTGTTGGTGGTGGCAGTAATGCTGCTGGTGCATTTTACCATTTCTTAGATGAGTTATCTGTTCAATTGATTGCTGTGGAAGCAGCAGGGCATGGCATCAATAGTGGATTGAGTGCGGCAACTACTCAATTAGGTAAACCGGGTGTACTGCATGGAAGTAAAAGTTTGGTAATGCAAACAGAAGATGGGCAGGTTGTAGAACCGCATAGTATATCTGCAGGATTGGATTATCCGGGTATCGGCCCAATGCATGCTCATTTATATGATAGTGGCCGTGCAAAGTTTTTAAGTGCAACAGATGAAGAGGCATTGACTGCAGCATTTGATCTGGCAAAACTGGAAGGGATCATTCCTGCATTAGAAAGTGCACATGCTTTGCATGCATTGAATATTTTGAAATTTAATAAAGAAGATAAAGTAGTGGTTTGTTTGAGTGGGAGGGGGGATAAGGATCTGGCGACGTATATGCAGCATCTTTAACCTCACCCCATGAGACTCTCTTATTATGGTAGAGTCTTCAGCCCCTCTCCTTAAGGAGAGGGGAGGCAGTGTTTTCAAAAATTGTGAATATGCGTGGGGTGAGGTAAATATGTGGAGTAATGTATAAATGATATGTCAGCAATAAAGTATAATTAACTAACAACAGCCCGGCCCCCCTCTCCTTAAGGAGAGAGGAAGGGAGTGAGGTAAATATGAGCAGGATTAAAAATTTATTCCAAAAGAAATCAAGTGCCGTGTTAAACGTTTACTGCACCGCAGGCTACCCTCAATTGAATTCAACAATTGTAGTAATGAAAGCTTTGCAGGAAACCGGTGCAGATATAATCGAACTAGGCATGCCTTACAGTGATCCACTTGCTGATGGCCCGGTAATCCAACAAAGCAGCAGTATTGCACTCGCAAATGGAATGACCATCAAAAAACTATTCGAACAATTAAAAGATTTTAGAAAAAACATTTCAGTCCCGGTTGTATTGATGGGCTATATGAACCCTGTTCTGCAATATGGCTTTGAAAAATTCTGTGACGATGCAGCATCAGCGGGGGTTGATGGATTGATCCTACCTGATCTGCCAGAACATGAATTTGAAACTGAATACGGCGCTATCATAAAGAAGCATGGACTTGATTTTATTTTCCTCGTTACACCGGAAACAAGTGAAGAAAGAATAAAAAAACTGGATGAATTAAGCACTGGTTTTTTATACGCTGTTTCATCCTCCTCAACAACGGGCAGAGATAAGAATATGACCGATGTAAAGGGCTATTTACAAAAACTAAAAGGCATGAGGCTCAAAAACCCAGTCCTTGTTGGCTTTGGAATAAAGGACAAAACAACCTTTCAAGCGGCCTGCGAAAATGCCAATGGAGCTATTATTGGCACCGCATATATAAAAGCTCTTGCAGAACCCGGTAATGTGACCGACATTACCCGTAAATTTTTGGAGACTATTAGGATTTAACTACTACCTATCCGGGATTTTTTTTACTATTTTTACGGGCAATTCATATTATGAAAACATTCCTGACATTCATTTTTCTTGGCCTCTTACAGACTAACCTGCTTGCTAATACAGATAAGGATACAAGTTTTACAATTAATGGCAACATGGTCGGCTTTAAAGACAGCACCGAAGTAAAACTTGAAGATCAAAATACGAATGTTCAGTTAGCTTCTGCAAGGATCATAAAAGGCAAGTTTACTTTAAAAGGAAAATTAGCGGAGCCAACATTGTGCTGGCTAAAAATTACCGGCGATGAGGATCAATATATTTATGTAGAAAATAAAACTATTTCAGTAACAGGTATAAAACCGATCAAGACAAACTATAAAGTCACCGGTTCACAATCGCATAATGATTTTATAGATTTTCAAAAAAGATTTACGCCATTGATGGTCCATTTGCAAACAATAGTGCCAGTTATCAATTCAACTCCTTATGGTCCGCAAAGGGATAGCATGATGCTGATCTACCACAGTATCCAGGACTCTGTTCAAAAAAATATTGATGTTTATATTAACCAACATCTATCATCTTTTGTTTCTCCATTTGTTTTATTTGTCACTACCCAGTTTTATGAGGATCCTGTTTTACTTGAACAAAGATTTCTTCGTTTGGATTCTTCCGTAAGAAGCATACCAACAAGCATAAGCTTAAAAAATTATATTGAGTATAATAAAGTCGGCGCTGTCGGTACCAATGCGCTGGATTTCACTCAGCCTGACACATTGGGTACGCAAGTATCATTGTCATCATTTAAGGGAAAATATGTGTTGGTAGATTTTTGGGCCAGTTGGTGCGGACCTTGTCGACAGGAAAACCCGAATGTTGTTGCCAGCTTCAATAAATTCAAGGCGAAAAACTTTACAGTGCTTGGCGTTTCTTTAGATCGTCCGGGACAAAAAGAAAACTGGATATCCGCAATACATAAGGATAATCTTACATGGACACATGTCAGCGATCTTCTATTTTGGAACAATGCTGCCGCGAAACTTTATCGTGTGCAGGGAATTCCATTTAATATATTAGTTGACCCACAGGGAAAAATAATAGGCCGGAACCTTCGTGGCTCCGACCTTGATAATAAGCTCTGTGAAATATTGGGATGCAACTAAGATGAATTTTAGGTTATAAGTTATAAGAGATTTAGTAACCGGCTTTCTTGCTACTATTAAACTTCCGTTGTTTCCCATTTGCTGCTTCGCCACGCAAATTTGCTCACTTGTGCGTCCAGTATTTCTATTGAACAACTTAGAACCTACTACCTAAAACTTAAAACTGTTTCAGTTTACATCTTTCCCCGCTTTCAGTTTATCAATCATTGTTTGAATATTGCTTTTGTTTTGAGCATCAGCAATAGGCAAAGCCTTATTAGCATAATCCAAAGCTGTTTTATAATCTCCATTGGCTGAATAACCACGCACTAGTCCAACCAATGTAGTCATCTGGTTTGGATGTTTATCGTAGTTCATTTTAAAGATATCCAATGCTTCTTTTGGTCTTTTCTGAGTTATTAATGAACGTCCATATCCATGTATCTCAAACATAGAAGCATTCGGTAATGCAGCTTTCATCACTGCTGCCGCTTCATCTTTTTTACCAAGCTTTTCAAGTATCTGTGCTTTTGTGCTGGCTGCCTGGAAACTTTTGTCGCCACCAAATGTTCCACTGCTTGCAGAGTCAGCCCATAATAAAGCTTCATCTAAGTTTACATTTCTATCAAGACACCATTGTGCCGCCTGTTGCCAGCTTTGCCATATAAATCCTTTATCAGTTTGTAATTCCCTGCGGAATGAGGCAAGCTGTTCTTTTACGTAATCAACTTCTATTTTAAATGGTATCGTCAGTCTTTCCCATGATAAAGCGATCGTTGCACTATTTTCCGATTCATTCAGAAACTCATATTTCAACCATTCAACTAATTTGTCCGATGCATAAGGTTTTACTTTTACCCGCAAAGCATCTTCCTTGTCATTATAATAGAAACTTCCCCAAGATGTTGAATTCTTTGAAAAGATCAAGGTGCATTCATTCGGATCATACGCAATAAAAAACCCATATTTACCGGCAAGTAAAGATTGGCCTTCGATCTTTACATCAGTAGAAAATTCCAGGGTTGTATTTTCGTTGGCGCCGGCTCTCCAGGGAGCAGCTTTTGAATTTCCAAAACCCTGGTCAGTATAACCAACAGTAATGAGTTGCCCCCAAATTTTTCCTTCACGACCTTTTACACCGGGACGATCATAATTAATGATCACTTTTGTTAAACCAATTTGTTCACCTATGATGGCTTTTTTATTACCACCACTTGGTAAAACTGTTAATGGCTGTGAGTAAGAAATTGTGCATGCAAAGATGAGCACACACAAAATGATAGGTTGTTTTTTCATAAATGTATGTTTAGCTTCTATTCCAAATCTAAATACTTCAATAACCGGAATGTGTTCTTTTGTTTCGTTCGGATTATAAAACTGATAAAAGAGTAATTAAAGCAGGCTAACGGTAATGTGGTAAAAATCACTTTTGAGAATCAGTTGATTAAACGTTTTGTGAAATTTTTTCCCTCTTTTTTATGGCATGTTGGCACCGACTTTGAAACTCTTACAGTATAAAATTGAATGTTATGAAAAAGATTTTATTGTTTTTGACGATTGTAGCAGGCTCTATAATTTGTACGCCTGCTTCGGCACAGTTCAGAGTGAATGTAAATATAGGTAGTCAACCTGTATGGGGCCCGGTAGGATATGATCATGTAGATTATTATTATTTGCCAGATATTGAAACATACTATTATGTGCCCACAAGGCAGTTTATATATTTCAGTAATGGCAGGTGGATATATTCTTCATCATTGCCTTACCGTTATAGAAATTATGACTTGAATAGAGGTTATAAAGTTGTAGTCAATCAGCCAAGGGCCTATCAGAATTATTCATTGCACAGAGCAGAATATTCAAGATATAGAAACTATGGTGGAAGACAAATGATCATAAGAAACAGTAATGACCCAAGATATTATGTTGTGAAAGGTCATCCGAAGTATTATAACCGGGGCAGGGACTAGTTTCTCAGAAATATTTTTTTAAACTTATAATGGCCCGGTTTATAACCGGGCTTTTTATGCGCAAACTCACATCCTCTACCTCGTAATTGTACGCAGATCAAACAAAATAACTTTTTTGAAAATCAGTCAATTATTGAATTTGAACAAAATCTTATTCTTTCTTTCTGATTATGGCATTGAGTTTGAAACTAAGGCTGTAAATCAACTTTTATGAAAAAACTTTTTTTGATTTTATTAGTAGCAACGGCATCTATTCTCAGCAAGCCTGCTACCGCACAGGTCAGCGTTAGCATTAATATTGGTTCGCAGCCGACCTGGGGACCAGTTGGGTATGATTATGTAGAATATTATTATTTACCCGATATCGAAACCTATTATTATGTGCCCAAGCACCAATACGTTTACTTAAGCAATGGGAAATGGATATTCGCGGCTTCATTACCTTCCCGGTACAGTTCTTATAATATTTATTCGGGATATAAAGTGGTGATCAATGAGCCACGACCTTATTTGAATTTTGCAACACATAAAGTTACTTATGCAAAGTATAAAGGAAACAATGGAAGACAGGTAATAATAAAAAACAGTGACGATCCAAAGTATTATGTTGTAAAAGGTCATCCTAAATATAATGGTGGTGGAAATAATGGCAATGGTCACGGTAATGGAAACGGAAATAATGGTAATGGTCACGGTAATGGAAAAGGCAAGGGGAAAGGTTAGTTTTAAGTAAATAATATTTTTATTGAGCCCGGTCAATGACCGGGCTTTGTAGTTGTCAATTGAAGCGAGAGCATAAATACCATTTGTTCCGTAACTTCCTTTTTAAATCCGCACAAATGCCAAGACTTATTGGTTTTACATTTTTTATTCTAAGTTTTTCTTTTCTTAATGCGCAGGAGTTTGGGGGTAATCCGCCTTCAATAAAATGGAAGCAGATCAGTACAGATACTGTGAGGGTGATTTTTCCTGTAGGAATGGATAGTGCGGCACAAAGAGTTTCATCAATTGTTCATTTTCTTTCAGCGAAAAATAATTCACTTGGCGGCAAAGTGAAGAAAATAAATATTGTTCTTCAGAATCAATCGACGATCGCAAATGCCTATGTTGGGTTAGGTCCTTACCGCAGTGAGTTTTTCTTAACTCCATCGTTCAACAATTTTGATATTGGAAGCATTCCATGGGCGGAAGATCTTGCATCTCATGAATACCGGCATGTGCAGCAATTTAGCAATTTCAGAGTGGGATTAAGTAAACTGATGTATTATTTGGCTGGAGATGATGGGTTGTCGCTTGCTATTAATGCCGCTGTGCCGGATTGGTTTTATGAAGGCGATGCCGTGTACAATGAAACAGTGCATAGTAAGCAGGGCAGAGGACGAATTCCTTTTTTTACAAATCAATACAAATCGCTTTGGGTAGATAATAAACAATATTCATGGATGAAATTGCGAAATGGTTCATTGAAAGATTATGTGCCTAATCATTACCCACTAGGTTATTTGATGGTAAATTATGGATACGAAAAATATGGAAGTGATTTCTGGGGAAAAGTAACAAAGGATGCCGCATCCTTTAAAGGGTTGTTCTATCCATTTCAAAATGCTATAAAGAAACATACAGGCCTTGATTATAAAACTTTCAAAAAGCAAGCCTTTGATCACTATAAGTTGAATAGCGATATGCAGTACAAGAGTGCGACGCAACAGAAGCCTAATAGTACTAATGAAGCCGGGGAACAAAAAATTACAAAGCCGACATTGAGTTATGTTACAAACTATTTTTTCCCATACCAATTAGAAAATGGTTCCTTGCTTTATTTGAAAAGCAGTTATCGGAAACGACCGGCATTTGTAATAAAAGATAATTCGGGGGAACATGTATTGCGTGTAAAAGATATTTCACTGGATGAACAATATAGTTATCGTAATGGAAAAATTGTGTATTCTGCCTATAAGCCTGATAGCAGGTGGGGTTGGAGAAATTATGGAGAGATCCGCTTGCTGGATGTGAATAGTGGGAAACAGCAAACGATCACTCATAGAACGAAATATTTTACACCGGATATTAGTAATGATGGCAGTAAAATAGTGGCAGTAAATTATAAAGCTGATGGCAAATGCGAGCTGCATATATTGGATGCAGTTACGGGCGAATTATTAAAAAACATTGAGTCCTCAGAAATAAATGTATTTACTGACCCTAAGTTTATTAATGATAGTTCTATTGTTGCTTGTGCTAGACTTCGTGATGGGCAAATGTCACTCGTTCGTGCGGATATCAGCGGATCGATCATGAGACTTACGCCTCCTTCTTATCATGTTATTGGGTTTCCAAATGTTCAAAATGATAAAGTATATTTTACGGCATCTTTTAATGGTAATGATGACATCTTTATGCTTCAGTTAAGTGATAATAAGATCTTCCAGGTTAGTAGTTCGGTTACCGGGAATTATTTTGTGAATGCTTCTGATAAGAAGCTTGTTTATTCAAATTTCACGGCCGACGGGTACCAACTAAAAGAAATAAATCTATCAAACCAGAAAGAGGTCGATCTGAAAACTTTCGAACTGCCGGCTAATACGATCCCGATAGCTAAAGAAAATGATTTTAGCAATTTGAGATTAAATGATATTGTAACAAGGAATTTTTCAGTGAGCAAATATAAAAAGGAGACAAGGCTTTTGAATTTTCATAGCTGGCGACCTTATTATGAGGACCCGCTATTTACTTATACCCTTTATGGCCAGAATATTTTAAATACACTGCAAACGGAATTTTATTATTTATATAACCAGGATGAAAATACAAATGCAGTTGGATTTAACACGGTTTATGGCGCATGGTTCCCTTACCTGTCGGCAGGAGCTGAATATACTTTTAAAAGAACGGATACATTAAATAATAAGACCCGTCAATGGGATCAATTGGATACCCGTGTCGGTTTAAATATTCCATTGGATCTTTCGGGCGGCAGATATTTCAGGAATTTGAATTTTGGTAGCAGCTTTGTTTACCGCTTTGAAAATAATACTGGCCCTAATAAAGACCTGTTTGTAGAAAACAACTTTAGTTATCTCTCGCATTTTATTAATTATAGCCAGCAACTACAGACGGCAAGGCAACATATATTTCCGAGGCTGGGTTATAATTTTACTTTACAATATCGTCACGCCATTTCGAAATATGATAGCTATCAATTTTTTGGTTCAGGTCATATTTACCTGCCAGGATTTTTTTCCAATCATAGTATTGTGTTAGATGGTGCTTTCCAGGAAAGGGACACATCAAGGGCATTATTCAGCAACCGATTTCCTTATTCAAGAGGATATAATGAGGCTTATTTTTCAAGAATGTGGAAGCTCGGCGCTAATTATCATTTTCCTTTATGGGTGATGGATTGGGGTTTTGGAAACATTCTTTATATCCAGCGTATTCGCGCCAATGCATTTTATGATCTCACAAGAGTTTATTCAAAAAATAAATCAGTAACAGCTGATCAGCGAAGTGCTGGAGGAGAGATTTATTTTGACACCAGGTGGTGGAATCAATACCCGCTAACTTTTGGTTTTAGGATCAGTGCTCGATTGGATGCCGACCTGGTAACTCATCAGAAAGGAACTTTCTATGAGTTTATTTTGCCCGTGAGTATTATTCCAAGATAGCTTATAAAGAGGCAAGAGATTCTTCGATCGCTTTTATCTTGGCTTCAGCATCTGCTTTTTTCTTTCTTTCAATCTCAATAACTTCAGGCTTTGCATTTTGAACAAAACGTTCATTGCCGAGTTTCTTTTCTACAGATAAAAGAAAACCTTTCTGATATTCGAGGTCTTTTTTTAGTTGATCTTTTTGCGCAGATGTATCAAGTTCATTTTCTGTTTCAATAAAGAATTTATCTTTTTGAACTACACTGCTGATCGATCCGGCAACTGCATCACTAACAAAATTTATCTCTGAAGCATTTACTTGTTTAGCAAGAATAGATTTAAATGAATTATATGCTGATTGCTCAGAAGTTTGAATATGAAGCTTTATTTCTTCTTTTTGTTTCAGCTGATTTTTTATGCGCACGTCTCGTAATGCGGTAGTCACTTCTTTTAATAATTTTCCTTGCCCCAATGTGTATGGTTTGTATCCCCACTCGCCCTTGGATCTTATTTTTATAGTAATGTCATCTCCTTCCTTTCTTTCACTCAATTGATGATAAATTTCCTCTGTTACAAAAGGCATGAACGGATGAAGCAACTGCATCAATTCTTCAAAGAAGTAAACTGTTTTTTCATAAACTTCTTTTTCTATAGGTTGCTCAAATCCCGGTTTTACCCATTCCAAATACCAACTGCAGAAATCATCCCATATCAAAGAATAGATAGTTTTTAATGCTTCGCTTAATCTGAAATCTTTATATAGATATTCTAGCTGCGTTTTTACTTCATTCAATCTGTTCTCAAACCAATCAATAGCAAAATTACTTTCTGACTTACGGTCTTCCGGACTTTCTGACTTTCGTGCTTCCCACATCTTCACCAGCTTCAATGCATTCCAGATCTTATTATTAAAATTTCTTCCCTGGTCACAACTGCTATCATCAAACAAAAGATCATTGCCAGCAGGAGAGGAGATCATAATTCCAAAACGAACTGCATCGGCTCCGTAACGATCGATCAGATCCAATAAGTCAGGGGAGTTGCCAAGACTCTTACTCATTTTTCTTCCTTGCTTATCCCTTACCATTCCTGTGAAATAAACATCGCTGAATGGTTTTTCATTCATGTATTCCATTCCCGCCATGATCATTCTTGCTACCCAAAAGAAAATAATATCCTGTCCGGTTACGAGTACAGAAGTTGGATAGTAATAATTGATGTCTTTATTATTGGGTTGAGTAATTCCGTTGAACACTTCTATCGGCCACAACCATGAGGAGAACCAGGTATCAAGTACGTCTTGATCCTGTTTTATATCTTCAATTTTTAATTTTTCATTTTTAATTTTTAATTGATCAAACGCTTCTTTTTGTGATTCACTAACTACAAATGTCCCATCAGGAGCATACCAAGCTGGAATCCTCTGGCCCCACCAAAGCTGGCGACTGATGCACCAATCCTTTACATTTTCCAGCCAATATTTATAAGTAGCCAAAAATCTTTCTTCAGGGTGGATATTTACATCGCCGCTTAAAACTGCATGCAAGGCTTTTTCAGCAAGAGGTTTCATTTTTACAAACCACTGTGTTGAAATGCGGGGTTCCACAACAGCATTTGTTCTTTGTGAAAAACCAAGACGGGTTGTATACTCTTCTTCTTTGATCAATAAACCATCGGCTTTTAATTTTTCAATTGCTTTTTTTCTAGCTTCAAATCTGTCAAGGCCAACAAATACCTGCGCTGCTTCACTCATTGTGCCATCCGGATTCAGCGTATCAATTGTTTCAAGATTATGTTTTAAACCGAGATTATAGTCATTGATATCATGAGCTGGTGTAATTTTCAATGCACCTGTTCCAAATTCTTTGTCTACATACTCATCAAAAATTACAGGCACTATGCGATTCACAAGAGGGACAATTACTTTCTTTCCTCTCAAATGAGCATAGCGTTCATCAGTGGGATTTACTGCTAAAGCGGTATCTCCCATAATTGTTTCCGGACGTTGCGTAGCAATGACAATATAGTCAGCAGCTTTACTGTCGACTGTCGACTGTTGACTATCGACTACCTTATATTTTACATAGTAAAGTTTTCCCTGTAGTTCTTTATACTCAACTTCCTCATCACTCAATGCAGTTTTGGCTGACGGATCCCAGTTGATCATTCTTGCGCCGCGATAAATAAGCCCTTTGTTATATAGATCAACAAATATTTTTATTACAGCTTTGTAATAATGATCATCCATTGTGAAACTAACACGATCCCAATCAACGCTGCAGCCAAGTCGCTCGATCTGGTTATAAATGATACCACCGTATTTTTCTTTCCACTCAAAAGCATATTTCAAAAATTCTTCGCGTCCGATCTTGTTTTTATCAATGCCTTTTTCTTTCAGCATCTGCACCACTTTTGCTTCCGTTGCGATCGAAGCATGATCGCTGCCCGGAACCCAACAGGCATTGAAGCCACTCATCCTGGCTTTGCGAACAAGAATATCCTGCACCGTTTCATTCAGCGTATGCCCCATATGCAACACACCTGTAACATTTGGCGGAGGGATCACAACAGTATACGCCTTCCTGTCATCGGGAGTAGAATTAAAATATCTTTTCGACTTCCAATGTGAGTTCCATTTTTCTTCTATAGATCCCGGTTCAAAATTTTTCGATAATTCCATTTGTTCAATGCTATTTTTTTATGATCCCGGCATTAGTAATTCTAATCACCGTCCCTTGCGTCGCACACTTGGGCTGCAATAATATTATTCAGCTATCAGTTTGTGAGAAGCCCCTTCAGGGATTTTGGGTTTGGCGGCAAATTTACCTTCTTTCAGCTAGATAATGAAACCGAAGGAAGCCTTTGAAGGGATGAAAATTTAATCTGTAAAAACCGTTTTTACAGGGCGAAATACTTACTTTGAAGTTCAATTTTTTTTTATGGAAAGAACACTTTACTCATGGCACAGCTCATCGCTGAATAAAGATATGCCTATCGCTATTTACGGTTATTACGGTTTTGCTTTGTTGCTGGTACCAACTGCAGCAGCAGACTATCTCGAGTATGAACGGTTTCAATTGCTGGATCAGATCGCACCATTTATTGAGGCTGGTAAATTAAAAGTGTATTCCGTTGATAGCATCAATAATGAAAGCTGGCTGAATAATAATATGAACCCCCATGATAAATCTATCCGGCACCAACAATGGAATGACTATATATTTAATGAAGTAGTTCCATTCATTCGCACTAATTCGAGTTCCGATACTATGATATACACCTGCGGCGCTTCGTTCGGTGCCTTGCACAGTATGAATTTATTTTTAAAAAGACCTGATATTATTAACGGCGTAATTGCAATGAGCGGTGTTTATGATCTTACCGAATACACAAAGGGTCATTATGACGATGATGTTTATTTTAACAGTCCAATGCATTACATGCCTAATTTAACCGATCATGATGTGCTGGAGAAAATAAGGAGTACTCATCACTTGCATATATTTAGCGGCAGTGGCGCTTATGAAGATCCCGGCAGCAGCGGCCGTTTTGCAAGAATTCTTTATGATAAAGCGATCAACTATGAACTGGATATTTGGGGGCAGGAATGGCCACATGACTGGAACACATGGCGAGCAGTTTTGCCACATTATTTAGAAAGCAGGTTCTAATCCTGCGGGATCAGTTTTTTCAATCGTTGAATGAATTCATTTCGGGGGATCATTCTTGCACCTAAACTTTCGAGATGTTCGGTATAGACCTGGCAGTCTATTAATTCAACGCCGTCATTTTTTAAATGTTCAACAAATTTTATAAAAGCATATTTGCTTGCATTGCTTTGTTTGCTAAACATACTTTCACCAAAAAATATTTTTCCAATCCTTACTCCATATAGGCCACCAACCATTTCGCCATTTTTCCAAACTTCAGCGCTGTGAGCAAAACCAAGTTTATGCAAAACTGTATAAGCTTTTTTTACTTCATTCGTGATCCATGTTCCTGCCTGTCCCTTTCTCCTGATCGTTTTACAATTACCAATAACCTGGGCAAAAGCTTTATCAGTAGTAAAATTGAATGCATCCTGGTTCAACAATTTTTTCATGCTCTTGCTAACTTTTATTTCACCGGGAAATAAAACAAAACGTGGGTCAGGGCACCACCACAAAATATGTTTGCCTTCATACCATGGAAAGATGCCTTTACTATAAGCGATCAATAAACGATCTACAGAAAGATCACCGCCTACTGCTAATAAACCATCTGGTTCTGCAAGATGAACTGGCGGGAAAGAAAATTCTTTTTCTAGTACAAATAATGGCATGAGAAAAAATTAAGAGCAAATCCAATGCTTTCGGAACAATTGTCAAATAAATGCTATTTCCTGAAAATAAAAAATGGTAAAACTTCGATGTTGACTTTGAGAATTCACTTTTTTTGGGAGAAGGGTTTTTGATTTAGTGTTTCTACGTACAGAATTTATTCTACAACCATTTCGACAGTAGCACCAATACCTCTGTCAGTGATCGCATCACACTTTGGTTTCAATTCATCGTAACTTCCCTTCTTCACTGCATACTTTCCCTGGAAGTGTATGATGTAGGCACATTGCTCAGCTTGTTCATGACTATGGCCGCAAATCTCCGTCAAGGTGTCGATCACCCATTCAAATGTATTAACCTCATCGTTCCATACAATGAGATTGCATGGTTCCTCCACACTGGTAAGAACACCGGTCTCTTCCCATTGCCTGGTACTTGTATCGTTTCGAATGGATGACATACCACAAAATTAAGAATAATTTTTTTCGGTTGCTAACAGATGAAATTCTTTTTTTAATTAATAACTATAATCAAGTAGGTACTTTTACTTCTTTCATGAACTTCTCAAGATTCACAAGCGATCGCTGGAATGATCTTTCCATTTTTTTCTTCCCGAATAATTTAAAAAGGGAGAGGAGTACAGGATTCTTTTTCAAATAAATGTCAACCGTGAGACCAGTTCTGTTCTCGGTAATTTTTTGAAAGGTGCTGTATATAGACGCTCTCTTTTTCTCATCAGTTTCACTATATTCTATCTTTTCAGGTGTAAACGAATACGAGCTGGAATACATTATCTGTTGACCTTTATCCAGAATGCATCTATGACTTGTACCAAGCCTTGGCAGATCAGCATGAGTGACGTCTTCTATTTCCTTTACTCCATCCTGCCAGAGCTTCCGGGTATGAAAATCTACGACTCCATGAAGCAACGAAATTATATCAGCATCAAATTCCCGGTAAAAAGAAAGCACTTTCGTTTTATTCTTAATTTCCAGGTCACGAGAAGGAGTTGGTGGTATTTGATTTTTAAGATGGCTTAGTTGTAGCGGGGTTTTTATTTACGGTGACACCATCACTGAAATTTAACTCTAACTGTATCCACAAGGTTAAGCGGACGTTCTACTGCTAATAACTTTGCCACGTCATTCTTATATCTAATCGTTGGATCAATACTATCCTTTGTATAAAAAAATGCTACTGAGACATTGCCTGCTTTATATAAATCCACAACTTTCAGCAAATCACCATTGTCATTTAGATAAAAGCAATTATAAAAATTTTCAGGTACGTCTTCGTTCGATGAATTATATATGCCTAATAAGTGACAGCCTAACAAATCTGAGGGAATTGTAGCATGATTCACGTCTATCTTTGCAGGCCTAAATAATTCAATGGCGCTGTCAGCCGGATTAGATTTGGACTTATATACGAATCGTATGAGAGTGTCTTTTTTATATAACTGCGCAGATACTGTGTTTCCAATATCGAAAACTTTAGGCTTATATGAAGCGGGATCAATATGATCTCGGACAAGTTCATCCTTATGAAAATGATAAATATAATGGAACTGATTAAAATTTCTTTCAATCAAACCTTTGTCATTCTTTTCAGTCATTTTCTGTCCAAAGGCGGTAAAAATACCTATTGAAAAAAAGATCGTAATTAATATTTGTCTCATGTCGTTTTTTGAAAAATTTAAATAAAAATTCTCTTGCAATTTCATATTCAATTGAACACGATTTTTTTAGGTCAAAATGCAAATTTGTTAGGCAAATCTTTGAATAAAAAAGGGTCTCAATCTCTTGAAACCCGCTCTGGGACTGTGTGGGAGTTGACGGGATCGAACCGCCGACCCTCTGCTTGTAAGGCAGATGCTCTGAACCAGCTGAGCTAAACTCCCTTTTTTGGGACGGCAAAGATAGGGGTATCAGGTTTTTGGGAAAAATCTTTTTTGACTTAATTCGGTGTTACTGCAGGCAGTCTGTAGAGTTGTCCATCAATCACAAATAACTCATCGATCTCGTAGGTCCAGTACTTATAAAGTGGAGATTTCTTCAGGATTTTTTCAACTTCAGATTTGGTTTCGGCATTTAATGTTACCCAAACCCTTTGTGATTCCATACTTACTACATATTGATCAATAATATTTTTATTAATGAGCATATTGATGTAGGTACGATGCGCTGGTATTAATGCTGCAAACTCATCATTCCAATCAAAATTTATTGTTACCTGGTAGGCTTTCATTTTTATAATT
>Ga0207701_10002785_pt1 | contig 18056 bp, 14 predicted proteins | sample KBSSwiSSwithPhiX_FD_184294 | JGI IMG/M metagenome (GOLD analysis project Ga0207701, IMG submission 184294) | Switchgrass rhizosphere bulk soil microbial communities from Kellogg Biological Station, Michigan, USA, with PhiX - S5 (SPAdes) (version 2) | ecosystem: Environmental > Terrestrial >... | reverse complement strand
TGCCGCGAGCACGGCGAGCTCCGGCTGGAAGGCAAGGACTACATCGTGCTCGACGGCGATTGCATCAACTTCCGACACGCAACGTAGGCTGGTAGCGATCGGCTTGGTTCTCAGGGTTCGGCGGGTTCGAGGGTTCGACAGGTGCGCGTTCTACAGGTTCGAATGTTCGCGGGTTCGCCTCGCGACTGCAACTAGCAGCAAGATCGAACCGGTCGAACCTCGGCACCGGTTGAACGCGCACCTGTCGAACCCGTCGAACTGTTCGAACCTGTAGAACCCTTTGAGCTCTCTCCGGATCATCGTTTGTGAAGCGCAAGTGCCATTCGTGCATGGCGGCGCCGAGGTGCACGTTCGCGAGCTCGTGCGCGAGCTGCGCGAGCGTGGCCATCAGGCGGAGCTGGTCAGCGTTCCCTTCAAGTGGTACCCGAAGGACGAAATCCTGCCGCACGCCGCGGCCTGGCGGCTGCTCGACCTGAGCGAGAGTAATGGCCAGCCCATCGATCTGGTGATCGCCTCGAAGTTCCCGACCTACTTCGTCCGCCATCCCAACAAGGTGGCGTGGCTGATCCACCAATACCGCGCCGCGTACGAGCTCTGTGGCACGGAGTACAGCGATTTCGAGCACGTCGAACGGGACGTCAACCTGCGCGATCGGCTGATTCAGCTCGATACCGAGATGCTCGGCGAGTGCCGGGCCATTTTCGCCAACGCGCGCAACACCGCGCAGCGGCTGGCGAAGTACAACGGCCTGACTGCGGAGGCGCTCTACCACCCGCCGCGTCTGGCCGCGCAGTTGAAGGGCGGCCCTTATGGCGACTACGTGCTCTCAGTCGGCCGCATCGAATCGGTCAAACGTGTCGATCTGCTGGTGCGGGCGATGGCGCAGGTCGGCGAGCCGATCCGACTGGTGATTGCGGGAGACGGCACGCAGCGGGCCAACGTCGAGCGGCTCGCCGAGTCCTGCGGCGTCTCCCACCGCGTGACCTTCCTCGGCGCGGCGACCGACCCCCAGCTGCTCGATCTCTACGCCGGCGCGCTCGCGGTCCTCTATCCCCCGTTCGACGAGGACTTCGGCTACGTCACGCTCGAAGCGTTCCTCGCCCGCAAGCCGGTGATCACCTGCACCGACTCCGGCGGCCCGACCGAGTTCGTGGACGACGGCGTCAACGGCCGGGTCTGCGAACCATCCGCCGAGGCCATTGCCGTCGCGATCAATCAGTTCGCCGGGAAACGGGCGCTCGCGGCGTCGATGGGGGAAGCCGGACGCGCGGTGGCCGCGCGGATCACCTGGGACGGCGTGGTCGAGAAGCTGGTCGGCAGCGGTCGCGCAACAGTGCCATAATCCGACCGCCCGTGAAGAAGCTGATCATCCAGATCCCGTGCCTCAACGAGGCGGCGACGCTGCCGGCCACGCTGCACGATCTGCCCAAATCCGTGCCGGGCATCGACGTCATCGAGACGCTGATCATCGACGATGGCTCGCGCGACGGGACGTCGGAGGTGGCCCGCCAGTGCGGCGTCGATCACATCGTCCGGCTCAAGCGGAACAAGGGACTGGCGGCCGCATTCACTGCGGGCATCGACGCCTCGCTGAAGCAGGGCGCCGACTTCATCGTCAACACCGACGCCGACAACCAGTACTCGGCCGACGACATTCCGCGCCTCCTCCAGCCACTGCTCAGCGGCGAGGCGGACATCGTGATCGGTGACCGCAACATCGCCGGCCTGAGCCACATGTCGTGGCGGAAGCGTCAGCTGCAGCGGCTCGGCAGCTGGGTGGTGCGGCAGGTCTCGAACACCACCGTGCCCGACACGACCAGCGGCTTCCGCGCCTACACCCGCGAGGCCGCGCTGCGGATGACCATCGTCTCCGAGTTTTCCTACACGCTCGAGTCGATCATCCAGGCGGGCAAGAAGCGGATGGCGATTGCCCACGTCCAGGTCGCGACCAATCCGCGGACCCGCGAGTCCCGGCTGTTCGACAGCATCTTCGGCTACATCAAGCGATCCGCCGCGACGATCGTGCGGATCTACGCGATGTACGAGCCGCTGAAGGTGTTCACTTACATCGGGCTCTCGGTCTTCGCGCTCGGCGTCGCGGGCGGGCTGCGGTTTCTCTATTACCTGATGGTCGTCGACCGCGGCACCGGACATCTCCAGTCCCTGATTCTGTCCGCGGTGCTGATGATCGTCGGCTTCCAGGTCGTCCTGATCGGCCTGCTCGCCGACGTCATCTCGGCCAACCGCAAGCTGCTCGAGGATCTCGTCTATCGAGTGCGGTCGCTGGAAATTCCGAAACGCAGCGATGCCGACGTCCCGGCCGCTCCCCCGGCGCGCACCGCCGGGCTATCGACCCGACGCTGGGATCGCTGACCCTGTGGCCGATCCCGCTGCGGTATCGATCGTCATCCCCGCCTACAACGAAGCGGCCGTAATCGCCGACGTGGTCGCGTCGCTCTTCGCCTCGGCGCCGTGGCGCGAGATCATCGTCGTCGACGACGGGTCGAAGGACCAGACGAGCGCCCGCGCGCGCGCCGCCGGGGCGACCGTGGTGCGCCACCCGTACAACAAGGGCAACGGCGCCGCGGTCAAGAGCGGGATCCGGACCGCGACCGGCGAGTACGTGATGATCGTGGACGGTGACGGGCAGCATCACGGCAGCGACGCGATCCGCCTCGCCGCGCGGCTCGGCGAGTACGATCTGGTCATCGGCGCGCGCTCCAGTGCGACTCAGGCAACCCTGGCGCGTCGCCTGGGAAACGGCGCGCTGAACTGGCTGGCCAGCTATCTTACCGAGCGCGAGATTCCCGACCTCACGTCAGGTTTCCGGGCAGCCCGGCGCGAGCACCTGCGCGAGTTTCTGCACCTGTTGCCCAACGGATTCTCGACCCCGACCACGACGACGCTGGCATTCATCAAGGCCGGCTACAACGTCACCTTCGAGCCGGCGGAAGCGCGGAAACGGGTCGGCACCTCCAAGATCAAGCTCGGACGCGACGGCGTCCGCTTCCTGCTGATCATTCTCCGCATCGTCACGCTGTTCAGTCCGCTGCGCGTGTTCCTGCCGATCAGTCTCGCTGCGTTCGCGGTCGGCGCCGCTTACGCGGTCTGGACGATCATCAGCCAGTCGCACGTCACGAACTCGTCCGTCCTGCTGATCATGCTGGCCGTCATCGTGTTCCTCGTCGGCCTGGTCTCCGAACAGATCTCGGCGTTGCGCTTCGAGGGGCGCCACTGACCGGCGCAGCACTCGACGGCCGATCGGCCCGCCGGCTGATGATCGCGGCGGTCGTGGGTGGCTTCGCGCTGCGTCTCGCGTTCGGGCTCCTCTACTGGACCGGCAAGCCGCTGACGCACGACGAGCAGGAATATCTGTCGCTGGCGCGCAGCCTGACCGCCGGCCACGGTTTCGTCTACGACGCCGCCCTCGAGAGCGGCACGGGCGCGCAGTTCGGCCGCGCGCCCGGCTATCCCGTCTTTCTCGCCGCGATCGGCGCCGGCCGGCGGGTCTTCGAGACAGCGCCATCGCGCGTCAAAATCGTGCAGGCGCTGGTCGGCGCCGCGGGTGTGTGGGTGATCGGCGCGTGGGGGCGGCGCTCCTGGGGGACGTCTGGCGGTGCGATCGCCGCGGCGATCGCGGCCGTGTATCCACCGTTGGTGTGGATGCCGGCCTATGTGCTCAGCGAGACGCTGTATTCCGCCCTCGCGCTCGGTGCCGCGTACGCGTTACAGCTGGCAGTCGACAGCGGCGCCTCGACGTCGGGTCGATGGACGCGCGCCGGCGCTGCCGGGCTCCTCATGGGCGCCGCAGTCCTCGTCCGGCCGGACATGATCTTTTTCGTGCCACTGGCGGCGATATGGCTGATCCTTCGGCGTAGTTACGCGCTGGCCGCCGCGGTCGTGATCGCGTGCCTCGTGGTCGTTGCCCCCTGGACGATCCGCAACGCGCGTCTTCATGGGCGCCTCATGCTCGCAGCCGCGACAGGCGGAGTCAATTTCTGGACTGGCAATCACCCGCTCGCCACCGGCGAGGGTGACCTGGCCGCGAACCCGGCAATCAAGCAGGCCGACCTCGAGTTCCGTGCGGCCCACCCGGGCCTCACTGCCGAGGCCCTCGAACCCATTTACTACCGCGAGTCGTTGCGATACATCGTCGGGCATCCCGGCTGGTGGGTGTCGCTGCTCGCCAGAAAGAGCTTCTATGTGGCAGTCCCGGTGGGCGCATCCTATGCGTTACACTCGTCCAGATATCGCCTCGCGGCAGTGGTGTCGTACTTGCTCCTGCTGCCGTTCACGTTAGCGGGTCTGTGGCGTATGCCGCGGAACGCGCGGCCGACCGCGTTGTTCCTGCTGGCCGGATCCGCAGTCCTGGTCTGTCTGGTGTTCTTTCCGCAGGAGCGATACCGCACGCCGGTAATCGATCCCGCGCTGATCGTGTGCGCGGCGGGCGCTGTCGTCCGCCTACGTCCGTGAGCATGCAACCGAACGTTCTCGTCGTTGTTCCCACCTACAACGAGCGCGACAACCTGCCCGTCCTGGTTCGGGCGGTCCTGGCGCGCGATGGATACCGTCTGCTCGTCGTCGACGACGCCTCACCGGACGGGACGGGTCAGATTGCCGACGATCTGGCGCGCGAGTATCCGGGCCGCGTCGATGTGATGCATCGCACCGGGCCACGTGGGCTCGGACGGGCGTACATCGACGGGCTCCGGGCGGCAATCGCGGACGGCCGTGCCGAGCTGATTTGTCAGATGGATGCCGACCTCTCGCACAATCCGGAGTATCTCCCGGCACTCGCGGCGGCGGCGGCGACCAACGACGTGGTGATTGGCTCGCGCTACCTCAATGGCGTCAGCGTCGTGAACTGGCCGCTGCACCGCATCTTCCTGAGCGCGTTCGCCAACAAGTACATTCGCGCGGTCACCCGGCTCACCCCGCGCGACTGCACCAGCGGATATCGCTGCTGGCGGCGCGAAGCGCTGGCCGGCCTCCCGCTGGCCGGCATGGTGTCGGACGGCTACGCGTTCCTCGTCGAGATGCTCTACGAAGCGACCCGGCACGGCTGCCGCATCGGTGAAGTGCCGATCATCTTCGTCGAGCGGGCGCAGGGGCACTCCAAGGTGTCGACGCCGGTCCTGCTCGAATCGCTGGTCATCCCCTGGCGGCTGGTCCTCCGCCGTTCGCCCTGAGCAGCATGGCGGAGGTCGTCGTGATGGTGACGACCTCGTACCCGCGCTTCCCGGGCGACAGCGTCGGCACTTTCATGGAGCCGATCGCCGCGTCGGTGGCCGCCCGAGGGCACGAGGTCCACGTCGTCGCGCCCTGGCACCCCCTCGTCACCCGGCCGTCGCGGGAAGGGGGCGTCCGCTTCCATTTTTATCGCTACGCGCCGTTGCGATCGCTGAACGTGTTCGGATATGCCGCAGCCTTGCGCGCGGATGTCTCGCTGCGGGGCGCCGCGTACGTCGCCGCGCCGTTGGCCCTGGCCGCCGGCTGGTTCGCCGCGTGGAGAGTGGCCCGTCGATATCGTGCGACTGTGATGCATGGGCACTGGGTGATTCCCGGCGGCTTCACCGCGCTGGCCGCGGCGCCGCGGCGGCCGCAGGTCGTCAGCCTGCACGGCTCCGACGTGTACGTCGCCGAGACGTTCGCGCCGGCGCGGCGCGCGGCGCGGATGGTGTTCGAACGGGCCGGCGCGGTCACGGCGTGCAGCACCGACCTGGCCCGTCGCGCGATCGCGCTCGGCGCCGACCCGGCGGCCATCGAGGTCGTGCCCTACGGGGTCGATGCCGGGCGGTTCCGGCCGCAGCCGGGAAAGCGCGCCGAGATTCGGGCCGCCCTCGGCATCCCCGACGGTGTGCTCCTCGGATTCACCGCCGGGCGACTCGTGCGCAAGAAGGGGTTCGAGCACCTGATCGACGCTTGGGCACGCGTCGAGACCAGTCCCGCCGCGATCCTGGCGATCGCCGGGGACGGGGACCTGCGCGACGAGTTGCGCGAACGGGCACGCGCCGCCGGCGTCGCCAGCCGCGTTTTCTTCCTCGGCAATTTGTCGCAGGACGATGTGGGCGCCTACCTCGGCGCGGCAGACGTCGTGGTCATTCCCTCGATCCGGGACGACAGCGGCAATGTCGACGGGCTCCCCAACATCGTCCTGGAGGCGTTGTCGGCCGGGGCAGCGGTCGTTGCGACGACGGCGGGTGGAATCGGCACGGTCGTGGATCACGAGCGGACCGGGCTGGTCGTCCCCGAACGGCGTCCGGACGCGATCGCGGATGCTGTGCAACGGCTGGCGAGCAGCCCGGCCCTGCGGTCGAGCCTGGGAGAGGCGGCCCGGCACATGGTCGAGACGCGATTCGGGTGGGGGCACACCGCCGAACGGTTCGAGGCCGCGTATCGCCGCGCAGTTGCGAACAAGGCTGGCGGACGATAACATTTCGGGTTCCCCGATGACATCTCCTGCAGCGCGGAAGCCTGGTCTCAGCGTGTTCTTCCCCGCGTACAACGACGCCGGGACGATCGCGAGTCTGGTCATTTCCGCCCTTCGCACGGCGCGCACGCTGACGGACGATTACGAAGTGATCGTGGTGAACGACGGCAGTGCCGATGCGACCGCCGAGATCCTGAACGAGCTGGCCCGCACCTACCCGCAGGTCCGCGTGGTCCACCACCCGAAGAATCGGGGGTACGGCGGCGCGCTGCGCAGCGGGTTCGCCGCCGCCACGCGTGACGTCGTGTTTTACACCGACGGCGACGCCCAGTACGACCCCGCCGAGATGACGGTGCTGTGGCACGCGCTGGTCGACGGCGTCGACCTGGTCAACGGCTACAAAATCAGCCGCTCGGATCCGTTGCACCGCATCGTGATCGGCCGGATTTATCATCACACCGTCAAGACGTTGTTCGGCCTCAAGGTCCGCGACGTCGACTGCGACTTCCGGATGATGCGCCGATCGATCTTCGACCGCGTCCTGCTCGAGAAGAACAGCGGCGTGATCTGCCTCGAGATGATGAAGAAGATCCAGGACGCCGGCTTCCGGATCGCGGAGGTCCCGGTCCATCACTATCATCGCGCCCACGGCCGATCGCAGTTCTTCAACTTCCGCCGCCTGGCGCGAACCGCCGCCGACGTGATGAAGCTGTGGTTCGTCCTGGTGGTGCGCCGCGAGCACGAGCGCGAGAGCTCGCCTGCCGCGGCGACGCCAGGAGATCGCCGGTGACGCCGGAGCTGCGCGACTTCTACCGCGCCCGGCGGGTGTTGATCACCGGCGGCATGGGCTTCATCGGCAGCAACCTCGCGCGGCTGCTGGCGGAGGCCGGCGCCGACATCCTGGTCGTGGACTCGCTCAACCCGGAATACGGCGGCAATCGCTTCAATCTCGACGGGCTCGTCCCGCCGGTCCGGATCAATGTCGCCGACGTGCGCGACGACACAGCGGTGGCCGCGGTGGTCCGGGATCGCGACACGATCTTCAATCTTGCCGGCCAAGTGAGCCACATCGACAGCATGCGCGACCCGCAGACCGATCTCGACATCAACTGTCGTGCCCAGCTGTCGATACTCGAAGCCTGTCGCCGCCACAACCCGTCGGTGCGCGTGGTGTATGCCGGTACGCGGCAGGTCTACGGACGTCCGGACCGCCTGCCCGTCGACGAGCAGCACCTGGTGCGTCCGACCGACATCAACGGGGTCAACAAGGCAGCCGGCGAGTACTACCACCTCTTGTATAACAACGTCTTCGGCGTGCGTGCCTCCTCGCTGCGCCTGACCAACGTCTATGGCCCGCGCCAGTTGATCAAGCACAACCGCCAGGGCTTCATCGGCTGGTTCATCCGCCTGGCGATCGAAGGGCGCGAGATCCAGGTGTACGGGGACGGTTCGCAGCTGCGCGATTTCGTCTACGTGGACGACGCGGCCGACGCGTTCCTGCGCGCGGGCGCGATAGACGCCTGCGACGGCGAAGTGTTCAACGTCGGCGGCGATCAGCCGATCAGTCATCGTGAGCTGGTGTCGCTGCTGGTCGAAATCGCCGGATCGGGCACGGTGCGGTTCGTCGAGTGGCCGCCGGAGAAGCAGCGGATCGACATCGGCAGCTTCTACTCGGACTCCACCAAGTTCCGGGCCGCGACGCGTTGGCAGCCGTCGGTGAGCTTGCGGGAAGGTCTGCGGCGGACGGTCGCGTTCTATCGCCAGCACATGGAGCATTACGTGGACGCGCCCCTTCCGGCCGCAGGCGTGCTGCAATGATCCCGTTTCTCACCCTCACGCTTGGACAGGATGCGGACGCGGTCCACGCCGCTATCGACCGCGTCCTGCAGCGCGGCTGGTTCGTGCTGGGCCCGGAGCTCGCCGCGTTCGAGTCGGAGTTCGCCGCGGCCAGCGCCGCGGTCCACTCGGTCGGCGTCGGCACGGGGACCGACGCGTTGGCGCTGGCGCTGCGCGCGCTGGGCATCGGCCCCGGCGATGAGGTCATCACCTCGCCCGTGTCGGCGGCGTACTCCGCCCTGGCGATCATGATGGCTGGCGCCCGTCCGGTGTTCGCGGACGTCGATCCGGACCGGATCACCATCGACCCTGCGTCGGTGGCCGCCGCGATCACCCCGCGCACCGCCGCGATCATGCCCGTCCATCTCTACGGGCAGCCCGCCGACATGCCGGCCATCGCCGCCATTGCCGAACGGCATGGCCTGGCGATCGTCGAGGACTGCTGCCAGTCCCATCTCGCCACCTGCGACGGCCGCCCGGTCGGCAGTTTCGGTACGATTGCGGCCTACAGCTTCTACCCGACCAAGAACCTTGGCGCGCTCGGTGACGGCGGCGCGCTGACCACTGACGATGCCGCCGTGGCCGCCCGGGCCAGACGGCTACGCAATGGTGGCCAGACCGATCGCTATCACCACGCCGAGTTCGGCGTGAACTCGCGACTCGACGAGCTGCAGGCCGCGGTCCTTCGCGCCCGCCTGCCGCTGCTGGCGGGGTGGACGGCAACCCGGCGATCGCTGGCGGCCGCATACCGCGCGGCCTTGGCCGATGTCGATACGATCGTCGTGCCGCCGGAGGCGGACGCCGGGCACGTGTATCACCTTTTCCCGGTGCGCAGCGAGGCGCGCGAGGCGATGCAGGCGCACCTCAAAGCGAGCGGCGTCGAAACGCTGATCCATTACCCGGTGCCGATTCCGGATCAGCCCGCGCTCCTGTCGGAAGCCCCGGCCGATTGCCCGGTCGCCACGCGCATCTGTAGCGAAGTGTTCTCGCTGCCGCTCTACCCGAGCCTCGACCCAGCGGCGATTCAGGTGGTCGCGGACGCACTCGCGAGCGGGCCGGCCTCGCCCGTCCGCCGTGATGAACGCGCCGCGCAGCGCTGACGGGAGCGGCGCCGTCTCGCGCCGGGCGCGCCACGCTGCGATCTTCGCCGCCATCCTCGCCGTGCAGTTCGGCGTCTTCGAGAGCGCCCTGCGCGTGTGGGGACACTCCGAAGCGGCGCCGGCCTTCCAGGGCCTCTTCGACGCCGATGCGTCGGCCGGGTACCGGTTGAAGCCGAACGCGCGTGTGCGCTTCGCCACGTCCGAGTTCGACACCGAGATTCACATCAACGCCGACGGCGTTCGAGACGACGAGCCGATTGGTCCCAGACCGGCAAACGAGCGGCGCATCCTCCTCCTGGGTGACTCGCTGGTGCTGTCGGTGCAGGTGCCGTTCAGCCAGACGTTCGGCGAGCTGCTCGAGCGCCGTCTCAATGCGCGCGGATCGGCCTATCACTACCGCGTGATCAATGCTGGCGTCCAGGGCTACGGCCCGGTCGAAGAACTGCTCTTCTTCCGCTCCATCGCCGCCCGGTTCCAGCCGGATCTCGTTCTCGACACGCTGTTCGTCGGCAACGATGCCGAGGAGGCCGTGCGGTCGGCGCCGCGCCTGCTCGGAGACGCGCGTCCGGCGACCAGCGCCGTCGCCGAGTCCCTCACCACGCGTATCAGGAGGGTCGTCCGACGCAGCATGGTGCTGCAGCTTCTGCGGCTGCGGGTCGTGTCCGCGACCGAGCGTTTCAGTGGGGCGATGGCCGCGCCCGAGCCACCGCTTCAGAGTTACGCCGCGCATCCGGCCCCCCGCATCGCCGAGGGGCTCGAGGTGACGCGCCGGTGCGTCAGCGAAATCAGCTCGCTGGCCGCCGCGAACGGCGCGCGCACGGCAATCGCGTTGATGCCCGCCCGATTCCAGCTCGATGATGCCGATTACGGGCGGCTGAAGGAGACGGTCGCGTCGACGGGAGGGTCACTGCAGCGGGACGCCGCAAGTGAGCGGTTCGCCGCCGCGCTCGCACCGCTCTCGCTGCCGCAGATCGACCTGCTGCCGGCGCTGCGTCAGGCGCTGCCCGGGCCCGACCTCTTCTTCCAGGAGACGGTTCACCTGACGCCGCGCGGCCATGAAGTGGTGGCCGCGGCGCTCGAGGCGTTCCTCGACCAGCAGCATCTGTTGTCGCCCGACCCGGCGCCGCGCTGATCCGGCTCCATGGTCTTCAACTCGCTCCACTTCCTCTGGTTCTTCCTCGTCGTCTATGCCCTGTACCGGGTGTTGCCCCATCGCGGTCAGAACTGGCTGCTGCTGATCGCCAGCTACTACTTCTATGCGGCGTGGGACTGGCGCTTCCTCTGGCTGCTGATCGCCTCCACCGTGGTGGATTACTCGTGCGGACGACTCCTCGAGCGGACCGGTGATCCGCGCCGCCGGAAGTGGCTGCTCGGCCTGAGCCTGACGTTCAACCTGACGCTCCTCGGGTTCTTCAAGTACTTCAACTTTTTCGCCGATAACCTGCACGCCGTGTTCGGCGCGCTCGGCTGGCAGCTCGATTTCGTGACGCTCCGGGTGCTGCTCCCGGTCGGGATCTCGTTCTACACGTTCGTGACCATGAGCTACGTGATCGACGTGTATCGCCGTGAGATTGCCGCCACTCGCGATCCCGTCGACTTCGCGGTCTTCGTCGCCTATTTCCCGCACCTGGTCGCGGGACCGATCCTGCGCGCGTCGCGCCTGCTCCCGCAAATTCATCTCCCGCGCACCATCACGCCGGAACAGATGCGCGACGGCGCGTGGCTCATCGCCTGGGGGCTGTTCCAGAAGATCTTCGTCGCCGACAATCTGGCGCCGCTGGCGAATGCGGTGTTCGAGCCGGGCACGCATCCCACCGGCATCGACGTTCTGCTGGGGGTCTACGCGTTCGCGTTTCAGATTTACGGAGACTTCGCGGGGTACTCGAACATCGCCCGCGGCGTGTCCAAGCTGATGGGCATCGAGCTGCTGGAGAACTTCCGCTTTCCCTACTTCGTCCGATCACCGCAGGCATTCTGGCGCCACTGGCACATCAGCCTGTCCACCTGGCTGCGGGATTATCTGTACATCCCGCTTGGCGGCAACCGCGGCCGCGGCTGGCAGACGAATCGCAACCTGCTGATCACGATGGTCCTCGGGGGGTTGTGGCACGGCGCCGCCTGGACGTTCGTGCTGTGGGGCGTTTTCCATGGCGTCCTGCTGATCGCCTATCGCCGGCTCGAAGACACGGCCATCGCGCAACGCTGGCTGCTCGGCCCGTCGGCGACCGCACACGTCCTCGGCTGGGTGATCATGTTCCACGCCACCTGTCTGGGCTGGCTGATCTTCCGCGCCCGCTCGGCGGAGCAGCTCGGGACGATGCTGCGCAGTCTCGTCGTCGGCTTCGCGCCCGCCAGCGCGAATGTGAACGGGCTGCTCATCCCGCTGGCGATGTACACCACGCCGCTGCTCCTCGTGCATGCGTGCGAAGCCTACTTCAACGATGTCCTGGTCGTGCGGAAGCTGCCGATCGGCGTGCGATACTCTGTCTACGCCGCCACGTTCTATCTCACCATGCTGTTCGGTAACTTCGGCGGATCGGACTTCATCTACTTTCAGTTCTGAGGCAGCGGCCCGCGGTCGACGGTGCGCGGTGTTCGACGCGCGACATCCGGACCCTGCGCGTCGCTCGCCGGTCGAACATGCCCGATATGCTTCCTCCTCGCGTCATGAACGTCGGGCGCCTGGCGCGCCTCGAGGCGAGGCGGCGCTCACATCGATGCTCGCAGGCGATGCTCGAGAGACCTGACGCGTGCTGATGGCGCTGCTCTGGGCCATCGTCATCGGCTGGCTGCCGGGCGCGGTGCTCTATCGCGTGCCGTGGTTCGCGCGCGACCGTCGCGCCAGTCTGGCCGCGGACGAGCGTCTCTTCTGGCAGGTGCTGATCAGCCTGGCCCTCTCTCTCTCGGCGGCCCTGGCGCTTGCCGCGCTCGGGCGTTACAGCCTGCCCCGTGTGGTGGTCGCGGATCTCGCGATCGCCCTGGTACTCGCGGTCGTGTCCCGCTTCCGCCTGCGGCTTGGCCCAATGGCACGACGGCCGACGGTGTGGAGCCTGGTGCCGCTCGCGGTGATCCTGCTCGGGACGTGGCGGTGCTTTCCGCCGTCCGAGTACATCATCGGCGGCAAGGACCCGGGCGTCTATCTGAACGAAGGCGTCCAGATCGCACAGCGTGGGGCGCTGTCCGCCTCTGACCCGACGGTCGCAGCAGTTCCCAACTTCGCCCGCGATCTGTTCTTCCCATCCGAGAACCGGACCGACTACTACAGCGGCCGCTTCATGGGCTTTTACATCCAGGAGCCGGAGCAGGGACACGTCATCGGCCAATTCCCGCATCTCTTTCCCGCGTCGATTGCGATCGGTTACGGGCTGGACGGATTGACCGGGGCGAGGCGGACGGTCGGCGTGTGGGCGATCCTCGGCGTGCTCGCCGTGCTCTTCGCGGGGGCGCGGTTGATCGGACGGCCGGCGGCAAGCGCCGCCGCGATCCTGCTGACGCTGCATGCGATCGAGGTGTGGTTCGGCCGATATCCGAACGCCGAGATGGTCATGCAGCCGCTGCTCTTCGGCGCGCTGCTCGCGAACGCGCGCGCGCACGTCGATGGTGACGCGTTCTTCGCCCCGATCGCCGGCCTCCTGCTTGGTCTGCTGTTGTTCCTGCGCTTCGACGCCGTGCTTGGCGTCGCTGGCATTGCGACCGGGCTCTGCCTGACCGTCGTCGCCGGTGGCCGGCTGCGCTGGTCGTTCGTTGTCACGCTGTTGGCGGCGCTCCTGCTCGCAGCGGCCTACATGCTCGGGCCGATGCGCGCCTACGCTTACCTCCCGATCGTGTTCGTCTCGAACCTGCCGTGGTGGCAGGACGCCGCCCTTGTGCTCGTCGCGGGCCTGGCGATCGGCGCACTCAGCGTCGGGTCGAGAAGTGCCGCTCTCAGTCACATCGTGAAGAGCCATGCGCCGACGCTCGTTGCGGCTGTGGTCTGTGCCGCCGCGGTGTATGCGCTCTACTTGCGCCAGCCGGGCGGCAAGCTGACCGACTACGATGCCTTCGCTCTCCGTACCTACGCCTACCTGTACATGACGGTACCGGCAGTCCTGGCGGCGCTGTTCGGGTATGCGCTGGTGGCGCGCCAGCGGTTCTGGCGCGACCCCGCCCTCTTCGTCACAGTCGCGATATTCGCGGTCTTTTTCTTCTACAAAATCCGCATTGTTCCCGAGCAGTTCTGGATGGCTCGCCGGTTCGTTCCAATCATCCTGCCGGCGACCCTGCTCTTCGCGTGCGGCGCGGCGCTGGCCGGAATGCAGTCGGGAAGCCGTCGGACCCGGCTCCTGAGGGGCAGCCTCGGATTCGTGTTTCTGACGCTGCTGGGCCTGCACTACGCACGAGTGGCGAACCCGCTGCTCGACCACGTCGAATATGCGGGGATCATTCCGAAGATCGAACAGATTGCCGCCACGATTCACGACGACGACCTCCTGATCGTCGAATCGCGCGACGCCTCTGACACCCACGTGCTCGGCCTTCCGCTGGCCTACATCTACGACCGGAACGTCCTGCTGCTCCGATCGCGCGTGCCTGACAAGTCGGCGTTCGCCTCGTTTCTCGACTGGGCCCACACCCGATACGCGCGGGTGATGTTCATGGGCGGCGGCGGAACCGAGCTGCTGTCACCGCGCTGGGACGTGCGGCCGATCGCCGGCGAGCGATTTCAGGTCCCGGAGTACGAGGTCACCACCACGACCTACCCCCGGACGGTGCATCAGAAGGAGTTCGACTACAGCCTGTACATGTTCGTGCCGCCAGCGGACGCGTCCGGAGACTCCGGACCGTTCGCATTGGACGTGGGCACCGAGGACGACCTGCACATCCTGCGATTCCACGCGAAGGAGACGGCCAACGGCCGATCGTACCGGTGGTCGCGTGACGTGTCGTACATCTCGCTCCCCAGCCTGCCCGCCGGCAGCCGCGACGTGACGCTCTGGATGGACGATGGGGGGCGGCCGCGAGCGGTGCCGCCGGCGGACGTCTCGATTTCGCTCCAGCTCGGATTCGAGGCGGGGAAGCCGCCCAGCGTCGATCGCCTGCTCGGAACCGTGCGGGTCGGGCCAGGCTTCGAGCCCTACACCGTGGCCATTCCGCCAGACCTGTCGGAAACTGCCGCATCCGCGCACCAGCCCGTGCGCCTGAAATTGGCCACGCCGGTGTGGAATCCGCAACAACTGCTGGGCAGCGGTGACGATCGCGACCTCGGGGTGATGGTCGATCGCCTGGCGGTAAAATGACCCCAGCAATGGCCGCGCTCCACATTGCCGACCCGCGCGAGCGGCGCCTCGTGGCGGCCGCGGATCGGCTGCTGTGGCTGGCCGCGGCGCCTCGTAAGTGGTGGCGTCCATCCGACGCTCCAGCGTCCCCGCATCGCATCCTGCTGCTGCGCCTGGAACGCATCGGCGATCTTTTGATGGTCGTACCGGCGATCGCCGACCTCCGCGCGCTGCTGCCCGGCGCGACGATCGATCTAGTCGTGGGCAGCTGGAATCGCTCCCTGGCGGAGACGATCCCCGGCGTGTCGCGGGTGGAGACGCTGGACGCCGAGTGGCTGGCGCGCGGACCTGGTGGCGCGGCCATGCCCGCGCTGATCCGGCATGCGCGGACCTGGCGGCAGCGTCAGTACGATCTCGCGATCAACTTCGAGCCGGACATCCGCAGCAACCTGCTGCTCGCGGCCTCCGGAGCGGCGTTCACGATCGGTTTCTCCAGCGGCGGCGGCGGTGCGGTGCTGGATCGCGCGCTCGCGTACGATCCGCGCGCACACACGACCGACAATGCGCGCCGGCTGATCGCCAGCGTCATCAGTCGCGGCTCGCCCGATCGTGACCCCCCGCCGCTCCGTCTCGGCGACGACGTGCGCCGCGACGCGGCGCAGCGCCTGACTCGAGCCGGCAACGGTCCGCTCGTCGGGCTGCACGTCAGTGCCGGCCGGGCGGTCAAGCAGTGGGAGCCCGAGCGCTTCGCCGACGTCGCGCGTCAGCTGGTCACGTCGACGGGCGCGACGATCGTCCTGACCGGGGCGCCGGAGGATGGTCCGCTGATCGAGGCGGTGCGATCGAGGTTGGCCGACTGCCCGGTGATCGACGTGTCGGGCGACGTCGACCTGACAGTGCTGGCGGCGGTCCTGCAGCGTCTCGATCTGCTCGTCACGGGCGACACGGGTCCGATGCATCTTGCGGTAGCAGTCGGCACGCCGGTGGTCGCCATCTTCGGTCCGTCCGATCCTGCGCGATACGGGCCGCGCGGTCCGCACGATCGCATCGTCCGCATCGACTTGCCGTGCAGCCCGTGTAACCGCATCCGTCAGCCGCCGGCCCGCTGCGTCGGGCACACCCCTGACTGCCTGTCCTTCCTGCCCGCCACGCTGGTCGTCGACGCCGCGCTCGGCGTGCTGGCGGCCTCGGGCGCGTTGCGCGGCGAGCACGCCGGGCGCGCATGACGCGCGCCAGCGTCACACTCCAGGCCGGTGCCGCCAGCCGCCGCGTCCAGCTGGGGACATATCTGAGCGGCGCGCTCGAGGAGACCGCGGCCCACCGCGCCAACGCCTGGATCAAAGGTCTGCGCCACTTGCGCGTCGATCAAACACCGCTGCGCCGCCGCTTCACCCACCGTGAGGATTCGCTGTGGTGGTTCGCGGAGCTGTACCTGCACAAGCAGCAGGTGATCCTGAACGTGTTCCGCACGATCGCCGCGCTCGACGCGCTGGTGACAAGCGAGACTCCGTCGGCAATCGGGGTCGCGGAAGGTGACCGCCTGGTCCACACGATCGTCGCGCAATTCGCCCGGGCTCGTGGACTGCGGACCATCGGGTCGGAACCCCGTGTCCTGCCCCTCGCCGATCTCGCGGCGCTCGATGCCCGCGGCAGCTGGCTGCAGGCGGCAGCCATCGGCGCGCGCGTTCGGCGGGCCCGCAGCGTGCACCGCGCCGGACGCATGCTGGCCTTCGTTCACCGCGCCTTCTGGCGCGACGGCGGCGAGGGTGCCGCCGAGCAATATATCGGGCCGGTGCTCCGGGCGCTCGAGAGCCGCGTGGCCGAGGGTGAGCTGCAATTCGTCAGCGTGGGGCCGTCGTCCAATTTCGGGGCGCGACGGTGGTGGCATCCTGTCGTTGGCGGGGCGGATCCTGACCACGCGCCGGCCGTCGAATCGTTCGCCGGGATCGACAGCGTGTTGCCGTCGATCGGTGTCTGGCGTACGCGCCACGCGATGCGGCGGGCGCTGTGGGGGAGCGACGAGCTGCGGCGCGCGGCGATCATCGAGGGCTGTGACTGCTGGCCGATCATCCGAAGCGAGCTCGCCGGGATCGCGCTGCTGCAGTGGCCGTGGTCGGCGCGGGCGATGGACGAAGCGGGCGCGGCGATCGATGCGCTCGATCCCGAAGTGGCGCTGACCTACGCCGAGGCGGGCGGCTGGGGGAGGGCCATCATCCTGGAATGCCGGAGACGCGGCCTGCCGAGCGCAGGGCTGCAGCACGGCTTCATCTATCGTCACTGGCTCAATTACCTGCACGACGCCGACGAGATGATCCCCGACCCGGAGCACCCCGCGGATCGCGGGTTTCCGTATCCGTCGTTGAGCCTCCTCTTCGACAACTTCGCGGCCGAGCACCTGATCGCGAACGGTCACTTTCCCGACGACTCCGTGCGCGTTACCGGCAGCCCCGGTCTCGACCGGCTTGCTCGCGCGGCCTCGGCACTGTCGGAGACCGACATGGCCATGGCCCGCGCCCAGGCCGGGGCAAACGCCGGCGAGGCGCTCGTCGTGGTCACGACGAAGTGGAAAGAGGCGCAGCGGGTCTTGCCGGGATTCCTCCGGGCCGCCGGTGACATCCAGGGGGTTCGCGTGGCGATCAAGACGCATCCCGCCGAGACACCTGATGCCTATGCCGCCGTCACCGCGGCACGGCCATGGGTGCGTGTCCTGGATGCGAGCGCATCGCTGGCCCCGCTCCTGGTCGCGAGCCGGGCGGTCGTGACCGTGAACTCCACCGTCGCCCTGGATGCCGCCATCCTCGGCGTCCCGGCCCTGATTTTGGGCCTGCCAAACAACCTGTCCCCGTTCGTCGACGCCGGGGTCATGGCCGACGGGTCGACGGGTGATGTGAAGGCAGCTCTGCACCGGATTCTGTATGATGAGGAGTTTCGGCAGCAGCTGGCGAGCGCGCGGGCAGCGTTTCTGGCCAGATTTGCGATTCACCCCGACGGGCAGGCGGCTGAGCGGAGCGCGGCGGCGGTGCTCGAGCTCGCCAAGGACCGCCGCTCGACCTCGAGGCGTTGAGGAGTCCAGGACCAGATGCGTGTGTTGATCACCGGCGGCGCCGGTTTCGTGGGCTCTCACATGGCCGAAGCGCTGCTCGAGCGCGGCGATGAAGTATTCGTGCTCGACAACCTGTCGACCGGCTCGATCGACAACATCGCGCATCTCAAGCCGCATCCGCGCTTCCACTACACCATCGACACGATCACCAACGAGCCGCTCCTGGCCGAGCTGATCGACCAGTGTGACACGGTCGTCCACCTGGCGGCCGCGGTGGGCGTGAAGTTGATCGTCGAAGCGCCGGTTCACACCATCGAAACCAACGTCCACGGAACCGAGGTCGTCCTCAAGCACGCCAACAAGAAGAAGAAACTGGTGGTGATTGCCTCGAC
>Ga0207701_10002784_pt1 | contig 18058 bp, 13 predicted proteins | sample KBSSwiSSwithPhiX_FD_184294 | JGI IMG/M metagenome (GOLD analysis project Ga0207701, IMG submission 184294) | Switchgrass rhizosphere bulk soil microbial communities from Kellogg Biological Station, Michigan, USA, with PhiX - S5 (SPAdes) (version 2) | ecosystem: Environmental > Terrestrial >... | reverse complement strand
CTTTCCGCGACATCACGAAGCGTCCTTCCCCACCGAGTTCGAACGGTACCGATCTGTTGTTCATGCAAGTGCTAAAGAGACGCATCACCGGAAGTTTAATCCCAGCGAGGCTAACCTGCTAGTTTGCTCTACTTTCGGATCCGCACCGATGTAGTATTCGGCATCTGCTGCGCCTGCAAAAACTGAGCTCCGCTCGGGGCGCAATGTTTATAGCAAATGTCTTGACTCTGAAAAAGCTTCAGAGGAGCGACATGTTCTGTGCCGCTCCTGCGGAGCTTGTTCTTTAGTTCTACTGAGCGGTGCTATAAACATCTGGCTCCTACGGAGCTGAAGCTGGCACGTATTTTTGTTGCCAAACGCTATTAGCGAGGCGCGTGCGCTTCTCAGAATTCCGCTGACGGCGCACTGAGCTGAAACTATACTCGGAGGCACATGGCACTTAAAACCGAGAAGGAGCTCAGCGAATCTCTGCGTGCCCTTTGGCTCAAGGCGGTCAGCGCCATTGAGTTGCGCAATTTCGGTTATGCGATTTCGCTCCTCCAGGAAATTCTCAAGCAGGAGCCGGAGTTTCTCACGGGCCGCCAACTGCTTCGACGTACGGAGGTTACGAAAACCAAATCGGCTAAGAAAAGTTTTTTCAACATCTCGACTGCGTCCATCAGCGTGATGAAGGCGCAACGAGAGACCAAAAACGATCCCAAGCGTGCGGTTGAAATGCTGGAGGAAGTTTTGGAAGGGGAGCCCTACAATCGTCAGGCAAATTTGCTTTTGAAGGAAGCAGCGGTGGCGGCGGGCTGGCCTGAGATCGCCGTTTTCGCGCTGCGCACTTTGCTCGAAGAAAACTCGCGCGACGAGAAGGTGCTGCATGAGCTGGGGCGTGTGTATCACCAGCTTGGGGACTACGAAAACGAGGTGGAAGTCTATAACCAAATCACCGCGATCAATCCGCTCGACGCGCAGGCGTTGCGCCTGGGCAAAGATGCTTCCGCGCGCGCCTCGATGAAAAGAGGTGGCTGGACGCAGGCTGAAAGCTATCGCGACCTGATCAAGGACAAGGACGAGGCGATTTCACTCGAACAGCAGAGTCGGATCCGGCTTACCGGCGAAGCGCTCGATCAACAGATCGGGGAAACTTACGCGCGGCACCAGGCGGAACCGGAAAACATGGATTTTGCGCGCCGGCTCGGCGCGTTGAGCGAGCAAAAGGACGACTTCGAGTCAGCCATTCAGTGGTATCAATATGCCGCTGATCTCGCCAAGGGAGCGGATACAGGATTGCTTCGGAAGATTTCCGATTTGAAAATCAAATGCCTCGAACGCGAGATCGCCGCGCAGGAGGAATTCCTCTCGACATACAGCGCACGAGACGAAGTGTACACGGAAAAGTCTGGGCAACTGCGCGCCGCCAAAGTCAGCCGCGCAGAAATCCTGATTGTGGACGCACAAGAGCGTGTGGCGCGAAATCCGACTGATCTCCAGCTCCGATTTGAACTTGGTGAAAACTTTTTCAACGCGGGCCGTTTTCGTGAGGCTGTCCCAGAACTGCAGCGCGCGCGACAGAATCCGCACGCCCGTTTGAAAGCAATGAACGTGCTGGGTTGCTGTTATGGCGAGCTTGGCATGCTCGATCTGGCAATGAAGCAACTGGAGGAAGCCTCACGGGAAATCGCGTCCATGGACGAGATGAAGAAGGAGATCGTGTACAATCTCGGCCTGATTTACGAGCGATCGGGGGACCTGGAAAAAGCCCTCGCCTGTATGAAGCAGATCTACGAAGTGGATTATGGTTACCGTGACGTTGCCCAACGCGTCGAAAGCTCGTATCAGCAGAATATTTCTTGAGCCTGAGTTAGCAGGATAGCAAACAAGCGGCGAACCGTAATTCTCTCGCGTCCAACGAGCCGGCCGCTTTCGATTGGTAATTGAGGCTGGGGTGTCCCCGGCGGTTCAACCAAATAAAGCCATGAAAACCAAAATCCGAATTGTTTCGCAATTGTGTATCCTCGCCCTGGTAATCGGCGCCGTGAGCCTGGCCGGAGGGGCCAGAGCCGCCGACAACACTGGCGGTTCGTCATTAACTGAAAAAGATAAGAAATTCATGAAGAAAGCCGCGAAAGGCGGGATGATGGAAGTCGCGATGGGACAGATAGCTGAACAGAATGCTCAAAGCGAGGATGTGAAATCATTCGGCAAGCGAATGGTTACCGATCACGGCAAAGCCAACGATGAACTTAAGTCGATCGCTTCTAAAAAAGGGATCCAACTCCCAAGCAAAGAGCACAGTATGAAATGGACTTCAGACAAGGCCTACATGGATGCGATGGTCAAGGACCACGAAAAGGACCTGGCTGAATTCAAAGAGGAAGCAAGCAGCGGAACCGATCCCGACTTGAAGAAGTTCGCTGATGATACAGCAAAAATGGTTCAGGAGCATCTGGACCTTGCGAAAGAAACTCAAGGTAAGCTGAAATAATCTCAGCCGACCCGTGGCCGATTGGTAGGCGGGCAGTCCTCTGCCCGCCGCTTCGCTTTTACAAAATCGGCGCGCACGGAGTGACGCGCCCTACCCGTAGAGGAGGGACATCCGGAAACAAAACGCGCGGACGTTTCCGGCCGCGCACGTAAAAACGACGTTGCCATCGAGGCTAAGCCTCGACCGGCAGTTCCACATCCACCGGGCGCTCTTTCTTTGCCAGCGCACGGCGCAGTTTAGAAAGCGCAATGTTTTGCAACTGGCGAATGCGCTCCCTCGTAACACCAAATTTTTTACCTACTTCCTCGAGCGTCTTGGGCTTTCCGCCGTCCAGACCGAAACGCTGAAAGATGATCTTCTTTTCACGGTCATCGAGAACGTCTAACAGCCCGCCGACCTCGTTTCGCAGATTCTTGTCCCGCAACAGCTCGAATGGCGTCTGCGCCTCCTCGTCGCCGACGATTTCGCCGAACTCGGTCGAATCGTCGTCGCTGATCGGTGCGTCGAGTGAAGCCGGTCGAATCGAAACCGTCTTCAGCTGGGAAACTTTCCCGCTCGCGATGCCGATCTCGTCGCCGAGCTCTTCATCGGTGGGTTCGCGGCCGAGCTCTTCGCTCATCTGCAACGAAACGCGACGCATCTTGGAGATTTTGTCCACAAGGTGCACGGGCAACCGGATGGTTTTGCTCTGGTTAGCCAGCGCTCGCTTGATGGACTGCTTGATCCACCATGCGGCATAAGTACTCAGCTTTCCGCCCTTTGCCGGATCGAACCGTTCCACCGCCTTCATTAGGCCGATGTTGCCTTCGGAGATCAAATCCAGCAGCGGCAGACCAAGGTTTGCGTAGTCGTGGGCGATCTTGACGACCAAACGCAAGTTGGACCGGATCATCAGCGCGCGCGCCTCGCGATCCCCCTTTTTGATCTTAGCCGCGAGCTCGATCTCCTGCTCTGGGGTCAAGAGCGGGATTTGACCGATTTCGCGCAGGTAAATCTTGATTCCTGTATCGCTATCTTCAGCAGCCATATAACTCTTTTTCATTTATCATTTGGGGGGATAACGACAACTTTCCGTGCACTATATTCGTCAACGCCTTATCGATCACGGGTTGTAACATCCGAGGAAGTATTTAACAAGGTTAAATATTCGAATTTGTGACATCAAGTGGATGCCTGTCGTTCAATTTTTTTATAGGGGTTTTACTGGTCGGTAAATACTAGGTTGCCCTACGCATCCGTTAATATTTGACCACACTTTTGCAGATCCGTTGCATCTAACTTTCGAGGGATATTTGGCGCTTTTCGGCGCAGCGGTTTTCTGCAACTCTGCTGCTGGATGCTGGCAAAAATTTACTCTGCCGCGGTTTACGGGGTGGACGCTTACGAGGTGGAAATCGAGGTAAACGGCGCCGGCGGCGATCCGGTCATTGTCATTGTTGGACTTCCAGACACGGCGGTGAAAGAAAGCCGCGACCGGGTCACGACCGCAATTTCAAATAGCGGTTACTACTGGCCGCGCGGACGGACCACGATAAATCTCGCGCCGGCAGACATTAAAAAGGAGGGGCCGAGCTTCGATTTACCGATTGCGCTTGGAATGATTGCCGTGACCGAGGAACTCGATAGTTCCCCGTTCGAGAGTTTTAGTTTTGTCGGCGAATTGGCGCTCAACGGTTCCGTTCGCCCCGTGAAAGGCGTGCTGCCGGTCGCCCTTGAGGCGCGACGCCGCGGCAAGCGAGCGTTGTTCGTGCCCGAAGCCAACGCGCTCGAAGCCGCGATGGTCGACAAGATCGACATATACGGTGTGCAGAATTTGCGGCAGACGTTCGCCTTTTTGCGCGGCGAAATCGCGCTCCTGCCCACGCGCGCTGATCTGAGCAAATTCTTCGCTGCCCACCAAAATTATGATGTCGATTTCAGCGATGTAAAAGGTCAGGCTCACGTCAAGCGTGCCATCGAGGTAGCCGTCGCCGGCGGTCACAATGTCCTCATGATCGGCCCGCCTGGTTCGGGAAAATCGATGCTGGCGAAACGCATCCCAACAATCATCCCACCGCTTACGCTCGATGAAGCGATCGAGACGACCAAGATTCACAGCATCGCTGGATTGCTCGACGCCGAACAATCCTTTGTGTCGACGCGACCTTTCCGGCCGCCGCATCACACCATCAGCGACATCGGTCTGCTTGGCGGCGGAACGTTTCCGAATCCTGGCGAAGTAAGTATCGCTCACAACGGTGTGCTTTTTCTGGATGAACTGCCTGAGTTCAAACGATCGGCATTGGAAGTGATGCGTCAGCCGCTCGAGGACGGGAAGGTCACTGTGTCGCGCGCGGCGGGGAGTGTCACGTTTCCATCCGAGTTCATGCTGGTGGCCGCAATGAATCCCTGTCCGTGCGGTTACTTCGGCGATCTCAAGCGCGAATGCCGGTGCGGGCCCGTGCAGGTGCAGCGTTATCGTCAACGCATCTCCGGCCCGCTGCTCGATCGCATCGATCTGCACATTGAAGTCCCCGCCGTGGAATACCGCGACGTCGCCAGTGAACGCCTCGAAGAAACGTCCGCTGCCATTCGCAATCGCATCATCCATGCCCGCGACCGCCAGCAGGAACGGTTTCGCAACGATCGCAAAGTAAACTGCAACGCCCGCATGGCTACGCGTCAGTTGAAACAACACTGCAAGCTCGGTCAGGACTCTCAGGAATTGATCCGTGTGGCCATGAGTGAATTAAATCTGAGCGCCCGCGCCTACGATCGCATCCTCAAAGTCTCGCGCACAATCGCTGATCTCGACGGCAAGACCGATATCGCACCCGAGCACGTCAGCGAAGCGATCCAATATCGGACCTTCGATCGAACGCTGTGGGTTTAGAAGGGTGATTGTCAGATTGAACAACGCGAGCGGAAGACAACTCTGACTTGTGGTTTTCAAGAGGTCAAAAGAATCAGAGATTCTTCCCTCAAAGTGACATCCGTGACGTCGCCTCTAACTCGACTTGCTTGCATCGCGGCAATCGCTTTCGCAGGATGCGATCGAACGGAGCAAACAATTTCCGGCCCGTTGAAACAACGAGGTTATCTCTGGCAACGGGAATGGACTCCCGCCGTTGTCGAAGCACTTGACGAAGCAGATCGACGAATGGATGGCGTTGTGATTCTCGGCGCGGAAATCAATCTTGCCGGAAAAAAACCGGAGATCGTGAAGGCGACGATCGATTGGGACGCAGTGAAACGGGGCAGCCAACATCGCGCGCTTGCGTTCCGGGCTACGCCATTTGCCGGTCCATTTCGTTCCGACGACGCACCCGCGCAGGCGATTATCGATCTTGCGAAGCAACTTTTAAGCGACGCGCGCGCTAACGATGTAAACCTGGAGGAGTTCCAATTTGATTTCGATTGCGCGCAGAAAAATCTCGGCGGTTATCGAACGTGGCTGCGTGCCCTGAAACCAATTGTTCAGCCCACTCGCTTTGTAATCACGGTGCTGCCAGCCTGGCTGAATGATCCGGAATTTCGAAAGCTGGTACGCGAAGTCGATGGATATGTGCTGCAAGTGCATTCGGTTCCGATTTCGGCCGGCACCGACGCGAAACTGTCTGATGCGCGTCTGGCGTGTGAATGGGTAAGAAAAGCAGGAAGCTTCGGAATACCGTTTGGGGTGGCGTTGCCAACTTATCGCTGCGCTGTTGGTTACGGTCCCGATGGTAAACTTCTCAGCGTGGCGATGGACAGCGTGCAACCGGTCTGGCCGCCAGGGACGCGCGTTTTGGAATTCGGCGCTGATGCCGATGAAATCGCCGGACTCGTTCACGAATGGCAACAGGCGAGGCCGCCTCAATTGCGCGAATTGATTTGGTATCGCGTTCCGATCGCAACCGACACGCGCAACTGGCGCTGGCCAACATTGTCGGCCGTCATGTTGGGCCGTCTCCCGGAACACAAGCTGAATATCTTGCAGGAGGGCGAGAACCCGATCGATTTGTCGATTTCCAATGCGGGCGAGGCGGAGGAGCAACTCAACGCGAACGTAATCGCAACCTGGAATGGCGCGGGATTAACTGCCTCGGATGCGTTGGCCGGTTGGAATATCAAATCGGAAGATGGTCGCGCGATTTTTAAGGTGACCGCATCGCACGGACTGCGATTGCCGCCAGGCGCGACGCGGAAAATAGGTTGGCTTCGTTTCGATCAAACCACTACTCTCGAAACTGAACTCTCGATGACAAATGAATCGCTTCGCTAAATTGTTGGTGACTGTTGGGACGGCGCTCTGCTTCGTGGGTCGATTGCACGCCACCGGGTACTTTGGGCCAAACGTTTACTTAGATGACGGCGGCAAGCGGGTGGAGGGCTCACCGGAGTTTTATTGGGGCCTCGAAGTACGCCGGATTTCTGGCGATTTTCATCCTCCCGAAAAATTGGTCGTCCCAAAGGAAGCGGACCAAATAAACGAGGCGAAAGAACCGGAAGAGCGGACCAAGAAAACTTCCGACAACACAACAGAAACCGATCTCAAAGATTTCGATTCGGCGGTGCAGGAGGCACGAATCAAGCCAGCCGACCCGGCAAAAGCGAAAGAACAGCATAAACAAGCTCGCGCTGCCCTCGATGCCACTGCGAGCGGGACGCCGACACCGCTGGCCGCTGAGTTTGATTCCGAATTTGCAGATTATCACAAGGGCGCGGTGGCGTATTTGAACCAACAATGGGACGAAGCGCGAGCAGCGTGGGAAAATTTGCTGAAGCGGCCGGAGCAAGACCGACATTATCGGACGGTGTGGGCGGCGTTCATGTTGGGCAAAGTTGCGCTTAAGGAGAAAGATTTCCCAAAGGCGGCGGAATGGTTTCAGCGTGCGCGCGAGCTCGCCAAAGCCGGATTCGGCGATTCGTTAGGCCTGGCGGCGGAGAGTTACGGTTGGGAGGGGCGAGCGGAGTGGAAACAAGATCATCCTGAAAAAGCGGCGCCGCTCTTTATGAATCAACTTGCGTTAGGTGACTACTCGGCGGTGGTTTCGCTGAAAGCTTTGATCCCTGACCGGGAGCCTGTCGACGGAATGTTGAATTACGGGCCGGAATCCGAAGACTGGCAGAGTTGGAACGACGAACAGAAACGCGCGGAGGAAGAAAAAGAAATTTCCAAACTAAAAGCCGCAGCGCGGAATCCGCTGTTGAGACGATTGGTAACTGCCCACATTTTGGCGACGGCGTCGACCCCCGATTTGTATGCGAACGAAACCCAGCCTGTCAATCGCTGCGCTCGCTGGCTCAATGTTATAAGTGACCTGAAGCCCGGACAGTTAGATGACGCAGAATATCTCGGCTGGGTTGCCTATAATAATGGAGATTACAAAGGCGCGGCGCATTGGCTGGAGCTAAGCAAAGGTGACAGCGGACCTGCGCTTTGGTTGAAGGCCAAACTGCAACTCCGCGCCGGAAAATTCGCCGACGCCACGAACACCATGGCGCGAGCCATTGAGATAATGAAAACATCCCCTGGCTACACCGAGGAATGGACGACTGGGGATTTGTTCGCACAAGGCGGACATTGGGGCCTCGCGCCAACAGCGAGCGGCGACCTCGGTGGACTTCAACTTGCGCGCGGAGACTTTGTTCAAGCACTCGACGTTTTGTTCAAGGGCCGGCTTTGGGAAGACGCTGCTTTTGTTGCGGAGCGCGTCCTGACGACGAATGAATTGAAACAATACGTCGATGCATTGCCGCAAACAGAACCACCGAAACAAGGCGAAGATTATAATAAGAAGCTGCGATATCTGCTTGGACGACGGCTTGTTCGAGAGGATCGATACGCCGATGCCAAACAATATTTGCCCCCGCCATACGACAAGGTCTTGGAAAAGTATGTGAAAGCCTTGCAGGACGGAGCGAACGAAAAGCTTTCGAAGACGGAGCGTGCGCACGCATGGTTCACTGCGGCATGGCTAGCGCGCTACGATGGAATGGAATTAATGGGCACCGAAGGCCCGCCGGACGCATTCGCAGAAGGTGGCTCGTTCGAAATGCCGGATCTGGCAAAGGAGCGGCGTACCGGCACGTACCAAACTGTTGCTTACGACAAAAAAGGGCAGACGTCGTACGACGAGAATGGAAATCCCAAGATGAAAAGCGTGCCCGCATTCCTGAAGGCTTCAGCCAAGGAGGTTCAGCGATTGAACACGAACAAGATCGCTCCCGATATTCGGTTTCACTATCGACTCATCGCCGGCGCGCTGGCAATGAAGGCGGCGGCATTGTTACCCGACAACTCGGAAGAGCTTGCCGACGTCGTCAACACTGCGGGCCTTTGGGTGAAAGATCGGGATGAGAAAACAGGGAACCGATACATGCAAACGATCGAACGCCGCGGCTCGAAAACCGGGATTGGCCGCGCGGCAATCGCGAAGCACTGGTTCGTTGATCAACAGGGCTCGTGGAGTACGGCTGAACAAGAAGCCTATCGCGCTATGCAGAAAGAGCTCGGAATAGAAAGCTCCGAGTAGGCGCGGCCGGATCGAATCAGGAGAGTCAGGGTAGGCTGCGCACTCCGTTGCGCGCCGCCACTAACGACCTCGCAACCTCCGAGACCGTTCAGATAAGCGATTTAGAAATGTATTGTTGGTCGTATTCCCTTTGTATAGCTCGCACTCAAGTGGCGCCTGATTAGAATGTGCGGGTGCAATTCCCAGCTGTTCAGTGCCGGAAGTTTTGGCCAACTGTTCCTGCATTGCTGATGTTGCTTAACGGCTGCGGCAGCGCGGATCACCGTGTGCTCGAAGAGATTATCGAAAGGGTTTACCCGGTCGAACCGAATGTGAACGTAAGCATTCAGAATCGTGATGGTGCGATCCTGGTTTATGGCTCAGATGCCAACGAGTTGCGGGTACGATCGCTGAAAAAAGCGTACAGCCAGGAGCGTCTGAACCAGATCGCGGTCAATATCACCACAAAACCGGGCGGCCTTTCGATCATCACGAAGTTCCCCCCCCAACCGAACTGGGCATTTTCGGATCGGTCGGGCACAGTCGATTGCACCGTTGTCCTCCCCGCAACTGCCAGGATTTCTGTGCTCGAGTTAAGCGCCGGCGAAGTTCTCCTGGATTCGATGCGGGGCCCAGAAGTACGTGCACAATTGAACGATGGCCGGATTTTCGCCCGCAACTGTTTCACGAACCTGGATCTTACAATGAACCGCGGCATGCTCACGCTTGGGTTCGATTGGTGGGAACAGGAACAATTTTCGACGCAGGTAAACGTCGGACAGGGAAACGCATGGGTTTTTTTGCCCGCCGAAGCAGCGTTCCATCTTATTGCTCGCGCAGCGCATGGGAAGATTGCCAATGATTTCAATAATGTCCCATTAACCGTGAATTCCTCTGCGCCGGAAATGAAAATCGATCAGATAATGAATGGCGGAGGCTCGGCGACAATCAAAGTGCAAGTCGGAAAAGGAAACATCAAAATCGCGGAGGCAAATCCGTGACGGGAATTTCTCGCAAAGGAAATTTGAAATTTGAAATCTGAAATCCGAAATTCCACGCCATGCCTTCCTTCGATATCGTCTCAGAAGTGGATAAGCAGGAGATCGACAATGCGCTTAATCAGGCGCGCAAAGAGCTTGCTACCCGGTTCGATCTGAAAGACGCGAAAACCGAAATCGTTCCTGAACCGGATAAGATCACTTTGATCGCCGATGACGGCGCGCATCTGAAAGCGCTGCGGGAAATCGTCATCGGCAAAATGTCTAGGCGCGGCGTCGATTTGCGGAATGTCGAGCAGGAAGAACCGGCGATCTCATCCGTCGGCCATGCGCGGCAGGAATTGAAGATCAGGCAAGGCCTCGAAGGAAATAAGGCCAAGGAAATTATCCAGGCGATCAAGTCTCAGGGATTCAAAGTGCAGAGCCAGCTACAGGACCGGCAAATTCGCGTCATGGGAAAAAAGAAAGACGAACTGCAAACTGTCATCCAATTCGTGCGCGGTCGCGACTTCGGTGTCGCCACAAACTTTAAAAATTTCAGAGACTGAACAACGTTAACTCTTTTCGTGGCTGCAAACGGAGAGCTAGGCGTAACGACCAAGCTGACGTCCTCTAATCATTGTCGGGTCCAGTCCAAGCACGGCCAGCATACGACCGGTTTTTCCTTTTTCGGCGCGATAGGAGTAGTAGCGACCCAGATCACAGGCAGTGCACGTCCCGGAGTCGTGGATGTGTTGTACACCGAGCGCGCGGCATTGCCGGAGGATTTCGGCGGAAAAATCGACTTCGTAGTGGGGTGGGCGAATGCAGGGACTGAGTTGCACGACCATGTTTGCGGGATCGGAGCCGAAACGTTCAATCATTTGTGTGATCGCGTTTGTGACGACGCCAAGCTCGGTGCCTTTGCGTCCGGAGTGCACAAGCCCGATGGCGGGTGTTTTTGGATCTACGATGTAAACGGCGCAACAGTCAGCGACGTAAATACCAAGCGCGACCCTGCGTTGATTGGTGATAATGCCATCGCACGAAGGGAATTCCGTTTGGAACTTTTTTGGTATCCCGGTCTTCTCAGAATCTTTCGCCCGGCTGCGCACGTCTTGGGTCGCCTCGCCCTTTGTAAGGGAGAGGGGAAGCGTGAGGGTTAACGCAGGGTCAGTTTGTTCGAACCCCTCACCTTCATCCTCTCCCCTTTGGAAAGGGGAGAGGCGATTCAATCGCGAATCGATGACTGCAATTTTGTTTCCATGAATTTGTTCTGCGGTGAACAGCGGCCAACACCGACTTCGTCGCGTGCTCGCGATTTGATCGGAGTCGCCAAGGCCGGTTGCGTAGCGAATTTCCCGATGTGAGGCATCGAGCTGCCGTAGCACTTCGGCCTTATCGTGTGAAAGATCGATACCGGGAATTCTTTGCGTAAAAACGTGACGACAGGCTTTGATCGCGCTTAGCGCAGGAAATTGTTCGAAAGGCAAATGCATCGTTGCACTTCAATTCCAGCCTCCAGCATCCGCCCGGCCACTGTCATCCTGAGCAAAGCGAAGGATTTCAGATTGATTTTCCTGCCTCGCGCGAAGATAGCAATCAGAGATGTTTCCAGCCTTCGCTTCAAGCTACGGCCTTGCAAGCGCTCCGCTCAACATGACAGAATGCAAAGCTCGGCGCGGCTGCCAAACGCTCTCCCGGGATTTGACGTTCTTACTTCGAGCTTGTTCTTCGTGTCGTAGTAGTAACGCGTTCTTCGCCGGTTTCCTTCGGCTTGCCCATCGCATCTACGTCGCTGCCAGTGTAGTAGGTTTTTGTTGTCGTGGCGCGCGGCCTGAGGTTGGCGAACATCTCTGTGTAGGTGCTCTGAGCGCCAGTGGCGCGATCGAATTCTGCCAATGACGAGTTATATCCAAACAGCGCTTGTAACCGTGTCGACTGCGCCGTGAGCAGTTGCACTGTCGCATTCAGCACATCCAACTGAACGCCCGCTCCGGCGTCGAGTCGCGCCTTGGCCAGACGCAACGCTTCATCAGCCAGCTCGACATTTTTTTCCTGGCTTTTAACCAGTTCCTCGTTCTGCAGCAAATTGGAATAAGCGGTCTGTATCTCCAACTCGACCTGCCGAACGTCGTCGTCGTAAGTAATCTTCGTTTCGGAAAGAAGTGCGCGTTGCTGGATGACCTGACCGGCGATCGCGCCGCTATCCCAGATTGGCAGACTCCCCTGGACCAATGCGGTCCAACCTTTTGAAATATCATGCCAGCTCGAGTTGATTGGTGAGCTGACCCATTCGCCGCCGCCGGTGGTCGTAAAAGTGGGAAGATACTGGCCTGCTGCCGCGCGCACTTGTTGGAGCTGGTTCAAAACGTTTGCCCGACCTTGTTTCAGAAAGGGCCGTCGCTGCTTCCCCATTTCGATGGCGTCGGCGAGTTCAATGGGGCGGGGGATGTATGGCATGTCGCCAATCACGTCCAGCGGCGGGCTGTCACCACGTCGCCGCTGGAAATCGAGGCCGAGCGTCTTGGCCAGTTGCAACTTCGATATGCGCAAGTTGTTCTGGGCAGTAATCAGTTGGGGAATTTGATTGCCGAGCTGCACCTCCGCTTGCAGCACGTTGAACCGTGGAACTGTTCCTGCTTCAAACCGGTTCTGCTGGTCTTTCAACTGCGCTTCCAATAGGTGCACGTTTTGTTCGTTCACACTAACCAACTCACGGTTGACGATGATCTGGTAAAACTGTGTTTTTACCGTCGCTATGAGAGAATCCAAAACATTGCGGAACGCGAAGTAGGCGCTGTCGCGTTGAAAAAACGTGCCGCGGATCTGATTGAAGGTTGTGCCGTTAAAGATGAGCTGCGTTCCCGTAACACTGATCGCGTACGAGATATCGCTCTGTTCAACATTGATGACACCGGGCGTCGCCGTTGGCCTGGCCAGGGGTGTGCGAACATCCCCGACCTGCGATGACGGCACTCCTTCCAACAGGGATGCGGCGGTGCCCGTGGAGGGTGTGCCTCCCGTCGTTGTCGTAGAGGTGTTGCCGAGCACGCGCGCGCCAGTCAGGTTCGGATCGATCCATTGAAAATTGGCATTCGCATTGATCTGCGGCAGGGCCTGCGCACGCACTTGAATGATCACGCCTCTGGCTCGTTTGATCTCCTGCTCTGCGTTGAGAAGGGTAGGGTTGCGCTGCAGCGCCGTCAGGATCGCCTGGTTTAGAGTAAAGGTCGGAACTCTGCCTCCCGACACTGTTTCGCCGCTGTATCTTCCCTCGCTGCCAGCAAAACCCGGCTGACCTACAATCCCGAACATTGCGACTATCCCCAGGTAAAGAAAGAACCTTGTCATACAGCGTTACCGATTAGACGCACAAAAGCCGGCCAATGGATTCAACGCAGTCTGATAGCATTCTCGCCAGCCAAAGCAAAATCATTTCGACTGACAGTAGTCGTAAATTTTGCTGTAAATGTGCAGCCATGCCTTCTGCTCGTCAGGTGTGAGGTGGTTCAGTATTTTCATAACGTTACCGACCATTTCCTCACGAATTCGCCGAACGAGAGCCGAGCCTTTCGGTGTGATGCAGACCATCACTTTCCGGCGGTCATCTCGCGCCGCTGAGCGCATCACGTAGCGAAGATTTTCGAGGCGCGCGACGAGACCGCTCGCTGCAGCCGTGGTGTGCCCCATTTTTTTCGCGATCTCCGACATGCTGAGCACTTCCTTGCGGTCGAGATATGCAAGAAGGAAATATTGCGGGAACGAAACGTTCCCCGGTGCCAGTTCCTTGGACAGATGCAGCAGAAAACAGCGTTGCATTTCCAAAATGATGTGGGAAAGCCGTTCGGCATCCCCGCGAGTTTGATCCGTCGGAGTTCGTGCAAACGCGGTAACCGGCCCCGTGTTCAAGGCGATAAACCTAGAAACGCGCAACTAACCTGTCAATCCTGACGCAGATTTGGAGTGCGGCGACATGTCGCCGCTTTCGAAAGCGCAGACATGTCTGCGCACTCCACACGCGACGCGTCGCCCTCACCAATCCCAGATCTGAACATTAACAATTTCATCTGCTTCCAACGACTGACCGACCGCCACCCGGAGCAACGCATTTGCCTGGCTCAAACCAAAAAGCGCGTGGGATTCCTGACGACCGATCGGCGTGAACTTTTCGTGCTTGAGCCTCCCGCGGATGTAATGCGGTCGATCGCCGTCGTTCGTCAGACCAACCGCCAACTTCGCCGGAACCTGCGGGAGGTCGAGGTTCATTGCGCCCATCATTCTCAAAATCGCCGGCCGGACGAACTGCAAAAACGTCACGAATGCGGACACGGGATTTCCAGGCAGCCCAAACACGAAGCACTCGGCGATATTGCCAAACAAAAATGGCTTTCCGGGCTTAACCGCCACGCGCCAGATTTCGATCTTCGCGCCAAGTTCGCACAATGCTTCCTTTACTAAATCATGTTCGCCGACCGAAACGCCGCCGCTAATGACGAGGACGTGATTTTTGATTCCGCGTTTAATCGCTTCGGCTAGCGATTGCCGATTATCGGGGCAATGTTCTACGGCTATCGCGCTCACACCGCACCGCAGCAGAAGCGCATTGAGCAACACGGAATTGCTGTCGTAAATCTGGCCCGACTGAAGTTCTTCGCCCGGTTTCACCAGCTCGTCGCCAGTGGAAATGACTGCCGCGGTTGCTTTGCCGCCAACGATCACATCGGCAAGACCCTGCGACGCCAGTAAAGCAACCGTTGATGCGCGAATTCGTTCGCCTTTCGCTAAAATCATCTGTCCTTCCGCTAAATCGCACCCACGCCGGCGTACGAAATCGCCGGCGTCGACATCGACGTTCACCCTGATGTCAGTGCCGTGGGGCGTGACATCCTCCTGCATCACGATCGCGTCTGCTCCTTGCGGAAGCGTTGCGCCAGTAAAAATCCGGACGGCTTCGCCAACACTAACACGCAGCTTCCAATCAGGGCCGGCAGGTTGCTCTCCGATCACGCGTAGCAGCCCGCCTTTTTTGCAAGAGCTCGCCACGACTGCATAACCGTCCATTGCCGAATTATCGAACGCTGGCAGGGGCAGCCGGGCGAAATAATCCTCGGCTGCAAAGCAATCCAGCGCGCCTGCAAGTGGAACTGCTTGTTTCCCCAGCGGACTTATCTTCTCCAAAATTCGCGCGCGCGCTTGTTCTTCGCTGATCATCCTACAGTTAATCAATTGGCAATTGGAAATTGGCAACTCCGGTGAAATCGCGAGCACGCGATGAAGTCGGTGTTGGCAACTCACAAATTGCAGATTGGAAAAACCTGATTCTTCGCGATATTCCCAGCCGCGATTAATTTGGTGAGGTGGCTGAGTGGTTGAAAGCAGCGCTTTGCTAAAGCGCCGTAGCTCAAAAGGCTACCGAGGGTTCGAATCCCTCCCTCACCGATTGCCTCGTAGCAGGACCGCGAGACCGAATTGCATAACAGGTTTGCATAGCAAGCCATTGATTTCCGCCAAGTTCAACATTGCCATTCTAGCCTCGTCCTGATAGGCAAAATGGAGTATGGAGCAGAACAGTAACACCATACTCGAGGGGGCGGGGGGCAAACACTCGGTGCGTCTGCAGCCGCTAAGGAGGCTGGTTCCGGCCCACCGTTCTTTCCCACGGACGCATGACTAATCGTGTTCTTTTGATAGACAACCCAAACCTTGACAGCGTTCGTTTTAGACGGGAGTAGGCACGAGACCGGCAACGCGATCGAAACGCACAAGCACAAGGGCGGAAGATCAGTGGGCTCGTCGAAGATTCTGTAATCGAATGAACTTTAGGCCGCGAATATATTGGGCGTCCTGCTTGCTAGCTCTCGCGCGAAGCGGCCAGAAAAGAGCGGCTCGGTGTTTTGAGATTTTATCTCTATTATGCGCCAAAAAAAGAGCGCCATTCTGCGTGATCGTTAGTTCCATATGATTCTTAGACCTTGATCGGATCACTTGCGTTGAACGCATGGGCGTCACAACGTTGATTTCGGATGCACATTTACGAAGTCCGCCCGCGTAAAGATAAACGCGGTGTTGATCTAATTTCCGATGCGCTGCCATTCGGTGCGCTATCAATCACCGGGAAGGGAAAGCGGCGGAAGTTCCCTCCTCCCGCCGCTCGTTAATCCAAGCCAAAGGACCAAACCTCGCCTTGGCTTTTCTCTTACTGTGCGCAGAAATCTGGTTTGATTGATAGAAACACACAATCGGATTGCCGGATGATCGTCTGATCAGGCAAAATCCTATCGGTACGCCGTGATTCGCGTCTACGATGCGGCTGGCAACGTGATCGAGACGCACGAGCATAAGGGTGATTTCAAAGAGTGGTGAACAAAAAGCCGCCACGCGGTGAAGCGTGCCGGCTGATTGTGAAATGCTGCTGCCTTGTTGCGGGGTGCGGTTTTACGGATTGTTGACCACTTGGGGCGCAGGTTTGCTCGCTTCAAGCTGTGCGCTCACCTTTTGAATTTGCGCTCCCTGCTCTTTGAGTTGCGCCGTGAGCACGTTAATCTGTTTTTGCTGTTCCTCGTTCTTGCGGTGCTCTTTGAGAAACTCATTGAGCAACATCACGTTGATCTGGTCGTAACGCACGCCGAAGGGTTTTCCTTCCTTGTCGCGTGCAATCAAATCTGGGTTTATCTCAGCCACGTCCTCGGCAATCAAACCAAACCACGGCGTATCTGTAGAGTCGTTGTTGTAGCGGAAGCTCACTGGCTTGAGCGCCAGGATGGCTTCGCTAGCCTTGTCCATTTGTTTGATGTCGTGCTTAAAGCGCCGCGACGAGGCATTGGCGGTCAACTTTCCGTCGTCTGCGCATACCACTGCCAGCGTGTTGGCACCCGGCGGCTGGCCGTAGATGCCGGCGATAAAGGTTCTTTTTGGTACAGGAGTCGGTGTTGGCGCTGGAGTACCTGTCGGTTCTGGCGTTGGACTGGTTCCGCAAGGCCGGGAGTAGAAAAGATCACGTTCGTTGCCGATACGAATGGTGCCCGACTCGCCAGCTTCACCAAAGACCTCGTTGCCAATAACGATGTTGTCATTGCCGGTAGTGAGGCTCCCGCCGGCCTGATGGCCCACGGCGATATTGCCGTTGCCGGTCGTGTTTTGATTGAGTGCATTAACGCCAACGGCCGTGTTGAAGGTGCCGGTGGTGTTACTCCCGAGCGCTGCAGGGGCAAGGCCCGGGTACGTCGCGCCAACGGCCGTGTTGCCGTAGCCGCAGGTGTTACTCCCGAGCGCTGCAGGGGCATATCCGTCTTCGAGTTGTCCCGGCCCCGCGCCAACGGCCGTATTACCGGAGCCGGTGGTGTTCGCAGTGAGCGTATTAAGGCCAACGGCCGTGTTGAGAGACGACTTGGTCCTGTCTCCGCCGGGGTCGGCGTTGCTCTGGAGCGCCTGTGCGCCAACGGCCGTGTTACCCGCGCCCTCGGTGTTGAAACTGAGCGCCGACGCGCCGACGGCCGTGTTGCCGTCGCCGTTGGTGTTGTACAAAAGGGCAAACGCTCCGTTGGCCGTGTTGCCGAAGCCCTCGGTGTTAAGTAACAGCGCTCCAGCGCCAACGGCCGTATTTAGCACTCCCTTTACATCATTCAGGTTGCTGAGGTCTCCGATGTTACTTGCGAGCGTCCCGGCACCGACACCGGTGTTCAAGTAGCCGGTGGTGTTCGCAAAGAGCGAATGCCAACCGACTGCCGTATTGAAAGCGCCGTCGGTGAGGCTAAGAAGGGCGCCCTGCCCCTCCGCGGTGTTGCCTCCTGGATAGCCTCCATCCGGTGGCGGACTCACGGCTTGCGCCATTGGCGATAGCGCGAAGCAGGCGAACGCGAGCGGGATGAGAAAGAGAGCAAGCCGCGAAGACGATCTGCCGATTGATTCGGTCAAGGGTGGGGTTGTCATATTATTTAGTTTCATTTTTTTGAGGATGGATTGTTGAACTGCATTTACCTGCAATCCAGTTCCGCGCAGAACCGGGAAACCATCCTCACGAGGCGCTTTGAAGAAGCGGCCTCGCTTCGGTTGACTCGGGGCTCCAGTTGGATCTGGGGGATCGCGCTAAACGTTGTCTCAGCGAAGATCCAGCCCCTGCGGCTTATTCA
>Ga0207701_10002783_pt1 | contig 18062 bp, 16 predicted proteins | sample KBSSwiSSwithPhiX_FD_184294 | JGI IMG/M metagenome (GOLD analysis project Ga0207701, IMG submission 184294) | Switchgrass rhizosphere bulk soil microbial communities from Kellogg Biological Station, Michigan, USA, with PhiX - S5 (SPAdes) (version 2) | ecosystem: Environmental > Terrestrial >... | reverse complement strand
AATCACCATTCGGTTTATCCGAGTGCCACAAACGTAAACGGAACTGCGATGGTGACAGGCGTTTATCCTGGGAAGAACGGCGTAATCGCAAATTATGTGTATCGCCCGGACATCGATCGCAAGCGATCAGTCCTTGTCGAAACGCCGGCGGTCGTGAACAAGGGCGATGAATTATCCGGGGGAAAATACGTTGCATCTCCCACTATCGCCGAGGTCGTCCAGCGTGCTGGCGGACGCGCCGCTATCGCTACGACAAAAACTGTTGGCCTTTTATTAAATCGACAGGTCGATGCCGGCCGCCAGCGAAGCGGGGTCACACTTTTCGCGGGCAAGGCCCTCCCGGGCGACGTTCTCAATCCGATTGTGGCCGCGCTTGGGCCATTCCCCTCTGCCTCTTTGAAGAAGGACGTATGGACAACGAAAGCGGCAACCGATTTTCTTTGGAAAGATGGTGTACCGGCCTTTTCACTTCTTTGGCTGGGGAATCCGGATCTGACACAGCACGAAACTGCGCCGGGCGCGCCACTGGCCCTCGCTGCAATCAAAGCTACCGATGAAAATCTCGCGAGTGTTCTTTCGGCCTTAGATCGACAACGTATGCGTGAAACAACAGACGTGTTTGTCGTCTCCGATCATGGCTTCTCCACGATCAAACGGTCGATTGATCTGCGGAAAATCTTAAATGAGGCTGGTTTTGCCGCGAAGACTGAGTTTACCGATGAACCGAAACGCGGAGATATCATGCTCGTCGGAAACGGCGGCAGCGTTCTGTTTTATATTGAGGGTCACGACTCGGAGGTTACGCGACGTCTCGTTGAATTTCTACAGCGGACGGATTTCGCCGGAGTCATTTTCACGAAAGAGGCAATGGCGGGGACATTCAATCTGAGTGAAGCCAAAATCGATAGTCGGCACGCGCCAGATGTGGTGATGGCGTTCCGCTGGGACGATTCGAAAAATCAATTTGAGGTTCCGGGAATGATCGATGCCGACTGGCAACGAAAAGCAGGAGAGGGGACACACGCGACCCTCAGCCGGTTCGACATGCACAATACCTTGATCGCGGCCGGCCCGGATTTCCGCCGTGGTGAGATAGTCGATTTGCCCAGTGGAAATGTCGATCTTGCGCCGACGATTCTGCGCATCTTAGGAATCACGCCACCGCAGCAAATAGATGGCAGAATTCTCTCCGAAGCGATGACCCCGCCCGCATCGCTGCGCGAAGCTGCTGCGGGCAAGGCTAACGCCGAGATGCCAGGATTAAAACCGGAAACCAAAACCATTGAAGCGACAAAAGATTTTCCGTCCGGAAGCTGGCGACAATCGCTTCGAATCTCGCGCGTCGGCTCGACGGTTTATCTCGACGAAGGCAACGGCGAATTTTCACCCAAACGGAGCGGCGGTCTCTAGTCCGCCGTCGGGTTAGCGAAGTCGGCAACGAACGGTTCATCCGAAGAGATTCACATCCCACGAGCAGAGGAAAATTGCACACATCAACAGCGACAGTGGTTGGTTGCATCGCTTGATTAGATGTGTGCACTCAGTGGCCAGGCTCACTCGTAGTTACCGCTGAATGTTACGGGAATCTTGATGGCTCTTGCTCCACGGGCGAAGCGCCATTTCGAGAAGGCTTGAACACACGCTTGATCCAAAATCGCGTGGCCGGTCGACTGAAGTATCTCGACCCGCGAAACCGTGCCATCTCCTCGGAGGTGGAAGACAAAGACACCCGATCCGTGCAGATGCTTCAGGCGCGCTTCGGCAGGGATCTGCGGTCTAGGCGCATAGACAGCCAAAGGCCTTTCCAAGCGAAGGAATCTTCACCTGTGACGGATCAGCTGAGAGGATTCGCGTGCAGATAAGCAGTGCCGCGAAGGCGACAAGAAGTCTCTTCACAGCGCGCTCACCACCTAACGAGAAGGAGATAAGCCACGGCAGCGTGTCGTGGCAAACAGACTGAAGTTGCATCGGAATGGGGCCGTTGGCTTCATCGATTGGTTAGATACTTAAATGCGATTTTCTGCACTCACGATTTCTCCCACCCTGTCAAGGGCATCAGGATCCACGTATATCACAAGCAAGTGTCGTCGCATTCGGTAAGGGGTTGGGTCAGGGTGGACTTCACCGGGAGCATCAACCCGGAAAGGAATGTCCTCTTCCTCTAACCGCCTCAAAATCCGCTATGCATCTGGCGGCTCAAATCGTCCAAGACGGATGAAGCCAGACTGTGGGTCGAGCTGTTCATCTGTTGCAGACATCATCTAACTAGAATTAGACGGCATTTTGCAGCCTATCTCCAGACGCAACTCGAGAGAAAAGCGCGAGCAACGCACCGAGAATTGCGAGATCGAGCGCGAGATGGGCGGGAAAGTTCCAGTTTTGGCTGGCGTGACCGAAACAGCCGCAGGTGATGTCCAAGCCGCGAAGTTTTGCGGCAATTGTGGCGACGAGGAAGACCGCGACGAGCCCGGTTAAGATGGACAATCCACCGAGATAAAGACGGCGCAGGATCAAGGCAAGACCGCAGAACATTTCCAGCCAAGGCAAATAAAACGCGAGACTGACACCAATCGTCCAAGGCAGAATCTTGTAATTGTCGATGTCGTTAGCGAATTGGACCGGATCAGCATAGCGGAGATTTTGGAAATCGACAATCATCGAGTCGAAGTGAAGATGGCCAACATCAGCGATCAACTGATCAAGAGCGAAAATCTTCGTCAACGCCGCGAAGATGAAAATTCCGCCGATGATCACGTCCACAATTCGCCAGACGATTCTCGATACAACCCTCACCGGGCGCTGCGCTTTCTCCCCGGGATCGCGACCGGGCGGAGCGCCGAGTGGATTGAGGTGAGGGTCTGAGATGAGCGTTCTCTTCATTTCCTCGTCTTGAGCCATTCTTCCCAGCCACCCTCGAGGACGAATACGTTTGGCAGTTGCGCTTCCTTGCGCAGGCGGCGGGCAACTTCGCGGCTGGCGTTACAGCCCTCGCTGCTACAGTAAACGACAACCTTTTTCTCGGGCGACCACGCTGCCAGAAACTGCGCCAGTAATTCGTTCCAGCGGTCCTCGTTCAATAGCAAAGCGCCGGGAACGTGATCGCGCGCAAATTCGTTGTCCGGCCGCGCATCGACCCAGATCGCGTTCCCACCCCACGCTTGGGCTTGCGTCACCGTGACCATTTCCGAGGCGGGAACGGGCGACCGCCATGAAACTTTGTCTCGAAAATAGATCGCCTGCACGAGGCTCGGAACAAAGGCAAGCGCCACGAGAACGAGCGCCTGACGGATCAGTGAAGATTTCATGCTCTTGCCAAGGTTCTGTTCAACACTGCGATGATTTTTTGGCGTGCGGTCCCGCCATCGCGGGATCGCCGCTTTAAAAGCGCGGACATGTCCGCGCAGTCCAAATCGGCCAAAATGTTCTTATTTTGAACCAGCGCCTCTATTGAGGAATCGGAGCATTGGTGATGCGCGCAGTGGCGTAAAATATTTTCTGCGAATCTTCCGGTTGAATCGTCAAGGTCGAGGCACTTTGCTTGTTCGTCACCTGGGGCTGGACGTCGATCTTGAACTGGCCCTTACCGGTCTCTTCAACCTTCGTTTGAAAATCCGGACTCGATGAGGTGACCTTGAGATGTTTCACTGGAAAATCCTTGGCTGCGCGCACGACGATCGTTTTTGGCTTTGGCTCTTCGCCTTGTCCCCAAAAGACAAATGTTGGAGTGATCTCGATCTGCTGTGGGATCACCGCCTTCAGCGTAAGCACAGTGGTGACATTCGCAGGATCGTCCGTTTCCACCGTTACAGTTTTGACCTGGGTGCCGGTGCGTTCGCCGATGTTAAAGGTGGCCGTAATCTCACCTTTCTCTCCCGCCGGCACTTCATCCTTCTGAGTTTGCGCAGCCGTGCAGCCACAAGAAGTGCGGACCGATTTAAATTTCACCGGCTTGTCGCCGGTATTCTGGTATTTAAAATGGCCTATCGCCTGCTTGTCCGTGGCGGTCGGATGTAATTCGATCGCGGTCTGGTCCCATTTCAATCCCGCGCGCGCAGCGACGCAAAGGGCAATCGACAATGTGAAAGCAAAGATGTGTGTTTTCATTTTTTTGAGTAGAAGCGCCTAATATAGTCAGCCACGGCGTTCCGCCAAGCGCGAGGTGAAGCGCCTGTCAATTTCGCGTATTTTGCGTTGGAGAGCACCGAATAAATCGGACGGCGGGCCACCCAGCTTTTCATTTCTTTTAATTTAAGCGCGCCAACCGTTTTTGCTTTAATGGGCACGCCGAACTTCTGACAGCAATCGAGCGCCCACTGGCCATATTCCTGCCAACTGCATTCGCCCGCATTAGCGAAGTGCAAAATGCCTTGGAGACGGCCTGCCCCCAGGCCGTCCGGCGCGAAGGCGCGCCGGCACCAACCATCCAAAATGCGGCCAAGCATTTCAGCAATATCCAGCGTGTATGTGGGCGTTGAGAATTTGTCCGCGATTGCATCGACTTGGTCATTCTCTTGCGCGCGTTTAATCAGTCCGTCGATAAAACTTGGACGATCCGGTCCGAAAACCCACGAGACGCGCACAACGAGATGCGGGCCTTCCGCGGCAAGCACATTCTTTTCTCCTGCCAGCTTCGATTCGCCGTAAACGCTGATCGGGTTCGCTTCGTCTTCCTCAGTGTACGGTGCGCGTTTCTTACCATCGAAAACGTAATCCGTGCTGAAGTGAATTAGCTTTGCGTCTTTGTCCCGGCAAATTTCAGCGAGCAGCCGCGGGGCCTCGGCATTGATTTGAAAAGCCTGACTGCGCTGTGTCTCGCAAAGATCAACGCTCGTAAATGCAGCGGCGTTGATTAGCACATCGAAACTGGCTGTGCCGATTCTCTCGCGTATCTGATCAGGATTTGAGAGGTCGAGTTGCGCGTGATTGAAGCCCGTAACCTCGAATTTGCGCTGATATTCGCGCATGAGCGCGGCCCCAAGTCGTCCGCCCGCGCCGGTGATTAAAATTTTCATTTACAAGATCGACATCAGGCCACGGAAGATTCTGCTTTTCTCAATATCTTCCCGTGCGCTCGAGCAACGGCTGCCACCAGGATGGATTGTCGATGTACCATTGAATTGTTTCGGCAAGCCCTTCCTGAAAATTGCGCCGCGGTTTCCAATTCAATTCCCGTTGCGCGAAAGAAGAATCAATTGCGTAACGGCGATCGTGCCCGAGTCTGTCGGCCACAAATGAAATGAGACTGTGCGGCTTGCCCAGTGTATCCAGGATCATTCTTACGACATCCAGATTAACCATCTCGCTGTCGCCTCCGAAGTTGTAAATCGATCCCGGTTTGCCTTCGAAGAGCGCGGCGACAATCGCGGCGCAATGGTCTGTCACGTGAATCCAGTCGCGCACGTTCATGCCGTCGCCATACACCGGGAGCGGCTCGTCACGGAGCGCCTTGACAATCATGAGCGGAATCAGTTTTTCCGGAAACTGGTACGGGCCGTAGTTATTCGAGCAGCGCGTGACCAGCGCTTCCTGGCCGTAAGTTTTGTAAGAGGCAAGCGCAAGCAGATCGGCGCCGGCCTTGCTTGCTGAGTAGGGCGAGCTTGCCGCGAGCGGCGATTGCTCGGTAAATTTCCCAGTGGCGCCGAGTGAGCCATAGACCTCGTCGGTAGAGACTTGGATGAAGCGCTGAACCCCGTGCCGACGTGCCGAATCGAGCAACACACTGGCGCCGATAACATTGGTGTGGATGAAATTCAGCGGAGAATTAATGCTGCGATCGACGTGCGATTCGGCGGCGAAATTGATGACCGCGTAAAATTGATGCTCGGTCATGAGCGCGTCCATCTGATCAGCGTTGGCGATATCGGCTTTGAAAAACTCGTAACGCTCGCCATGTTCTTCGACTACGCCGTCAAGATTGGCGAGATTACCCGCGTAAGTGAGCACGTCGACGTTGGTCACGGACGCGGGCTTGTAATGTTGCAAAACATACCGAATAAAATTGCTCCCGATGAAGCCGCAGCCACCGGTTACCAGAATGCGCATCGCAGCGCGTACTAGCAGCGCCGAGGGCGGCGCGCCAGCGGATTTTCCAATTCCGGGCAATCAGCTGGTAACGTGGAAAACCTGGCTCGCAGAAACCAAGTGGACCCCGTGGCTGATCCTCGGGCTCGCGGTTTTCCTGCGTTTTTTTTGGCTCGGTATCAAGCCGGCGCATTTCGACGAAGGCATCAACGGCTGGTTTGTCGATCAGATGATGAAGAATGGGTTTTACAGGTATGATCCGACGAACTATCACGGGCCGCTTCACTTTTACATTCTGTTGCTCTCAGAAAGTTTGTTTGGCCGGAATATCTGGGCGTTGCGCTTGCCGGTTGTCCTTGTCAGCATCGGTTGCGTCTGGCTTTGCCTGAAATTCGAGCCGCTAGTCGGCCGAAATGTGAGTCGGATCGCGGCGCTGGCGATGGCGGTTTCTCCCGGCTTCGTTTTCTACGGACGCTATTCGATCCATGAAGTGTGGCTGGTGCTCTTCTCGATGATGTTCATCTTTGGACTGCTCGGTCTATGGAAATTTGGAACGACAAATTACCTCTGGTGGGCCGGTATGGGAGTGACCGGCATGATCCTGACAAAGGAAACGTACATCATCCATGTCGTTTGCGCGGTGGTGGCAGTTCCAGTCTTATTGGTCTCCCACGCGCTGAATCGCCTTCCCGACGCGAAGCCGGCCAGGCAAACGTGGACCTATCTCGATCTTCTAATGGTCGTCGGAGTCGGCGTCGCTGCGATTGTTTTTTTCTATTCGGGAACGTTCCTCAATTGGAGCGGCGTGAAAGGTTTGTATCAGACGTTCCATACGTGGACCCAGACGGGTCAGACCGGCCACGGTCATGAAAAGCCCTGGTATTACTGGCTGGAACTGATTAAACGCTACGAAATTCCTGTCGGCGTCGGTCTGGTTCTCTGCGTGTTTTGCCAGCAGCTCAAGAATTTCAGTTTGCGTTATCTGGCGATCTACGGAGTCGGAACCCTGATTGTTTACAGCTATGTTAAATACAAGACTCCGTGGTGCATCATCAGTTTCGTCTGGCCGTTCCTCTTCACCTTCGGGGCGGCGATTCTGCTGGTTCGCCCGAAATATTTGCGCGCAACATATGTCGGGATAGGGGTCCTCCTGGCCATTTCGCTCGGATTGTCAATTCGGCTTAACTACTTTCGTTGCACAACCGATACTGAGCCGTACGTTTACGTTCAGACGTATAATGACATCTTTAAGCTAACCAAGCCGCTACTGCGCTTGGCAAAAAAGGATCCGGTCAACTATCATTTGGTCGGGCACATAATTCGAAACAGCACCTATCCGCTTCCATGGATTCTCGGTGATTTCACACACATCGGCTACTACGAGCACGGGAACATGCCTCAAGACCTCGACGCTGCTTTTCTTCTCGTGCAGGAAGACAAAATCAAGAACGTCGAGTCGAAGTTGCGTAATGCTTATTACACCGAGCCGCTCAGGATTCGCAACTACCAGGAGCCGTCGAAGCTCTATTTGAGAGCCGAAATCTTCAAAGAGTTTTTCCCGGGCCGATCGCCTGATTTCATTGGAAAAGGCCCGGGCTAGGAAAGACTCCCATAAATGAAATGGCTTTCCGCTGGCCTGATCTTTGTCAATCTATCGACTGTTTGCGGCCTTCTTCTTGGGATGGTCGGGAGCGGCTTGAACAAGGCGAGTGCGCTTTTAGCGCTTATATCGGGCGCTGCATTTGCTCTTGCAGCCTATCTCGGGACGTTTGACCCCAATAAACCGAATTGTAAGGCAAATGTGTCGCCTGACTCACCCGGATCCACAGGCGAAGACCTGGCTCTAGAGCGCGCACAATCTGAAAGCCGGGTTTCCAAGCGAGCGGAGCGCCGACTACAGAAGGATGCGCCCAAAGCAACTCCGGCTCCCTGGCGTTATGGAAAGGTTTGGCTCTGGCTGCTCGGCGTATGCTTCCTCATGTTCGCCGTGCGCTCTTTTTGTTGGCTGTTCTATATCGACGGCAGCGAGTTCAGAATTCAGTCGCCCAATAATCTCGGCGACCTCTCCCTGCATATCACACTGATTCGGAATTTCGCCAATGGAGTGGCGCTTTGGCCCGACAACCCGATCTATGTCTTTAGCAAACTGAGGTATCCCGCAGGGATGGATCTGTTCAACGCGCTGCTCTGCCTGGTTCACATCGACCTGACACGCGGACTGGTTTGGACCGGATTGCTTGCGTCACTCGCAACGTTTTTCGCGTTTTTCCGCTGGGCTGGCGCCTTCGGTGTCGCTGGGTTCTTGTTTAATGGCGGCATAGCGGGTTTTCAATTTTTCGATCACCTGAAGTTTCTAGACTATCAGGGCGATAAAACAATTGCCTGGAAAAGCATAGCGCTCTCCATGTTTGTGACCCAGCGGGGATTGCTCTACGCAATTCCAGCCGGCGTGCTTTTGCTGTGGCATTGGCGCGAAAAGTTCTTTCGCCAAGGCGCGCAAGGTCAAGAAGGTCGGCGTTCCGGGCCGTTGCCATTCTGGGTCGAGCTTTCTCTCTATGCCTCGATGCCACTCTTCCACGTTCACACGTTTCTCGCTCTCAGCATCGTTCTGCTTTTTCTTTTCATTTATGAATGTCTTCAACCACTGAAATTCATTGTTGAGCTTCTCCGCACGGAAGGAATTGGCGGCGTCCGACGCTTGATTTCGGATTCGGCAGGACGGGGCAAGCTCCTTGGCGACACCCGCATGCATGCCTTGAGGGTCGTGGCCTGCGCGTTGCTTCCGGTCTTTTTTTTCACGTGGCTGACCACCGATCGTTTCAGCGCGGGGTCAATCTTGAAACTGCATTTGGGGTGGGTGATGGCTGATCCTGCATTCGGCCGTGCGAGTGCCTTTCAATTCTGGTTCGATAATTTTGGCGTCTTTATTCCACTGGCACTTTTCTTGATGGCAGTCTGCGGGTGGCGCGCCTGGAAAAGCGGCGTCAGTTGGAATCAAGAGTCGTCCGAGGCAATCGCCTTTCTTCTGCCCGCGCTCGTCATCTTCGTTTCAGGTTTGCTGTTTCAGTTTGCGCCGTGGCAATGGGACAATCTCAAGCTCATGACGTGGGGTTACTTTCTCGTGCTCCCGTTTTTGTGGAAGGATCTCATTGCACATTGGAATGTGCTGGCGCGTGCGATTGTTTGCGTGGCACTCTTTGGCTCGGGATTTATTAGTCTGTTCGGGGGGCTTTCGGTCGGACGTCCAGGTTTTGGAATAGCCAATCGCCTCGAACTCGCCGCGGTTGGCGATGCGGTCCAGCCTTTGCCGGTGGCGGCTCGCTTCGCCGCCTATCCGACATTCAATCACCCGCTCTTGCTCCAGGGTCGGAAGGTGGTGCTGGGTTATCCGGGCCACCTGTGGTCGCAGGGTTTCGCCGATTACACAGGAGTCAATAACTTGCTGAACCAGCTGATGCAAGGCGCCGAGAATTGGCGCGAAATCGCGCGCAGCTTGCATGTCCGCTACATCTTTTGGGGACGCGAGGAAACGACTCATTATGCTGGGAGCAAACGTCCATGGGAAGGGACTGCGCCGGTAGTCGCTTCGGGGCCGTGGGGCGCAATATACGATTTGGAGCCAACGGCGAATAACGGCTAGCTAGCGGTCGTTTGAATTCAACATGTAGGACGCTTTCGGCGTCGCCGAAATGGATGTGCCAGCAAAACGAAATAGATCGCGCTCACCAGATCAACAAAACTGCACGGCGGACTCGTTAAATTCAGTGGGCCGGCTCGCAGAGAAGCGAGGACATTCTCGAGGGTGAGCTCCGGGGGAGTCGGAATACGCGTGTGATGCCGCCCGAACGCGTGCAGCCGATGCGCATCGGATGTGGCGATCAATGGTTTGCCAAAGCGCGACGCCACCTTTTTTGCACGTCGATTCGGATTGAAGAGGCCGTGATGAAAATGGCAGAGCTCAATCGCATCAAAGCAATCGATTTCGGCGATTAATCGTGATCCGATTGAGCCGCCAAAAACATAAAAGGGATGCGGCGCAATCGTGAAAATAGAGTTCCCGCGCTGTGCCCGCAGCCGTCGCAGATCGTTGAAGTTCTTCAGCGCCGCGATTTCTTCGGCTTTCACATTCAGAATGATGACGTCCGCGCCGCATAAGCGCACCTCCGCGGCGGGGATAAGCAAGATGCCCATTGCTGCTGCATCAGCGAACACTTCCTCTCGATCAAAGACGGCGTCGTGCAGGGTGATTGCAAGGACTCGAAAACCGAGTAAACGAGCGCGCTCCAGCAATTGATGAGCGGAGTAATCAACTGCGTCTTTGGGATCATCCAGCGTGTGGATATGCAGATCGATTTTGATCCAATCGCGCGTATCGATCTTACTCGTGCTCATGCTCGTGCTCATGCTCGTGCTCGAATTCCATCATCTAGATTCTAACTGCTGATCAGGCTGATTTCATATCATCGTGCTCGTGCTCGTCATCATGACCACGCTTGTTACCGGATACAGATTCGGTCACGATCAAGAGCAGGAGTATGAGTAAGAGTGAGGAGCTGGCGTAGACAAAGCGCTTGCGACAGAGCACCAACAATCTACCGTTCACGAGTCACGATTCACGCTCGCCAAAAGCTCGGGTGGTGGAATGGCAGACACGTACGTTTGAGGGGCGTATGCCGAAAGGCATGCGGGTTCAAGTCCCGCCCCGAGCACCAATTGGAGCTTTGCGTGCTCCGGCGGTTCCGATAGCTTCGTACCGATATGGAATCACTTTATCTTGTCGGGCTCGCAGTGCTCGCGGTCTTCGCGTTTGTGATCGTGATCGTTGTCTCCAAATATTTCATGACCTGGCTCCGGGCTCGGATCGCAAACGCACCCGTCAGCATCGGGAAAATGATCGGCATGAGCCTGCGCAAAGTGCCGGTCGGATTGATTGTCGATAATCGCATCACGGCCGTGAAAGCCGGTCTGGACGTTCGGAGCGATCCGCTTGAAGCGCATTATCTGGCCGGCGGTGACGTGAGCCATGTGGTTCTCGCTTTGATTGCTGCTGACAAGGCAGGCATTTCGCTCGATTTCAATCGCGCGTGCGCCATCGATCTGGCGACCAAGGGTACCGGCAAGACAGTCTTGGAAGCCGTGCGCACGAGCATCAATCCCAAGGTCATCGACGCGCCGAGCCCGAACATGGGCCGCACAACTATCGACGGCGTCGCACAGGACGGAATCGGTGTGAAAGTCAAAGCGCGTGTGACTGTGCGGTCGCATCTCGATCGATTCGTCGGCGGCGCGACGGAAGAAACGATCATCGCGCGGGTCGGCGAAGGCATTGTCAGCGCGATTGGTTCCGCCCATTCCTACAAGGACGTGTTGGAAAATCCGGATCGCATTTCCAAGACGGTGCTGGCCAAAGGTCTCGACAGCAACACGGCCTTTGAAATCCTCTCCATCGACATCGCCGACGTGGATGTGGGGGATAACATCGGCGCAAAATTGCAGACCGAGCAGGCCGACGCGGACAAGCGCGTCGCGCAAGCCAAAGCCGAAGTGCGCCGCGCAGCGGCCGTGGCCGTCGAGCAGGAGATGCGCGCCAGGACACAGGAAATGCGAGCAAAAGTGGTCGAGGCGGAAGCGCTCGTGCCGCAAGCAATGGCGGACGCATTTCGCTCGGGGAATCTGGGAATAATGGATTACGTGCGAATGAAAAATGTCCAGGCGGATACTTCCATGCGGGAATCAATCGCTGGAGGAGAAAAACCGCGGAGTGAAGGAGCGTGATTCGTTGAACCGTTAAGGCGGGAACCTGTGTCATGTTGAGCGAAGCCAAAGGGCTCAGAGTGACAATGTCTTTTAAAACAACGATTTAACGATGTAACTCTGTAACCATTCGAAGAGATGCACATCGAGAATATCCTTTTCATTTTGCTGATCGTGGTCGCGTTCTTGTTTCAGGCGCTCGCGAGAGCAGTGAGCAAAGCAAAGAAGGATCAAACAACGCCAGGCTCGACTCCTGAGCGCAGAATGTCGAAACCAATTCCGCACGCACCGACAGAGTCGGACGCAGAGCGGATTCGCAAATTCTTGGAAGCGCTCGGACAACCGCCAACGTCGAGACCACCGCCGCCAGTTGTACCTCGCACGGATGTTCCACCTCGCCCTCTGGCGCCGGTAAAGCCGCCCATTGCACGTATATGGGAACTAACTCGAGAAGAGCTGCGCAAACGCGAGGTGATTGTGCGAGAGAGTCCTCAGTCGGAAGGTGTGAGACCCCCGGAGAAAATAATCCCGCCGAAGCTAACAAGCGCCCCCGCATTCGAAGTCCACGAAGGATCGTTGCCGCTCGAACCGCCACCGATCATCAAAACGCCTGTTGAAGCCTACGCCGCAGCCACGCGGCCAGTTGCCAAAGCAGCGGAATCAAAGACAGACATAGCCATCCTGCTTGCATCGACATCTGGTTTGCGCAACGCAATCATTCTTCGCGAAATTTTCGGTCCGCCACGAAGTTTACAGCCTCTCGATCTCGTTGGAAGCGCTTGAAAAGCATCGTGGGGGGTTTGAGTTTGACGTTTCTTCCGGGGTACCGGAATTCGCAGATGCGCTGGACTCCACGGTTATGCTACGGAAGTACAGCGCCGTCGCCGGCTGGTTGCCGTCTTCAACGCACCTTATCCTGCTTCTCGCGTCCTAGCCGAAAATTGCGTATTTTTTGCTGACGTTGGCAGCAATCTAACCCCTGAAAAATTGAGAGCGAAGTCAAATTAGTCGCACGCGAAAAAGCTTGCATTTGAGAGAAGCTTCCCCCTTTCTAGTCAGGCTATGAACTCATTTATAGTCCAAACAAAGAACGGCCAAGATGAGTGGAAGCTGGATTCAGAGTGCCGGAAAGTTGTGACCCCCATTGCGGACGAATTCGGAATGTCGGCCGAGCGATTTCTGGAACTTTACAGCCGCCACGGCTTGCCCGCGCAGCTAGTTCGCGGCAGCGGCCTCGAGGAAGAGAACGCGCCTGCCGGTTTTAGCGTTACATTATGCGAAGAGCCTTCAATCCGGAAACGCATCCGTCGCGCCGCGCAATTTGCAGGACTCAGCGTCAAAGATTTTGCCTGGCGCGCCCTGGCGGCCTCTGTGAATTGCTGCGAGGATGATATGATACTCAGTCCCAAAACCGGCCGGGCCCTCGCGCACAATGTCGAACTTGAAAATTTCATCCTCAAGCAAGAGCTCGACGCGTAGGATTCAAATCACGCCGATACTGCCGGCCGATCATCGGCCGATCCCAGTTCAACGAACGCAGTCAGCTTTTCAGCCGCGCGAAAAAATAGAGGTGTCGATTTTCAGCGCGATTTACCAAGTGCTTCCTTAGCTTGGTATTCGGCAACGACGCGTTCCAACTCGCGCCGAACGAAACTTGAGCGACTTCGATCTTGCCTGGCGGCGAGCTCATCGATCGCTTCCAAAATATCGTTGGGAACGTTGCTGATTGTCAGTATCTGAACAGCCGGCCTCTTCCGCGGTGGAGTAACGGTTCGGCGATTAGCGCCGCGGCCGGTGTGATTGTTTTGTTTATATTTATTTATTTGGTCCATCTCATCTCTTTCTCCGGGAACGGCGAGATGAAGTTCCGAAAAAACTCAAAAAACTTTCGGTGTCTTCATCATCACTGACCCGATGCCTGCTCGCGGCAGTCACGATTGAATCGCCTTGCGAATGCCGTGACGCTTACGGCAAGGCCTGCGTGGCAGTAAAGAACGACCCGTCAACTCTACCGCGGACGCCAGCACGATTCAAGCCGTCACGCCCTCAGAGATTTTCGGTTGGCTAGGGCCAGACGTGCATTTGGCGGGACAATCAGAGCGCACCGGGATTGAGAATACCTGGTACGCGCTCACGGGCCGCATAGTTGAGCTTTGCGGACGCGCTTGTAGGTTCAGAATTTCAAATCGCCGGCGTGGCGGAATTGGCAGACGCGCTGGACTCAAAATCCAGTGATCGCAAGATCGTGTGGGTTCGAGCCCCTCCGCCGGCAAATTCTCGCCCAGCAATCAGCAGAATCACTGGAAAGTGTTGTGCGTCCCTTCCACCGCAAACTAAAGGTTATCCGATGCTTTGCCGAGCATTTTCTATTGCGTTCTGCCTCACGGGAACATTCGTTTTCGCACCGATCGCATTAGCCCAGATTGCGTCCCTCCAAGGGAACGTTATGGGAACCGATGGTCGCCCTGTCCAGGGTGTTGAGATTCGCCTTGAAGGAAAAGAAAAACCGAGCGCGCCAATCACCACCACGACCAGCAGCAACGGCCGGTATTTGTTCGCCGGATTGCCCGCGGGTGTCTATAGACTCTTTATTGTTGAAGGCGGCGCGGTGAAATTCTCGGTCAATATAAAAATGCGTGGAGAGAAGGCGCGTATCGACTTCGACTTGAGCCCGTCGGCGGGAAAAAAGATAAGAAACTATGTCTGGGTTCTCGGCCGCACAGGAAGTAACCTGCCGGGCCGCTGGGTTGAGGTCGAAAGAAAATCAACTCCCCCAAAAGGCTTGTAGTAATTCAATTTTATCGCATAAATTCGCAGCCTATGATTACTCGCTCAGCTCTCCTCCGTTCTCTCCTGTCCGGTGCATTTCTTCTCGCTGGAGGTTGGGCGCTCGCACAAACTGGCACACATTGGATTAGCGGTCCAAGCAGCTCCACTGCTCAGCGCCCCCAAACGCGCCAGCTTCAGTCCGGCGGTGTCCAAGTGGATGTGAAAGGCTTGGATGGAAAACCTGTCAACGGTGCCGAAGTGCGTATCGATACAGCAAAAGCGGGGGCGCTCAGCGTCAAGACGGACCAAAAAGGACGTTACGTTTTCAAAGGTCTCGTCCCTGGACTTTACAAAGTGACTGTGCTGGTCAACAAGGTTCCCACCGCGCCTGCCAATGTGAACGCGCTTTACGAGGGACCTGTCCGTGTCGAGTTCAACCTTCAAGCAATAGCGGCTGGAAAAAAGCCAAGGCAGTGGGCGTGGATCGTGGAGCAGGGCAGTCATATTGGCGGCCGCTGGGTTGAAGTGGACGAGAGGACGGCCGCTGGGATCGATAGTGCCGCGAGGCTCAGCAGAGCGACGTACCAGGGCGAAAAGCAGCCGAACAACGCGTTCGGCGAGCACGCAGGCGGGCGATGAATAATCCCTTCTATAGCCGCGATGGCTTGCCCGAAAAGTAATCCGCGCCGGAAATAGGACGACAATCCTGGCAAGACGTGCGCTTGCCCTACAGATAGCAGGCAGCAAGAGAGACCTCGCAGTTAACGGGCCACGATGGCTAGGAAGCCGTCGTTCCTTGCTCACTCGCAGCGATTGAGAACAACCTCTTCACGGATTCGCGTGAAAGCACGATAATTGTGTCAGGCAGGACTTTCGCTCGAAACCTGTATTTTTCGCTCCTTCGCGAAAATGGGCCGAAGCCTCCGGCAACAAGCGCCATGCCGTTAGGCAGCAACGTCGCCGTGTGACCAGCTCGTCAAGCACAAAACCCGCAACCCCCGAATCGCTGTTTTCGAGTTCAACAAAAGCGGTCAACTTTTCATCCGCACGCACAACGAAACGCCCGTCGGCGGAGAAGAAGATAAGAAATTATGTCTGGGTCGTTGGGCGCACGGGCAGTAATCTCCCCGGCCGCTGGGTCGAGGTCGAAAGAAAATCAACTCCCACAAAAGGTTTCTAGTAATTCAATTTTATCGCATAAATTCGCAGCCTATGATTACTCGCTCAGCTCTCCTCCGTTCTCTCCTGTCCGGTGGATTTCTTCTCGCTGGAGGCCTGGCGCTTCATGCCGTCGAGGTCCAGGTCAATGTGAAAGGGATGGATGGCAAAAATCTGGCTGGCGCCGAAGTGCGCATCGAAGGGGGAGGGAGCGGAGCAAAACAGAGCGGTAAGACAGACCAAAAAGGACGTTACGTCTTCAAAGATCTCGCGCAGGGAGTCTACAAAGTGAGCGTCGTTAACCCGGCTCCAAGCTCGCTCGACAACGTGCAAGTACGACCCACTGTACCGATGCGCGTCGAATTTAACCTTAAAGCGGCCGGGAAGAAGCCAAGACTATGGGCTTACGGAAAGGAACAAGGCGGTTCTTATGGCGGCCGCTGGTTTGAGCTGGACGCGAGCGGTCGACTACCGCTCGGGTTCGAACCGGTAGCAAAAGACGCAGGGAAATCACAAGACTCACAAGAGTGACCGGTTAACCTTCTGCCGCTCATGGCGACGTAGGGAACTAACACTAAATCGTGGACTTTTGATCGCCCGCGGTTGCGAACAATGCTTTCACCGATTCGCGTGAAAGCACGATAATTGTGAATACTCCAAGAATTGTTCCGAAGGGAAGGAAAAGGCATTCGATGCAGGCCATAACGAATGCGAACCAATAGCGGGTGCGTTTCGCGAGTGAGCGGCCCGCTATTAGAATGCAAATCGCGATTGCAATTCCGAGTAGAAACAAGAGCGAACCAAGTATGGCAAAAATCCAGCCAAGAAATTCGGGCGGGAGTTCTTCCCCCGGTTTTGAAGTGCCGTGGCGCGCGACAAATATGAAAATGGCGCCGACCGTGGTGTAGAGCAGCGGGAAAAACGAAAAGAGCGCGGCCAGACCGGCTACGATATAATGAAAGATCGACAGCAACCGAAGGTGCTCGGCGTCCTGATTCATTCCTTAAATGGAACCGCCGTTCTGTTTTGATTTGATCCAGCGATCAACCAGTTCTTCCAGCACGTCGAGTGGTAACGCGCCGTTTGTCAGTACCACGTTATGAAACTGGTGGATGTCGAATTTGTTTCCGAGCTGCTTTTTCGCTTTCTCGCGCAATTCGAGAATTTTGATCATCCCTATCTTGTAAGCGGTCGCCTGGCTCGGCATCACGATGTAGCGATTGATCGAGTCGATACAATCCGCTTCAGAGTTCGGTGTATTTTGCTTCAGATAATCGATCGCCTGTTGTCGCGTCCATTTTTTGTGGTGTATGCCGGTATCGACCACCAGACGTCCTGCCCGCCAAAGCTCGAGCGCCAATCTTCCGAAATCCGAATAAGGATCCCGATACATGCCAATCTCTTTGGGTACCTGTTCGCTATAGAGGCCCCAGCCTTCTGTGTAAGCCGTATAGCGTAAACCGAATTTGCGAAACTTTGGGACATTGGTCAGCTCCTGGGCAATCGCGATTTGCATGTGGTGCCCGGGAATTCCTTCGTGATACGCGAGCGCTTCGAGCTGGTAAGTCGGATTGCTCTGCATCTCGCGCAGGTTTACGTAAAACATGCCCGGCCGTGAGCCGTCCGGAGCGGGCTGCTGATAAAATGCTTTGCCAGCGGACTGTTCACGAAATTTCTCGACGGCTTTCACGACAATGTCGGCTTTTGGTTTCGTGGCGAACAATTCATCGAGGCGCTTTTTCATGTCATCGATAATCTCGACTGCGCGCGCGAGATATTTTGCCCGGCCTTCATCCGTGTTTGCCAAATAGAATTGTCGATCTTCGCGCATGAATTTGAAAAATGCCTGGAGGTCGCCTTTGAATCCGACCTTGTCTTTGATCTTCGTCATCTCGGCGTGGATGCGCGCAACTTCTTTTAAACCGATGTCGTGAATCTGGTTTGCGGTCAGATCGGTCGTCGTCGTGCGTCGCAGCGCGTATTCATAGAATGCGGTCCCATCGGGAAACTTCCAGACACCCGCATCGTCGTTCGCGCGTTTTTCGAGTTGCTCCAAAAAGGCGATCAGCTTTTCGTACGCCGGCTTGAGCGAATCAACCATTGCCTTCCTTGCGTTGCTCAGCAGTCGTTCGCGCGTCGCTGCATCGACATCTTTCAAATCGCCGATCTTTTTGGAGAAATCCTCCAGTAACGGACTATTTGGCCCGCTCGGGTCGAACGGCTGTCCTTGAATGACTTTCCGCGAGGCCTCGAGCACGAGTGGGAAAACAAACTTCGGCGTGATCACGCCGCGGTCGGCGCGGGTTTGCAAATTCACGATGACTTGGTCGAACAATTTCGGCACGTTCCTGATACGAGCG
>Ga0207701_10002779_pt1 | contig 18069 bp, 12 predicted proteins | sample KBSSwiSSwithPhiX_FD_184294 | JGI IMG/M metagenome (GOLD analysis project Ga0207701, IMG submission 184294) | Switchgrass rhizosphere bulk soil microbial communities from Kellogg Biological Station, Michigan, USA, with PhiX - S5 (SPAdes) (version 2) | ecosystem: Environmental > Terrestrial >... | reverse complement strand
CGAGAAATTTCTTTGACACGACGGTGCGCGCGGTTAGCTTGCGGACGCTTTTTGCTGGAACGAGGCGGTCCCATGGTCGTTCAAATTGCAAATTTGACGCGGCTTTGGGACTTTTGAATCTCTGGCAGAAGGCAAGACCGGTTTGCCGCTCGGGTTGCCGCAGAGGCGCTGGGCTGGCGAGCGACGAGCAGCCCATGTAGCTCAGTTGGTAGAGCACGTCCTTGGTAAGGACGAGGTCACCGGTTCAATCCCGGTCATGGGCTCCAGACAAGCTCAAGACCGGCAGCGGATAATTAAGAAAAATAAAGAGTTTAGTTAAACAGGAGAATTGAAATGGCTAAGGAAGCATTTAAACGCGACAAGCCGCACGTGAACGTCGGCACCATCGGTCACGTTGACCACGGGAAGACAACTCTTACGGCAGCAATTACGGCAGCGCTTGCCAAGAAGGGCATGGCCGAAGTGCGCGCGTACGAATCCATCGATAACGCGCCAGAAGAAAAAGAGCGCGGTATCACCATTAACACCGCTCACGTGGAGTATTCGAGCGACAAACGCCACTACGCGCACGTGGATTGCCCGGGTCACGCCGACTACGTCAAGAACATGATCACTGGCGCGGCGCAAATGGATGGCGCCATCCTGGTTGTCTCCGCGGCAGATGGACCGATGCCACAAACTCGAGAGCATATCCTGCTCGCACGGCAGGTCGGTGTCCCTTCAATTGTCGTGTTCCTGAACAAGGTCGACATGGTCGACGATCCCGAACTTCTCGATCTCGTCGAGATGGAAGTGCGAGATCTGCTCACGCAGTATGAATTTCCGGGAGACAAAATCCCAATTGTTAAAGGCAGCGCGCTCAAGGCGCTCAATGGTGATGCTGACGCCGAGAAACAGGTTCTCGCCCTCGTCGAGGCCATTGACGATTACATCCCGGTTCCGGAGCGGCCAGTGGATCAGCCCTTCCTGATGCCGATTGAGGACGTGTTCAACATTGAAGGCCGCGGCACCGTCGCTACAGGTCGTGTCGAGCGCGGGGTTCTCAAGAAAATGGGAGAAGTCGAACTGGTTGGCATTCGTCCTACCGCGAAGACGGTTGCAACCGACATTGAAATGTTCCGCAAACTCCTCGATGAAGCGCGTGCCGGTGATAACGTCGGCGTTTTGTTGCGTGGCTTGAAGAAAGAAGAAGTCGAGCGTGGCCAGGTGATTTCGAAGCCCGGTTCGATTACTCCGCATAAGAAATTTAAGGCGGAAGTCTATGTGCTGAGCAAAGAGGAAGGCGGACGTCACACTCCGTTCTTCACCAATTACCGGCCACAGTTTTACTTCCGTACCACTGACGTAACTGGCACCGTTAAATTGCCTGAAGGCGTAGAAATGGTCATGCCCGGCGACAACATCTCAATCGAAGTCGAGTTGATCACGCCAATCGCGATGGAAAAGACGATCCGCTTCGCCATTCGCGAAGGCGGCAAGACCGTCGGCGCCGGCCGGGTGAGTGACATTCTGGATTAACACTCTTTCTCTAAGTCTGCTCACTTGTGGATGTGGAAGGAAGAGGAGATTAATAGGGAGCGGAGGAGGAAGAGTAAACTTACGCCAGTAGCTCAATTGGTAGAGTAGCGGTCTCCAAAACCGTCGGTTGGGGGTTCGAGTCCCTCCTGGCGTGTGGCTAACGCCGCGTTAAAGGGTTGAATCGCTGAGGCGTTAAACAGGAAGAAATGAAATTGCATTGTAATCGACCGGTTCAACGCCTTAACTTTTTAACGAATCACGATCTAAATTCAGGATGATTACCAAAATCAAAAACTTCTTCAGCGAAGTTAAGATCGAGCTTCAGAAATGTTCGTGGCCGTGGGACCCGAAGGAGAAAGGGTTCCGCCGCTACAAGGAACTGAGTGACTCGACCGTAGTGGTGCTTATCGCGATGTTGTTGCTTGGAGGATACGTCGCCCTTTTCGATCTGGTTCTCGTGAATTTTGTTCATTTTTTCACCCGGTTGCACTGATTTATGGCACAGACACTCGCAGGCAAAGATCAGTGGTACGTCGTGCACGTTCTGTCCGGACAGGAAAACAAGGTGCGCGAGAATATCTTGAAGCGCGTTAAAACGGAAGAGATGGGCGATCTAATATACGACGTGCTTGTCCCGACCGAGCGCGTCTCGGAAATCAAGAAAGGGAAGAAGAGCGAGACCACGCGTAAGTTTTTCCCGGGCTATCTAATCGCTAACATGCATCTGCTCGACGAAAACAATCAGTTGGTCGGGCGCACATGGTATTTCATCCGCGACACACCCGGCGTGATTGGGTTTGCCGGCACTAAAGACAAACCGATTCCGATGCGGCAGTCGGAGGTGGACAGCATGCTCGCGCAAATGAAAGAGCGCGAAGAAAAGGTGAAACCGAAGGTCAGCTTCGAAGTCGGCGAATCGGTGAAAGTTGCCGACGGCCCGTTTCAAAACCAGACTGGAATCGTTGAAGAAATCGATCCGGAACGTGGCAAACTACGCGTCTCAGTCACCATTTTCGGCCGCGCTACGCCCGTGGAATTGGAATACTGGCAGGTGGAACGCGGTTAGCTTTCCGTTTTGACGATTCAACCATTCAACGCTTTAACGAACCACAATGGCAAAAGAAAAAGTAGCTGAGATTAAACTTCAGATTCCTGCCGGACAGGCAAACCCGGCGCCTCCGGTTGGAACGGCGCTTGGTCCACGCGGCGTCAACATCATGGCGTTTTGCAAGGAATTCAACGCAACGACTCAGAAGCAAGCAGGCGACATTCTTCCGGTCGTGATTACGGTTTACAAAGATAAATCCTTCACATTTATCACGAAAAGTCCGCCTGCGGCGGTTCTGTTAAAGAAGGCTGCCAACATAGCCGCCGGTTCTAAGGAGCCTAACAAAACCAAGGTCGGCAAGGTCACGCGCAAACACGTGATGGACATTGTGAATACCAAGCGCAAAGACCTGAACGCGCGCAACGACGAAGCCGCTTTCCGCGTCATCGCCGGCACGGCCCGCCAAATGGGGCTGGAAATCGTCGATTAGGATTGGAAGTCAGGCAACTTGTCTGACGTGGCTGGCAGATTATCTACTGCCCAAATATTCCCACCGCTGCAACGCAATTGGCACATTTCCGTTTTTCCAGACGAAATCGTGGAACGTGCGGAGGTTGAATTTTTCTCCCTGTTGCAGTCGCGCGTCGGCAAGAAATTTGATGATCTGTAATTTGCCGATCTGATACGTGATCGCCTGACCAGGACCAGTCGAAAACGCAATTGCTTCCTGGCGCGCGGTCTGTTCGTCCATCGGAACTTTCTCTTGGAGATACTTTGCAGCTTGATCGAGGGTGAATTCGCCGAGCGCAAGCTTCGCATCCACTTCCACGCGCAATGCGCGGAGCTGCATGAAATTGTAAATAATCTCGCGCGTGTGGGGGCTGTCGTCGAATAGCCCGGACTGCAACATCATTTCTTCCGCGTAGAAGCCGATCCCTTCATTCGCGCCGGAGTCGTAGTAATGCCGCCGGATCGGGTCGTCGTGTTTCCATGAAAGACAAAGCTGAAAATAATGCCCGGGAATTCCTTCGTGAACTGTAATCGGTCGCGGGTCTTCTGCTGTCGCCTGCCAGAAGTAACCGAGCTTTCCTGAAGGTTCGGTCACATAACGGATGCAATTTTCCTTCAAGCGCGATGGTGACGTGAAATCGTCCATTTCGCCGAACCCTTGCAATGCACGCAAATACTCTGGCATTGGACGCAGCGTGTAATGCTGCATCCAACCCGGGACGGTAAGAATGCCTCGCTCCTCGAGAAATTTCCGGATCTGCAATTCTTTCTCCGCTGCTTCTTTGATCCAATTGTCGACGTTGTCGGCGGTCTTAAGCGGCGGCACATCGTTGTTTCTATTTTTCTCGAGCGCCTCGAAAGCGACAGCGCGGTTCCATTCCTGTCTCCCCATTGACAGAAGGTCTTCAGGGGAATACGGCATCAACGCGACGTTGTTCAGAAAAAATACGTAGGCGTCGCGCCCAACAGCGGTCTCATTCGCAAGCGACGGCATCATTTCCCGGAGCTTTTCGCGAAAACGTTCCAGCGCGTCCGCTGCACGATCAGTCGCGCTGTTTAGTTCTTCTTCTTTGAGAGTTGTGGACTTTGCCAATGAATTGGCCATTCGATGCAGACGCGGACGAATATTTTCCATGGCTTGGATTGCCACGGTCGCGAATGGCGCCGGCGGCTTATCGAGATTTTCAGCGCCCTGGTGCAGAATCGACGGAATATTTTCGATTCGCGCTAGAATTTCCCGGCTGTGCGCTGCGTCGTACGGCCCAGGCACAGTGAGCGCTTCGACTACCGCCGTCAGCGTTTGATCGATATAGAAATTTGGGTCGCGTTTCCAGCGCGGATTAATGTCCAGTTCCCAGCGCACCCGGGCCAAAGCGGAACCGATCAGACGGGAGTCCACCTGCTGCGGAATCGCCCCTTGTGCCGGGTCGAGCTTGTTCCAGCGTGCCTCAAATTCGGCAAGGTCCTTTCGTTGTTTCTCTACACTGGCGCGCGACCAGTCGCGAGTCCCGCCGGGTCGCTCGAGACGATTCACATCATCGCCCGTGAATGGCGCGTATTTCGCGCGCCACGACCAGAAATCGTTCGCCAATTTATCCAGTGATTCGGTTGCAGCCGAAGCGTGGACGAACAACACTGTAACAAGAAAAGCTCCCGCCCAACGTTTTTTCACTGGGAGTTAGTCGGTTGTGCGCCGCAGCGTGATAATACTGGGGTTTTTGCCTGGCCGATACATCGACGCGCCGTAGCAGCGCGCGGCGGATTTTTCGCGCGCGTAACGAATCTTATTCAGCTTTTCGTCCCAGTGTTCCATATAAGAACAATTCGCCGTTTTCTTGCTGCCGGGGATGGGCACATAACGGTTCTCTGTAAATGTGAGAAACGCTGCTTCGCCGGGCAGCGGAATTGGAGCAGCCCAATTGGACGACAACCTGACGAGACGCGGGCCAGTGAGCTCGAGTGCGAAAACGGTGTCACCGTCCGTGCTGTTCAAATGTAAGTCGAAAAAAGCCAGTCGTAGCGGCCCGTCGAAAAGAAAATGCTGATCTTTATCCTGATTGCTGTGAAGCAGTCCGAAGACGCCGTAAAATCCGGGTATCTTCCCGAATTCCGTTTCCTCTCCGGTCTTCACATCGCGAAGCAGGTAATGTTTTCCATGACCCGGCCCGTCGATCTGATCATCTTCGTCGGTTGGATCTTCGCGTAAGATCAATTCTACAGACCCATCAGGCGATTTGTAAGTGGGTATTGGCGTGGCGGTGGGCGAGGCAGATTCCTTGGGAGATACTGACGGGCTGGGAGACGCCGATTCTTCGGGCTCGGCGTTTGTGAAATACAGCGAGCTTTTAGCTGAGGTGTACCAATCCGGCGCAGTCTCCAGTTTTTTCAATGCCTTCCCCAATGGGTCAACACTCCAAAACTCGCGAGCGTTATTGGATTCTTCGCGCGTGAAGACAATCATGCTGCCATCAGGCGCAAAAATCGGTCCGGAGTCCTGTCCAGAGTCATCATTCGTTAATTGCCGTAGGAGTTTTCCATCCTCGCGAAACAGATAGAGATGGGAGTGACTCGTTCCCTCGGCTTGCAGATAACGGATTGCAATCACGATTTCCGAAGCCCCTCGCGCTGGTGTTCCAAGCAGCAAAGATGTGCCCGTGAGGACCAAAATTCCAAGAACGCAGCGGATCATCGCAGCGGAAGTTGAATCGTGCTGGGATGGGTCGCGTCATGATACACCTGGACGTGGCAGGTGCGCGCGTCTTTTGCTGTCTCTTCAGCGACTACGCCGCCAGAACAGTAATTCTTTTGGAACTGAATCGAATTGGGGGAAGACACGACCAGGCGAAGGCGGCTCCCCTTCATTAAGCGGCGAGCAACAAACAATCCGGGAATGAACTCGCACCGTACGATTTCACCCGGTTTCACCAGTTTCGCTTCGCGCAGCGAGTCACGATAACGCAAGCGGCGAGTGTCGCTCCAGAGAATGATGCTAGTGCCATCGGGCTGGACTTCATACAGATTAGCGGAGAGATCAACATCTGGGGTGTCGATCGATACCCATAATGTCACTGCCGGGCAGCCGATGAAGGGTGTTTCATTTGGAAGCGCTTCCGTGTGGTACACCAAGCCATCCTTACCGATGCTCAAAGGATACGATTGATCGATACCTGCTGTTTTCTCTTTCGGATCGATCCCATCAACTCTTTCGCCACGCGTGGTATCCAGCGGATCGTAGATGAATGTGTCTAATCCTTCACTGGGCTGCTTCTCGACAAGCGAGCCGGAACGAAAAGCACCATTCGCATCGCCGTTTTTCGAATCGAGATAAAAGATTTTCGGGTTTGCGACTAATGTTTCGAAATTATCGGCATATTTCCACTCGCCATTGGCGCCGCTGTTGCCGGCTGCCAGCAGATAGTAGGCGACTTGGTTCTTGAGAAATTCCGGCCGCGGCCCGCTTTTCATCGTCCAGTCGTACCATTGCCGATGCAGATCATTAAGATCGATAACGGCTCCGGATCCGAACTTTACGCCGGCGACTTCATCCGTAGGTGTACGCGTTCCCGCGTGGTCCCACGGACCGATGACGAGAAAATGTTTTGCGCGCGCCTCAGGCGTCGTATTTGCCAAATGATCCCGGTAATAGCTAAGGGCGCCAAGCTCATCTCCATCGTATTGCGCTGTGATTGTCAGAACCGGGATAGTGATTTTTTGGAATTGCTCGCGTGTTGGCACCATCGCGTCGTAGTAGGCATCGACTGTGGGGTGTTTGACGACGCGTTGAAAATTAACCGAGGGATTTCCGATAAAGGAGTCCAGTGATTTGAAAGGGACATGTTTTTTGTAGGCGTCGAGGAACTTCGTTTGCCAAAATTTTTGATCACCGAAAAGGTTTTGTTGTCCGGTCCGGCCACTGGTGAAAGTGTACCATTGCATGTCGTAGGATAGACCGACGTTCTGCGGGAAAGGATAATCGAGGCCGGGATGAGCAGCCGCAGCGGGGACGATCGTCGCGAGGTGAGATGGCAATTCTTTCGCTGCTGCCCATTGATCAAATCCTGCGTATGAACCACCCCACATCGCAACTTTGCCGTCACAAAACGGTTGTTTTGCAAACCATTCGACCAAGTCGTGCCCGTCCCGGGGATCATTTACAAACGGCTCGAATTCGCCGCCAGAATTTCCGCGTCCGCGGACGTCGACGAGCGCGAATGCGTAGCCGTGCGATGCAAAATAGGCGCCGCGCGCGTGATAGCTATCGGAGATGTAGGGTGTCAGTGTGAAGACTACCGGCGTCCTGGACAACGAGCCATCCTGCGTTTTCGGCACATATAATGTTGCGTTCAGTTCGACCTTGTCACGCATCGGGATCTTTACGCCCCAGCGCAGGTCGTAACCGGCCGGAGATGGAGACGGCGTTGGTGAGGGCGGCGGAGTCTGCGCTTGCAGCGTTCCGGTCGTGATCAGAGTTATCGCTAAGAGAAGATACGAGTAAACACTGCAAACAGCGTTAACTGATTTCGTCATGCGGGCATTGAAGCGAAACCTCGCTGGATAACAACGGACAAATATCTTCGCGCGGCAGCCCTCCGGAACTTGCTAAGCCAGACCGCCGAAAAGCGCATCTGGCAACGTGGAGGTACCCGCTTGCCGCGCTTCTAGTTGTGTCCCTCCCGTCTGGGTAGGCTCATTCCTTGATCATTGATTTGCAGGAGAGCGAGTTTGCGAGACGATAGGCAATGGCGCGCCGGCTTTCTAAGGACACGCAAGGTGTCAGAGGTACGACTGAGCAAAGCGCCGTGACCTCCGAACCGAAATCAAAGTCTGCCGAGCCGAGGAATTCTCGAATAGCTTCTCTGACTGCTGTACAGTTACTCTGTGGCGGAACCGTATTTCTTGTCGCGCTGTTGTTTTATAGCTGGACGCTCGCGCCGACAGTTACCCTGACCGACAGCGGAGAGCTAGTCGTAGTTGCTCGGGGCCTCGGGGTCGCGCATCCACCGGGCGTTCCGTTATGGATCATTCTTGCTCACCTGGCATCGCTTGTGCCCTTGGGAAATGTCGCGCAACGGATCAATTTTTCGTCAGCGGTTTTCGCGGCGCTCACGTGCGCAATGCTCACGTTAGTGGTGGCGGAGGTGATCGTTACGGCCTCATATCTGGCGGCGGCGAAGCGACGAAAGAAAGGCAGCAAGAAAATCGAGGAGTTGGCTGTTACGCATCCTATGGTGGCTGCGCCCGCGCTCGGAGCGGGATTGCTGATGGCGTTTTCCCGCACGCTTTGGTCGTATGCGACGATCACCGAGGTGTATGCTCTGAATGCAGTGCTGATTGTCACTATCTTCTTCCTGATGCTTCGGTGGCGCCGGCGCATCGTCGAAGACAGGATGCATCTTTCGATTGGCCAAGTCACGAGGCATGACGTTTTCCTTTATTCGGCTGCCCTAATCTTCGGCCTGGCCCTGGGCGTTCATCATGTCACCGTGGCGCTGACGCTTCCTGCCGTCGCAGTTATTGTTTTTCGAACCCAGGGCGTGAGATTCTTTACCAGCAGGCGTTTGGTTTATGCCGCATTGATTTCAATTGGCGCACTCGTCGCAGTTTATGCTTACCTGCCGCTTGCCGCTTCGCGCTCGCCTGTCATTAACTGGGGCCATCCGCGCTCGCTACAGGAAATATGGTGGCATCTGACGGGCCGCCAGTATCAGGTTTATTTCTCTTTTAAACCGGAGATAATGGGAGAGCAGTTTGCTGAATTTTGCAGAATGGCGTTGCGCGAGTTCAGCTTTCCGTGGCTTCCTTTGTCGCTCGTTCTGGCTTTCGCGGGCCTGGGTGATGCCTTCAAGCGCGACCGTACGATCTTCTGGTTTCTCCTCACTATCGTGATCGCCGATTTGGCGTACGCCCTTAGCTACGAAATTGCAGAAGACAAAGACGCGTACTATCTGCCCACATTCATTTCCATCGCCATTGCCGCAGGACTCGGCATCCGATGGTTGATTCGGGGCGCCCTTTCCAAATCCTTACCGGTCGTGAAGCCGTCTTTGGCAGCGGTAGTTGCCGTTTTAGTTGTTTCCACGATCGCCCTCACAGCGAACTGGCCGTTCAATAATCGCAGGCGATACTTTATCGCACACGATTATGTCGACAATCTGCTCAAGGCGATCGCGCCTAACGGGCTCCTGCTTACGCTCGATTGGCAAGTCGTGTCGCCCATGTTTTATGCGCAGGAGATCGAACAGCTTCGGCCGGACGTAAAAGTAGTGGACATCAATCTTCTACGGCGCTCGTGGTATTTCGATTATCTAAAACATGCTTATCCCGGCTTGATCGAGCGATCGCGCGAAAAAATCGACGTATTTGTCGAAAATCTCAAAAAATGGGAGCGCGATCCTGGGGCTTTTGCCAGGAGTCCGGCGCTGACTCAAAGAATCAGCGCAGCATTTTTAGAGATGATTCAATCAATGGTGACGAATGAAAGCCGGGTCGCACCGGTTTATATGACAAACGATTTGATTTCCTCCGACTCAGTCAACGGCGAGCTGACCCGATGGCTGACGCAAAAATATCAATTGGTTCCACAAGGACTTGTGCTTAATCTCGCGGACGGTCAGGGTTTTCATGATTCGCCTGATGTGCATCTGGAAGTCCGCGGCCTTGCGGACGGGACATTGCGATTCGGAAAAGGTGACCCCGTAAACGCTAAAGTACTGCCGTCCTATGCGAACATGCTGATCAATCGCGGACGCTATCTTGCTTTATTCGGCCAGCATGAGCGTGCGATTGCTGCCTTCGAACAGGCGCTCATGCTCAATCCGAATCTGCCCCTGGCACGGCAGGGCCTCGCCGAAAGTGCGGCTAAAGCGGGGCGCCCGTAGCGCAGTCCGCCTTTCCTCAGACCCTGCATACGTTGCGACTTCGGTAAATTAACCAGCCGGAAAATCACGAGAAGAAGTTGATTTTGACAAGGTAGGGATCGCCGCTAAATTTCCCATCTGCCGCCGGGTTGGCGGCTTAACATTTTAGGCAGGAGCCCATGTTTCTCTCAAGAGGCTGGGGCGATAGAACTGCAAATCAACATGCAAAGAAATCGAAGCAAACGTTATCGCGCGGCGGCACAACAGATAGATCGGGTAAAAGCTTACAGTCTCCTTGAGGCCGTCTCGACCCTGAAAAAATTTCCGCCGACAAAGTTTGATCAAACCGTGACCGTCTCATTCCGGCTTGGTGTTGATCCCAAGCAATCCGATCAGATGGTCCGAGGGACCTGTCCGCTTCCACATGGAAGTGGCAGAAAAGTCCGCGTTCTGGTTTTTGCTGAGGGCGGGGCGGCGGAGGCGGCCAGGGAAGCAGGCGCGGAGTTTGTTGGGATGAAAGACCTAATCCAGAAATGTCAGGAAGGTTTTCAAGATTTTGATGTCGCAATTGCAACGCCGGCAGCGATGGCGGAAGTCCGGAAATTAGGGAAGATACTCGGGCCGCGTGGACTGATGCCGAATCCCCGCACAGGGACCGTAACTGACGACACTGCCAAGGCTGTGCAGGAAGTGAAAGCAGGGCGCGTGGAGTTTAAGCTGGATAAAAACGGCAACGTGGCGGTGCCTGTTGGAAAATTTTCGTTTGAGGAAAATGCTTTGGTTGAAAACGGAAACGCGGTGATTGAGGCGGTCGTTCGAGCTCGTCCAGCCTCAGCCAAAGGGCGGTACCTTGAAGGGGTGACAATCAGTGCGACCATGTCCCCCGGAGTTCGTGTCGATCCAGCGCCGTATTTGAACGTGTAGTCTTAGAGACGCAATATCGAAATAAAATGAGACCAGAAAAAACCAGCCTCGTTTCCGAGCTTTCCGAGAAGTTGAAACGTTCTCCTTTCGTGCTCGTAACTGATTACCAACGCATGAAGGTGGTCGATTTTAGTGAACTGCGGAACCGGCTGGCTCCAGCCGGCGCGGAGATGCACGTCGTGAAGAATAATTTCCTCAAACGTGCCATGACCGATTCTGGTTTTCCTGATGCGGGCGAGAATTTGACTGGTCAGACAGCCGTTGTGACGGGTGAGAACGATGTGGCGCCGGTGGCCAAGATTTTCAAGATGTTTGCGGCTGAATTCAAAATTGCAGCGCTGAAGATTGGTTTTGTCGACCGGGCTGTTCTTTCCGCCGCGGATTTGGAGAAGTTGGCGGATCTGCCGGCGCGCGAAGTTTTGCAGGCGCAATTGCTCGGTCTACTCTTGTCTCCCGCAACACGCCTGGTGCGCTTGCTGAATGAACCAGGCTCTGCGTTGGCACGGCTATTGAAGGCAAAGGCAGAAAAGGAGGGCGCCGCCGCGCAAGCGACGACGTAAAATAGTTTTTCCGCTCGCAATGGCGGGACGGGAAGTGAAACAAAAACTGTCCGGACCAGTGGCCACTGGCCTTAATTTTCCGAAGGCTTTCGGAATCGGCAATTGGAGGAAATAAGAAATGGCAGACACAGATAAATTAGTGGAGCAACTCAGCGGCCTGTCGGTGCTGGAGATTGCCGGGTTGGTCAAGCAACTGGAAGAAAAGTGGGGTGTAAGCGCGGCGGCCCCGGTAGCAGTGGCGGCTCCAGCAGCGGGCGCGGCGGGCGGAGGGGCGGCTCCAGCAGCGGAGGAGAAGACTACCTTTGACGTGATCTTGAAAGAGATGGGCTCGAACAAGATTGCCGTGATCAAGGAGGTTCGCGGCGCGGTGCCGGGACTTGGCCTTGCGGAAGCTAAGGCGCTTGTGGAAGGCGCCCCTAAGACAATCAAAGAAGGGGTGACAAAGGAGGAGGCGGACGAGATCAAGAAAAAAATCGAGGCCGCCGGCGCAAAGGTTGAAATTAAATAAGGTAACCACCTCGCGCGGCCGGGATTATTTGGTGACGGTCAGTATTGAGGCGGATGAATTTGCGGAATCGTCCATCGCAGATTTTCCTTGCGGAGCGGAAATTTCAGATTAGGATTGTTTTCTGGTTAGAGGCAGGCAGAACTTATTTTTAACCCGGCGTTCAACGGCAAAGCACAAAAAAAGCAAGCAAAACGGTGGTGAATTTGACAAGCCGCTGTTTTGGGCGCATTTTTGTGCTCTTCGCTCGTTGCTGAGCCCGTAAACCCTTGTCCGTCTCGTTCACCGTTGGGGTGGACGTTGCGAGGCTAATTCTTGGCTAGTTATTTATGTCGGAACGTATTTACTTTGGAAGCATCAAGGAAGGGATCGAACCGCCGAATCTAATTGAGGTTCAGGCAAACTCATACGTTGATTTCCTTCAAAAAGACGTCCCTTTTTCCAAGCGGAAAAACCAGGGGCTCCAAGCTGTTTTCAAGGAGGTCTTTCCAATCGAGAGCTATGACGAAAAAGCAGTGCTCGATTTCAGCCACTATGAGATTGGCGACCCCAAATTAAGTGCTTTGGAGGCACAGCGGGAAGGACAGACTTACAGCGCGCCGTTGCATGTCACGTTCCAATTGCGTGAAGAAAAAGGGACGAAAGAAGAGAAAGTTTATATGGGCGAAATCCCCCTGATGACTCCGCAGGGGACCTTCGTCATCAACGGCGCAGAACGCGTTGTAGTAAGCCAATTGCACCGGTCTCCGGGGATCGCCTTTGAATCTACTATCCACGTAAACGGGAAAGTCCTTTATAGCTTCCGGATCATTCCAGATCGCGGATCATGGATTGAGGTCCAATTTGATACGGCTGACCTCCTCTACATTTATCTCGATCGCCGCAAGCGACGGCGGAAGTTTCTTGCCACTACATTCCTTCGCGCCCTTGGCTACGGATCCGACGAAGACGTCATCAAACTTTTTTACAATATCGAGACCCTGAAGTTGAGCGACAAACTCGACGAAGAAAAGCTAGCCACCAAAGTGCTGACTGCGGAGATCCGCGACGGGGAGGTAACGGTGGCCCGCGCTTTCGAACCCCTGACTCTGGCGACTGTTCGCCAGATCATGGCGCTCAAAATTCACGATGTGAAAGTCATCGACATCTCGAACGATGACACCATCGTAAAGGCGCTTCGAAAGGATCCGGCGCACGACCAGGAAGAGGCGCTCAAGGACATTTACCGGCGTCTTCGCCCTGGCGATCCCCCGACCGTGGCCAATGCGCGTGCGTTGCTAAAACGCCTCTTTTTTGACCCGAAGAAGTACGACCTCGGGCGTGTTGGCCGTTACAAGATCAATCAAAAGCTCGGAATCAACGTTGATCCTACCGAGCGGATTCTGACGGACAAAGATTTTATCGCTGCAATCAAATACCTGATCAATTTGCGACGGGGCGAAGGCACTCTCGATGATATCGATCATCTGGGCAGCCGCCGTGTGCGCACTGTCGGTGAATTATTAGCGAACCAGTGCCGTGTGGGCCTGGCCCGTACAGAGCGTCTGGTCAAGGAGCGCATGACTCTGTTCGACATCAATGTGGACGGCATGACGCCCCAGAAACTGATCAATCCCAAAGCGCTCAGTGCGGTCATTCGCGATTTCTTTGGGCGGTCACAGCTCTCGCAGTTCATGGATCAGACGAATCCACTTGCAGAGCTAACGCATAAGCGCCGTTTGTCGGCTCTTGGCCCAGGTGGTCTGAGCCGTGAGCGTGCCGGGTTCGAAGTGCGCGACGTTCACCCATCTCATTACGGGCGCATTTGTCCGATTGAGACGCCGGAAGGTCCGAACATCGGGCTTATTAGTTCGATGAGCACTTTCGCGCGCATCAATGAGTTCGGCTTTATCGAAACGCCCTATCGCAAAGTGGAGAAAGGCCGCGTAATGGATGAGATCGAATATCTCACCGCTGATCGCGAAGAGAATTTTCTCGTTGCGCAAGCCAATGCCCCTGTGGACGGCCGGGGACATTTCACGGGGGAGAAAGTATCCGTGCGGTACCGCGGTGACTTTCTTGAGGTCGATCCTTCCAAGGTGAACTACATGGACGTTTCGCCGAAACAACTTGTTTCGGTGGCGGCGGGTCTTATTCCGTTCCTCGAACACGATGACGCAAACCGGGCTCTGATGGGCTCAAACATGCAACGCCAGGGCGTTCCTCTCGTGGTTTCCGAGGCGCCGCTCGTGGGCACGGGCTTGGAAGAGAAAGTGGCGCGAGATTCTCACGCGGTTGTGCTGGCAACCGAGAGCGGCAAGGTGGCTTCGGTTACGGCAGACCAAATCATCGTCACCAAAGATGGTCATCTTCCCGAGAGCAAGAAGAAGCTGAAGACCGACCCGGAGGCTGGGATTCATGTTTACGAACTCCGCAAATTCATGCGGTCAAATGCCGGCACGTGCGTGAACCAGAAACCGGTTGTGCGCAAAGGCCAGCACGTGAAACGCGGTCAAGTCATCGCCGATGGTCCAAACACCGAGCACGGTGAGCTGGCTCTGGGACGCAATGTGCTCGTCGCGTTTATGCCTTGGAACGGATATAACTTTGAAGATGCCATCATGATCTCGGAGAAAGTGGTCAAAGAGGACGTCTATACCTCGATCCACATCGATGAATTCGAGATCGGCGCGCGAGACACGAAGCTCGGCCCGGAAGAAATTACGCGCGACATTCCCAACGTCAGCGAAGAGGCTCTCCGCAATCTGGGGCCTGATGGGGTCGTTCGCGTAGGAGCGGAAGTGAAACCGGGCGACATTCTCGTTGGCAAGATTACGCCGAAGAGTGAAACCGAACTGGCGCCGGAAGAACGCCTGTTACGTGCAATTTTTGGGGAAAAAGCAGCGGACGTAAAGGACACATCGCTGACCGTTCCCTCAGGGACTTACGGAATTGTGATGGATGTAAAGGTCTCATCTCGTCGCGAGGTTTCGCGCGAAAAACTGACCCCGGCGGAAACCAGGCGACAACTTAAAACCATCAGTGAAGAACATAAGCGCAAGAAAGACGGGCTGATCGAGCAATTGACCGATTCGCTTTCAAACGTTTTGCTGGGCGAAAAAGTTCCTCTGGATGTCGTAAACGCCAAGAACGGTGAAATCATCATTCCAGCCAATCGCAAGATCACCAAGACGCTTTTGCGTAAGCTGGCGACGTCGCACGATCACATCGAGATAGATCCGAGCCCGATTCGCAATAAGATCCGCGAAATCATTGGCGCTTACGAGCACAAGTTCGCGGAGCTCGAACTCGAACGCGATCGCGCCATGGACCGGGTGGAAAGCGGTGACGATATCGATCCGGGAATCATCAAGCAGGTCAAGGTTTACATCGCAAGCAAGCGCAAACTGAGCGTGGGCGATAAGATGGCCGGTCGCCACGGAAATAAAGGGGTTGTCGCCCGCATCGTGCCTGAAGAAGACATGCCTTTCCTTGCAGACGGGACGCCAGTGGAAATTGTGCTTAACCCATTAGGTGTGCCCAGCCGTATGAATGTGGGGCAAGTTTTGGAGACGCACCTCGGCGTTGCCGCAAAGGCACTGGGATTCAAAGTGGCGACTCCGGTGTTCGACGGAATTAAGGAAAAACAGATTCGCGAATATTTGCGTGACGCCCGGAAGAAGGAGGGATTCACCTGGGTACAGGAAAGCGGTAAAGCAAAGCTTTTCGACGGACGCACCGGCGATCCTTTCGATCAGGAAGTGGTGGTCGGCTACATCTATATGATGAAGCTAGGGCACCTGGTGGCTGACAAGATTCACGCTCGTGCGGTTGGACCTTATTCGCTGGTCACTCAACAACCGCTCGGGGGTAAGGCGCAATATGGTGGCCAGCGTTTTGGCGAAATGGAAGTGTGGGCCCTCGAAGCGTACGGAGCTGCCTATACTTTGCAGGAACTGCTCACCGTTAAATCCGATGACGTGCAAGGCCGGACCCGGATTTATGAGTCGATTGTCAAGGGCGATAACTCGCTAGAAGCAGGTACACCTGAGTCTTTCAACGTTCTGATCAAGGAAATGCAGAGCCTGGGCCTCGACGTCAAGGTCGGCGGCCAGGCGCCTACGTTCCTGGAGAGCGTCGCATAATTTTAATCGTAAATTACTTGGAAAAAACATGAACGAACATTCCTGGCGTGAGTTAGTGGGGGAAGAACGCCCCGTAGGTTTTGATCAAGTCGCGATTGGCGTCGCGTCGAGTGACACGATGCGCTCGTGGAGCAAAGGAGAGGTCAAAAATCCCGAGACAATCAACTACCGGACCTTTAAGCCGGAGAAAGGCGGACTTTTCTGTGAACGCATTTTTGGTCCCACGCGCGATTGGGAGTGCTCATGCGGAAAATACAAGCGTATTAAACACAAGGGCGTCATCTGCGACCGCTGCGGTGTGGAAGTTACGCTGGCTCGCGTCCGTCGCGAACGCATGGGCCACATCGAATTAGCCGTACCGGTTTCGCACATCTGGTTTTACAAATGTATGCCCTCGCGCATCGGGCTCATGCTGGACATGAGCGCACGCCAGCTCGAGCGCGTCATTTACTATGAGGATTACATCGTCATCGATCCGGGCAAGACGCCGTTACAGAAGACACAGTTGCTGAACGAAGTCGAATACCGCGAGGCGCAGGAGCAGTACGGCGAGGATTTCGTTGCCGGCATGGGCGCGGAGGCAATTAGAAAGCTTCTGGCCGAGATCGATCTCAACAAGCTCAACAAGGAGCTTGAGAAAGCGATGGGGGCGACCAAGAGCAAACAGATTCGCAAGAAACTGGCGAAGCGTCTCAAGCTCATCCAAGGCTTCCAAAATTCGCATGCGCGTCCCGAATGGATGATTCTGGATGTATTGCCGGTTATTCCACCAGATTTACGACCTCTGGTTCCGCTCGAAGGCGGACGTTTCGCCACCTCGGACCTGAACGATCTTTATCGCAGGGTTATTAACCGTAACAACCGGTTAAAAAACCTGCTCATGCTCAAGACGCCGGACGTCATCATTCGCAATGAAAAGCGAATGTTGCAGGAGGCGGTGGATGCATTGTTCGATAATGGCAGACATGGCCGTGCTGTAACTGGCGCTGGCAATCGGCCTCTTAAGTCACTGAGCGACATGCTCAAGGGGAAGGGTGGACGTTTCCGTCAAAATCTGCTTGGAAAACGCGTCGATTACTCGGGCCGCTCCGTAATTGTGATCGGTCCGGAGTTGAAGCTGCAGCAATGCGGATTGCCGAAGAAGATGGCGCTTGTACTTTTCGAACCATTTATCATTCGCCGGCTTAAAGACCTTGGCTACGTGCACACCGTGCGTAGCGCGAAAAAGATGATCGAGCGTCAGACGCCGGAGGTTTGGGATATTCTCGATGAAGTGACCAAAGGTCATCCGGTGCTCCTCAATCGTGCGCCTACTCTGCACCGATTGTCCATCCAGGCTTTTGAACCTCAATTGATCGAAGGCGAAGCCATTCGAATTCATCCGCTGGTTTGCACTGCCTATAATGCGGACTTCGACGGCGACCAGATGGCGGTACATGTGCCACTCTCAGTGGAAGCGCAGATGGAAGCACGCATGCTGATGCTCGCGCCGAATAACATTTTTTCGCCGTCCAGCGGAAAACCGATTACCACGCCTTCTCAAGACATCACCCTGGGTTGTTACTATCTTACCCAAACCCCGCGCGGTGCGGGCAAGGACGGGGGGCGCCTCCCATTGTTCGCCGATGCGACGGAAGTGGAATTTGCGATGGCAGAAGGAAGCATCCACACACATGATCGGATCCGGCTTAAGAACCCCGATTTCGGAAAGCAAACAATCTACGGAAACGCCGAAGCCAGAACGATCGAAACCACCGCAGGCCGTGTTATTTTTAACGAGATTTGGCCCAAACAGCTTGGATTTTTCAACAGACCCGCGGGCAAGAAGCAACTTAGCGACATTATCTGGCGCTGTTACCAAATCGCGGGACCGGCAGAGACCGTTACGACGCTAGACAAACTGAAAGAGCTTGGCTTTGCCGAAGCCACCAAAGCTGGTATCTCAATCGGAATTTCGGACATGATCATTCCGAAAGAGAAAGAGACCGAGCTGGAAAACGCTTATAAGAAGATTCGACAGGTT
>Ga0207701_10002778_pt1 | contig 18072 bp, 18 predicted proteins | sample KBSSwiSSwithPhiX_FD_184294 | JGI IMG/M metagenome (GOLD analysis project Ga0207701, IMG submission 184294) | Switchgrass rhizosphere bulk soil microbial communities from Kellogg Biological Station, Michigan, USA, with PhiX - S5 (SPAdes) (version 2) | ecosystem: Environmental > Terrestrial >... | reverse complement strand
CTCGTTAGGGCGCAAGATCGATTTCCGGAACACGATTATTATCATGACTTCCAACGTCGGAGCCGAGTTACTGAAGAAACAGACAGTAATGGGCTTCGGCGCACCGATGGAAGGGCATGATTACGATTCGATGCGCGATAAGATTCTGGATGAAAGCAAACGCGTCTTTAAGCCGGAATTTCTTAATCGGTTGGACGAAATCATCGTGTTCCATTCGCTTGGCAAGCCGGAGCTGTTGCGAATTGTCGAGCTGGAAGTAAACAAGGTACTCACCCGCATCAAAGCCAAGGAAGTCCATCTTGACTTGCAGCAAAGCGCGAAGGAATTCCTCATCGAGAAAGGATACGATCCTCAATATGGCGCACGGCCAATGCGTCGTGCCGTGGAGCGTTATCTTGAAGACCCGCTGGCGGAGGAATTGCTTCGCGGCAATGTCAAGGCCGGCGACCACGTCGAAGTGATCGCCACTGATGGGAAGCTCAGCTTTCACGTCACCGAGCCTCAGAATAGTGCAGCCGCTCCCGCGGCGAGCTAGCCAGTTCCGGCTCGCTCGGCGGTCGGCCCTACCGGCTCACGCCCGCGGATGGGCATCCGCGTAGGCTTTCTTTAGCCGCTCGGTTGTCACGTGCGTATAGATTTGCGTCGTCGAAAGGCTGGCATGCCCGAGCAATGCCTGAACACTCCGCAGGTCGGCGCCGCGGTCGAGCATGTGCGTCGCGAAACTGTGCCGCAGTTTATGCGGACTAATCGGGATCGGAATCGATGTTAAGCGCAAATAACGTTTCAGAATGAGCCAGATGGAGCGCGTCGAAATTCGCGTGCGTGATTTGTTTATGAATAACGGTCCCGAATGCACGTTCGCCGCGACGCGATAACGCGAGATCGCCTCCAGAGCAGGCAAACCCACCGGGCAAACCCGCTCTTTGCGGCCTTTGCCGAATACGCGGACAGACTCTGTGTAGGGGTCGACCTCAGCCACGTCGAGCGCAGCCAGTTCGCTCAGCCGCAAGCCACTGCTGTAGAACAATTCCATAATGGCGACATCGCGCGAGGGCATCCAGACTGGCGCAGACTTGCTTTTCGTTTCGCGTGTTGGAGCGGCAAGAAGTTCTTCCACCTGTTGGCGCGTCAGGACCAGCGGCAGCTTCCTCTCGATTTTTGGCAATTGCACTTCGCGGACGGGATTACTGCGCAGTCCCTTTCGAGCCCCTAGGAACTGATAAAACGTACGCAACGCTGAGAATTGCAATCGCACATACGAACGCGCCTGCCCGCGCTTCGCAACTGCAAACAAGTAATCGCGAAAATCGTCTCCCCGGCATCTTTTCCACGGCGTCTGGTTTTCAACGCGAAAAGCCTGCAATGCATGGCGATATGCCTTTAACGTGCGAGGCGAAGCATTTCGCTCGTCCGCGAGATAACGCAGGAATTCCTCGGCAAGCGGATCCTTCTTATCGGAAGCGCGGGCACGTTCTGTCATAAAAACCGGCGGTAGGGCGGCCAGTCCTCTGCACGCTGCGGGATGCGACGAACCGATGAGCCGGCGCGCACGGAGTGACGCGCTTTGCCGGCCAAAACGGAGGAAGTCATTCCGGTTTTTCTACCACGTAACGGAGATCTTCCGCGGTGGCGTGACCACGGAATTGACTTTTGAAAATTGGCGGCGGGTTCATGGAAATTAGTTGGTAGCCCTTCAAAACGAACTCAGGATAAATTCCATTGCTCGCTGGTTCATAAACCTTGTCGCCGCTAAAGTTGCCGTAGAGTTTGTATTCGTAATTGTTATCGCTTCCGATGTCGACACGTTCGCGATCTGGAGCAAGCTTCTGCTTTTCGTTCAACATCACTAATTCCGCAGTGCTCCAGGGTTGGCCCGGCCGCCGGATGTAACCCCAGAACTTGTAATCGGATTTGTAGTAACGGCGTCCGATAAAATAATCCCCGGCGGGTTCGGCTGCGATGTTCTGTGTCATGTCGAGCCTGGCTTGTTGAATCCCCTGGGGAACGGTTTCGCAGGCGCCGAAAAACACCGCGCCAAGCAAGAGATTGCCGGCGATCAAAAAGCGAGTGACGCGTCTCATTCGTTCAGGTGCACATCTTTTATCGCACCTTTGCGCTTGGTGCAAACCAACGAAATGCTAAACGATTGCGCTGAGACGACCGCACCGCTACGTTCCCGGCTGTTATGATCGAACTGGAAGTGTACGCGCGGGGTTTGCGTGACCTGAACAAAATCCTGGAACTGGACCTTCAACTCGAGCCAATTGCGGGCCTTCATTACAAGATCGATACAAACCATGATCTTGTATACTTCGAGTTCGACCGAGCAACATTGAGCTTGCGTGAGATTCGGGCAATTTTTCTCAAGCTCGGACTGGAACCTCTGTTTGTCGGCGCGATTCCACAGGAGCTTCGACCCAGAACAAAAACAGAGCCATTAAACATTTAAAAGGGCACAGATTCGGTGGCCGCATGAGCGGCACGCAGGCACTGGGTGAACGGCCGCTGTTCAATAAGTTGGAGAACATCCTTGCAGGCTCGCCGTTCACCGATCACTAGTCCCTAATCACCTGACTTGATAATGGCACAATTCTTCACCGCGCTGGGCGCGCCACTGCTCTCGTTTATTCAATATCTGGGAGAACTTGTCTTGCTCGCTGCCGACACCTTTCGTTCCATCTTCACGCACAAACTCCGCTGGAAGTTATTTCTCAATCAAGTCGTCGAGATTGGATTGCTCTCGCAGCTCGTCGTCATAATCACCGGCGCATTCACGGGTGCGGTGTTCTCAGCCCAAACATTTTTCCAATTTAACAAGCTGGGAATGGGCTCCGCTGTCGGGGCGGTGGTTTCGGTGTCTCTTTGCCGCGAGCTAGCCCCGGTCCTGACCGCTCTGATGGTGGCCGGACGCGTCGGGGCAGCCATGTCGGCTGAGATCGGGACGATGAAAGTCACCGAACAAATCGATGCGTTGCGCGCGCTGGCGGTTTATCCCGTTGATTATCTGGTCGTCCCGCGCGCGCTTGCGATGATGGTGTCGATGCCGCTGCTGGTGGCGGAATGCATCGCCGTCGGCATCGCCGCCGGCTATCTCGTAGCGATCTTCATGCTCGACATTAATGGCACTTACTACATGGCAAACATGGTGCGCTGGACGCGCAGCCGCGACATCATTATGGGTCTGTCAAAAGCGTTCTGTTTCGGAATACTCATCGTGTTCATTAGTTGCCAGAAAGGATTGACCACACGCGAAGGCGCGGTGGGCGTCGGTCGGGCCACAACGGAAGCGGTGGTGAACGCCTCGCTGGCGGTTTTGATTTGCAATTTTTTCCTGACCATGTTGTTCAACATCATTTACCCGGCGGGGTATCAGTAATACTGCGCAGTTGAGAGTTGAGAACGAAGAGTTGAGAGTTTGTGCGTTGCGATGACCGAAGCGCCAACATCTCTCAAGGCTTCCGTTAAGCCTCCTTTGGGTTCGAGCAAATCTTCCCCCATGATCGCGGTGCGGGGATTGATGAAGAAATTTGGCGAGCAGGAAATTCTACGTGGCATCGATCTTGAAGTCGCAACCGGCGAAACCCTTGCCATCATCGGACGCAGCGGCGGCGGCAAGAGTGTTTTGCTCAAGCATATCGTCGGATTGATGGAGCCGGACGCCGGCGAAATTTGGATCCAGGGTCAAAACATTATCCGAATGAGCGAACGTCAGCTCGGAGAAATCCGCAAAAAGGTTGGTATTCTTTTTCAAGGCGGCGCGCTTTTCGATTCCATGACGGTCGAAGAAAATATCGCATTTCCCTTGCGCGAAGCTGGCGAGCGCGATCCGAAAGTTTTGCGCCCAAAGGTCGCGGAGATGCTTGAAGTGATGGAAATGGAAGGGCACGGAGATAAAATGCCGGAGAATTTGAGTGGCGGAATGAAGAAACGGGTTGGTCTGGCGCGCTCCATCATTCGCCGACCCTCTTGTGTGCTGTATGATGAGCCTACATCCGGCCTCGATCCGGTAGTGGCGGACAGCATCAACCGACTGATTCGCCGGCTGCAACACCGGTTTGGAATGACCAGCATAGTCGTAACCCACGATATGAAAAATGCGTTCGATGTGGCCGACCGAATCGCTTACTTGCACAAGGGCCGAATTTATTTTCATGGAACTTCGGCCGAACTCCAGCAATCGAGCGATCCGCTGATCCAGGATTTTCTCCTCGGACGATCCGACGGCCAACGCGTAAACCAAGTTGAGAGTTAAGGATTGAAATGTGAGAGTTCGAAACTGATGAATCGGCACGAGAGAGGTTTGGAATTTAAAGTAGGTGTTTTCGTTTTCGTGGGATTGGCGATGTTAGGCGCGCTGGTCGTGCAATTCGGCAGACTGGGAGAGGGTTTCAAAGCGTATTACAACCTGACCGTTCGCTTCAACGATGCGAGCGGACTCTTGAAAGGCACCGACGTCTTGCTCGCCGGCGCGAGAATTGGAAAGGTCGCGGGTGCTCCGCGGCTGGTTCGCGAGGGTAGTGGCATCGCTGTGCCGCTGAAAATTTATGATCACATTAAGATCCCTGAGGGAACCAAATTCACAGTCGGCAGTTCTGGTTTGCTGGGCGATCGGTTTGTAAATGTAACGATGCCGCCCGGGCAGCCGAAGAGTTATCTGCCGCCGAATGCATATGTCAGCGGTGCGCGCGAGACCGGCATAGACGACATCACACGAGAGGGTGGTGCTCTATTAACCGACGTTCGGGGGACTGTGCAGAAATTGAATCAAGAGACTCTTTCCTCCGAGAACATGCAAAACCTGAAGGCTAGCATGGAGCATTTGAATCAGGCTACCACGGCACTGGCAGAATCCTCAAAGAAGTTGGATGGAGTCATCGAAAAAGCGGGTTCCACAATGACATCCGCAAAGGAAGCAGCTGACAATTTGCAGAACGCGATCAATGACACGCGCAAGATCCTTCGCACCGCAACACAAGGCAACGGCCTGGTGGCGACTCTCCTGAACAACCAGCAATTGGCCAACGATCTGCATGCGCTGATCAGCAATTTGAGAGCCCACGGCGTTTTGTTTTATCGCGACAGCGCTGCAACCACTCAAACGAAGCCTCAGCAGCAAACCAAACCAGCTCGACAGGGTAGGGGGCGCTGAGACCGCTTCACCGGATAACCGTGGAAACGCGAGCGAAGCGGCGCACGTTGCCGAAGCACGGTCGTCAACGCAGACCTACAGCCTCGCGAGTGCGCTTCATGACTTGATTCGCAATTTCGTTTGCGCGCCCGGCTCCGCTGGCAAGCACGTTGTCGATGTACAATTTATCGGCCAGAATTTCTTCGCGACGTTTGCGCATTGGCGCGAAATATTCCCAAAGTCTTTCGAAAAGCTGTTTCTTGAAATCGCCGTAGCCTGTTCCGCCTTTTAGAAACTGTTCGCGCATCGCCGCGATTTCATCCTTGGACGCGACGAGCGAGTAAAGTTTGAAGATAGTCGATTTTGTTGGGTCCTTCGGCGCTTCTACCGGCATGGAATCCGTCACGATGCTCATCACGCGTTTTCGCATTTCCTTTTCGTGGCCAAAGATGTCGATGTTGTTGCCGTAGCTTTTGCTCATCTTCTGGCCGTCGATGCCGGGCACGGTTTCTGCGGCAGCCCGGATGCGTGGTTCGGGCAACTTGAAGATCGGTCCAAAGGTTTCGTTCATTTTCACTGCAAGGTCCCTCGTGATTTCGATGTGCTGTTTCTGGTCCTTACCCACCGGCACAACATCGCTGTCATAAATCAAAATGTCCGCCGCCATAAGCACCGGGTAACTGAATAAACCGACAGTGGCGGACAGCCCGCGAGCGAGTTTGTCTTTGTAGGAATGCGCGCGTTCCAGCAAACCCATCGGCGCCACCGTCGACAGGATCCAGGCCAGTTCGGTAACCTGAGGAACGTCCGAATGCCGAAAAAGCGTAGCGCGCTCAGGATCGAGTCCACAGGCCAGAAAATCGACCGCAACGCGCCGACTATTCTCGCGTAGCGCTTTCGGATCGCGCACGCTGGTCAGAGCATGGTAATCCGCGATGAAATAGAGGGCTTCCCCTTCGGCTTGAAGCGCGACAGCCGGCTGCATCATTCCAAAATAATTGCCGATGTGCAGGACGCCGCTGGGCTGTATTCCGGACAGGATGCGCATGAGCCTGATAAGATTTCAGATTTTCAGTCGAAAGCTAATCAATCCAAATGACGAAGGAATGACAAACTTGAGTGGCCACCCCGTTCCTCCAACGCTTCAATGATTTCGCGATTGATGCAGCGAAGCGCTTCGCCATTTTCGCTGACTTCCTGCTGGTAAACTTGCGCCGCTGACATTAGATAGACCGCTCAATGGCATTGAAAAATTCTCAACCCGTCTCCGTCGTAACCGGCGCCGCTGGTTTTCTGGGATCGCATCTGAGCGATCGATTGCTTGCGGAAGGTCATCGCGTTATTGCCATCGATAATTTAATCACCGGCAACACAGCGAACATCGGCCATCTGGCGGGGACCGAGAATTTCCAATTCATCAAACATAATGTTTCGAACTTCATTTTTCTGCCGGAAGAGAAAATCGATTACGTCTTTCACTTCGCTTCACCGGCGAGTCCGATCGATTACCTCGAACTCCCAATTCCTACATTGAAAGTAGGCGCGCTCGGCACGCACAATACTCTGGGGTTGGCTAAGGACAAAAAGGCCGCGTTCATTCTTGCCTCAACATCGGAAGTGTACGGCGATCCCCTCGAACATCCGCAAAAGGAGGATTATTGGGGCAATGTGAACCCAATCGGGCCGCGCGGCGTATACGATGAGGCGAAACGTTACGCGGAGGCGATGACGATGGCATATCATCGCTATCATCGCGTAGACACCAGAATCGTCCGCATTTTCAACACATACGGCCCGCGAATGCGATTACGTGATGGACGGGTGGTCCCGGCGTTTATCGGACAGGCACTGAATGGGCAGCCACTCACTGTTTTTGGCGACGGCTCGCAAACGCGCTCATTCTGTTATGTGTCCGATTTGATCGACGGAATTTTCAAACTGGCCATGAGTGATTTTCACGAGCCGGTCAACCTGGGCAATCCGCGTGAGATGACGATCAAGCAGTTTGCCGACGAAATCATTCGCATCACTGGAACAAAATCGGCGGTTGAATACAAACCGTTGCCCGTCGATGACCCGAGAGTGCGCCAACCGGATATCGCCCGTGCAAAAGATGTTCTCGGTTGGGAACCGCGCGTGGATTTCGAAGAAGGAATCAAGACGACGATCGAATATTTTAAAGAATCGTTGGCTTCGCCGCGTTAAACCGTTCAATTGTTAAATCGTGAAGCGTTTGGCGGGTCGCCGTCTTTGGTTGAACATTACCCGCCTCGGGGGGTTGCATCGCCCCACGATTTACGAATCTAAGAAACGAATTAGGAAGCTCGGGTGCGCTTGCGCGAAAATTTTACTGGCGCTTCTGGTTATTTAGATGTGAATTGTGCCATGGTTAAGCGCGCGCTTTGCGTCGCCTTTGGTTTGCTCGGCGCATTGTTGCCGGCTGTTGCGCAACAGGCGCATCATTCGATCAAACGCGAACAGTCGCGTTCCACTGGCGTATCAAGTGCCCCTTTGTCCCTGAATCTTTATCCGCCTAAAGCTTGCGGCGCGAACGAGAGTTCACTTCTGCTTCATAACGGCTCGGTACCGCTTTGGTTGGACGGCACGCAACCAGGTAACGGGATCGCCGACCGCAGCTACGGCTTCGCGAGCTCGTGGATTCAGTTGGGATTTACATCGGTGGATTTCTTGCCGGCTGCATTCTTGAGCGGTCCCCAGTCACCGGCACAAAGACCCAGTGCTGGCCGAGTCCATGGTACGCAGGGCAAGGATCTTGGGACAGACCCAAAGGATTCGCCCGACGAAATGCTAGGCTCATCGGCGAATCCGATCTATTGCAGTGGTGAAGTGGGCTTCTTATACGGCCGATGGAGCGGGAAGGGTGGGGGCGATATGTGGGAGACGTATGTCGTCGGCACCGTAGGCAACGACAAAGTTCAGATCACAGCCGGCGCGTCATACGACGAATGGAATCCAAATGGACGCAGTGTCCGGTTTCGTTCGTTCGCAGCTCCAAGATAGCCGCACACGCCGCTCTGCATTCGTAACTCGACGCTGCGATGCTAAGATCGTCAATATTCTTACCCTCAGATTGCACAGCCCAGGCGCTAGCCGATTTCGAGAAGCTTGTCGTCGAAGGCGGCGCCGTTAATCCCGAAGGCCTTGGCCGACGCATCCACAACGCCTCTCGCCTGTTATTCCTACGTGAGTCAGATGACCAACTCATCGGAGCAGGCGCGTTGAAACACCCCAGACCGGAGTATCGGAATAAGGTGTTCGCCGATGCGCGGGCTACCGTTTCTGCAGATGAATACCCTGTTGAGTTGGGTTGGGTAGTCGTGGCTAAATCGTACCAGGGGCGGCGGCTGTCGACCCGCATCGTCAGTGAGTTACTTGCTTTCGCTAAGAATGAGAACATTTTCGCGACGACCCGGACAGACGAACGCGTCCTGAGTTTCGCGTTCGACTGTGGATTCAAGATCAATGGGAAACCCTTCCCGAGCGGAAACGGCTACGATCTTGTTCTCTATCTTCGAAACGCGCGTGATTACCTGCGGTGAAGTAACGAGAAGCACTGCGTCGCTGGCACGCATGGTTATCTAACGAGAAAGAGGCAAGCATCCCGGTTGGCCGTCCGGGAGCCCGTAAGCCGTAGCGCGGCTTATTTCGACCCAAGCATGTAACTGTAGTGAGATCGCAGGTTGCCCGTTGTTGTCACGTTTTCCCATCGTTGAATAAACTTGCCAAAAAAAGAACTTGGCGAACAGATGACCTCTGATAAAACAAGGGATGAAACCTAACTCAACCGAAAGGGACTACCCATGCTTTGGACTATAATTGTTATCCTGCTCGTGCTCTGGCTCCTTGGTTTGCTTGGTCACGTTGGCGGCGGTTTGATCCATCTCCTGCTCGTCATCGCGATCATCGTGCTGATCATTAATCTGATTCAGGGGAGACGAGGAGTTTAGCACCCAATTTCTAGTTCGAATTCCCAGTCGCTCGCGACAGCGGCCGAGTTCGGTTTGACTTCGAGGTGATTTAGCGAACGAAACCCATATAAGCCAGAAGACGGCCATGAGCTAGCATCGCTGCGCAATTGCGACCAGCCGCTCCGTTGAGCCAACAACCCGGGCACAGCCAGCTTAATCGAAGATCGTCTGCAGACGTTTAAGGATTCATTCTCGAAAGACTTACTCAGTGAACCCCGGGATCGAACGCCAATACATCTGCCCAGAGCTTTAATAAGAACATTCGCTGCGATCTTTTGGATTGAAATCGCTGAGCGATCCTTGCTAGCATCGCAGTAATCACGGCGGGAGGTTCCTAATTGAGCCCGCTGGCCGAAGTCGCTCTAACGGATTAAATACGAATGTCGGCTCGAAAATTCGCCGCGGATAAATTGTTGTGGGAAACGCTGGGACGCTGGAAACGTTCAAGCCCTGAATTGGATCGCATTCAATTCCTGAAGACCGTGCCTTTCTTCGACCGGCTGTCGAATCGGCAGCTCAAGCGCGTCTCTGATATCATGTTTGAACGCAGCTATGACGCTGACGAATCAATCTTTGAGGAAGGACAGCCGGGAGCGGCTCTCTTTCTAATTTTGGCTGGCAAAATTGCCATAGAAATTTGCCGCGAGACCAGCACGACGCGTCTGGCTGTGTTAGAAAGAGGCGCCTTTTTTGGTGAGATGGCGCTCCTCGATGACTCGCCGCGTTCCGCTAACGCGCGGGCTTTGGAACCGACTCGGACGTTGGCACTTTATCGGAACGATCTTAACGGATTGATGCATCGGCATGCGCGAACTGCCTGCCAAATTTATCGCTCCCTTGCGTCGATGATCGGTGATCGACTTCGCTCGACCAATGAATTGGTGCAGATGAAGATTTCTGCCGACACGGCTCGCTTGGAATGAGCAACGGTCAGGGTTTCGAAGAGAAAGAGCGAGAGCGCAAAATTCGGCGCAAGGTCTTTTATCTCACATTTGCGACGTTGGCATTGATTTCAGGAGGATTCCTGATCTGGAAGTTAAGCATTCTCATTCTGCCGATCATAGTGGGCTGCTTATTGGCTTTCGTTTTCCGTCCGGTGAAAGATCGCTTTCGGGTTCGATGGTTGCCTCACGAGCTTCAAGTCCTTTGTTCCTTCGCAGCGATTGGTGTTGTCCTGTTCTTCGCTTTCAATACCCTGCGAAAACACATCCCGGACGAACAAGAGAAACTCGAGTTCAAGGTCCGCCTCCAGTACAAACTGAATGCAAGGTACCGGCAACTGGTGGCAAAATCGACGGAAAGAAAATCAAACGCGGTGACGCCGTTGATCGAAAAAGAAGTCGGCCCGCTGATGGATAGGGTCAATCAGACACTCGCACTTGATCCGAAGGAACGCGATCTGTTCCTGAAATATGCCGCGGGATACAACGGTAAACCTCCCAGCCAAAGTAAATTCGTTGATTACTTTTGGGCGAACCAAGGGACCGGGAAATATGTAATTCCCGAAAAGATTCCCATGAGTCCGGCCCCGGCGGTGGCGCCGGTTGGAGTCGCTCCAACTCCTGCTCTACCTGCCAGCGAGGGCGCGAGCTTGGAGAATAAATTGTCCGCATGGATGCTCGCACCATTGATTTTTATCTTTCTGGGTTTCGATAACGGACAAATCCGCCGCTTTTTCATAAGCCTCATCCCAAACCGTTACTTTGAGTTGTCGCTCACGGTTCTTGACGAACTCGACGATGCTATCGGCAGGTATTTGCGCGGGACGTTGCTGGAATGTTTTCTGGTGGGCCTGGCTCTGACGTTGGGATTGATACTCCTCGGGATTCCCCTGGGAATCGCCGTCGCGATTGGCGTGTTTTCCGGACTTCTCAATGCCATTCCGTTTCTGGGAACGGTCATCGCTCTTGTGATTGGCGTTGGTTACGCGTTGATCGCGGAGAACGTAACGCCGCTGATTCCCGGTCTGAATCCGAATGATCTGGCGTTGTATGTGCTGATCCTGGTCGTGATTGTGCATGTACTCGACGATGTTGTTTTTCAGCCCTTCGTCCTTGGCAGCGCAGCGAATGTTCATCCCCTCGTGGTGGTCATCGCGATCATCGGCGGCTCTCTCATCATGGGTTTATGGGGAATGTTGTTCGCCATTCCTACGGTGGTAGTAGTCAAAACTGCGGTGGCGACTTTCTTCAAGGAACTGAAAGATTATCGCATCATTTGATGGCGATTAAGGTCTATCAGGGCTTGAAACTTGTCTCGGGTCACTGAGTTTCAAGGAGAATGAAAACAGTCTGGCGCGTTTTTGTTTATCTAAGGCGCTACCCGCTCCTCGCGATCGCGACGCTGGTTTGCGCGATCACGGGCACCCTGATGGTGATCGTTCCCCCTGCGGCGACGAAATATATTCTTGATAACGTGATCACCCGTCACCACCCCGAGCGTTTGCTCCCGCTGCTTATTCTCGTGGCTTTCGCCATGCTGCTTCAAAGAGGCTTGGACTATCTTCGCCTCTTGCTCAACAACACGTTCGAGCAAAAAGTCATTTTCGATCTGCGCCGCGATCTGTATTCACACATTCAAACTTTGCCGCTGCGCTGGTTCGATAATCGTGCCACCGGCGATCTGATGACGAGAATTCTGGAGGACGTGAGCTCGCTCGAGCGCGTTCTCATCGATGGCATCGAAAAAGGCACGGTGGCGATATTGCAAATCGTGGTTGTGGTAGCGGGGATGTTTTACCTCAGCACCAAACTGACGCTTGTCGCGCTCGCGCCGGTGCCGTTCCTGGCCGGCGGCGCGCTTTGGTATACGCTCACCGCGCACAGGCGATATCGGCTGCATCGCCGCGCCGCTTCGGCCATGAATTCGCTTCTGCACGACAATCTGTCCGGCATTCGTCAGATCAAAAGTTTTGTACGCGAAGTTGAGGAAGATCGTCGCTTCACCAAAGAGAGCGACGAGTTGCAACGCGCCAGCCTAGTCGTCACGCGGGTCTGGGCACTTTACCATTCTTCGATGTATTTATTCGGCTCGCTCGGTGTGCTGTTTGTGATCGCGGTAGGGGCGCGTGGTATTTTATCGGGTGCTATGCAGTTGGGCGACCTTGGCGCTTTTCTTGTGCTCGCCAGTTTTCTCTACGAACCGATAGGCAAACTGCATGAGCTCAATCAACTGGTGCAGGCGGGACGGGTCTCCGGCGAACGTGTATTCGAAATTCTCGATTCAGCGGGAGAGCCGGAGGGCGGTAAAACGTTTGCTCAGCCAGTGCGCGGCGAGATTGAGTTCCGGCACGTTAGTTTCAGCTATTCCGGCGAGCTGCCGACGCTTAGTGACATATCATTTCACGCACGGCAAGGTGATATGGTTGCGCTCGTCGGCACGACCGGCGCGGGAAAATCCACAGTGATCAATCTTCTCGCGCGCTTCTATGAGGCCGATAGCGGAGAGATTTTAGTCGATGAAAGTCCGATTCGCGATTTCGGCATTCACGAGTTACGGCGACAGATCGGGATGGTGACGCAGGAATGCTTTTTGTTTAACGGCACCATCCGCGAGAACCTGCAAATCGGGAAGCCAAATGCAACGGATGAAGAATTGCTGGAGGCAGCGGCGGTTGCAAACGCGCGTCCCTTCATTGACCGGCTGCCGGACGGACTGAGCAGCGTGGTAGGCGAGCGCGGAGTAAAGTTGAGTGTTGGTGAAAAGCAGCGGCTTTCGATTGCGCGGGCGCTATTGAAGGATCCCCCAATTCTGATTCTGGATGAAGCGACGGCGAGCGTGGATACGACCACGGAGCGACTCATCCAGGAAGCGCTGGAGACTCTAATGTTCGATCGCACTTCCATTGTCATCGCGCACCGGCTTTCCACTGTCATGCACGCAGATCTCATCCTCGTGCTTGATCACGGCCGTATTGTCGAGCGCGGAACCCACGAGCAATTGCTCGCGCTTGGGGGCAAATACGCGCGGTTGTGCGAACAAAGTTTGCTTGAAACGAGTGACTCGACCATCGCCTGACGCATCAGCATTGCTCACCCGTCACCCAGGTCAGAAGTCCGTCTGGTTTTGCGCGTTTGAAATTTCGAGCTTGAAATTTGTCTGGGATTTGAGTTTTGGGAGCTGGACATGGCTATCGCATCGCGCCTGATCAGTCTCAATCTTGGGTCCCAAACCATGGGCTTGGCCGAATTCCGCGTCCAAGCTCACGGTGGACTGATCCTGCTGGACTATCGTTTGCGCGAGATGTCGACCGATCCGACCAGCGACGAGATGCGGCGCGCGCAAATCGCGTTGGTTGTGCGTGAAATGATGAGCGAGCTCCACATTAAACACGGCGCCGTGAATTACGCCTTGCCCGCACAGTCGGTTTTTGCGCGGTTCGTTAAACTCCCCGGCCTTGAAAGGGAAAAGCTGGAGAAAATCATCGCATTTGAGGCACAGCAAAATGTTCCGTTCCCGATCGACGACGTGGTTTGGGATTACCAGCTGGTCGGAGGCGGCTTGGAGGAGCAAATTCAAGTCGTCCTGGTCGCGATCAAAATTGATTTGCTCGAGGACATCAACGCAGGAGTCGAAGAAGCCGGGCTGCATACTTCCACGATCGATGTGGCACCCATGGCACTCTACAATGCGTTTCGCTATAGCTACCCGAGTGTGAACGAGTGCTCGCTGCTCGTGGATATCGGGGCGCGCACGACGAATGTTCTCTTCATTGAGCCTCGAAAAGTTTTCTCGCGCAGTCTTCCCATTGGCGGCAGTGCGATCACCGCAGCAATTGCCAGGGAATTTGGAGAATCCGTTGAGGCCGCAGAAATTCGCAAAAAACGAGATGGCTTTGTGGGACTGGGAGGTGCGTACGCAGAGCCTTCAGACCACGATCTTGCCCGCGTCTCGAAGCTGGCGCGAAGCACCATGACCCGACTGCATGCGGAGTTGATGCGCTCGATCACCCATTATCGAGCGCAACAGCAGGGAAGTCGGCCGGACCGCATTTTTCTTTGCGGCGGTGCTGCGGGTATGCCCTATATGCGCGAGTTTTTTCAGGAGAAATTCCAGGTGCCGATCGAGTTTTTTAACCCGCTTCGAAACGTGGCTGTTTCGGAAACGGCGTCGGCATCGGGTGTCGCGAACTCCGCGCATCTACTTGGCGAATTGGTTGGCCTGGCGCTGCGAAGCGTGACGGTCTGTCCTATGGAGCTTAGCCTGCTTCCGGCTAGCGTTGTTCGAAGGCAGGAATTGGAACGGCGCCGGCCATTCTTCATTGCCGCCGCCGCTTGCGTCGTCCTCGCCATGCTGGGCTGGTCGATATATTACACGCGAGCGGCGCAGGTAACGCAAAAAACCACTGCGCTGATCCAGCAAAAGAACGCCTCCATGCGAGGGGCAGAGACGCAGCTTGATAAACTCAAAAAACAGATCACCGCGCTCGACAGCGTTGCTACGCCGCTTATTAGCGCCACCAATGATCGCGACTTCTGGCCGCAGATTCTGGAAGATTTGAACGCGCGTCTGCCGCAGGCCGACATCTGGATCACCGAACTCGCAGCGACCTCAGGTGGAAAACTTCTAGGCGCCGGCGAAAAACGCGTCGGAGAAACTGCGACTGCTCCGCCGCCTTCCGGACCGGCACCGAAAGCGGCGGCCGCGAGCACAAAGTCGATCGATGGCATCCTGGTGCGCGGTCTTTACCTTTATAATGCGAAACAACAGGAAATTGTCGTCGATTACTTGCGCAACCTGGCGAGCTCGCCGTTTTTCGTTATCGATCCAAAAACTCCGGAGCGCGTGATTAAATCGAACTCCGTGCCAAACGACACCGAGTGGGCGTTCCCTTACGAGCTTCAGCTCACACTGCGCAAGCCGGTGAAATTGCCATGAACTGGTTTAAGCAAAATCGAGCGCTTGCTACACTTCTGATTGTCTTTGGAATCTGCGTATTATTTGCTGGACTCGTTCTTTATTGGAGATGGGCGACCTGGAGCAACGCGAGACAAACGTTCGACCAGGCGGCAGCAGAGAAAAGTCGCCTGGACCGCCTCGATCCTTTTCCCAGTGACGCCAATTTCCGGAAGCTGCAGGGGTACCTTGATCGATACAACGCTGCGCTGGACACATTCAAAGACGAACTAAAAAAGGAGGTCGTCCCGGCGCCACCACTTGCGCCGAATGAATTTCAATCGCGTTTGCGTCTGGCGACCGTTGCGACGCTGAACAGAGCACAGACTAACAACGTAAAACTTCCGGACAAATTTCAGCTCGGCTTTGATGAGTTCGCCATGTCGTTGCCAGACACAGCTGTGGCGCCACTCCTTGGGCAGGAGCTTTCTCAAATCCAGAAGCTGCTAAACATTCTGCTGGACGCAAAGGTAGACAGCGTCACCGCTTTCCGTCGTGCGCCGTTGTCCGAAGAACACACAGCTTCGTCGACTCCGACGCCATCTCCAGCATCCGGACGAACGAGTACAGCAACTAAAACAGCCACTCCGTCACCGGCGTTATTAAAGCGCAACATTGTCGATTTAACCTTTAAAGCCACGCCCGCCGCAGCGCGCAAAGTCCTGAACGAAATCGCAAATTCCAGCGGACAATTCTTCATTATCCGCACGTTGTACGTGCACAATGAAAAGGACAAAGGCCCTCCACACCAAAGAACCGGAGAACCAGCTCCCGCTGCATCCCCGACCGAGTCGGGTACCGGCGCGCCGCTAAATTTCATAGTCGGCAACGAGCACATTGAAGTTTCGGCCACGATCGAAATGCTGAGATTTGGCTCTTAACCACGAAATGGCTTCGCCTCGTCGGCTCCGGCCGCATGAAATCGTGAAAGCGCTGATCGGCCGATCTAACAATGTAACAAATTACCTATCAAAAGATTCGCGTTTATCCGGGTTCGCGCGGCTCGCGAAAATTTCAGTCTGGTATTTGCGCAGCCGGGTGATTAAATGCGCGCCGTGGTGATTAACCATGGCAAAAACCTTGGACTGGATTAAGGCGCATTACGATCGGGTCGCGCTTCTTGCTGCCGGGGTTTTCCTCTTTATTTCTGCCATCTCCATTTGGTGGAACGCCATTCAGTTTGGGAATCGTCTGGTGGTTCAGCCCGGTGCGCCGCCAAAAAATGCATCGCCGCCACCTGTCGCAGCGGAGCTCGATCGCGCAACGGAGCGTCTTCAACGTCCTTCCCAATGGAAATCCAGTACTCGATCCGGACTCTTTGTTCCGGAAAAACATTTTATTGGTGCGAACGGTCTGCCGGCGACTCTGCAAAACACACAGGTGCATCCGCCGGTCCCAAATGATTGGTTCGAAAAGTTCGGTTTACCCATCCAGGATGCCGACGTACTCGAGCAGGACCAGGACGCCGACGGATTCACGAATCTGGACGAGTGGCAGGGGGGCACCGATCCCACAAGCAAGGATTCGCATCCGGATTATCTAACAAAACTGCATTTGGTGTCCGCCACCGAAGAACCCTTTCGATACATTTTTGCATCATGGGTTGGGGACACTTTTGCGCTTAACACGCTCGACCAGAGCGAGCCGACGCAATTTCTAAAAGTAGGAGACGTTATTCGTGGCACTGACTTTAAGATCGTCAAGTTTACCGAGAAACATGAGCGGAATCAGTACGGCACCAACGTCGATGTTTCCGAATTGCTCCTCAAACATCAGGACACTCGTGCGCAGGTCACATTGGTAAAGGAAAAGGTCGCTACCTCGCCGCAATCCGTGGCCACTTTCGTCTATACCTGGAGTGGGCGCCGGGAGTTCGAAGTGAGAAAAGATCAAGAATTTTCCTTGAAACCCGTAGAAGAGATCAATTACAAGCTCTTGGATGTGCAGCCTAACAAAGCCGTAATCGTGAATACGCAAAACCCAAATGCGCGGATCGAGATCGGTTTTGCACCGCCTTAACTACCATGAAAATCACTCTCCATAACTCCTCCTATGAAAACTACTCCGCAATCTGTCCACTGTAGAGTCAGCCGTACCGGCTGCGATCCGGTGATTCTCGCAGGCGACACGCCTGCCACTACAATTGTCTCATTTCGCACTGCCCGCCCGCCTGTGTGCGGGAAGTGCCTTGGAGTGCGATGCATCCTCGCATCGCTTTTAGGATTAGCGACTGTCTGCGTATCGAGCTTTGCGCAAACCCCGGACAACGTCGCCGAACGCGAAGTGCAGCGGCGTCAGGCCGGCATATCGCAAGGCGAAGCGGCCCTGGCGCGAGGCAAGGCCGCGATGAAAGCAAAAGACTACGGTGCCGCGCATGAAGAATTCAGAACTGCAGTCATGTATTTGCCCGATGCAGTCGTGTCCGGAAAAGCGCACGATGAAGCTGTCGAAGGCTTCTGCAAAAGCGGCGTTGTCCTGGCCGAAGCGCGGATCGCAGAAGGACGATATGCCGATGCCGAGGCAATCCTGAGCGAAGTTTTAAGTGACCGCTACGATTCCAAATGTCGTCCGGCACGGGAACTCTACGCGCACCTGCGACAGCCCGGTTATTTCAACAAAACGATGAGCCCGACCTTCATTGAGAAGGTGGAGCAAGTGAAACAGCTGCTCACCGAGGCCGACGGTTTTTACAATTCCGGCCGGTACGATCTTGCGATGAAACGATACGACCAGGTCCTTGCTCTTGATCCGTACAACACCGCAGCGCGCAAAGGTCAGGAAAAAGTGAACGACACCAAATACAAGTACGGCGTGGAAGCGTACAACGAGACCCGATCCCGCCAGCTATGGCAGGTGGAGAAAGCGTGGGAACAACCAGTCCGCAGATACGGGCAAACCGGCGAACCAGCGGCCATCGGTGCGCAAAGAAATTTGGGCGGTACGGCGCGGATAAGCAATAAGCTAACGACAATAATTATTCCGCGTCTCGAATTTCGCGACGCCAGTCTTCGCGAGGCGGTTGATTTCCTCCGGGAACAAGCAATCGAGAACGATCCTGCC
>Ga0207701_10002777_pt1 | contig 18073 bp, 17 predicted proteins | sample KBSSwiSSwithPhiX_FD_184294 | JGI IMG/M metagenome (GOLD analysis project Ga0207701, IMG submission 184294) | Switchgrass rhizosphere bulk soil microbial communities from Kellogg Biological Station, Michigan, USA, with PhiX - S5 (SPAdes) (version 2) | ecosystem: Environmental > Terrestrial >... | reverse complement strand
CGTTTCCCAGCGCATAAAGCAGCCTCGATCGGCCGCTACCTGTTCCCTTGTAGTAATAGCGCGGATCCTGATGTAGAAGAGATGGCAACATTGCGCTGCCAATAAACGTCCCTGTGACGACGTTAGCGTAGGCCGCGCCGAATCGTTTCGCATAAGCATCCCAACCTTGCCCGTAGCCTGAGAAGTCGTTCGTCGCCTGCTGAAGACCGGCAATGGCGGCGACTCCTGCGAAGGTGAATGGCTCAATGGATGATTTCCAGGCAAGATGAAATTTTTGCTTGCTATTCAGAGGAGCAGTGTCTGCAAAGTAAGTTACATAAAAGTTAGGAATGAATCCGAATACAAATTGCTTCTCTTGCTCTTTCATCTGGCTCTGCGCCACCTCGGCTATCGGAGCCTCAACCCGCACCTCCGCCTTGACTGTGGCATATGCGAGCCTGATCTCCGGCACGATGTGAATCTCTCCCGGGCCGAGGTCGCCAGTGATCTTTTGCGTCTCGAATCCCTCCGCCGAGACAGTGAGTTCAAACGGCCCTGGCGGGAGATCGTCAAAATTGTATTGTCCGTTTTCGCCCGACGAAACCTCCATCGGCGGAGATTGCGCATCGCGTTTCAGCTGCACTTTTGCGCCGCTGGCGGTGTATCCGGCGATGTCAACCACGGTTCCGCTGATACGCCCTTTCTGCGGATCTTTCTCCGGATCTGTTGTGGCGGCTGTCAGTCCCGAGCTTGTTGATTCATCGGGTGCTTCAAGAGTGAGCGGCGCGCCGATCTCTGGCGCATCTTCAATGCGGGATGATGGAGACTGAAGTGCCGCATGCGCCGCCAGGCCGTTCGACAATGCGCATAGGCACAGCCAGACGAGCGCACTGGGGACCAAACGATTTCGGCGCAACAACATCTTGATGCAGTCTCCTTAGAACTCTCCCGGGATAAAGCGCCGTTCCATCCTGCGCAAAGAATCGCGCGAAAATGACTAAGCGGAATCGCCCTAGGAAACGTCCGTCTCATTCGTGCAGTTCCTACTTCGCCTTCCCCCTTCAAAACCCGGGCGGGCTGAGCTGTGGGGGCTGTACATCTTCGCGGATTCCTTACCTTATCCGCAAATTGCGTCGAGACTAGATGGACATGTACATCAAGTATCATACCAACTTCCCCGACCGAGTTGATCCGTAGAGAGCCGACATGACGGTCAAACATGACCTCCCGTAAGTGAAGTGACCGCATGACTTAAACAACATTCGCAAGGCTGCCCGCAATTTGTCAGCACATTCTTGATTACAGAAATCGACCATTACGTTTGAGGGCATCCCCTCCCTCGGGCCTCAAACTGCATCAAAGCCTGGATAAGATCGCTCCCATCTCCGGATGGGACTATATAAAACCCGAAGCTGCCAGGGCTGGAACGGAGCGACCCTCCCAGGCTTCTATTTAAAAGGTGCCACTTGATTCTGAGACTCGCGAGAGTTCTAGCCGCCATATTGATTCTCATTCCAGCTATGCGTGCTTCGCACCCACAGGCTCGGATTGATCCCCGTCTTCCCGATGCGCCCACTCCGATTCGCGGCTCACTGGTTTCTGCCGTCCCTGATACAGTGCCTGGTTCCTACTTTGCGGTTCCCCCACTTCGACCGAAACAGAAATTCGAGATCGCCTTCCACAAAATGACCTCTCCATCCCTGCTTGTGAGATCTGCCATGTTCACAAGCTTCGACAAGGGATTCGATATAGGTCCGGATTTTGGAAGCAACCCGAGTGACATTGCCAAGCTCTACGCGTACACCACCGAAAACCTCGCGATGGCTTACCTTGTCACAGGCGCGGTCCTGCCCACGGTGTTTCACCAGGACCCGCGCTACTTCCGGAAGGAGTCAGGTTCAGTAAAATCCAGAATCTTGTGGGCATTGCGAGCCGAAGTCGTAGCTTACAGTGATACAGGCAAGCTGATGCCAAATTATGCCCATCTCATCGGATTTGGGACTTCCGCTGCCTGGGCCAATGTCTATCTCCCGTCAGAGAACGTCTCTTTCGCCAGCACAATGAAGCGCTATGGGCTCAGATTCGCTGTGAGCGGAGGATTCAACCTGATGCGTGAGTTCGATGTAATGAACGGCATCAAGAGCCGTTTCCATCATCATGATGTGACCGAGGTGGACGGCGTCGACAGCTCTGAAACGTCGTCAAGCCGGGCTCACTAACTCTTCGGATGAGCCGCACGCTTCACTCAATACGATTCTCACAAGCAGTTCCCCAAACCGCTTCACTTCCCAGCGAGAAGCTTGACGACCGTGCTCTCTAACTCGCCCAAGTCGGTTTCACCTTCGAGGCGCTGACGAATGATGCCGTCTCGGTCTATCAGATATGTGACCGGGAGGCCGAGAACTCCGCCGTATTGACTGCCAATCTTCTCATCGCCCATCACCGCCGGAAAGTTCAGTTCAAGTTTGCGGACGGTTGCTCGAACCGGCGTGACATCGTCATCCATCGAGACGGCGATAATCTCCAGCCCTTGTGGGCCATATTGCTTTTGCCATCCCGCGAAGTGTGGCAGTTCCACTTTGCACGGCGCACACCAGGTGGCCCAGAAGTTTAGAAGCACCACTTTGCCACGATAAGCTTTGAGGTCAATCTTCCTGCCGGCAAGGTCCGTGCGAACAAATCTTGGTGCCTCCTTGCCGACAAGCGAGTTTACCGGCGCGCCAGCCCGCAAAGGTGGCGGACAAATCAAACTCGCAACAAACAGACCTGCAATCACGAAAAATAATCTGGCCGCGGCCGTTCGACTGCAGCTTCTAAGCCTGGGCGAATCGTTAATTTCTCTACGCACTTTGCTACTCGCCCTTATCTGTCGGATAGCCCTTCGCAACCCAATCGTTGCCGAAATTGTCGGCCAGGTAGAGCGCCTTCACATTGGTGAAACCGAGTTCACGCAGCCTTTTGTAAGCAGGGCCAATGTTGGGGCACCGATCCCATGGGCAGCAGCCGCAATAGATCACAATCAACTTGCTCCTCGGCGTCGAAGCTACCTTGGTCTCCACCAGATGCAGTCCCGAGGATTGCGAGCCCGGACCCGCGAACACCGATCCCGGAATGTGCGACTGCGCAAACATGATGTGCGAGCCGACCTGCAACATAACCGGTCGATCGCCGCTCGCAGCCTGTAACAACTTGGCCAGCGCCGCAGGTTCCATCCTCTGCGATTCAGGAACGGAGTAGGCGCTGGTAGACGTTACAGGCCCGGAAAACTGTGCGCTGCAGTCTCTGCTGAACCCAAAGGCTGAGAAGGCAATAAGTGCTGAAAAAAGAATGATTCCCGTAAATCTGTTGCCGTGCATTGGTTCACCATCTGTAATCCCCTATTCTATCGTCGCGTGCACAACCTTGGCTTCCTGGATGAAAATAGAGTTGATAACTTCGATAGGGACAGAGGAACGCTTGCCATTTACACATACTGAAATCACCAGGTGGACCGCTGAGGAATTCCATCGGCTCGTTCTTGGCATCAAGCCAAAAGTTGCCGTATTTGATTGCGACGGCACGTTGTGGAGCGGAGACTCGGGCCACGGCTTCATGGTCTGGTCCATGGAGCAGGGCCTTGTTTCGCGCTCCACCTGCGACCGGATTGATACACGATACCGAGCCTATTTGGCCGGCACAGTCACCGAAGCCGAAATCTGCGGCGACATGGTCCAGATGTATGCCGGTTTGCATGAAGACGAACTACGTTCCGCCGCGGCAACATACTTCGACAAGGTCGTGCGCGGCCGCGAATTTGCCGAGATCCAGGCACTCGTGACCGCTCTCCGGCAGGCAGGAACAGAATTGTGGGCCGTCAGTTCCACCAACAAGTGGGTCGTCTCCGAAGGTGTCCGCGATTTTGGCATTCCCGCTGAGAAAGTGCTCGCAGCGGAAGTCTCTGTCAAGGACGGCATCATCACCAGCGAAATCGTCGACGTGCCTACCGGTTCGGCAAAGGCGGTCGCACTCCAGCGTGTGAGCCTCACCCATCCTGATGCCGTGTTCGGCAACTCGATCCATGACCTGGCCATGATGGAGATTGCTGCCCACGCCTTCCCGGTAAATCCGTCCCCCGCACTGATTGAGGCGGCAACAAAGCGTGGCTGGGGATACTTCAGGCCACGGGCTGCCGAAGATACAGTGGCGGCAGTCGGAGGCGAATAGCAGTTGTCATCTTCGCGCGCTCAAAAGATCGCCGCCGCAATCTTTACCTTGTGAAACCCGGGGGAATTGAAGCTTCCGCTTGCCCCGTTGTGCTCCGTTTACACTGGATGTGTGGAAGAGGCACAGTCTACCTCAAACCCGAAGCCGGCTGGACCTGCATTACGTTTCGTTGCTGCGGGACTTCTCGTTCGCGGCGGCGAAGTGCTCATATGCCAGCGACGCCCCGATCAGCCGATGGCCCTGCAATGGGAGTTTCCCGGCGGCAAGATCGAGGCTGGCGAGAGTCCTGAACAAGCCCTTGCTCGGGAACTGCACGAAGAGCTCGGAATCAAAGCCTCCATTGGCCGGCGCGTCACACACATCCGCCATAACTATCGCCACGGCGGCGCCGTCGATCTGCAGTTTTTTGCAGTCCACGCCTTTGAAGGCGAACTCGAGAACAAGATCTTTGCCCAGCTCAAATGGGTACGCCTTGAAGATCTGCCAGGCTACGATTTTCTTGCTGCCGACCGCGGATTGATTCGCGATCTTGCCGCCGGAAAGTTGCTTTAACCCGGCTTTCTGCGCAGTGAATCCGTTCGAAAATAAATCCCCTCTAGGTTCGGCCCATCGTGCTCTCTTTCAAGAGCCCCAGGCGCAACAGGCTCTCCGCAGTCGCAACGATTGAGTCTTCCCTGGAACGCGGAGTCCACCCAAGCACCCGGCGTGCCTTTTCGTTGGTGGCGTTCTTCGCGATTCCGAGTTCGGGAATGATCTGCTTTACGGCTGAGTCGCGCAACGAGGCAAGACGCACGAGGAAATTCGGAAGCTCGCGTGTTGGCACCCGCTTCGCCAAATCGCCCAGCCGAGCTCTCAACACATTTGCGACTTCTACAATCCACATGAAGTCTCCGGCAACGGCGAGGAAACGTTCCCCTTTTGCCGCGGGACTGGTCATGGCGCGGAGGTGCAGATCGACAACATCGCGGACATCGACAACGCCAAAGCACAGTCGCGGCAGTCCGGGCAGAGCGCCATCCATCATGCGCTGGACGAGCATAATCGAGGTCGCATAGTCAGGCCCTAGAACAGGCCCAAACACTCCCACAGGGTTGACGACAGAGAGTTCGAGACCGCCGCCTTCCAGGGCAATAAAGTCCCATGCTGCACGCTCTGCAAGGGTCTTCGATTTTACATAGGCGGTAACGCCTTCGCCGGCAGGGTCGGTCCAGTTTGTCTCATCGAACGGCTTGCTTTGCGGCTTCTGGCCATATCCAATCGCTGCGAACGATGAAGTGAGCACGACGCGCTTCACCCCGGCGTCACGCGATGCACGCAGCACTCGAAGCGCGCCCTCCCGGGCCGGAATGATCAATTCGTTTTCGTCGTCTGGCATCTTCGCCGGAAACGGCGACGCGACGTGAAGCACATAGTCACATCCGGCAACGGCCTCACGCCAGCCCCCGTCGCCCGTGAGATCCGCAGCGAAAAACGCCAGGCGATCGCTAGCCTCGGCGCCGCCTTGTTTCAGCGTCGCGCGCACTTCTGCTTCGCGCGAGAGATTGCGAACCGTGGTGCGCACCTGGTGCCCTGCAGCCAGGAGCTGCAAAATCGCGTGACTGCCGATAAAGCCTGAACCACCGGTGACCAATACGTTACTCATACTGCCTCTTGGATTCCATGCTGAGGATCAAGGATTCAGTGCCTCGGAATCATCCCCCAAAGCATCACTCCAGTCATTCCAATCACGATAATGCTGGTGCTCCATGCAATCACGTTCCACAGACCCGTATTCTTGTGCTCGCCCATCAAATCGCTGCGGTTAATAAGCAGCAGCATGAGAATGATCACGACTGGCAGCAGCACCCCATTGAGCACCTGCGAGAGAATTGCAAAATTCATCAACTGCGAATCGGGCAAAAGCAGCACCGTGGCTGATCCGCCTACGATCAGGAGCGTGTAGAGCCAATAAAAGAACGGCGCTTCTTTGAAATTCTTGTCGACCCCGGATTCCAGACCCAGGCCTTCGCAGACCGTATAAGACGTCGAAAGCGGCAGAATGGATGCCGCGAAGAGCGAAGCGTTGAACAGCCCGAAGGCGAAAAGGATAAAGGCATAGTCGCCGGCGAGCGGTCGCATTGCTTCAGCAGCGTCCGCGGCTACCTGTATCGTCCCCATGCCATGCACATAGAGCGTAGCTGCACAGGCAACCACGATAAACCAGGCGACAATGTCCGTAAAGAAGCTGCCGATGATCACATCGAGTCGAGAAGCCGCGTAATCCTTCACGCGGATGCCTTTCTCCACGATCGATGACTGCAGGTAGAACTGCATCCACGGAGCGATCGTTGTACCCACGATGCCGATAGCCATGTAGATATAGTCCTTGTCGCGCCAGGCCGAGTCTTGCGGCAACTTGACCGTGGCATGCAGCGCTTCGCTCCAGCTTGGCTGCGACAGCACGCCCGCAAAGATGTAGGAGATGTACACAACAGATGCCACGAGAAAAATCTTTTCAGTGCTCTTATAAGTTCCGCGCACAACCATGTACCAGACCAGCGCAGCGCACAGCGGAACAGAGATGAACTTGGTGACGTGAAACAGGTGCAGCGATCCGGCGATACCGATAAACTCGGTCACCACGTTGGTGTAGTTCACAACGACCAACATGATCATCAGAACAAATGTGAGGCGCAGGCCGAATTCTTCCCGGATCAAGTCGCTCAGCCCTTTGCCCGTGACCACGCCCATTCGAGCGCACATTTCCTGGACAACAATCAGCGCGATTGTGATGGGAATCATGGTCCACAGCAGGTTGTACCCGTACTGCGCCCCTGCTTGGGAGTAGGTGAGGATTCCGCCAGAGTCGTTGTCCACGTTGGCTGTTATGAATCCGGGGCCGAGGACGGCCAAAAACAGAAGTATCCGGACTCGCCAACGTTTGAGCATGATCGCTTTTACCGATCGCAAATCCAGGGATGTTTGGTCCCGCGGCCGCAATCCTCAACTCGAAGCGACCAACAGCGAGCAGCAACCTTGCTCAGACCTCAGTGGACACGTACGTATCCCTGGTTTTGCCTTATGGTGGATTCATTTTTAATTCCATCACGAACATAACAGGCGAGGCTCAGGATGGCGAAGCCCGACTACATGCGCGTTCCTTTTCACAAAACTGATTGCATGGATTTATGTACCGTGGTACATTGGTACACATGACGCAGGAGAAAGCAGAACATCAACTCGTTGAAGTGGAGCGCGTTCAGACGGGCGTTCGGATCGAAAAGCGCATGCTGAAAGTGCTCAAAGCCATCGCCGAACAAAAAGACATTACGCTCGGCGATCTTCTGGAGGGCATCGTGCTGCACGCCTTCGAAGGCAAGGCGCCTTTCTCTCCACAAATGCTCAAGGAAATCGAACAGTTCAAACAGCTGTATGGAATGACCCTCAAGGCAGCCGACAGCCATCACCTGAAAGAGAGGAAGCGATGAAGACAATACTGACATTCGCTGCAGCCGCCGGAATGGGTGCGGCCGGCCTGGCGCAACCGGCTCCGCCTGCAACCAGCGATCTACTGCGTCTTCGCACCGCATTTGAATTCGTTGTCCACGCGTCTTACGCTGACACCGCGCCACTTTTTGGCCCCGAAGGGGAACGCGCATGGGTGGGCAAACACTGGGATCCGAAGTTCCTCCATCCGCAACCCGCTCGCGACGAAGAAGGTGCAGTTTTCACCGTCCAGCGCGGCCCCGTCAATGAAGTGTGGGTCAATACTCTGTTCGATGTGGAGGGTCGGCACTTTCACTACGTGTACTTTATGGCAGATCTGCTCGTGACCACAGTGGACGTGCGGTTCAAGCCAATCGACGCCTCCAATACTCAGGTCGACGTAGTCTTCACGCGCACTGCCTTAACGACGGCAGGTAACGAACGTGTAAAGGCGATGAGCGAAACCGACAAAGCCGCTGACAAGGTATGGTCACAAAAGATCGAAGCCTATCTTGCGGGACGCAAGAGTTAGCACGAGACCGAGGTCGACAATCTCAATCGTCTAGACTCAATTCCTTTCTTCCTTGGTGAACCAGGAGCGGCGGCTGCTATATTGGGGAGTCTTTTGGGAGCCGCCGTTTCGATGCTCTCAGCTTAAGCCAAGCGAAGAAGGGACTCGACAATGCAACCATCCGCTTCATCTCATCCATCCGATCCCTCGGACCAATCCAATCCAGCCGAATTGATTGAAGCGGCACCAACGCGCCGCAAGCTCCTGGGAACCATGGCAGCCGCAGGTGCTCTCCTCGGCCTCAATGCGACCCAATCCGCGGCAAGCGCCAAAGCTGCCGAGCCGGCCGTCCCCGCCCCCGCACCGACGCCGGACGCGCTCTTCGCCATGTCCCGCCTGCGCGACTACAAAAGCAAGCGCTCTTCGAGCTGGGATAAAACCGGCGGCAACACCGATTCATTGCGCGTCGAGCCAGGCCAGAGCGCTACTCTCCTCGAGGCGACAGGCGCCGGAGTCATCACCCACATCTGGTTCACGATCAACTCCTCCGATCGCATGCACCTCAAAAATCTGGTCCTGCGCGCCTGGTGGGACGGCGAATCCGCTCCATCCATCGAGGTTCCTGTCGGCGACTTCTTCGGGCTCGGACTCGGCGAATACTTCGTATATCAGTCTGCCCTGCTTTCCGTCGCGCCGGTGAAGGCCCTCAACTCCTATTTCCAGATGCCGTTCGCCACATCCGCAAAAATCACGATTACCAATGAAGGCAAGATTCGCACCGATAATTTCTATTTCGCGGTCGACTACACCACGGTCGCCAAACTCCCCGAGGGCCTCGGACGTTTTCACGCCCAGTATCGTCAGGAAGCACCTTGCAAGAAGTCTGCAACCCCAGGGGACAAAAATCTGAATGGCGAAGGCAACTACGTCTTCCTCGAAGCCACGGGGAAAGGCCATTTTGTCGGAGTAACCCAGGGCGTCGAGCAGAACGCCGACGGATGGTTCGGCGAGGGCGACGACATGATCTTCATCGACGGCGACACCGCTCCCACCATCAATGGAACCGGCACAGAGGACTACTACAACGGCGCATGGGATTTCGGCCTTCAGGCCTTTGCGAATATGCGCCAGGGAGCGCCCTACGTTGTAGACCCTGAGCGCACAGGGGGCCGTTACTGCCTCTATCGCTGGCACACCGAGAGTCCCATCACCTTTGAAAAGTCCATCAAAGTCACGATCGAACATGGTCACGCGAACGATCGCGCCGATAACTTCTACTCGACGGCATACTGGTATCAGACTGAGCCCCATGCCGAGTTTCCCAAGCTGCCGCCCGTCGAAGCACGTGTGCCTAAGGTGACCGTCTCAGGTTGAACCCAGGCATTCCCCACAAACGTGTTGACCAAATCTACAGTCGCAATCTCGTCCTGTGGCAAAGACTGCAGCGGGTGAGTACAACGGAATCCTGTGTCTCTGAATCTGAATGGGTTGAGGGCTTGACTCAACCTCGATCCATTGCTGAATTCAAAGCAGCGGCGTCGTAACTTTCGGACATCTGTTTCAATATGCGTGCTCGTCATCGAGAGGCTCAGGTCGGCGTTTGATCCAATGGGAAGCGACCACGCCAGGTCGACCTCCGTCGCGACCCTACAGAGGAGAACCCCATGGGTCATATTCGCCCTTGCGTCTTGCGCAGCGCGTCTGCGATGGCAGTAGTCCTTCTCATCCCAACTCTGAATTCCAACTCAGCAACTCGATCCAACATGCGATCGAATGCCGCCATTCCCACAACCGCGCGCCCTGCCGCTCTGCCAACTCCCGTCGCAGATCGGCGGCTTGCCAAGGCGTATGGTTCGCTCCCGGTCAGCTTTGAAGCCAACCAGGGACAGACCGATGCACCAGTCCAATTCCTCGCCCGCGGAGCAGGCTTCACCCTATTCCTCACCCCCCACGAAGCAGTCCTTTCTGTACACAGGAGAGACGCGAAAGCAAGCATGCAGGGCATCCCTCGCGGTCTGCCTGCAGCAAGGATGCCCCGCGAAAGACCGAACCCGATGCCTTCATCAGCCACAGTCCGGCTGTCACTCCTCGGATCCAATCCGCGTGCTGAGGTAACAGGTGTTGATCCTCTCCCCGGAAAGAGCAATTACTTTATCGGCTCAGATCCGGCCAAATGGCACACCGAAGTACCGACGTTTTCCAAGGTCCGGTATCACAACATTTATCCCGGCGTGGACCTTGTCTACTACGGCAACCAGGAGGGAAAGCTGGAGCACGACTTCGTTATCGCTCCTGGAGCAAACCCGAACGGGATTGCGCTGGTGTTGAAGAGCAGCGGCAACGGAACTGTTCGGGATGAGAACGGCAATCTGAGGCTCCGCACAAGCGCCGGGGATCTGACCCTTCTGAAGCCGGCGGTTTACCAAAACGTCGGAGGAAAGCGGAAGGTGATTCCCGCGAACTACGAACTCTTCGCAGAAAACAAGATTCGATTCCATCTGGGCTCTTATGACAAGAGCGCACCTCTGGTGATTGATCCCGTGCTGACGCATTCTGGTGTTTTTGGCGGCACCTCCGACGACTTTGTCGCGGCGATCGCAGCCGATGATGCAGGCGATGCTTATGTCACCGGCACGACCTATTCAACTGACTTTCCCCTCGCCAATCCTGAGCAATCAAGGTGGACGTCGCCAGATCCCGCGAGATCGACAGCCATGTTCGTGACAAAGCTGAATCCAGCAGGAACCGCGCTGGTGTATTCCACATACCTGGGAGGACCGTTCTCTGGGGGTACAGGAATAGCGATCGATGGCTCAGGACGCGCTTATGTCGCTGGCTACTCGAGCTCAGGATTCCCCATCAAAAATGCGTTCCAGTCTGTATATGGTGGAGGAGCTTCCGATGCGACCTTCACAATTCTCAGTGCGGGCGGGAATTCTCTTGTCTACTCCACTTATCTGGGCGGCCCGAAAGACGACTTCGCGGAGGCTTTGACTCGCGATGCATCCGGAAATATCTATATCACCGGCATAGGTGGCAGTGGATTCCCAACGCTGCACAGCATCAAGCCCGCTGGATCTCTGGGCGTGTTCGTGGCGAAATTCGCGGCAACGGGAACGCTTCAGTACTCGAGCATCTTTGCGAACGTTCAGGGACTGGTCACTGCCATCGCGGCCGATGGCTCCGGTTCTGCGTACATCACGGGATACACAAACGCAGCCGGCATCCCCGTGACTACGGGCGCTTACCGTACCACCTGCTCCTTCACCACTTGTGGCTGGGCGGCGAAACTGAATCCTTCAGGCGCGAGCATAGCCTACTCAACTTATCTCGGCACCTCGCAGGCAGGGGGTTATGGCATCGCTGTTGATAGTTCCAACAGCGCCTACATTGCGGGCGCAACGGGCGACGGGTTCACCACCTCCAGCACGGCCTTCAAGAGAACATTTGGCGGGGGAAATGTTGACGGGTTTGTCGCCAAGCTGAATCCCACAGGCAGCAGCCTTACATGGTCGACCTATCTCGGCGGCGATGGTGAAGACGTTATTTATGGTCTCGCGCTTGACCAGTTCCGAACCGTTTATGTCAGCGGCTGGACTTGCTCCTCAAACTTCCCTCTCAAGGCCGCCGTTCAGAGCTATTCGAGAACCACGGACCGACCCTGCCAGTTGTTCGTTACCACGCTCGACGGCAGCTTAAATTCGATTCCGTATTACTCCACATACGTGGGAACAGCGACGTTCTCCAATCAAGGCAGCTACATTGCGGTCGATAAGAGATCCAATGTTTATCTCACTGGCTACGATTCTGGAAACGTCAAGCCGGCGGGTCACGGCCTGGCGACGGGCGTCAGCACCAATCCAGGCGGCGGATTCGATGTCTTTGTGACCAAGCTCGACATCGTTGCCGACTTGACGCTCGCACTCAGTGCCTCGCCGAGCCCAGTCCACTCCGGCTCCAACCTCACCTATACGATCACGGTTACGAATAAAGGCCCTGATTTTGCGACCAACGTTCTCGTCACCGACTCCGTCCCTCCCGGCGCGACTTTCGTCAGTGTGGATTCCGCAGGAGCCCCTTGCCGCCAGCCCCAGGTGGGTGGCCTTGGAGTGATCAACTGCTTTTTGCCTCAGTTGAATAAAGGCGCCACGTGGATTGTCAAAATGACGGTAAAGGTGAATGTGGCTCCTGGAATCACGCTGGAAGACAGTGCTGCGACCAATTCAAATATGCAGGATTTCAACATCAACAACGGCATAGCCTCCGTCGACACCCTGGTCCAATAGCCAGTCAGCGCACAGTCAGTCAACGCGAATCGGGCACCATCCCATTCGAAAGAGCGGCTCTTTTTGAAGGGCCGCTCTTTTCATGAATGCCCTGAGTGGTACGAGTTCTCAAAGATCTGGCCGCTGGTCCTTATTCCGCGTACTATTGCTCATCCCCGCGGAGGCCTGCGTGAAGTCCAACCGCCGTGTCCCACCCGTCTGGTTAATGGGCCTCTCCAATACCACCCTCGGTCTGACCAACGGGACCGTCTTCTTTGTCATTCCGCAGTTGCTGGCGGCCGAGCACGTACCGGTGTCAAAGATCGCGGCAATAACAGCAGTGGCCATGTCCGCCAATTTCTGGGCCGTTATTTTCAGTCCAATGCTCGATGTGCGTTTCAGCCGCCGTTGGCATGCCACTCTCCTTGCCGTGTTGACGTCCGTCCTCCTATTCCTCGCCATCGTGAACCTGCACCACCTGCTGCTCCTCGAAGTTGTACTCACGTTGGCCGTCACGACAGCCGGCCTTTCTGCTTCGGCGCTCGGCGGATGGCTTTCCACAATTTGTTCCTACGACCTCCAGAACAAACTAAGCGCCTCGATGAATATCGCGCTCATCTGCGGCACGGGGATAGCCTCAGCCGCCGGCGGTGAACTGGTCCGTCATTTGCCCGCTGTTCTCGCTGCCGTCGTTGTGGGTGCGATGGTCTCCCTTCCTGCCCTCATCTATCTGTTCATGCCCGCTCCCGGTCCCGACCGCCGTCTCGCCGGTGAGAGCTTCGCCCAATTCAATCGCGAGATACTCGCTCTCTTGCGCCGTCGCGAAGTGCTGATCGCCCTGCTGCTCTTCATTACGCCGTGCAGTTCTTTCGCACTCACGAATATCCTCGGGGGGCTCGGCGCTGACTTTCATGCCTCACCACGCATCGTGAGTTTGGCTGGTGGCATGGGAGCATTTCTGTCCGGACTCGTGGGATGTCTGATCTTCCCCGTTATCGCACAGCGGACGCGGCTCCGGCTCTTCTATCTCATCAACGGCGTGGTCGGTTGCCTCTTTACGCTGAGCCTGCTCCTGCTGCCGCACACGCCATCAACATTTGCCCTCGCTTTGCTGGGCGAATTCCTCTTTCAGGCCGGGTCTTTTTGTATCCAGATTGGAATCGTCTTTGAGACCATCGGCAAAAACAATCCACTGGCAGCAACCACGTTTGCCTTTCTCACCTCAGCTACCAACATCCCCGTGACCTACATGATGGTGATCGACGGACGCGGCTATGCGATGGGTGGCCTGGTCGGTAGCTTCACCGTCGACGCCGGAATCGGAATCGTTGCCTGTCTCCTGATCGGTCTGCTTCTCTACCGTCTTCCCGGTGCGGCATTCAGCGCGGGTGTCAAGATCGTTGAGCCTCGCGAACCCTTGTTGCAGGAAGACTGAGCATACGCCATAACCCCCTCTTTCGCACGGGAAGCAGATTCTCTAAAAATACTGAAGTATCCACTTGACAATTATTTCTATCCGATCAATACTGAAGCTGCCACTTCAGTAATGGCACCAAGATCAGAAGGAGGTTCCCATGGAAGACCAATCCATCATCCACAGCACATTCGTCATCGAGAAGAACTACCCTCAGCCGCCGGAGCGCGTCTTCGCCGCTTTCGCTCAGCCTTCCCGCAAGCGCCGCTGGTATGCCGAGGGGGACCATGAGATTCAGGAATTCGAGATGGAGTTTCGCGTCGGAGGCAAGGAACGGTTCAGGTACCGTTTCAAGGAAGGCCACCCCATCGGGGGCTCAGAGATTTTGAACGAAACCACCTATCAGGACATCGCGCCCGAGAAGCACATTGTGATGGCCTCGCGAATGTCTCTGAACGCGAAGCCTGTGATGGTGATGCAGGCAACGCTCGAATTCCTCCCCAAAGAGACGGGAACGGACTTGATCCTTACCCATCAGGGAGCGTTCCTTGAATGGCCAGACGGCGCTCGGATGCTCGAAGCAGGCTGGCGGGCCCTTCTCGACCGCCTGGCTAGGGAAGTCGCACAGTAACCGGGGTCTCGAGAGGAGCAGGCAATGAAGGGGATTTCCGCCGTCAATATCGACCGGCTGTTCCACGCGCTCGGCGACCCCACCCGCCGAGCGATCCTCGACATGTTAAGCGTGGGGCCAATGTCAGTTTCGAAACTGGCCGGCCCCCTTGATATCACTTTGACCGCCGTAGTCCAGCACCTGCAGATCCTCGAGGAATGCGATCTCATCCGAACGGAGAAAACAGGCCGCGTCCGCACCTGTCGCATTGAGCCAAAGGGATTCTCTCTCCTGGATCAATGGATCAAGAATCATCGCTCACACTGGGAGTTGAGTCTGGATCGATTAGGTGACCTGCTGGCTGAGGAGGATGAAAATGCCTCGCAATAACCTGCGGAAATAACCGCAAGATTAGCTTTAAAGATATTCCGTAAATGCTTGATTTAATGCGCGAAATCTACCCACTTAAACATGCGTAAATCAGGCGGTTGCAACTAGTATCGGTTCAACTTCCATCATCGCGAGCATGGGTTCGAGCTCTTCCGCCACTGGCTGGAGTTTGCGCAAAAGCGATTTCACGACATCCGCCGCGCTATAACTCTCGCGGCCGTCCTTCAGGAACTCTGCAGCCGTATTCAGATCGTCGCCCACAGTAACCAGGGGAGGTTCCACCGAACCATCCTTGCGCAACTGCGCATGTCCGATGTTGCTCATCAGCGCGTTGCAAAGGCACTTGCGACCCACCGTATCTTCGATCTTGCCGCCCTTGGCCACGTAGGTTGCAACTGGCTCTGCGGAGCAGCGGTAGCCGATCTTTTCGTCTTCCATCGCGTACGGTTCGCGTAAGTAGCCAAGATCGCAAACCCGGGTTCTGGCCTCCGCTACGTCGGCATCCGAATAGGAACCGCGTAGTTGCGCAACCTTAAAGGGAAAACCTGTAGGCGACGCCAGTGGGTCCGTAAACACCTGGCCGGTACCGGCAACTGCCTGGGCAAGAAGTGACTTCTTCAAATCCGGACGCATCCCCGATTCTTCGCTGAATGCGAACGCCGTGCCCACCTGAATCCCCGCGGCACCGAGATCTACTGCTTCGCGCAGCTTGTCGGCGTTGCCGTATCCGCCTGCCAGCCAGAATGGAACACCGAGTTCCCGCAACTCCGCGATGTTGACCCGGTCCCGTTCGCCGTAGATGGGCTCCCCTGTTTCGCTAAGTTGCAGCTTCCCCCGCGGAGGTGCGTTGTGCCCACCGGCCGTCGGGGTCTCGATAACGAGTCCATCCACTCGGCCGCTTGCGCGACGCAGCATGGTGGTCGCCAGAGTGTTCGAAGACACGATAGCCAGGAAGCGCGGACGAGTCAAAATCGGAAGCGGACCTTCTACGTAGTCCGAAGGATCAAACCGCATCTGGGTGTCCTGCCCCGGTGCAGCGCCGATCACCGCGAGCTTGTACTCAGCAGGTTTGCCGGCCGCGAAGTTGTCGATTACGCCGGGAATATGAAGCGGAATTCCCGCCCCCATCAATACATAGCCCACGCCGGCCAGCATCGCCCCATATAACGATGCCAGGTGAGGCAACTGGACCTTCTCAAGGAAGTTGACACCGACCTCGTTCAAGTGCCCTTGTTTCGCAAGAAACACTTCAACAAAATTGCTTACCATCAACAATTCAATAAGCTTGCGCGGCTCATTGCGCTGGTGCATCTGGGTCGTCGGATAAGGGACGTCCGCAGGTTTTCCACCGGGCACAAAGTAATCCTGCCAGATGCGCTTCGCCATTTCCGGAAATGGAAAAGCATCCAATCCACGCCTCACAAAGTCGCCCTTGTCGCCATCGGCAAGTCGTCGCACCAGAACCTGATCTACTGCTGTTCCTGAGACAACACCGAGTTGACCGAGCCGGGAAACAGCCTGCGCAAGGCGCCAATTAGACACCCCGACGCCCATCCCGCCCTGAATAATGCGTGGCAATTGGACCATCCTTGAATTGTTTCACAGAATCAGTAAAGCTCCTGTGTTTTCTTTCGCACTTAGCGCAGGATGGTTACTTGCGCGCGGTAGCCAGATTGGCGCGCCATTCTAGTCCCAGGGCGTCTCTTTGAAGGCCTGTGCCATCCCGGGGTAGAAGGCCAGATACCCACAGATCAGCAGATTCAGTCCGACATTTGCGATAAGCTCCATCTGCATGTCCACACTTAGAACCTGCCCGTGGTCTGAGGGCAATTTGTCTGCAACGATCAAAACCATCGTTCGAGCGGCAGCTGCACCGGAGAGGAACATCGCGATCCAGCGCGCGCGCCAATCGCGGGCGTACCACCTCCAACCGATAAAGGCAAAGAGGAACCCGAATATCAGAAACATCACTTCCGCCGGAATATGCTCGAACCGAGAACCGAATGTCGTGGCAAGGTAGACGGATATAGCAGAGTCTGGTGCCACTCCTAGAATGAACGCAAATAGAAAATCTAAGCCTGCACGGGCGAAGCAGATCCATGTGAACATTCGAACCATCGGTGGCAGGTTGCCTCCCACCGGTGCGTCCTGACGTTCCAGCTTCTCAGGGGGCATCTCGTACGGCGGCTTAACAATCCCTTTGATTTCCTCAGGCATTCATCCTCCAGCCCGGGCGACGTTCGCATCAACACGCGCAGGGCCAGAATTCCTGAACCGACCGGGCATGGCTCCGGAACCGAGGCTGGCGCCCTCTCTGTTGACCCGCAAGATTAGCAGAGTAGCAGAGTACCGGGAGCAAAGTTACAACTTTTCGCGCAGGAAGCTGATAACGTGGTCCGCCTGTACCACCCCAACCATACGCTCCTGGGCGTCGACGACTGGCAAAGCGTGCAGGTTGTACTTATCGAACAACTCTGCCAGGTCATTCTGGTGCAGATCTGCGGGGCACGAAAGGACGCGCGGCTCGGCTAGCACCATGAGCCGCGTATCGGGTTGCGCCATTACCAGCCGCGCCAGAGACACCGAGCCCCGGAGAATACGCTTTTCGTCGAGCAGATAAATCTCGGTCACGCCCTCAATGTCGCCATCGAAGCTGCGCAGCGCTGGCCCTACCTGGCTGACTCTGGCATCTGTGCCGAGATAAACAAAATCAGTGGTCATACAGCCGGCGGCTGAATCCTCATCGAACTCGAGAAGCTCCGAAACTTCCTGCCGCTCCTCGGGCTCCATCTCTTCGAGAATTGCGTCGGACTGTTCTTCGGGAAGCTCTGCAAGCAAATCCGCGGCGGCGCCAGGATCCATCTCCTCGACGATGTCCGCGATTCGCTCTTCGTCCAATTTCTCAAGAAGCGACTTCTGAAGCTTTGGATCGACTTCCTCCAGCGCCTCCGCGGCAACTTCCTCATCGAGCGATGTAAACACCGCGTCCCGCTCGGCCGGCGCCAGGTCTTCGAGAATCTCGGCAAGGTCAGACGGGTGCATCTCCGCGAGGCGCTCATACTCGATGCGCAATTTCACGCGGCGAGCAGGGTCTACCTCGATCACGTCGACGAATTGCCACGGTATTTCCCGGTCCTTGAATTTTCGCGACAGCCGCTCAAGAGACGCGCGCGGATAGCGCTGCGGTCATTCTCGCTCGTTTTTGACGGTCTCCCGAGGCGCTTACCTTGTGCCTT
>Ga0207701_10002776_pt1 | contig 18077 bp, 16 predicted proteins | sample KBSSwiSSwithPhiX_FD_184294 | JGI IMG/M metagenome (GOLD analysis project Ga0207701, IMG submission 184294) | Switchgrass rhizosphere bulk soil microbial communities from Kellogg Biological Station, Michigan, USA, with PhiX - S5 (SPAdes) (version 2) | ecosystem: Environmental > Terrestrial >... | reverse complement strand
GTCGGCCAGTGGGAGCTCATCGCCTGCCACAGTTTGCGCCCGTACAGCGCCAGGCCCGTCGCCCCCACCCGGTCCGACCACCACTGGAACAGCTCGTCGCTCGGCACGCTCCATCCGAGGTCGTCGCGGGGCGCGGCGATGTAGCCGTCCAGGCTCACGTTCATCGCAAAGGTCAGTTTCCGCATGTGCCGGGGGCGGGGCTCGAACCCGCAAGCCGCTTTCGCGGCAGCGGATTTTAAGTCCGCCGCGTTTACCATTTCGCCACCCCGGCCGGCTAACCGCGGATGTTGCCTGAACACGAACCACCGGTTAAGCGGATAGTTCTCGGCGCCGAGGCCTAGAGCGGCGCGTCTTGCTCGGTCTCGTCGGGGACGGCGTCTCGTGGTGCGTCCTTCTGCTGCGCCTCCACCATGAGAGCGATCATTTCGCCGGCCAGCGCAGCCCGGTAGTCGTCGTCGGTCGCGAGGCGGACCAGCGGGAACAGCTTCGCCTCTTCTTCCTCGACCGCGTGATGGTGCACCTGCTCCTCGAGGACGCTGAGCTTGGCCTCGAAGGTCTCCCCGGCCATTTCCTCGTCGAGCATGTCGGCCAGCGTGCGCTTGATGGCGAGGTGCTCTTCCCTCGATTCAGCCAGCAGGTCTTCCGTCTCGGCGCTTCGAACGCCTGGATAGAAGATCCATTCTTCGATGGTGGCGTGAATGGCGAGCAGGTCCGCCAGCTCGCGAAAGCTGGCCGCCTTGCTGACGCCGCTGGCCGATTGGACATCCTGGAAGAGGCGATCGATGGCGCGGTGCTGCGCCTTCAAGAGGTCGACGGCGTCGAGATCCTCCGCGGTCGATAAGGCCCGCGCGACCTTGTCGAAACCTTTCGATACGGCGGAACCCACTGTGCGGAACAATCCACCTGCTTTGCGCCGCCTTCCCCGTTGCGCAAGCCCCTTGCGTGCTTTTGCATGTCTCGCCATCGGGTCACCTCCCGAGGCGAATGTAGGCACTGCGTTGAGGGCCAGAAACCCCGAGCCGATCAGTTTCGCTCGACGCCGAGGGTTTCGCGGACGGCGCGCTGGGCTTCGTAGAGGCGGCGGAAGGTGGCGGGGAGGCTGGAACCGCTGGCGCGGGCGATCTCCTTGCCGGTCATGCCCTGAACCTCGAAGCGGATGAAGGCGTCGCGCTGGGCGGCGGGCATGCGGTCGAGGGCGCGGGCGACCATCTTCTGGATCGTCGTGTCGCTCCAGATCGCGGGCGGGACGGCGCGCGCGGTCGGCTCACGTTGCAACACGCCGACGACCAGCGCGGCCAGCCGCCGCTTCCTCCGGATGCGGCGCGCTTCCGTCGCGCACAGACGAAACAGCCAGGTCTTCAGCTCGGCCTCGCCGCGAAAGTCCGCGAGGTGGCGAAAGAAGCGCAGGAAGACCTCCTGGCAGGCGTCCTCGACCTCGGCGGGCAGCGTCCCCAGCCGTCGCAGGAACGCGATCGCGACGGGCGCGTACTCGCTGTGGAGGTCGCGGGCCGCCTCGCGATCGCCGGCGAGGCTCCTGTGAATCAGCTCGGTGTCGATCGCGTGTCGGCTGCAGACGCGGTTGCCAGTCGTCATGGCGCGCGCTGGCCCGTCGCAACGCGCATGCCGCGCGCGAGATGCCGCGCTCCGGCGGGTTGGCAACTTGGAAACGTGCGCAGTAGACGACTGGTCCACAGATCTCGTGGACCAGTCGGCAACAGCGCGACGATTGTTACGGGACGTTACGGAACGATTTCTAGAAGAAGAGGTCGCCGGCCCCCAGCGTGAAGTTGATGTTCGCGCCGATCTGGTCGCGCGCGTTCTCGGTGCGCGAGATGGCGTTCGACAGCGGGCCCTGCCGCTGCACCCAGGTCGCGCCGGCCAGCGCCGCCGTGATCTCGCTCTTCGCCAGGTTCAGGCGATCGACGGCGACGGGATACAGCGGCGTCACCAGGCGCGCCGCGGTCAGCACCTCCAGCGCGTCGTCGATCTCGGCGACCGCCAGGTTGATGAGGCCCTTCTGCACGGCGAGGTTCTGGTCATGGAAGCGGTTCAGGATCGTCTGCGACGCCCGCAGCCGCTGCTTCGCCATGTCGATGTTCAGCGCGACGTTCAGCGCGCGGATGAAGCGCCCGATCTTGTCGATGTCGGGCGCGACGTTGGACGGCGCGCCGAAGCGGCGGTCCAGCTCCTGCGCCCCCGGCGACTCGAGGAAGAAGTTCGTCGCGTAGAACGAGACGACGTTCTCGATGTCGGCCGCGTTCGGGAACGGCCCGAAGGTGTTGGTGTGGAAGCCGGGCAGCGTGTCCGCCGATTCGATGACGGGCGGCGTGTTGAACGTGTTGTTGCCGAACCCGTTCAGCGGCGTGTTCGGCGGCTGGAAGTCCAGCGTCACGACGTTCGGGTGTGGCAGGCCCTTGCCGCCGAAGCCGCCGTCGAACAGGAAGACGCCGTCGAAGAACGGGACCGTGAACTGGCCGTTCTGCGCGCGCCGCGTGCCCGTGTCGAAGTTGCGGTTCTTGCCCGTGTCCTGAAAGTTCGCGCCGCCGTTGGCGTGGCACGGCTGGCAGCGCCCGCGCAGCGGATCCAGGTAGGCGACCTTCCCCTCCTGCGCCTCGGCGTCGAAGATGTTCACCTGGCTGAAGTCCAGCTCGTTCATGCGGCCGATCGCGAGCTGGAACTGCTGGACCAGCTGCAGCTCCTGCGTCGTGGCCGTGCGGAAGTCGGTGCCCGGCCGCCGCTGCAGCGTCTTCGGGTAGTGCTGCTCGATCGCGGTGGCGAGGAAGTTCAGCAGGCTGCCGCCGTCGCCGCCCCACCCTGTCCGTTGCTCGGGTGGCGTCGTCGTGTTCGGGTCGGCCGGATCGGTGGTGATGCTGGTCGCCAGCGCCAGCGTGTGCGGGACCGACCGGATCGAGAACTTGTGGGTCGGGTCCTCGAAGCCGTCGACGTTCTCGAGGATGCCGCCCGCCGCGCGCAGCGAGTCGGTCTCGAGGTTCGTCAGGTTGGCGTCACGTTCGAACACGAACAACGGATCGCTGGCCGGCAACGTCGCGACGAAGCGCGAGTCGATCGTGAAGTTGTTCTGCGGGGGGTGGCACGAACCGCAGGTACGGCCGTTCCCGTTGAACGTCTCCTGAAAGAAGATGCCGGCGCCCGCGCAGATCTGCGCGGTGGCCAGGCCGGTCACGACGCGCGGATCCTGCGCGCACGCCGTCAGACGCTGCTGCGCGGTCAGCGCGCTCGTTTGCGTCGTGACGTCCGCGGGCGCGTCTTTCGCTTCCGACTCGCCACGATCACATGAAGCTGCAAGGGCGGCCACCAGGGCCACGCCCAACCACCTGGAACGATTCTCTGACATGGGAACTCCTTCGACTTGCGGTCCATCAACGGGGGCTTCAGGCTGCTTTGAGCCCCGCGCGGCGGACTTTTTCGCCCGTCGAGGAGTTTTCCGACGCTGACGGCTAGATGTGGCCCGGCGCCAGCGTCGGACCGCTCAGCGCGGACACCTGCACCTCGTGCACCTGCGCGTCGGCGGGAACGGGGACAGCGACGGCTTCCGTCGTGCGGACGACGAGGTCGACGAGCCCACCGCCGGATCCCGGCGTCATCCATCCCGGGTTGGCGGCCGGTCGGCGAACCGCGCCGACGCTCTCGATGCGCGACAGGATGCGCGCACCGAGGACACCCAGGCCCGGCCGCAGCTCGACCTGCCGCACCCAGACCGTGCAGCCGCCGCCCGCGACGTCGTATTGCTCCGGCGCGGCGGCGAGCGACGTCCGCAGCTCGGCGCGGGCGTGGTCGGCGCCGATCGCCTCGCACCGGACGTCACCCAGCGCCGTCGGCGCGTCGATGCGCCGGTGATCGCGCAGCAGCGCGATCGTGGCGACCAGCATCGACGCGGTCGTGACCAGCGCGATCCACAGCGTGGTCAGCGCGACGTACATCCCGGCGGGACGCGGCACGCGCGGGACGTCGAGAAACCGGCGTACGCCGTGCCACGCCAGCAACACCGTCAGCGCGATGGCCGCGAGCAATCCGACCGCCGTCGCGAACAACAACTTGAACGGCACTTCACTGAAGGTTCCGGTCATCGCGTTGAAGGTAATCACCTACGCGATCCGGCGCAGCGATTGCGCTCACACAGGCGGCGAGGATCCTGGAAGTGGCCCTGGCGCGGCGAGCGACGTGCCCAGCCCGCGGCCGAGCGATCGCAGATCACGCAGCGCCGCCACGAACGTCAGCGGCAGCGCCTCGACCCGATCCGCGTCCATGACGACGACCGCGCCCGCGCGCGGATCGGGCGCGCTGGGCACGTAGACGACGCGGCGACCGTCGGCGAGGCGATCGACCTCGAACGCTAGCTGGGCCGAGTCGTCGAAGTGAATCAGCACCGGCCGCAGCGACGACGACGCCCCGCTCTTGTCCAGCGTGTCGGTCAGCGCCCGGATGAAGCCGTAGCCGGGGAGCCGCCAGAGCACGCCGGTCTCCGCCTTCTTGACGAAGCGATAGGCGGACGACACGCGCGCGACCAGCCCGCCGATGAAGCAGACGACGATCAGCGCTGCCACGATGACCACGTCGGCCGCGAGCACGCCCACCACCCGGTCGAGCGGCAGATGATCCGCGAGCGGCTGCGCGAGGCGCTTCAGCACCTTGAGCGCCTTCGAGCCCAACCACACGAACACGGCCAGCGGCACCACGAACACCAGGCCGCCGACCAGCGTCGTCTTCACGAACGAGACCGCGCGCCGTGCCCAGGCCCGGATCGCCCCCACTTTCGCCATGGTCCTGCTCCGCGAAGGTGTGGCTGTCCGGTGACGGACGATATGAGGCAAGTCTCCGATTCGCCGATTCGATTTGTCGCCCTGTGCGAGATGCGCGAGAGTGATCGGCCTTCGCAATGGAAATGGACGCGCGCGCCATCCCTCGCCGGGTTCTGGAGTGGATCTTCCGCCCGGCCGCCTTGCGTGAGGCGCGCGCCGGGCTGCGCGCGCCCGACGATCCGCGCGAGGCGGCGGCGCGCCAGGCGCGCCTGCTGGTCGAGGTGGCGCGCCGGACCGCCGAACCCGCCGAGGCGCTGCCGCCGGGCGGCCAGCCGGCGCTGCTGCTGGGGCTGTACCGCGACGCGATCTACTGGGCGCTCGCCGCGCGCCGCGCCGATCGCAGCCCACCGCCCGCCGACCTGCGCGCGCTGTGGGACGCGTCGAATCCACAGCTCGCGGCCGCGTCCCCGCCCGACAACGAAGAATCGGCCGCGCTTCGCAAGGCGCTGTTCGACGACTACACGCCGCGCGGGCTGGAGGTCAGCGACGCCGACGCCGCGCGCGCGCGGACGTTCGCGGAGGCGCTGCTCTGGGAGATGGACGGCCCGCGCCGCCACGTCAAACGCGTGTTCGCGCAGCGCTGGCTGCGCGTCGGGCTGGTCGCGGCGGTCGTGCTGGTCCTCGCGATCGGCGCGCGCGTCTGGACGCTGGGTCCGAACCTGGCGCAGGGCCGGCCGTTCCGCCTGAGCTCGACGTTCTCGGGATGGGCGGGCTGCCTCGCGAACAATGGCTGCAGCGGTCTGATGTTTCACACCGAGACCGAGAACAACCCGTGGGTGGAGATCGATCTCGGCGCGCCCAAGAAGGTCCACCGCGTCGAGGTCATCAACCGCGGCGACTGCTGCGCCGACCGCGCGGCGCCCCTGATCGCCGAGATCAGCAACGACCGCACGACGTGGACGCAGGTCGCGCGGCGCGAGGAACCGTTCGGGACGTGGAAGGCGAGCTTCCCGTCGCGCGTCGCGCGCTACGTGCGGCTGCGCGCCGCCCGGCACACGGTGCTGCACCTGCAAGGCGTCGCGGTACGCTGACCCGTCAGCGGGGCTGCGGCGCCGCGATCCCGGCAGGCTCGCCTTCGTCGGGACGCGCCACCACCACCGCCGCGACGACGAGGAACGCGAGCTCCAGCGCCAGGTGTAGATGCGGCGTGAAGATCTTCGCGCCCTGGATCGCGAACAGCCGCCGATCGCCGGCGATCGCGAGCACGCCGAACGCCAGCAGCGCCCAGCGGTTCGTCCGCTGCGCCCGCAGGAACAACAGCAGCAGCAGCGGGTAGGTGCTGATCAGGTTGTAGTCGAAGCTGGTGCGCGGGATGTACGTCGAGACCGCGAGCGCGCCCGCCAGCGCCATCGCCGCGTCACCGCGCGCGAGGGCCCGCGCGCCGGCCCACACCCAGGCCGCCATCAAGCAAGCGCCCAGCAGCCAGCCGAAGCCGGTGTACCCGCGACCGACGAAGGTCGGGATCGAATGTCCCCACTCCTTGGCCGGCGTGATGATGTCGGCGTACAGCGGGAGAACGTCGAAGAGGTACCGCTTCGCCTCGCGGAAGAACACCAGCAACGTGAGCACGAAGGCGCCGAACGCGCCGCCGCCGAAGCGCAGCCAGTCCCACCGCCGGCCGCTCGGCCGATGCAGCATCAGCACACCTGTCATCACCGCGACGGCGACCGCCGGTGACAGCTTGAAGCCCGTCGCGACGCCGGCCGCCGCGCCCGCCAGCAAGACCCGGCCGCGTACGAACAGGAACGCCGCCAGCGTGTAGAAGAGGACGTTGACCGTGTCGGTGTTCCCGCGTTCCAGCGCGAACACGAACGGGTACTGGAGCAGCAGCAGGATGCAGAACAGCACGACCTGGTAGCGCTCGCCCGCCGCACGCTCGCGCGTGATGTGCTTGCCCCAGGCGACCAGGATGCCGACGAACGCCCCGATGATGAACGTCGTCCAGATGCGCATCGTCGTCTCCAGCGACAGCGGGCGCACCCAGCGAAAGAACGCGAACAGGAAGGGCGGGTAATAGAACGGCCGCGCCCAGACGTCACCGCAGGCCCGCGCGTTCATCACGTACGGCGACTGCCCGTGCACGCACTGCTGGAAGCAGTGAATGTTCTGCATGTCGGCGCCCCAGGGCGTCAGCACCGGGATCGCGGTCAGCGACGCGACGCAGGTGACCATGAAGGCGACCAGCAGGAGAAACTTCGTCCGGGCGTCGATCTCGAACGGACGCATCGACGTCACCGGCGTCCGAGGCGGTGATCGACGGCGATCGAGAAAATGCCCCGAAACGAAGACCAGACCTCGCCGAGCGTGGTGTTGCTGACGCCGCGCTCTCGGTTGCGGTAGCAGATCGGAAACGAACCGACCTTGTGGCCGGCGCGCAGCACGTGCGAGATGGTCTCGCTCAGATAGATGTAGCCCCGGTGCTTCTGCGGCAGGGCGAGCAGCTCGCGCACGATCTGCGGCCGGTAGAAGCGGTAGCCGGTGGTGTAGTCGTCGATCGATCGATCGATCAGCACCTGGGCGAGCACGTTCGACAGGCGGCTCAGCAGCCGCCGGTTGAACGGCGTGTCCAGCACGGTGCCGTCGGGGTAGCGCGAACCGATGACGACGTCGCACCCTTGCTCCAGCAGCGCGAGGCCCTGCGGCAACACCTTCGGGTCGTGCGAGAAATCGCAGTCCATCTCGACGTACGCCTGGTAGCGGTCGCGCGCCATCCCCCACTCGAAGCCGGCGCGCACGGCGCCACCGCGCCCGTCCTTCTTGTCACGGACGATCAGGTGAACGCGATCGCCCCAGCGCGGTCGGGCCGCGGCCGCCTCGCGCACCGCCGCCGCCGTCCCGTCCGGGCTCGAGTCGTCGACGATGCACACGTCGATCGCGGCATCGACGTCCAGCAGCGCGTCGGCCAGCTCGACGATGTTCAGGCGTTCGTTGTACGAGGGAAGAACGACCAGCGTCGTCATCGCCATCGCGGGCACTTCCCGAGGCGATCCGCTCAGGCGCGTCGACGGGCCCGACGACGCATCACCGCCGCGGCGAGCAGCGCGACAGCCACGGCCGCGCCGAACGACGGCGCACCCCCGACGCTGCAGCCGCCCCCTCCGCCACCGCCGCCGCTGGTCCCCGCGTTGCCCGTGGCGCCGCCCGCTCCGGTGCTGCCGCCCGCGCCGGTGCTGCCGCCCGTCCCGGTGGCGCCGCCCGCGCCGGTCGCGCCGCCGGTGCCGGTCGCAGCCGGAACCGTGAACGTACAGAACAGGCCGAGGCAGGTCGCGCCCTGCGGCGCGCACTTGCAGTTCGAGTCGACCGCGTTGCCGGCGGAGTCGGCGCACCAGCCGTCACCGGATCCCGACGCGCCCACCGTGTTCGCGTCGACGCACAGGAACGTCCCGGAGCTATGGAGGCAGACCTGTCCGCCGCACGCCGTGCCCGGGCAGTCCTTGTCCGTCGCACAGGCCGCCTGCGCCTCCGCGCGACCGGCGGGCAGCAGGCACGCCAGCCCAACCAGAAGAGACAGCCGAACCAAAGCGACGCGTGCGTTCATCTCGAGGTTCCTCCCGTTTCGCGCGGCAGCCTATCAAGTCCGCGTTGGTTGTGGAAGTTGGTCCGGTGTGATGATGTATCGCGCTGTCTTGCCCGAAGGTGCGCTCGCGATCGGTCCCGCGTCTGTCATTTCGCGACGAAGGTTGCCCATGTGGCTCCGCGCGCTCGGCCTGCCGGGCATCCTCGCGATCGCGATCAGCCTGCTGGGCCTGTCGCTGCGCATCGAGCACGCGCTGACGTTCGACGGCCCGAAGCGCGGCGCCGACTACGCCGCGAACATGTCGGGCGTCTACTGGATCCGCGAGCACAAGGAACGCTTCCACTTCCACCGGGGCATCAACTCGCAGGTGCAGTACTACCCGCCGCTGTGGTTCGCCGCGGGCGCGGTGGTGATGACGCTGACCGGGAGCGAGCGATCGATCGCGGGCCTGGCCGTCGTCGGGTGGGCGATCCGGCAGATCCTGCTGGCGCTGATGCTGCGGCGGATGATCCCCGAACGGCGGTGGAGCATCCTCGCCGCCCTCGCGATCAACGCGGTCTTGCCCGTGTCGGTCTTGACCGACGGCAAGGTGAACCCGGAAGGCCTGCACACCTCGCTGTTCACGGTGGCCGTCTACTGGCTGTGGCGGATGGAACGCGAGGCCACGCGCCGCGAGGGGATCACGAAGATCAGCGCGGCGGTGTTCGGCGTGTTCGCGGGCCTCGCGATGCTGACCAAGGCGACGGCCGCCGTGCTGCCGATGGCGTGCGTCGCGTTCGTGCTCTGGCGCGCCGGGCGCGTCACGCGTCGCGAGGGGCTGGGCGCGGCCTGGCGACGGCTGCTCGTGCCGGCCGTGGTTGCCGGCGTCGCCTGGTGCGCCGTCGCGGGCTGGTGGATCGGCGGCAACGTCATCAAGTACCACCACCCGTTTCCGCACTCGTACAACTACGAGACCACCGGCCAGCCACCCGTCGTTTACCGCCGACCGCTCGGCTGGCTGTTGCCGCTCGAGTGGAAGGACTACCTGAAGCTGCCCGTCATCGAGGACGGCGAGCATCCGCGCCCGAACTTCTGGGCGCAGTCGATCACGGGCACGTGGTCCGACGCGCTCAATCGCGGATTGTGCCGGCTGCCGGGCGCCGAGAAGACCAGCCACGTGTGGGGCGGCCAGGACTCCGTCTGGGGCGGGCCCAGCGTCTGGATGACCCTGCGCTGCGTTCGCGTCTGGGCGCTGCTGCTCAAGATCGGCCTCGGCCTGACGCTGGCGGCGTTCCTGTCGACCCTCTACACCGGCTGGCGCAACCTGCGCACGGGCGGCAGCGAAGGATCGCTGGTGCTCCCGATCGTGATCGCGCTGGGCGGCTTCTTCGTCATGCTGTTCGCGCTGACGTTCCCGTTCGACGGTGACGCCGTCCTCAACGCGCGCTACTTCCTTCCACTGTCGACGCCGATTGCCGCGTGCCTCGGGTTCGGACTGGCGCGCCTCGAACGCTCGCGCCGGCCGTTCCCGCGCATCCTGCTCGGCGCGACGCTCGCGGCGATCGCCGCGGTCGTCATCCTCGTCGTCGATCTGCGCTGGGGACCGTAGCGAGATTCAGCCTAGCGCCGGCGCCACGCCATCACGATCGCCGGCGACGCGGAACGAAGCGTCCCGCTGCGCAGGTGCCAGTAGCGCCCCAGGTAATAACGCCAGAGGCCTTCCCAGCGGACGAGATCGAAGTGGGCGGTGAGCGGCGACTCGAGCCAGAATTGACGGGCGACCTTGTGGACGTGCGTCGGATCCTTGTCGAGCAGACGGACCAGCCACCCCGTCGGTCCGTCGTAAACCGGCACGCTCATCACCAGCGTTCCGCCGGGCGCGAGGACGCGGGCCAGCTCGCTGGCCGCGGCCGTCAGGTCGGGAACGTGCTCGAGCACGTCGAACGCCACGATCAGATCGCTGGCGCCGTCCTGCCAGGGCAGGCTCGTGGCGGACCCTTCGCGCAGCTCCACGCCGGGCAGCGCGGCCTCGGCCTGCCGAAGGGCGTAGCGGGAAATCTCGCAGCCGCGCCATGCGGTGGCGGGAAACGATTCGCGCGCGTGCTTGAGGAAAGCACCGTCCGCGCAGCCGACGTCGATCGCGCTCCGCGGCTGCGGATGAACCTCGCCGATGAAGCCGCACATGGAACGCCATTTGTTCGGCGTCGTCCGTTCGTTGTACGAGCCGCGTGAACCTCCATACGCGCGCGCGTAGTATTCCTCGTCGAAGATCTCAGCCGACGGCCGTGTCATTGCGCGCGCATATTGCCAGAACCGTGCCGCCAAACGCGAGCCCCGCGCCGACGCGGCAATGACGGCCTGATGATTGCAAACGTGGCCGCCGCATGATTAGAAAGCCTGGCTCGTCTGAACCCGAGCCGCGACATTTCCGTCGCGGTCCTGGACCCAATCCCCAAGCCCGTTGGCGCCCGTGACAGAGATGAGATCTCGAACCTTCCCGTCTCGGGTGCGCGAATGGCTGCTCCGTTCGGAGGCGATGCGCGAGGCGCACGCGGCCGCCGACGTGCCGGCGGCGCGACGACGCGCGCAGGCGCAGGCGCAACTGCTCACCGAGGTCGCGCGACGCGTGGCCGAGCCCGTCGACGCCCTGCCGTCCGGCTCGTACGCGGCCGTGCAGCTCGGCCTCTGCCGCGACGCCACCTACTGGGCGCTCGTGGCGCTGCAACTGGACGACGAACCGCCCGCGCGCGACCTCGCAACGCTGTGGGCGCGAACGCCGGCCGAACGCCTGGCGCGCGCCGCCGGCGGGCCCGACGGCGCCGAGTCGGTGCGACGCGCGCTGGTCGACGGCGTCCCCGCGTATTCACTCGACACGGCCGAGGCGGTCGCCTCCCTCGCGCGCGACTTCACGACCGCGCTGGTTGCGGATCTGGACGCGCCACAAAGGCGGGTCGAGCGGCTCTCGATGCAGCGCTGGCTGCGGATCGGCCTCGTCGCGGCTGTGCTGCTCGTCGTTGGGTACGCGGGCCGTGTGCTGGCCCTCGGTCCCAACCTGCTGGAGGGCAAACCATTCCAGGCCAGCTCTGCCTATGCGGCCTGCGTCCCGATCACCAACTGCGAAGGCCTGCTCTTCCACACGAACCAGGAGAACAACCCCTGGGTCGAGTTCGATCTCGGCACGCCCCGAGCGATGAAGCGGATCGAGGTGACGAACCGCGCGGACTGCTGCGCGGACCGCGCGGCGCCGCTGGTCGTCGAGATCAGCACCGATCGCACGACCTGGACCGAGGTTGCCCGCCGTGAGCAGGAGTTCTTCGTCTGGAAGACATCGTTTCCGCGGACCGTCGGCCGCTACATCAGGTTGCGCACGCTGCGACCCACCCAGTTCCACCTGAAAGAGGTCATCGTCCGCTAGCTGGGCCGGACCGCGACGCGCCCGGCGCGGCGTCGGTTGTGGAAGCGCACCCGGTGTGGTTTCCTTCGGCCGTCCGACGCGATGAAGCTGCGCTGGCCGTCCTTCCAGGTGCCAAACGGGGTGCGCGCGCTCATCGCGTGCGCGATCGGGCTCGGCGGCGCGATCTACTTCGCGCAGTTCCTGGACCAGCGCCACAAGCTGAAGGACTGGATCGTCTTCGACCTGGCGACGATCTGGGCGTGGCAGGTCTTCCTCAGCGCCGCGCTGGTCAGCACCGGCGCGCTGATCGTTCACAAGCTCCTGCCGGACCGCGATCGAACGCGGCTGGAAACGTTCGCCTTCGCGTTCCCGGTCGGCCTCGTCGTGTTCGTGCTCGCGATCTACCTCGGCGGCTTCCTGCACCTGCTGGGGCCGGTGTTCGCGGTCGCGCTGCCGACGCTGATGCTGGCTGCCGGCGCGCCGCACGCCCGTAGGGCCTGGCAGCGGGCCCGCGCGACCGGGACGTTTCCCCGGCTGTCGCTGACCGGGCTGCCGCTGGTCGCGAGCATTGCCGGCCTCCTGTTGCTCGGCATCCTGTACCTGGGCGCCATGACGCCCGACGCGATCAACTACGACGCCGGCTGGATGCACCTCGTGATCGCGCAGGACACCGCGCGCGAGGGGCACATCGTCGGGTTTCCCGGCGACTGGGTGATGAACGTCCCGCACCTGGGCAGCGTCGTGAACACCTGGGCGTTCATCGTCCCGGGCCTGGCGATCCCGCAGCTGCGCTGGATGATGGCGCTGCATACCGAGTTCGTCGCGGTCCTGTGGACGATGGTCGGCATCGCGGCGGCGGCGCGCTGGCTCGCCTCGCGCGAGGTGGGCGGGACCTGGGTGGCGTACCTCCTGTTCCCGGGCCTGTTCGTCTACGACCACAACATCGGCGGCGCCGCCGACCATTACATGGCGCTGTTCGCGGCGCCGATGGTGCTGGCGACGGGCCGCGCCCTGCGCCGGTTCGATCGTGGGGCCTGCCTGCTGCTGGGCGCGCTGACCGGCGGCGCGCTGCTGACGAAGCTGCAGGCGTACTACCTGCTGGCGCCGATCGGGCTGGTCGGCGTCGTGCGGGCGCTGGTGCTGCTCATCCGGCGGCGGCGCGGCGACGCGGAGGCGCCGTCGCTGCGCGCGATCGCGGTGGGCTTCGGCCTCGCCGCGGCGGCGGCGACCGTGGTCCTGCTGCCCCACTTCGCTGTCAACACCGTCTGGTTTCGAAACCCGCTGTACCCGTTCGCGCAGAACATCTTCACGGGCACGCGCTGGACGGTGAAGGACGGCGGCATGCAGGCGAGCATGGTGCTGGCCGACTGGCACAGTCGCGCGCCGACAGTCATGTCCGAACGCCTCGCGCGCGCGGGCGAGCTGTCCTTCACGTTCTCGTTCCTCCCGCACTACTCCTTCGTCAACGACCTGCCCATGTTCGGGTCGGTGTTCACGCTCGCCCTGCCCTTCCTGCTGGTCATCCGGAACCCGCGTCGCCTGTGGCTGGGCGCGTTCATCGCGATGGGCGCGGTGTTCATCTGGGCGTTCACGTACTGGGTCGACCGCAACCTGCAGGCGTTCCTGCCGGTGATGGTCGCCGTCACCGCCGCGATCCTGCTGCGGACGTGGGAGCTCGGCTGGCTGGCGCGCGTCGGGGTCGCCGCGCTGGTGCTTCTGCAGCTCGCGTGGGGCTCCGGCCTCTACTTCCAGGGCGCCGAGCGTGTGAACGCCGCGATTCACCTCCTGCGCAGCGGGATGGACGGGCGCGGGCGCGACATCATCGCCAGCCATCGCAGCCAGTACGTCGCCCTCGGAAATTCGTTGCCGCCGGATGCGACGATCCTGATGCACAACAGCCACATCACGCTGGGCTTCAACCGCCGCGTGTTCCTCGACTGGGTCGGCTTCCAGGGCGCGATCGACTACCGGCTGTTCAAGACGCCGCGCGACCTCTACGACCGCCTGCGCGCGCTGGGCATCACCCACGTCGTCTGGGTGCCCTTTCAGCGCGAGCTGTCGACCAAGCAGGAAGAGATCATCTGGAACCTGTTCGCGGAGACGCTGCAGAATCGCCGGCAGTTCGGCGAGTACACGGTCGCGCCGCTGCCCGCGGTGCCACCGCCGGTCGAGGCGCCGTACCAGGTGCTGGTCGTGGGCGTCGCGGGTCTGCCCGACGGGCTCTACCCGATCCAGATGCTGTCCAGCACCGACCTGCTGCCGCCGACGATGCGGTTCCACGCGCTGCCGAGCAAGACGGCGCCGTCGCCGGGCGCGCTGCTCGACGAGGCGAAGGCCGTGTTGATGGGCGGGGCGGCGGGACTCGATCCCGCGTCGACCGAAAAGTTGAACCGCGACTTTCGCCCCGTCCAAACCGCGGGCGCCGCACGTTTAGTCGTTCGGAAGAACTGACGCCCTCGGTGTCCGCCGGCGCCGGTCGGTTGCGTCGGTGACGCGACGATCGACACGCGCCAACTTGACGCCGCGGCCCGACACTTGCACAACCGGACGCGACATGCGCGAAATCACGCCCGCTCTCCGACGACGATCGCGACATTTCGGTCGCGGTTTTCGGGCGCGCATCGGATCTCGGTCGTCGCGTCGCGTGCTCGTCGCCGGCGGCGTGTGCACGATCCTCGCGATCCACATCGCCGCTGGCCTCCGCGGCGTCGGGTTCGGCCAGATGTGGGACGAGGGCGAGCAGCTGGGCACGCTCAAACGATCCGTCTCCGCCCTCACCTTCACGCCCTCCAGCTACTACTACGGCGGCCTCTACCATTTTCCGGGTTTCCTGGCGCTGGCACCGACGTTCCTGTCGCATCTGCCGGAGATCATCGCCGAGCTGAAGGTCGCGCCGTCGCAGCCGTTCGACGCGAAGAAGTACCCGTCCATCCGCGCGGCGCAGTCGGAGGCGCTCGAGAAGATCGATCAACCGGAGTTTCGAAACCTCGATCGCAGGATCACCCTCTGTCTCGTCGCGCTGGCGATCCTCTGGGTCTTCATCGCCGCCCGCCGCGTGAGCGGCTCGCCGTGGGCGGCGCTCGCGGCGGCGGCCGCGACGGGTCTGTCGTGGGAGCTCTCGTACCACGGCCGCTGGATCGCCGCCGATGCCCTGCAGGCCCAGTTCGGCGCGCTGACGTTCGCGCTGATCGTCGTCGCCCTCGACGCGCGAACGCCGGCGCGACAGCGGATGTGGTTTCGGTTGGCGGCTGTCGCAACCGGGTTGGCGATCAGCTGCAAGGTGCTGGGCGTGTTCTTGATGATTCCGCTCGTGATTGCGATCGTAGCGGCCACGCGCGAGCGGCGTTTCCCCCGCAGCATCGTCATCTCCGTCGAGGCGCTGGCGATCGCGTTCGCGACGTTTGCGCTGACGACGCCGGGCCTGTTGCTGGAGCCGATCCACTACGTCAACGACGTCTTCGACGTCAGCCACGTCTACGCGACGTTCTTCTCCGACGACTATCCGTATACCGAGCCGCTGTTCCTGACACGGGTCGCGAAGATCATCTCGTACCTGTCGGTCGTGTTGTTCTCGCCGTACGCCGTCCCGGCGGCGGCGTTGGTCCTGCTGGCCGCCGTCGGGGTGGGCGTCGGGTTGCGCCAGAGGCGCGCGAAGACAATCGCGCTCGTGGCGTTCGGCCTCGCCTACTTCGTCTTCGTGGCGCGCCAGCGTGTGTTCGTCGCGCGGAACATGCTGATCCTCCTGCCCGTGCTCGCGATCCTGATGTCGGTCGGGATCAGCCAGGTGATCTCGCTGGTCCGCCGGTGGCGCTTCGGCCCGCCGGCCGTCGCGCTCGCGCTGTCGCTCGTGTTCGCCGCCAACGCCCGCTGGCTCTGGCGAACAGCGGGAACCGTCGGCTCGACGACCAACGCGACGATCGGCCGGGATGTCATCGACTACATCGCGGCGCGGCCCGCGACGAAGTTCTACATCTCGCCGACGGTGATGAACCTGCTCAAGGGGTATCACGAGCCCGACGTCGCCGCCCTGCACATCCAGTCCGCGCCGTGGGCCGACGCCGACTACGTCGTGATCGACGCCGGCCACGGATCGGGCGGCAAGACCAACATCGCGAAGTCCGCCACGTACTTCGCGAGCCTGCACGCGAACTTCGACTACTACCCGTCGCTGATGACCTTTCTCGACCTCGCCAGCTACGGCACCCCGATCATGGTGCTTCGCAAAGATCGGGCGGCCGAGCGCGGCGTGAAGGACGGACAATGACCGCGCCTCTCCGCATCGACGTCATCCTGGGAACGCGTCCCGAGGCCGTGAAGCTGCTGCCCATCATCTCGGCGCTGCGCGCGGACCCGCGGTTCGCGACGCGCGTGATCGCCACCGGGCAGCATCGCCAGATGCTGGACGAGACGCTGCGCCCGTTCGGGATCGCGCCGGACGTCGACCTCGACATCATGCGACCGGGCCAATCGCTGAACGACATCGTGTCGAACGCGATGCCCCGCCTCGACGAGCTGTACGCGGCGGACGCGCCGCGAATCGTCGTCGTGCAGGGTGACACGACCAGCGCTTTCTGCGCCGCGCTGGCGGCGTTTCAGCGGCGCATCCCGGTGGCCCACGTGGAGGCCGGCCTGCGGAGCCGCGACCGCTTTCACCCGTTCCCGGAGGAGGTGAACCGTCGAATGATCGCCGGCTGCGCCGACCTCCACTTCGCGCCGACCGATCAGGCCGCGGCAAACCTGCGGAACGAAGGCGCCTCCGCCCAGTCCGTGGTCGTGACGGGCAATACCGCGGTCGACGCGATCCTGCTGGCGCTCGCCCATGATCACGCCGGCGACGATGCGGTCGCGCACGCCGACGTCCTGCTCACGCTGCACCGGCGCGAGGCCTGGGCCGAGCCCGGCGCCGTCGGCGAAAGCCTGCTCGACGACATCCTGATCGGGCTGCGCCGCGTGGCGGAGCGCCGCCAGGACGTGAGCTTCGTGTATCCGGTCCACCTCAACCCGCGCGTCCGCGAACCGGTGGGCCGCCGCCTGGGCGATCTCGCGAACGTGCGCCTGATCGAGCCGCTGCCGTACCTGCCGTTCGTCCGGCTGATGAGCCGCGCGCGGGTGATCGTGACCGACTCGGGCGGCATCCAGGAGGAAGGGCCGTCGCTCGGGATCCCGGTGCTGATCCTGCGCAAGACGACCGAGCGTCCCGAGGCGCTCGGTCCCGGCGCGAACCAGCTGGTCGGGACCGATCCCGGCGCGATCGCGGCGGCGCTGGAGGGCGCGCTGTCGGCACCGCCGGTCCGCCAGTCGGCGCAGCGTCCGTTCCCGAATCCCTACGGAGACGGACGCGCGGCTGCCCGCGTGATCGACGGCGTCCTGGCGTTCTTCGGCCTGGGGCAGCCGCCGGAGCCGTTTTCGGGATCGGGAATTGGATCGTCGGCCGACTGGCCGGCCGCGGAAAAGGAGAGATTGTGCTCAGCGTTGTGATTCCAGCCTGGAACGAAGAGAAGAACGTGGGTCGCTACCCGACCGAGCTATTGCCTGTTCTCGAGACCATCGGAATGCCGTTCGAGGTGCTCATCGTGGACGACGGCAGCATGGACGATACGGCGCGCCTCGGGGCGGGGCTGGGCCCGTGGGCGCGCGTGGTGAAGCACGAACAGAACAAGGGCCTCGCCGCCGCCCTGCGGACCGGATTCGCCGCCGCGCGCGGCGAGCTGCTCGTGACGCTGGATGCCGACCTGACGTTCGCGCCCGCGCTGATCCCGAAGCTGCTCGAGCGGTTCCAGCTGGGCGACGTCGACGTCGTCAGCGGCTCGCCGAAGCTGGCGGGGTACGGGGATGACATCCCGAGCTACCGCGTCTGGGTGAGCCACGCGGCGACCGCCGTCTATTCCAACCTGCTGGGCCAGCGGGTGACCGCGGTGAGCCCGATCCTGCGGCTCTATCAGACAGCGGACCTGCAGCACCTCGACCTGGCGAGCGCCGGGTTCGAGATCAACGCCGAGATCCTCTATTGCCTGATCCGGCGGGGGAAGCGGGTCGCGGAGATCCCGGCGCCGCTCACCCAGCGCATCCACGGGCAGAGCAGCCTGAACTATCGGCGCGAGATGGTGCGCCACTTCAAGCTCGTGCGGCGCATGGTCAACTGGCGGCTCGCCAACTACCTGCACGCGCGGGCCTGACGGCCGCCGCGCTGACGTACGGTCAGCGGCCCTTGCCGGCGCCGCCCGTCCCCGGTGGAGGGGGCGGACCCTGCAACCTCTGCTGACCGTACGGCCGGCCCGGCGGCACCTTGCCCGGCGCCAGCGGCGCGGCCGCGCCCGGCGCCGGCGCTTTCGGCGCGGGCAGCGGGCCGGTCGGCGCGGGCGCGGGT
>Ga0207701_10002773_pt1 | contig 18082 bp, 15 predicted proteins | sample KBSSwiSSwithPhiX_FD_184294 | JGI IMG/M metagenome (GOLD analysis project Ga0207701, IMG submission 184294) | Switchgrass rhizosphere bulk soil microbial communities from Kellogg Biological Station, Michigan, USA, with PhiX - S5 (SPAdes) (version 2) | ecosystem: Environmental > Terrestrial >... | reverse complement strand
CTTCGATACCATCCACTCCCGCCTGCTGGTCATGTTCCTGGCTTTTGCGCAACCACTCGTCCGCGGTTGGTCCCGTTATTTTACCTGGCTGCATTTCAAACGCACTCCCGGTTCTGTTATTGCGCAGCACGAGAAGCTTCCCTCCGGCAAGAAATTTGGACGAAGCTGGGGCCGCCTCGCTTATTGGAACGAAGAAGGCAAGGATCGTCACAGCCTCTTAAGAGAAATTTTCACGCTCCTTGATCAGGAAAACTGGCGCTACTCGATCGATACCGGCTGGCAGGAATGGGACATCCAGATTTACGGTAACTTCTGGTGGAGCATCATCCTACGAACGGTCACGGAATATCATGGCGGCGGAAAATGCCTGACCCGCGTCCAACTTCGCTACCGCTATGTCACCACCACCGTGATCGTCAATCTCATCGTCCTCACTTTATTCGTCTATCATTTCCTTAAAACCGGGCACGTCCAACTTTTCTTCGCCATCCCTTATGCACTCTTCGCCTTGTTCCTATTCCTGAGAGCACGCCGGTTGAAAACGAGGGTGCGAGAGCTGGTCGATTTTGCGGCTTATCGGATCAATATGAATCGCATTTTGCGATTGCGTCTTCGGCCCGATCCAAGCGACAGCGCGCCGAAGTGAAATTGCGATTTTGGATCGCGCTTGTCGCGCAATTAGTGCTCTTCGCTTCGCTTAAACTTTTCGACGATTGGACACTGGAGTGGATGCCGGTGTATTTTGTCGCCTGCGCGATTCTTTGCGGCCTCGCTTACCTATTTGCATCGACCGAATTTGCCGCGCTTAACAGCGCCTTCTGGATTTTCTGGTTCGTCACCGTCGGGCTGCGTTTGCTGGCCCTACCCCAGGCACCGGGCAACGAAGTCTGGCGCTTTCAAGCCGACGGCGTGATTCAACGCGCCGGATTCAATCCCTATCAGGTCGCACCGAATGATCCACGCGTAGCCGGCAAAATCCCGGAGCTTGCGCGCGTCCCACGCAACGATGAGCCCACAGCCTTCGCACCGGGTGCAGAAGTTTTGTTTCGCGCCATCCCGGCGACGAACAACGCGCTGGTCTACAAAACAATTTTTGGCACTGCCGATTTACTCGCCATCACGCTCCTTCTTCGGCTGCTTGATAAACAAACCGCCGTCTGGTTCGCCTGGAATCCTCTCGTGGCTTACAGTTTTTTTGGCGCGGCACATTTCGACAGCATCATTTTGTTCGCAATCGTCGCCCTGATTTTCTTCCTCGAACGATTTGAACAAACGGTGCAATCGCGCTGGAAATTTGCTCTCGGCGCCGCGGTCGCGCTCGGAATTGCCATCGCGCTTCGACCAGTCTGCCTCGTTTTGTTAATTCCGTCTCTTTTTGCCTTGCGTCGCTATTCCATTGCACTCGCTGCGGCCATCGCTTTGCCCGTTCTCCTTGATTGCGTGTTTCAATTTCCCTTTGCGCAAAATCTTTTCGGAGACTTCGGGCATGTCAGCCGACTCAACGATTTATTTTGGTGGCTGATTGAAGACACGATTTTGCCAAACTGGCATCAGCAATATTACCGCTACGACGTAATCCTTCTGATCGTGTCGGCGCTGATTGGTCTCCTTTTCATGCGCAATTGGCGGAGCGGCATGCTTTGGTCGCTCGGCGCCAGTCTCATTCTCGCGCCAGTCTTAAACGCCTGGTATGTAACTTGGATTCTGCCAGTCGCGACGTGGCGGCGCGCCTTCGCCTGGCATTTTCTTAGCGTCACTATCTTCGCTTACTACCTCTTTTATAATGAGCGCCTTTTCGCTCTTCCCTGGCACGCCGAACCGTGGTTGCGAGGCATAATCGTGTTGCCCGTCCTTTTTGCCATGACCCTAATGGCCACGCAACGCCATCAGGCTCTAAAAACCGGCTAACTCAACACCTCACTCATCGCCCGCTTAAAATCTTCCGGCAACGGCGCTTGAAAATGCATCCGCTCTTTCGTCCGTGGATGATCTAACCCCAGTTTCCATGCATGTAACATTTGGCGCGAAAAATTCCCGGCACGGCGTCCTCCGTAAACAACATCGCCTAAGATGGGATGCCCAAAATGTTGAAGATGGACCCGAATTTGATGTGTCCTGCCACTGTGCAACCGGCATTCGAGCAAGCTCGCCTCTCCTCCACTGCGTACTACTTTGAAATCCGTTCTCGCTTCTCGCCCACCTTCGCGCGCGATCGCCATCCTTTTGCGATGAACCCGATGACGCGCGATGGGGGCAACAATTGTTCCGGAACCCCGACGCAGCTTCCCGGCGACGAGCGCTAGGTAAATCTTTTCAACTGTGCGGGCCGCGAATTGTCGGGAAAGCTCCTGATGGGCAAAATCATTCTTTGCCACCGCCAGGCAGCCGCTTGTTTCCTTATCCAGCCGATGAACAATCCCCGGTCGCTCCTTCCCGCCGATCCCGGAAAGATTTTTGCAATGCGAAAGTAAGGCGTTGACCAATGTGCCGCGCTTGCGGCCGGCGCCAGGATGAACCGAAATTCCCGCCGCTTTGTTTATAACAATCAAGTCGTCGTCTTCGAACAAAACGGAGAGCGCGATCTTTTCCGGGACCAGATCAAGCGCTTGAACGGGTGGTTCGACCAGGATAACGCGATTGCCCGCTCGTACAATGTCGCGCGCGCGCGGCACCGCGCCGTTAACTGTGACGAACCCATCGCGGATAAGCGCCTGGATTCGAGAACGCGAAAACTCGTTTGCAGAATTGGCAAGAAAACGGTCCAGCCGCGTGCCCGCATCCGTTCCTTTAACGATAAATTCACGGCGGTTTTCCTGTGTCATTGACGATGTTACTATCGCAAAAATGAGCGACCCGAACACCATTTCGTGTCCCAAGTGCGATGCGTCGATAGATATCGGCGATGCCGAACCTCTCTCGCGTGTGGCCTGTCCGGCTTGTGGCGAACGAATACGGATCGCGCGCTCGTTTAATCATTTCGAGTTGCGCGAGACCCTTGGTACCGGCGGAATGGGGACGGTTTACAAAGCGCGCGATACCCAATTGGACCGAGATGTGGCACTCAAACTTTTGCGCAAAGATCTGGGGCCGGAATACGCCAATCAATTGCAACAGGAAGCCCGGATCACCGCTTCGGTCAATCATCCCCATGTGGTCCAGGTATTTTCCTTCGGCCACGATCACGATCAGTACTATCTCGTGATGGAGCTGGTCGACCGCGGAACGCTCGATGACCTTATTGCGGAACAGAAAAAACTTCCCGAGGCAGACGTGCTACGCGCCGGGATCGAGGTGGCCCGCGGACTACGCGCAGCTTACCAAAAAGGATTGATCCATCGCGATGTCAAACCGGCCAATATTTTGTTCAACGAAGAAGGGATGGCGAAGATCAGTGATTTCGGTTTGGCGGGAATTGTCGAGCCCCAGGCGCAATCTAGCGGCGCCATCTGGGGAACTCCTTATTACGTCGCGCCGGAACGATTAAATAATCAGCCGGAAGATTTTCGCAGCGATATTTACAGTCTCGGCGCCACCCTTTTTCACGCGGTGGCGGGCCGGCCGCCGTTCGACGGCGAAACCACGTCGGCGTCCGATCTGCGCGCGTTGAAGAACAATCCGTTGAAACTGAAAGACGTGGCGCCGGATGTTTCACGGCCAACCGCCAATGCCATCGCCAGAATGATTGCGCCCGACCCGCGCTTGCGTTTCGCCTCGCACGATGCACTCATCCTCGCCCTCAAGAAAGCGGAGCGCATCCTTCACGGTGAACCGGAACCGTGGAGCGCCAAAGCGGCTTTGCTCATCGCCGGCGCCACTCTCATCGCTCTAATATTGTTTGGTTGGTTTTTTTTCAGCCATGAGGGAGGGCCAGCGAAAGTTACAGCATCGGCCAGCTCAACTCCCGCCTTCGATATCAACCGCGAATTTGATGATGGGCGCCAGCAAATAATCGACGGCAAATACCCCGCGGCCCGCGCCACCTTCGCGCGCCTGGCTTCGGAAACCAAAAACAAACAACCCATCTACGATTGGGCGTTGCTCAATCAGGTCCTCGCCGCTTTGCTCGACCAGCAGGAATCGCAAAAGCGCCGGGCCCTGCAGGAAGTGGAAAATGCCGGTAGCGGCGGTTTCGCCGATCCGCAACTGGGCGCATTTCTTCTCGAGACCGCGAAACACGCCAATGAGCGCCGTGCCATTGCGCTCTCCGATATTTCCGATCATGCGGCGAAGCCATTCGCGTTATTTTTGCTGGGACTGACCGACGTCCAGCTTGGACGATTCAATGATGCGAAGGCATTGCTGGAGGCATTTACTTTATCGCAACCCAGCGGGAGCTTGTCCTGGATCGATAAATACAAACCAATCGCGCGAAAATATCTGGATGATACACGGGCGTGGCTCGCCTGGAGAGAGCAGAATGGATCAGCGAAAAGTCCTGCGGAAATCAGGAGTGCGCTGGAAAAGTTGCGATCGCTGAAATTACAAAAGCCAACAGCAATTTCAGCCGAGGCCTTGCTGGCGGAAAGAACCTTGGCTAACCAGCTTGATCAGGCCGAGAAAACGGAGAGATCCGTGCGGGAAAAACAGCACCAGGATTTGGTGGCGCGTGAAATGCCGCAGTTGAACGCAGCCCTGGAATCCTATCGGCGGCTCGCTGCTGTTTATGATTTCACCGGAGCCGCCAGTGCAATTAGAAAAGTTAAACTAACGGAGCCGTCACTGAGGGAGACGCAACGTAATTATCAAAATGCGGCCGATTGGCTGGCGGAATGGAAAGCAACGCTGATTAACGATTTGAATGCGCACAGCTATAACGGCGCCGTAATTGTGAACGATACCCAATACAACGGAATCGCAGGCGCGACCGCGAACAAGCTGAAAATGAAAGTTCCTTATGGCTCCGCCGAAACCACCTGGTTGAAAGTGCCCGCCGCAACCCTCGTGACCGTCTCGAGTTCCTTCGCCACCGATGCCGACCGGCAATGGCGCTGCGGCGTTTTTGCGTGGATGATCGGGCAAACGAATGCCGCGCGACAACTCTTCGATGCAGCCTGCTCAGCTAAGCCATCTTATATAGAAGCGCGCAAGTTTTTCGACCAGACGAAACCGTAAATCAGTGGCAAGCCACCTGCTGAAACTAGGAGGGTGCGCTCCGCTTGCTGTTTTTTCTTCCTGGCGCTTGGCCTGGCGATGGCAGCCACGTTGCCGCTTACGACGAGCGATATCAGCCTCATGTTACGCTCAGGTTATTCCGTGCCGACGATTGAGGCAGAACTTGCCACCCGCCATTTCGCTGACCAGCTCGATGAGGGTAAGCGCAACCAGCTAATCAGGGCCGGCGCCACCACTGAGCTATTGGATGCAATTGAGAGCGGAAATTTCTCCGTTCCGAAAGACGAACTGGAAAAGTCGCGCCGGAAAATGGACGAGCAGGCAGCCGAACGGGCGCTCATGGCCGAGAGAGCAAAAAGAAATGATACTCTTTACCAAAACCAATTGCTCAAACAGCGGGCACGGGTGGTGGCGCATGGTTCCGCCGATGCCATTGCCGGCGCAGCTAAAGGCAATCTGGTTCGCCTTCAAAACGGGAACCTGGTGTCCTGTTATGATGAGGAACTTGCACCGAAGCAAATCTATGGTCTTTACTTCTCCGCTCACTGGTGCCCACCTTGCCGGAAATTCACACCGCAACTGGTCGCCTATTATAACCAGATCGCGCATGACCATCCCGAGTTCGAAATTATTTTCGTAAGCGCCGATAAATCCGCCGAGGACATGGCAACCTACATGCGGGAGAGCGGCATGCCCTGGCCAGCAATCGAATACGGCAAGCTCGCCAATGTTCCGGCATTGCAAAAATACGCTGGCCGCGGAATCCCCGATCTCGTCATTGTCGATGCCAGCGGCAAAGTTTTGGCCGACAGCTTTGTCGGCGGCAAATACGTCGGGCCGGGGAGAGTCCTTGATGACCTGAGCGCGATTTTCGCGCGTGGTGGTGGTTCCCCGCAAGTCGCGGCCAATCGGTAGCGGAACTGCATAAATGCAGGGCATCTTGCTCAAGATGCCATCCCATTCAAAAAGCTGTCTCGCCAGGATGGGTACAACCAATTGGATGCACTCAGTTTAGCCCGGTCATAATAACCTCTGAGCGAAACCATCCTGAACGAATTTTGGTTTCGAGAGTCAGATTTACACGAATGGTTCCGATGTTAAGTTTCATCGCGCGCACCTTTCGCGCCCACGCAATTAATGGAGCAAACCCCGCCATTTCCTTCACCGGAAGAACTTAAATCGAAGCTCGCCGAGTTCATGAAATCGAATTTTGGCGACCGGGTTGCGTTTACCACGCTCACCCAGCCGGACGCGGTCGAGACGGAAACCGATGAGAAAAGCTCACCGGAAGAGGCAAAGGACTTCGAATTTCATTTTTTGCCACGCGACATCAAAGCGCATCTCGATCGTTTTGTGATCAAACAGGACGAAGCGAAGAAGGTTCTCTCGATTGCAGTCTGCGATCACTACAACCACGTCAATCACGTCCGGCGGCTGGAGAAGGAGCGTGCGGATGGCGCAGCCGAGACGGAATATGCCAAGCAAAATGTCATTCTCGTCGGCCCGACTGGAGTCGGAAAAACGTACCTGATCAAACACATCGCCGATTTGATCAAGGTGCCCTTCGTGAAGGCGGACGCGACCAAGTTTAGCGAGACCGGTTACGTCGGTGGCGACGTGGAAGATCTGGTGCGCGAGCTGGTGCATAAAGCCGATGGCGACGTTAATCGGGCACAGTTCGGAATCATTTACATCGACGAAATCGACAAGATCGCGTCGGCCGGCAGCATGATCGGGCGCGATGTCAGCGGTCGTGGCGTGCAAACGACGTTGCTCAAGTTAATGGAAGAGACCGAGGTGCCGTTGCGCAGCGCGATGGATTTGCAGGGGCAAATCCAGGCGGCACTGGAATTTCAAAGGCGCGGTAAATCGAGCCGGCAAACCATCAACACCCGCCATATCCTATTTGTCGTTAGCGGGGCATTCGAGCGCCTGAAAGAACAGGTTTCGCGCCGCGTCAAAGGACAGATCGGATTCAGCGCCGAACCGATTCGAGTGATGGACAACGAACTTTTCCAATTCGTTGGTACTCAGGATTTCATCGAATTCGGATTCGAGCCGGAATTCATCGGACGTCTTCCTGTGCGTGTTGTTTGCGAAGAACTAAGCGCGGATGATCTCTTCAGTATCATGAAGTATTCGGAAGGTAGTTTGCTCCGGCAATACGAGCGCGCCTTTCGTGCTTACGGTATCGCCATCAGTTTCGAAGATGAGGCGCTGCGATTAATGGCGCAGGCTGGGGCGAGGGAGAAAACTGGCGCGCGCGGATTGTTGACGGTATGGGAAAAACTCTTTCGCGATTTCAAATTTTATCTCGCCGGCTCCGGTATCAGCCAACTGCGGGTGACGGCCGAATTAGTGCACGAACCGAAGCGCGTTTTGGATCGCCTGTTGGCGGAAGGTCACAAACACGAAGTGGTCGCGCTCGATCAGCAGATCGATGTCTTCATCGAATCATTCCGCCGGCAGCATGATCTCGAGATCGCGTTTGAGGACGCGGCGCGACGCCGGCTGGTCGAACGGGCGCAGACTGAAAAAATGTCGATGGCGGATTTGACGGCGCACCTGTTTCGCGATTTTCATTTTGGATTGAATCTGGTGCGCAAAAATTCCGGACAGAACAAGTTTACCCTGCCACTTTCAGCGGTGGACGCGCCGGACAAATTTCTTAGCGATTTGGTGGTGCAATCCTATTATCCGGCAGGCCGAACCAACGAAGCTGGATGAAACGCTCGCTTCTTTTTGCTTTAATCATCGCGGTCGCGGTTGCGGCAGTGGCCAGTATTTCGCACGCGACCGGATGGTTCGCGGGGCTTGAGCTGCCGCTCAAAAACTGGATGGTGAAATTGAACGGTCCGGCGCGCGATCTCAGCAACATTTGGCAATACAGCCTGACCCCACTCCTCGGTTTCGCTACGGCATGGATTACGATAACGAGCGCCCGCAGGCACCGCATCGCCGTACTCGTTCTCGCGACAATTCTCGAGCTTCTGACACTTGCCTGGGTTTTGTCGCTCTACCACATTTTCTTTGCCCCACTGCACTGCGTCCTGGTTGTCGTTCTCAGTTACAGCGGCGCGTTGATTTACCTTGCGATCGCGGGACGCAAACGTGCCGGCATTCCTCTGTCGCTGTTCAATGGCAAACTTTCGCCGGCGCAAATTTCGCGTTTACGCTCCGGCGAAGTGGAATTCGACGGCGGTGCACGCGCTTTCGAAACCAGCGTGGTCGTGTGCGATTTGGCCACTAAATACGATCTCGCTGATACCGACGAGCCCGGTGTGGTGGCGAAGGCCAGCGAAAAATTCACCACGCGCGCGGCTGAACTGTTGCGCGAGGCCGGCGCTTACTTGCATGCCGCCGATGGCGAAGGGGTCGTTGCCGTGTTTGGATTCCCAGGGGCGCTGAACGATCACGCCGAGAAAGCGGTGCGCGCCGCCTTCGATCTGGCACGCGCGTTCGCGGAGAACTCAAGCGGCAGTAACGGCCAGAACGCCGCTGCCGGCGCGCATGTTGGCGTCAGTTCCGGCTCGATGATTACTGCGCCCACAGAGGAAAAGCAGGACATTTTTGTTCTGGGCGAGCCGATTGAGTTAGCCCGACGCTTTTGCGTTGCCAATCGCTTTTACGGCTCGCGGATACTGATCGGGCCGCGCACCTTTGAGTTGGCCAACAACGCCATTGTTGCGCGCCCGATCGATTTTCTCAGCGGCGTTAATGCGCAGGAGCGACATGAAATTTACGAGCCACTTGCCTTTACCGCCGACGCGCCGAGCGAGTTAGTAGCGCGACGCGATTCGTTTTGGAACGGCGTCGTGCTCTACCGCGAACAACGCTGGGCCGAGGCCTATAGCGAATTCCAAAAGGCGCGCGGACCGAACCACGAGGAAGATGCACCGCTCAATCTTTACCTGCGCCGCCTCGAGCCGCTCGCGCTGCATTTAATGGAATCCCCGGCGCAATAGCCGGTCCGAGTCGGACTGGCCGATCCGAGTTTTGAAAAGGACCGAGTATCCAGAGGCGCTTCGTGATTTGATCACGCAATTACGGCAAATGCCGGGCGTCGGGCCGCGCTCGGCAGAGCGCATTGCCCTCTGGATGGTCCAATCACGTCACGAGCAGCCGGAACAAATCGCGGCCGCGATTTCAAAAACGCGCGCCCAGATTCATCCGTGTAGACTTTGTGGCTTTTTCGCAACGGACGAGCTTTGCGAAATTTGCCGCGACGATTCGCGGTCGAACGAATTGCTCTGCGTGGTTGAACAACCGACCGATATTCTTCCACTGGAAAAAACGAGCGCTTTTCGCGGGCGCTACCACGCACTCGGCGGCCGGATAGCGCCTCTGGATCACGTCGCGCCGGAGGATTTGCGAATCAAAGAGCTCTTCGATCGAATCGAGCACGAAAAATTCTCGGAAATTATTTTCGCGCTCGCGGCTGATGTCGAAGGCGAAGCAACCACGAACTATTTGGTCGAGTTACTAAAAGGAAAACCGGTAAAGTTAACAAGGATTGCACATGGCTTGCCCGCAGGTGGTGGCCTTGAGTCGGCCGACGAACTCACGCTTTACCAAGCGCTGACCGGACGAACGAAGCTCTAAATAAATGCCACCGCGCTGTAGTGGCGGCCGCGTCGGCCGCATGAAGCCAGCGATCGCAGATTTGCGGGCGGCACGCCCGCCCCTACAGAACAAATCCATTATTACGGCTAAGGCTGTGGCAACCGTGTCGGCCGCAATTTAACTTTTGTAACCATTTTAACGTTGTAACTTTTATTCGATGTCCTGCGCGAAAATTGATCCTTCGCTCCACCAGGCCCAAAAGCCGCCCTGGATCAAAGTGCGGCTGCCGTCGAATCCCGTGTTCTTTTCCACGAAAGCGTTGATTTCCGATTTGCGATTGCACACGGTTTGCGAAAGCGCGCAGTGCCCGAATCGCTGGGAATGCTGGAGCCAGGGCACCGCGACCATGATGATCGCGGGTGATCGCTGCACACGCGCCTGCGGATTTTGCGCGGTCACAACGGCGAAACCGCTTGCTCTGGAAGAAGACGAACCGCAACGCGTGGCCGAAGCCGTGCGCCGGATGAAATTGAAACATGTCGTCATCACCGCGGTCGCGCGCGACGATTTGAAGGACGGCGGCGCGAATCACTTCGCTCGGACCATCGGTGCCATTCGCGAAATGGACCCCAAAATTGTGATCGAAGTGTTGGTGCCCGATTTTCATGCCCGGGATTGGTGCATTCAGATCGTGCTCGACGCCGCGCCCGACATTTACAATCACAACATGGAGACGGTCGAGCGTCTGACGCCGATGGTGCGTTCGCGTGCGAAATACCGGACTTCGCTGCGAGTTTTGAAGCGCGCGAAAGAGCTTTCGCCAGATGTGGTGACGAAGAGCGGCGTCATGCTTGGACTGGGTGAGACCGAATCGGAGTTATTTCAAACGATGGATGATTTGCACGAAGTGGGGGTCCAGGTTCTTACCATGGGCCAATATCTTCGCCCGACTCCGCAACATCTGCCGGTGATTGAATATATCGCGCCCGCTCAATTCGAATTCTTCGGCGAAATTGCACGCAAAAAAGGATTCGAACATGTCGCCTCAGGTCCGCTCGTGCGCAGCTCCTATCATGCGGCCGATTTTCATCCCGTCGTTCGTTAGTGATGGAACGCGATCGTTCGCGAATCGCGGCGGTGATTCCCGCGTATCAAGAGGAAAAACACGTCGGTGAAGTGGCGCAGCGGACGCGGGCGCAGTTGGAAAATGTTCTCGTGGTTGATGACGGATCAACTGACGCGACGGCGGAGCGGGCGCGATCCAGCGGAGTCGATGTCGTTATTCACCCGCAAAACCGCGGCAAAGGTGAATCGATCAAGACCGGGCTGCGCTATTGGCTCGAGCGCGGCAGCGAATACGTCGTGCTCCTCGACGCCGACGGGCAGCACTTGCCGGAAGAAATTTCGCGTTTTGTAGACAGCACCGCGTCGGAGTCGAACGCGAAAATTTTCGTTGGCTCGCGCATGAACGACACCAGCGCGATGCCGCTGGTGCGGCGGATTGTGAACCGGTACATGAGCGGCGAAATCAGTCGCGTCTGCGGGCAGCAGATTCCGGATACGCAATGTGGGTTTCGCATGCTGCATCGCGATATCATTCCCGAAGTTCTGAGCGGCGCCAGCCGGTTCGAGTACGAAACCGAAATGCTGATCATCGCGAGCAGGAAAGGCCATCGCGTCGCATCGGTTCCGATCACGACCGTCTATTCCGACGAAGTCAGCAGCATCAATCCGGTGCGGGATACCATGCGTTTCTTCAAATTGATGCGGCGCTATCGGAATCTGTAGCGGCAGCCATGTCGGCTGCACAATTCAGAAGAGCACGCCTCCACAATCACTTGCAGTTGTGACAAAACTGTTTCGCGTTTCCCCGCTCCGTCATCCGAAGCGCAAGCGAGGGACCTCGCCAATGGTTCTGTGGCACGCAAGCCTCGGTTGCACAGTCATTCTGCACTCGTGAGGTCCCTCGACGTCTCCGCGTCTCGGGATGACGGACGCGATCGCGAGACGCCTGCGCTGCCGAGATTAAATCAAACCGCGGCGCTTGAAGTCGCCGATGTTTTCGCCAGCGGAGCGCTCGATCATCTCGATGGTGAACTTGAGCAGGCAAACTTCCCAGGCCTCATCCACTCCCTGGATGATCGCGCCATTCGGATCACTGGCGCTCTCCACTACCCGCCGAGTGCGATCGATGACCGATTGTAACGAGGCGCTCACGGTTTCTTCCGTGACGCCAGATTTGCGAAATTGAAACCCGTAACGCAACACCGCGATCTGCTGCGCGTGCTCGCGCAGCCGTTCCACGTACTCCTGCGCTTTTTCACCAAACCCTTCGAGCATCATTCGGCAAAAGTACTCCGGGCTGAGAATCTTCGGACGCTCGGCTTCGATGCGGCCGGTGCGAATGCGGACCTGATCGACCCGGTCCATCAGCTCGGAAATGAGATGAAATTCAAAGCTGGTGTTGCCAAATGTCGCGATCTGCCGTTCCGGCGCGAGAATAACCTGCGTATTCTCAATGGCGTATTCGATATCGTCCTGTTTCAAATTATGCGGGGGACAATACGATGAAGGAGGCGCGATTTCCAGAAGTGGGTAATTCGCAGCGAATTCTCGACCGACCAAGGTCGATCGGCCAAATCGCCTTTCACGCGAGTGAACACCTCAATGCCGCATATGCGACTCCAATGTTAACTCCGCTTGATTCAACTCGGCACTATTTTTTCTCTACGAGCGGCAGGAACGCTTCGTAGCCTTCGTCTTTCATTCGTTCTATCGGAATGAAATGGAAGGCGGCCGAGTTGACGGCATAGCGTTGCCCTGTCGGCGAAGTTGGGTCGGCAAAGAGATGGCCAAGGTGCGCATCGCTGCGTTTAGCGCGGACCTCGGTGCGCTGCATGTCCCGCGAGGTGTCCACTTTTTCGACCACGAGATCTTTCGAAATTGGTTTGGTAAACGTGGGCCGGCCGGTGCCGCCATCGAATTTGTCGAGCGAAGTAAAGAGTGGTTCGCCGGTGGTGACATCGACGTAAATGCCGACACGCTGGTTGTCCCAGAAGTCATTCTGAAAGGCGGTCTCGGTGCCATTCTCGCGCACGACAAAATACTCCTCCGGCTTCAATCGCCTTTTCAAAGTGGCGTCGTTCGGCACCGGCCGGTTCGGATCGAAACCGGTGGCCTCCTTTTTTTCTTGATGTGAGAGAAGAAAAAAGTAGACCGCCCCGGCGGCGAGAAGGGTCACGACACCGAGGCCGACGTACGAGCTGACGGTCCACGTTTCCTCGCTGGTGATTCGACCTCCTACCATGACCACGAAATTGAATCAGAAACCAACCACTTTCGTCACTTCTTTTTCTCAAACAAGTTTTTGACGAAGATGCCCTCCCAAGGATACCGGCATCACCGATGTCGGCTACAACGTTTTGTTGCACGGCCGGCGACGAAGAAAGCGGCCAACGAGCTTGCCGAAAGTGAATCTGTAGGCGCCATCGGTGATCCGGTGAGAGTGAACTGCCGTCTTAGCAGACTCATCATCTGTGCTACCTCAGATCTCGGGCTCGATTAGTAGCGACTCTGGTGGCGCTTCCGCGGCCGGGCGTTTAGTCGCGCGCCAGCGCAAAACCGCTTCCGCCGAAACAAGCACAAGCGCGATCCAGATGAGAAGAAAGGTAATGAAATGCTGGCGGGTAAATGTCTCGTGATAAACAAAAAGGCCAAGAATGAAACTAATGCTGGGCGAGAGATACTGAAGAAAGCCAATCGTGACTAATCGTAAATGTCGCGCCGCATAACCGAACCAGATCAGCGGGACGGCGGTCACGATCCCGGTTGTCGTTAGGATCGCGGAAAGAGAGAGGTGCGACGGGCCAAAGATCAACGCGCCGCGGTTGGCGAGGAGAACAAGATAAATTATGGCCGGCGGCAGAAGAAAGAGCGTTTCCAGAAACAGCCCGGGAATGGCAGCGGTGCCGGACTGTTTCCGCAACAATCCGTAGAGGCCGAAGCTGGCGCAAAGCCCGACCGCGATCCACGGGAAATGGCCGTAGCCGAAGGCGAGAATACAAACAGCGACAGAAGCAATGAGAATGGAGGCGATCTGCGAGGTAGTGAGTCGCTCGCGCAAAATGATGGCGCCAAGCAGAACATTCACCAGCGGCGTCATGAAATAGCCGAGGCTGGTTTCGAGGACGTGACCGATGTTGACTGCCCAAATAAAGAGTAACCAGTTCAAACCGACCATGACGCCGCTGCCCAAACAAAAAAGTGCGCTCCGTCGCCTGCGAAGGTTGCCGATGACTTCACGCCAGCGCTCTTGCCAGCTGAGCAGAAGGCCGAGAAACACAATGGTCCAGACGAAACGGTGAGCGATAATTTCCAAGGCAGGAACCTTCGCAAGCAATTTCCAATAAATCGGGACCAGTCCCCACGTTGCGAAGGATGCAAGAGCAGCGACGAAGGCCGATGTATGCTGTGGATCGCTTCCATCAGACCTGGCCATCTCGCTCGTATTTCATCAATCCCATTAGTTCGCAACCCTTCACTTGCTGGCGATGCGATAGTTTGTAATGACGGAATGCTGGAGCTGATCGCGTGAAATCGTTTTTTGCCGAACTGAAGCGCCGCAAGGTCCATCGCGTTGCCATTGCCTACGCCATCGCCGCCTGGTTGCTCATTCAAATTGCAACGCAAGTTTTTCCGTTCTTCGAAATTCCAAATTGGGCGGTGCGCCTGGTTGTGCTGCTGCTGGTGTTGGGTTTTCCAATCGCACTCACGCTGTCGTGGATATTCGATCTGACTCCGCAGGGAATCAGGCGCACCGAGGAAAGCGACAGAAGTTTGGCCGCGTTACCGGTCGGCCCTGTCGCAATCCGCAATATTCCGGAAAAAAGCATTGCCGTTCTTCCGTTTGAAAATTTGAGTGACGACAAAGAGAACGAATACTTCGCGGCCGGCGTACACAATGACATTCTCTCGAACCTGGCCAAGGTCGCTGACCTTAAGGTCATCAGCCGTACCTCGGTACAGCAATTCAAGAGCGGCACGCGCAATTTGCGTGAAATCGGACTGGCATTGGGAGTAGCACATATTCTTGAGGGCACGGCACGCCGGGCCGGCAATCGCATCCGGGTGAATGCTCAGTTGATTGATGCGCGGAGCGATGCCCAACTTTGGGGAGAAACATTCGATCGCGAGATTACCGATCTGTTCGCGCTGCAAAGCGAATTGGCGCAACGCATCAGCCAGGAGTTGCGGGCAAATCTTTCAGCCCGCGAGAAAACGAACCTGCAAACCCATCCCACCCGCGACATCCTTGCCTACGAACTTTTCCTGCGCGCACGCGAGCTATTTCATTGGGCCGGGAGCGGCTATTCCTACGACAAAGGAGCAGATGCGCTGCGATTGATCGATGAGGCAATTAAGCGTGATCCGCAATTTGCGCTGGCCTACGGCCTGGCCTCGCGTCTGCATTCTGAATTGTTTTGGTTCGGCTACGATAAAAGCGCATCGCGTTTGGAAAAAGCGAAGGCAGCAGCCGATGCCGCGCTCGAACTTCAGCCGGACTTGGGCGAAGCGCATCTCGCGAAAGCCTTTTACTATTACTATGGATTCCGGCAATATGATGTTGCCCAAAAGCACGTCACCGATGCAATTCGGGCGATTCCCAACGACGCCGACGTGCTCAATACCGCTGGAGCAATCGCCCGCCGCGACGGAAGATGGAATGAAGCGGCGAGTACTCTGGAGCAGGCGCGGGATCGCGACCCTAGAAATCTTTCGGTGCTGTGGAGTCTGTTCGAAAGTTATCTCGCCTTGCATGAATACACCAAGGCAGACGGAACAGTAAACGACGCGCTTTCCGTTTCGCCGGCCGCGGACTTTTTTGTCCTGGCCCGCAGCGCGATTGCCCTATTTCGCGATGGCGATACTGCTCCGCTCCGTTCCGCCTTGCGGAAACTCCCGCGCAGTTTTGATCCTGGCGGGGCAACAAGCACGATCGGGCTCCGTCTGAGTCTGATGGAACGTGATGTGGAGGAGGCGGATCGTGTGCTTGCCGCCTGCAGGCACGAGAAACTCGATGACAATGGTTTGAGCGGAGTTGCCGGAGCACTCGACGGTTATACCGTCCCAAAAAGTTGGTACGCAGGATTAATTGCCCAAGCTCGCGGTAACGAATCGTCCGCGCGTGCCGCTTTCGAGCAGGCCAAACGGGCGGTGCGAGATGATCTGGTGCAATCCCCGAACGACGCTAAAACGCTTGCAATGCTGGCATTAATTCACGCTGCCGTGGGAGAGAAGAACGAGGCGCTTGGCGCCGCCACGCGCGCCGGGGAACTATTGCCTATCGCGAAAGATTCGTTCGACGGACCGATCCTTGCGACAACGCTAGCGGCAGTTAGCGCGAAGCTCGGCGAAAAGGACTCGGCAATTCGGCAACTGGAATCGCTAGTCGGTGTTCCAAATGGGCCGACCCCGGGAACTTTACGAGTGGAACCGGAGTGGGATTCTTTGCGCGACGATCCGCGTTTTAAAAAACTGGCTGCTTCGGAATGAAAGGAATACGGGTAGCGCGCAGTTTCACTGCGCGGACAGGCGCATTCTGCGCCTCGCCAAAATTAACGAGCAGGTGTCGGCGTAACGGCCTTTGGCCAGGCAGTGATCGAGTCGCCGCCGATCATAATATAATGGCTGTGATAGGGCGGCATTGGGCGCGATGGAAAAGGCGAGCGAATAACCGCACTCGCGTTCCCTGCTGCGCCAGCAACCAAAATCGCCGCCAGCACGCTGACGCGCCGATTAGCAAGGGACTGTAAACGCACCATCTTCACGAGATATCCGTATTGCAGCAATCGTGCCATTCGGACATCGAGTTTATGGAAATTTTAAGCTGTAATCCAGAGAAAGGTAATGGCGCAGGCCAGAATTGTGGTGGTTAGCCAATCGATCACCTGCCCCAGCACAACCATGGAATGCATGCGGACATAGATGGCGGCCTCGATCGCGACCGGCGCGCTCAGCGCGATCCAGATAAGTGCAGCGAAGCGTAACGCTCCCACCATTCCATCAGCGAAAAAGCCGACGTGAAACCGTGCGATCAGGACGTAAAGAACGGAAATCGCGATGGCCGAAAGCACTCGTACCAAACTGGAGAGTGCGTAGTTGCGGGGTCCTTCCGGCCGCCAAGTTTCGGGAGTGGCGCGTTGGTAACGGTGGAAAACTAATCCCATCCAGAACCAACTGGTGAAGATGGAGACAATGCCGGCAATGAATCCGGGGACTATGGCTGCGCGCAAAGTGTTCATAGGCGAAAGCTATTTCTCCGGAAAATAACAATTACGCGATCCGGTGGCGAGAGAGTTTACTGTATGCCTTGGGCGAGATAGGATTGGCGGGAATAATGCCTGAGTTTGCCTACAAAGCACGGAACGCGCAGGGTGGATTAGTCGAAGGCGTTTTGAACTGCCCCGATCGCGGTGTCGCCATTCGCCAAATCGAACAGCAGAACTGCATTCCCATTCGCATCGACCCGGTGATGGCAGTTGCGCCGGTAGCGCCAGGGCCAATCCCCTCACGCAATTTCGTGCCGAAGATTTTTAACCGGGTCACCACTGAACGTGCTGATGTTCCAGCGCAGACCCTAAAGATTCCGCACAATCAGTTGCTCGTCTTCACCGAGCAGCTCGCGCATTTGCAAAAAGCGGGCATGACGTTGGACGAGGCTCTCGGTGTTCTGGAGAAGCGCTTCAAGCATCCGCGGGTACAGCAGATGATTCGGACTTTGCACCAGGCACTGGTCGAAGGCCGCAGTTTCTCCCAGGCGCTTCGTGAATTCCCGCGCATTTTTCCGCCGCTTTACGTGAATCTGGTGGCAGCGGGCGAAGCGAGCGGCGCGTTGCCGGAAATTCTAATGCGATTAGTGAAGCACCTGATGCAGGAGAAAAGTCTGCGTGATCGAGTGCAACAGGCTCTGATTTACCCAGCTTTCCTAACCTTGGCGGGCGCCGCGCTTATCACTGTCTTCATTACTTTCATGGTGCCGCAGCTCACCCAATTCATGTCGCAAAATGGTGGGGCCCTGCCTTTGCCGACGCGCATCTTAATGCAGGTACACCACCTCATCATTACCTACTGGTGGCTTGCCATCCTCATTGTTATCGGCGGGTTTGCCGCCTGGCGGGCGTTTGTCCGAAGCGACGAAGGGCGCACCGCCTGGGATCGATTCCGTCTGCGCATTCCTGGTTACGGTCGCATCGTGCGGCACAGTTATTACGCGCAATTTTCCCGCACACTCGGCACCCTGACTGAAAATGGGATTCCACTTTTGCGATCGCTCGATCTCGTCGCCGAGATCGCGGGCAATCGTTACATCGAAAAAAAGCTAACGGAAGTTAGGCGTGCAGTGGTGGAC
>Ga0207701_10002772_pt1 | contig 18085 bp, 16 predicted proteins | sample KBSSwiSSwithPhiX_FD_184294 | JGI IMG/M metagenome (GOLD analysis project Ga0207701, IMG submission 184294) | Switchgrass rhizosphere bulk soil microbial communities from Kellogg Biological Station, Michigan, USA, with PhiX - S5 (SPAdes) (version 2) | ecosystem: Environmental > Terrestrial >... | reverse complement strand
TTTTTTTTGTAGCCGACCGTTCCGCATTCCAGCAGTGGCTTGTTCTCCGCCTCGAAATTCGTCAGCCATAATTGGTGGAGGGATTTCGCCGGGGATGAGCCCGCTCTCACCTATTCCGCCACGCAACCCGATACGCGTCGTCCTGTCATCAACCGCCCTGCTGCGGTTCATGCCGGTCGGCAACGCGGCCGCGCTCGCCATCGCGCAGCTCGGTGTCGCCGCCTTTTTCGTGGCCGGAATCGCGCGTCCGGCGCTGGGGAACTCTGCCGCATGGTTCGTTCTCGCAGCAACAGGTCTCGCAGCACTTGTGCGCGCAATCGAACTTGAAAGCTGGGCGCTACTCATGCCCGGTGGCCTGGAAGCGCGTGTCGCCACTGCGTTCGGGGTTCGCACGGCGGCAATCGCGTCGGCTGCGACGCTGGTCGAACGTCTCTTTCTTGGTGCCCTCACGTGCGTCGTGATCGGCCATTACCTCGCAGGCGTGGCATTCACGGCGATCGCGGGATGGCGTTTCACGGGCTTCGTTCGTCCCGAAGACCTCGCCACGGTGCTGGCAATCGGAGTCATGGGGCTGCTGTGGATCCGCGCGCGCCTCGGGCGCGACGTTCGGCGCGAGACGATTGCGCGAGGCGTGTGGATCGGCGTCGTTATTCTCGCCATCCTGATCGTGTGGGGAATGATCGCGCTCGCTCTTCATGCCACTGACTCGCTCGCCGTGCTCGCGTCGGGGCCTCCATCAACCATCTTCACAGGCTTCTCGGCGATCGATGCCGCGCTCGTCTACTTCGCGGGTCTCGCGTTGACTGTGCCCGTCATCGGCGGCGGCGAGGCCATGGCGCGTGCCGCCCACGAATTTCCTCCACCGCGATTGCACGCGCTCCGCCGAACGGCCCTGTCCGCCTCCGTATTCACGCTTCTCGTGACAGGACTCAGCTCGTTCCTCATCATCGTGCTGGTGCCGGCCGCCGAGCAGGACCTGTGGGTGAACGCACCACTCGCTGGTCTCGCGCAGCACCTGGGCGGACCGTCATGGGCCCGCGACCTCATGGCAATGTCGTTGGCGGGAGCGGCGATCCTTGTGCTGCTTCCCGCCGCGTACGCGGCCGTCTCTGACGCCGAGCACACTCTCCATCGAGCGTCGACCCATGGCACGCTCCCCTCGAGTCTGGCGTCGCTCCATACCCGCTTCGGGACGCCGACGCGCGCGATCGACTACACAGCTATTGCGGTTGCGTTCGTCATTATGGCGACCGGCGGTCGCGTGGTGTGGCTCGCCCACGCCTATGGGTTCACTATCGCGGTCATTGTCGTACTGACCATTGCGGCTCTTTGGCGACTTCGCCGAATCCGCCCGGCGCAAACACCCTTCAGAACTCCTGGAGACCTGCGGCTCGGAAACCGCGAGCTGGCGATCGGACTCTTGGCAGCCGGCGCGCTGATCGCAGGCAGCGCGCTGGCGGTCATCATCACGGGCGACGTGGCCACGATTGGATCCAGCGCGGTCATTGCAATCCTGTCGCTATTGGTGATGTGGGTCCGGCGACCTGGTCCCACGGTCGCTATCGAGGCAGACGAACACACGTTCGATCTGTTGCCAGCAACGGAGCTTTCACTCAATCAGGTCGATGTTGGTCCTGGCAACATCCTGGTGCCGGTGCGCAATCCGCATGCGCTCGCTCATGTCGTCGCGGCCCTTCAAGCCGGTGGCGGTCGTGAGGTCGTGGTCATGACGGCGAGGTTGATCGGCGTCGATGTCAGCGAGGAGGCGGCGGGTGAAAGTGCCCCGACGTCGTATGAGCGTCGACTGCTCGCAGACGTCGCCACCCTGGCCGAGCGCTTGGGTCGGCCGGTGCGCTTGTTGATTGTGCCTGCACGCAGTGTCGTTGACGCGATCGTCGGCACCATCGTTCGCCTGCGCTCTTCCGATGTGTACGTCGGCGAGTCCTCGACGTTGTCGGCCGACGATCAGGCCCGCTTGCTCGGGGAGTCCTGGGAGCGCACCGACAAGCCCCAGCCACTCGATGTTCGACTCGTCATCCATCACCGCAGCGGACGAGCCGACACCTATCACCTCGGTGCTCATCCGCCGTCGTTGACATCCAGCGACCTCGATTTGATCCATCGACTATGGCTCGACGCGACCAAGAGCGTTGGCCCCCACGTCCATCATCACGATGTTGTCAGAGCAGCCCTGAAGCAAATGGAAGACCAGCTTAACGGCCCAGAACGTGACGAGGCACTCACGGCCATCAGAGCCGTGGCGCAGCCGGCGCAGGAGCTCGCCGCCGCGCTGCGCAGCCGCGACTACAGCCGGCTTCGCGACATGCTCCGCAACCGGCACGCCAGCGAAGTCGCCGAAACGTTGACGGCGCTGAGCCTCGAGGACCAGGTCGTCGTGTTCCGCGTGCTGCCCCGGAAGGATGCGGCCGCGGTGTTCGAGTATTTGTCGCACGATGCGAAAGAGTCGCTGCTCAAGACCATGGCCCAGGGTGAAGTCGCAGAGCTCCTGAACAACATGGCGCCGGACGATCGCACGCTCTTCCTCGAGGAACTGCCCGCGGAGGTCACCCGTCAGTTACTGACACTGCTCACGCCGGCGGAACGGTCCGTTGCCGTCTCACTCCTTGGCTACCCGGAGAAGTCCGTCGGTCGATTGATGACGCCGCACTACGTGGCGATCCGCGACCAGTGGACCGTGCACGAGGTGCTCGACTACGTCCGCACTCACGGTCAGGACAGCGAAACACTCAACGTGATCTACGTCATCGACGAACAGGGACTTCTGATTGACGACATCCGCATACGGGAGTTCCTGCTGGCGCCGCTCGATCGTCGCGTCGCCGATCTCATGGATCAACACTTCATCGCCTTGAAGGCCACAGACGATCAGATCGCCGCGGTCGGAGTCTTCCGTCAATACGATCGCAGCGCGCTACCGGTCACCGATTCGGCTGGCGTGCTCATCGGTATCGTGACGATTGACGATGTGTTGGACGTCGCCGAAGCGCAGGCGACCAGCGAAATTCAGCGCATCGGCGGATCCGAGGCGCTTGACGAGCCCTATATGGAGGTCTCGTTCGGACGCATGATTCAGAAGCGCGCCGGGTGGCTGACGGCGCTGTTCCTTGGCGAAATGCTGACGGCAACGGCGATGGGCGCGTTCGAGCAGGAGATCCAGCGCGCTGTCACCCTCGCGCTGTTTGTTCCGCTCATCATCTCGAGCGGGGGCAACTCCGGATCGCAGGCATCAACGCTGGTCATCCGGGCGCTCGCACTCGGAGAAGTCGGGATTCGCGACTGGTGGCGGGTGATGCGTCGCGAGATTCTCGCAGGGCTGTCCCTTGGTGCCATCCTGGGCAGCATCGGTTTCCTTCGCATCTCCCTGTGGTCGGCGTTCTCGGACATTTACGGGCCGCACTGGCTGCTCGTTGCCATCACGGTCGGCATTGCGCTCGTGGGGGTGGTGTTGTGGGGAACGCTCAGCGGATCATTGTTACCGTTCGGGCTCAAGCGACTGGGGTTCGATCCCGCGGCATCATCCGCACCGTTCGTCGCGACCCTCGTGGACGTGACCGGCCTCGTCATCTATTTTTCGGTTGCGCTGGTCGTGCTGCGCGGCACCTTGTTGTAGCTCTAACCGGCGGCCAGTGGGCAGTCGTCGGTGGTCAGGGCTGAGAGCGACGCTGCATCCTGCCCGTGCTGTACGATTGGATGGGTGACCGCACGCCGGCAGTGCTGAGGCGCACATGAGCGACCAAGGGCACGATCACGAAGGCCATCATCATGACCACGCTGGCCATTCCCATGGCGTCAGCGCACACGCCGATCGTCGCTACCTGACGATCGCCTTGGTGCTGATCGTCGGGTTCATGGCGTTCGAGATTGTCATCGGCATCGTCGCGCACTCGCTCGCGCTGCTGTCCGACGCGGCCCACATGCTCACAGACGCCGGCGCGATCGCCTTGTCGCTCCTCGTCATGCGGTTCGTTCAGCGCCCCGGTCGCGAGACGCTGACCTACGGCCGCCGACGCGCCGAGGTGCTGAGCGGTCAAGCCAACAGCGCCGTACTCCTCGTGCTCGGCGTCCTTGTAGCCTACGAGGCGATCTGGCGGCTCGTCACTCCGCCTGACGTCGCGGGCGTCCTCGTGACCGCAGTCGCGGCTGCCGGCGTGGTCACGAACATCGCGGCCGCGTGGGTGCTGGCCAAAGCGAATCGCCAGAGTCTGAACATTGAGGGCAGTTTCCAGCACATCCTCACTGATCTATACGCGTTTATCGGCACGCTGGTGGCGGGTATCGTCATCGTATTCACGGGATTTGATCGCGCCGACGCGATCGCCTCGCTGGTGGTGGCGGCGCTGATGTTCCGATCGGGGTTCGATCTCCAACGCAAAGCCATCCGCGTCCTGCTCGAAGGCGCGCCGGAAGGCCTGAGCCCTAGCGAGATCGGCATGGCGATGGCCCACGGCACGCATGTGAAGCAGGTCCACGATGTCCACGTGTGGGAACTTGCGCCGGGACACCCGGTCCTTACGGCGCACGTCCTTGTCGCGCGTGATTCCGATTGCCACGCGGTGCGGCGCTCACTCGAACAGATGCTGAAGGAGCGCTTCACAATCGGGCACACGACCCTGCAGGTCGATCACGCGCCGGAAGAGCTGCTGTCGATTCGCCGACGTGGCGCCGGTCCATCATCCGAGCGCACGACATAACCCATTGCCGGACCATCGCGTGCGGAGGCACTCTGCTCGACCTTGGGGAACCGCCGAGGTTTCTCGTTCTGGATCAGCGACGGGCGCGCGAGATCCGGTCCGCGAGCTCCCGAAGCCGGCTCGCGCTGCCGCCGTGCGACTCCAGGGCCTTGAATCGGTACGTCTTCGTGGCGGATTTCAATGTCAGTGTGTCATCAGACAAGGCGTGCACGAATTCCGCGAACTTGAGCGTGAAGGCGTCGGCATCATTCTGCTCTTCCGCAGCGAACGCTATACCATCGCGCGTGAGGCTAAGCCGTCCGCGGCAGCTGCCAAACCGGTGTAGATGGGCCACCTCCAGCGATGCCGCCCCAGCGACTGCCACCGGCGCTGCTGCGGACGACTGAGGGGCAATCGGCGCCGATGATGGAGTCGTTCGAGGCGAAGGAGAGACTGCGGCGTTCGGCACCAGCGGCGCTGCTGGCGCCGGCGGTGTATTTTCCGCCGATTGCTGCGCCACGCTCGTCGCGGGCATCACCGGATCCCTGAACCTCGAACGGGCGCTGCTGGTGGCCGTCCACACGCCAATCAGTGACAGCAGTGCGAGAGCCGCCACCGCAACCGATACGAGATGGCCGGTCGCGAGACGTCGTCCACGAAGGAACAGCCCCGGAACAGTCGTCTCAGCGGGCGGTGGTGTCATCGGCACGCGCCGGTGCTCCGGCCGTGGCGCGAGCCCGGTCTTCAACACCTCCGTCGCACTCTCGACGTCGAGCGGTGTGGCAAAGAGGTTGCCCTGACCGGCGTGACAGTCTAACGCGCGGAGGTGTGCACACTGATCTTCGTGCTCGATGCCTTCGGCGACAACGCGGAGGCCGAGTTGCTTTGACAGGTTCATGACGCCGGCGACGATCTCGGCCGTGTCCCGGTTGGTGACTACGCCTCGTACGAAAGAACGATCGATCTTCAGCGAGTCGATTGGGAACTGGCGAAGATAGGCCAGCGACGAGTAACCCGTTCCGAAATCGTCCACGCTGATACGTACGCCAATCGCCCGAATCTGCATCAGCCACGTGGTGACCGCGGTTGGATTGGCCATGGCGATTCCCTCGGTCAGCTCGAGCACTAAACGTCGCGGCTCGAGGCCGGAACCGTGCAGTGCCTGCTCGATCTGGCTGACGAGCGTGGGATCGTTCCACTGGGCGCTCGAGATGTTGACGGACACCCAGAGGTCGCTTTTCAGCTGCAGGCTCCTGTGCCACTCGGCGAGCCGGAGGCAGGCCTCGTACAGAATCCATCGACCGAGCGGGACGATGAATCCCGTGCGCTCGGCGATTGGAATGAAGTCGACCGGAGCAATCATGCCGAGAACCGGGTGCCGCCAGCGCACCAAGCTTTCGAATCCCAGAACCTCGTTCGAGGCCAGGGAGACAATGGGCTGGTAGAAGAGCTCGAACTCACGACGCTGGAGCGCACCCTCGAGGTCGCTTTCCAGCTGTAATTCGGTTTGTTCAGATTGCAGAATCGCGGTATCGAACACCTCGCAATGCGATCCACCCAGCACGCGTGCACGGTGCAATGCGGTCTCGGCGTCCCGCAACACCTCGTCTGCATTGGCGTAGCCGGTCGCGCTGTGCGCGATGCCGATGCTCGCTGACAGCCGGACCTCGCGTGCACCAATCGTGAACGGATTCAAGAGTTCACCGAGGATGCGATCGGCGGCGATCTTGGCGTGGCGAATTTCTTTCAAACCATCGAGCAGGATGGCGAAGCAGTCACCGTCCAGTCTCGCGACGAGATCGTTGTGACGCAGACTGGGCATCGTGTCCGGGATACGCAGGCATGTTTCCAGACGCCGGGCGACCGCCGTGAGGAGCGTGTCGGCAATCGCTGATGAGTGGCCGTCGCTCGACGCTGTTCCGAGATCGATGACCAGCAAGGCGAAGTGAAAGGCTTTGTAGCGGCGGGACCGCTCGATCGACTGTGTGACGCGGTCCATCAGCAGCAGGCGATTGGGGAGCCTGGTGAGCCGATCGGTCACCATCGCCACGGTCATGTCGGTCTGCGAGCCATTCAGGCCGATCGCGTGTCCGGCCTTGTCCCGGACGACCATGCCGCGACATGACATCCAGCGATACGTGCCGTCTTTGTGCCGCAGGCGGTAGCGACACTCGAATGTCGTCGCATCTCCGGCCCGCGTCAGCTCGATCTCGCGTAGCAGCTGTGCGTGGTCGTCAGGATGGACTCGTTGGAACCAATCCTCCGGCGCGCTGCCAACTTCATGATCTTCGCAACCGGCGAGGGCGATCCATCGCGGAGAGAAATGAATCCGGTCGGTCTCTAGATTCCAGTCCCAGAGCGCCTCGCTGTCGCTGCGAGTACCTTTAGAACTCCGGGTGCGTGCGAGCGAATGGTCTCGGTCCATGTGTCAGTGACTGGGCAGACAACGAGCAGGAGTGTCGCTAACTGTTTCGGCTGCAATCCGATATGCCGTAAGGATTGCCGTCGTCGCGCAGAAATGCACACGAGTGGCTACGGCCACCGACGCCCTTGCGTGTGCCTTTTGGAATCACCCGCTGTTCCAGAACAGAACTGACGGCGCCCGACACCCACTAGCCTCATCCCGGTAAGTTCTTCCAAACCAACAGCCTTGCTCTCAACACATCCTCTGGCCCCGAGGTTGCTTTCTCGCAGTCAAGGTAGGAAATGACGAGCGCAGAACTGCAACGGCGACTGACAGCACCCGGGCGCATCGATGGATCTTTCGACCAGGAGCCGCCATCGGACAGGCGCATTCACGAACGACTCAGGACAGGCGACCTGGAATGGCTGCGAGGTGCGAGCGTCAAATACGGTGCTGAAGTCCGTGTCCTCAATATCTCCGCCGGGGGACTATTGCTCGAAACCCCACAAGCATTGAAACCAAATTCCAGTGTCGTCCTGGAACTGACTGGACCCGACAGTCCCATTCTGGTTCCGTCGAGGGTCCTACGCTGTCGTGTTGCATCCTTGAGCGACATCCTGACATACGAAGGTGCGTGCGCGTTCAGGCGACCGCTGACCCTCCCTGAACTCACCATGAAGCTCACAGCGGAGACGACACCGCCGGCAATGCCCGTCGAACATACGGCAGAAACGAGCATCGACTGGGGAAAAGTTGTCGCGCGATTCAACGATGGACGTATCGTGCGCGGCTACACGAACGACTTTGACCCGTCCAAGGCGCACATGCACATCTCGTCCGATCTGCGAGACGGTAAATCGATAATCATTCTTCTCTCGGACCTGAAAGCGTTGTTCTTCGTGCGTGAGTTCGCTGGCAATCCAACGCGAGAGGACGACAAGTTCTTTTCCCAAACGCCGAATGGCGACAGGATGGAAGTGACGTTTTTGGACAACGAGGTCATGGTCGGATCGACGCAGAGTTATCTGGCCGAGGGTCAAGGGTTCTTCCTTCAACCGGCTGATCCCCGGTCGAACAATCTCAGCGTGTTCGTCACTGCTGCGGGCGTGCAGCGCACACGCTTCCTTTCGCCAGAGCGGCAACAAACGGATCGTGCGCAACACCGACGTGGACCGAATCGTAAGGCGGGTTCGCGAGGTGCCAAACGCTAAGTTCGAATTTCCCCACCAGGACCCCCGCTGCTAAGGAGCGCGGCGCATGACCAATGATCAACAAATGGATCGTAGACCTGCGCACGCCTTCCAGTCGCGTTCGACATCAGCGCCCGCGGAGACAGATCCAACGACAACCGAAGGTACATGGCCAACGGTAACGTTCGAGCAGCTGCTCGCGGAGATGGCCGACGCGGTGTGTGCGTGGCGGCAAGTGTTAGCCGACGGCGATCCTGCCCAGGCCGATGCGTCGGCGGCGCGCACCTGCGAGGAGCCGTGACCACGACGCCACGAGGGTGATTGGGGGCGTTGCGGCACACCGACGGCCGGTGTGCCCACGTTTACGCCTGTCGGCTCACGTTTATGGTCTTTGGGGCTTCGAACGCCAACCGATTGCAGCCCCCTACCTGGCCGATCCCCACCTGCACCCACAAGCCGGGTACGATCTCCTTTCGATCCTTGTCACTGATCACGACATCGTCGCCACCGTCAACTGTCACCACGATGAGCCTGGGTTGGACAAGCGCTGTGACCTGCAACAGGTGCCCGGCGATGTCAATCCTGCTGCCGACCGAAACGCCAATACTTAGAGCCATGCTTACGCTCCTTTGAACGCGGTCTGGAGCACGTCGGGCCTGCTCACGTTGGACGAGCAGCCGGAGCGATCTTTCCCAGTGAGACCGCTGGGCCCTTAACCTGCTGGCACTGCATCGCGGTTGACGCCCGGGTCCGACATGTCACATCGACACATTGCCTGGATCGTGCAAGCCACGAGACGTCGTAACGGTGCGCCGCGATGCGCACGCCTGACTACGTCGTCTGGCTCTATCCAGACAGTGTTCAGGATTCGTGGAACGTAGCGTTGCTCAGCGGCTGGGGCATACACGAGGACGACGTCAACATCACCGGACGTCGCCATCCCGAAGGGATGGCCCCAGTTCCGATGGCGATCATTCAGGAACGCGAGGCAGGTTCGAACAGTTCGATTGGGTTCTCGTCCGGATCGAGCAGCTGAATCTGTTTTCCGCCCGGTCCACTGACGACGTGACTTCGGAAGCGGAGGCCGCGATCTTTCATCGCTGCAACGAGCGTTGGAAGCTCGCTCACGGCGAGTACAAGTCGGTTCCATCCGCCAGGTTCCTGCAGTTGGCCATCCGGCATCGGACGGGCTCCTGAGCTGTCCGGTCCACTGAGCAACAGATCAATACCTTCGCATGAGACGCTCGCGAAGGCGGTCCCTGCTGGTGGTTCAGCTCGAAACCAAGATGCTGCGTATAGAACGCAACGGCGCGGTTCACGTCTCGCGTCTGGTAACGAACACCGTGAACACGAAATGCAGGTACCTTCATGTCGGACTCCTCTTTATCGCTCGATCCCTCTGGCGTCGCGATTTGACAACGAGTGAACCGCCACAGTAGCCTCGGTTTTCGTTATCGTAATCAGTCATCGAAATTCGATGGTAGATCGAAATCTGTACACGGGGCTCATCCGACTGCACCTTCTCCATCACGCCGGAGAAGGTCCAATCTTTGGGCAGGAAATGATCGACGAGCTGGGCCGGCACGGGTACCGGCTGAGCGCCGGCACGCTGTACCCGATTCTGCACGGGATGGAACGGCAGGGATTACTGCGGTCTCGCTCCACTCAGCACAACGGGCGTGTGCGGCGCATGTACCGCGCCACGGTGGCCGGCCGCAAAGCCCTCGTCGAAGCGCGGAAACGCGTGAAGGAACTCTTCGGCGAGATGTTCGAGCACGAGTAGCCCACTGCACCGAGTTTGTTGATGATTCCAATGCGTCTGACCCTGACTGCCGCCGTCTGTTTCGTTGCCTGGTCGACGTGCGTCGCAGCACAGACGAACAGTGCGCAAAACGCACCTCAGGTCCTGACACTCGAGGAGGCGCTCCGGTACGCCCTCGATCACTATCCGACCGTCAGAGCCGCACTGGAACAGGTAAACGCCTCGCGAGCCAACGTCAGCGTCGCGCAGTCCACATCCTTACCGCGCCTCGACGCGCTCTGGCAGACGAATCGAGCGACCGCGAACAATGTCTTTGGTCAATTGCTGCCTCAGGCAATCATCCCGGCCCTGTCCGGCCCAGTGCTGGCGTCCGCATCCGACGACAGCGTCTGGGGGAGCGCAGCGGGTGCGTTGATCTCATGGGAGGCCGTTGACTTCGGCCTTCGCGGTGCTACGGTACGCGGCGCTGAGGCAGCGGTCCTTCGTGCGCGGGCCGACGAGTCGCTGACACGCTTGGAGGTGCAGAGTGCCGTCGGCGCCGCGTTCCTGGCCGTCGTCCAGGCGGAACAAACCGTCGCGGCGACACAAGCCGACGTGGAGCGCCGCGCCGTCCTGGCTCGTGCGGCTCGCACGCTCGCCGACAACCAGTTGCGGCCTGGCGCCGAGGCGTCGCGCGCCGACGCCGAGCGGGCAGCGGCACAGACACGCTCCATCTTGGCGCGTCAGGCGTTGGTTCTGTGCCAGACGACGCTGACTCGCGTGCTCGGTGTGGCGACTGGGCTAGTGAGCGTCAACTCCACCAACCTGCTGGCGAGCGCGCCGACGTCGGGCGCGCTGAGTGGCGCCGCGAGCACGCACCCCCTGGCGCAGGCTCATCAAGCCTCCGTCGACGTCGCGCGAGCACAGGAAGACGTGCTCGCCCACACGAACCGCCCACGCCTCTACCTGCAGTCAAGCGTCTTCGCCCGCGGGAGTGGCGCGAATGCCGATGGTCTCCTCGATGGTGGGAGCGATGGCTTGGGGCTCGAGCGCGCGAACTGGGCGGCAGGCGTCCAGGTGGTTTTTCCCAACCTGTTCGAATTCGCGAGCCTGCGTGCGCGGCGGGCCTCGGCCGCCGCCTCCACGCGCGCGGAGAACGCTCGTTACGAGGAGGCGCTCCTCACGGTCACCAGTGAGCAGCAGGCCGCGGCAGCCGCGATCGACGCTGCCCGCGCAGTGGCCGCGAACACGCCGGTCCAACTGGCAGCCGCACAGCAAAGCGAGGCGCAGGCCAGGGCCCGCTATGACGCTGGCCTCGCGAGCATCATCGAAGTGGCCGACACGCAAAACCTGCTGGCGCAGGCGGAATATCAGGATGCGCTGGCAAAGGTCGAGGTATGGCGAGCGCTGCTGGCCGACGCCATCGCACACGGCGACCTGACGCAGTTCGTGAATGTCGTACGTTCGTCAGGAGGCGCCCGCTAGACCATGTGGTTGATCCGTGCTGCACTTCGCCGCCCGATCACGATCCTTGTCGCGGTCATCGCCGTCGCGCTGACGGCTGCCTTCGCGGTTAGTCGGATGCGCGCGGACATTTTTCCAGACCTCGATCTGCCGGTGATCTACGTCGCCCAGCCGTACGGCGGCATGAGCCCCGCCCAGATGGAGGGGTACATCACGTACTACTACGAGTACCACTTTCTCTACGTCAACGGCATCGAGAGCGTGGAATCGAAATCGATTCAGAACACCTCGCTGTTGAAGCTGACATTCCACGCGGGTACCGACATGGCCGAGGCGCTGGCGCAAACCATCGGCTACGTGAACCGCGCCCGCGCGTTCATGCCACCCGGAACGGTCGGCCCCTTCATCATGCGATTCGACGCCGGCACCGTGCCCGTTGGCTATCTCGTGTTCAAGAGCGACACGCGCAGCCTGGGTGAGATTCAGGACCTGGCGCTGAATCGCGTGCGCCCGCAGTTCGCCACGCTGCCCGGGCTGACCTCGCCGCCGCCGTTCGGCGGCAGTCAACGCACCATCGTCATCCGCGTGGACCCCGACCGACTCCGTTCGTACGGCATGGCGCCCGATGAAGTCATCCGTGCTGTGACCGCGGGCAACGTGATCATGCCGTCCGGCAGTGTCAATATCGGCGACGAGACACGCATCTCCCCGATCAATTCGGTCGTCGGCACGATCGACGATCTCCTCGAGTTGCCGATCCGGACCGGTGCTGGCCCCCCTGTCTCGATCCGCGATGTCGCCTCGGTCAGCGACAGCACGGACATTCCGACGGCGTATGCGTTGGTCGACGGTCGTCGGGCGGTCTACATTCCCGTGACCAAGCGACCCGATGCGTCGACGTTGAGCGTGGTGAGCGAGGTAAGGGCGAGCCTCGGCCGCTTCCAGGCACTCGTTCCCGATGACATCACGGTCTCGTACGAACTCGACCAATCCCGAAATGTGTCGTCTGCGCTCCGCGCCGTGCTCAACGAGGCGGTGCTCGGTGCCCTGCTGACGGGCCTGATGGTGCTCCTCTTCCTGCGGGACTGGCGGAGCTCCGCGATTGTCGTGATCACGATTCCATTTGCCTTGTTGGCGGCCGTGATCGCCTTGTGGGGCGCTGGGCAGACGATCAACATCATGACGCTCGGCGGTCTCGCGCTGGCCGTGGGAATCCTGGTCGATGAGGCCGTAGTAGCCATCGAGAACATTCACACGCATTTGTCGCGCGGCACACCGGTCGCACGCGCGGTGCTCGACGCGAGCGGCGAGGTCGTCGTGCCCCGACTGCTTGCCATGCTCTCCGTCGTCGCGGTCTTTGTCCCGTCGTTCTTCATGACGGGGGTTTCGCGATCGCTCTTCGTCCCGCTGTCGCTGGCGGTCGGATTCGCGATGATCGCATCGTTTCTCCTGGCGAGCTCCCTCGTCCCGGTCCTCTCGGTCTGGCTGTTCGGACGACGCCACGAGACGGTGGCGACTGCCGCACATGCGACCGACTGGGTGGAGCGGCTCCGGCACCGCTTAGCGGCGCTTCTTCAACGTGTCGCGCCCGCGCGGGTCCTCTCTGTGGTGGTCTACGTGCTGGTCACCGTCGGCGTCGTCGCCGCCGTCGGCCCGAGGCTGGGACGCGAGATCTTCCCGCCAAGCGGAGTCAAGCAGTTCCAGCTCCGTTTCCGTGCGCCCGCGGGGACGAAGTTCGAGTCAACGGAGCGGCTGGGGCGCGATGTCCTCGATGAGATCGAACATGCCGCTGGCGCAGACAACGTCGAGATCACCCTGGGGTACGTCGGCGTGCAACCATCGTCCTATCCAATCAACACCATCTTCTTGTGGACCGGCGGCTCACACGAAGGCGTGCTGCAAGTCGCGCTGAAGGCAGATGCCCCGCTGCGTCTCGAGGACTTCGAAGAAACGTTGCGCAGCAGATTCCACGAGAAATTCCCGGACGCGGAGTTCTCCTTCGAGCCGGGCGACATCGTCAGTCGGATCATGAACTTCGGCGCGCCCACGCCGGTGGAGGTGGCCGTGATGGGACCGGACTTCGCCGAAAGCCGTACGTTTGCGACGAAGCTACGCGCCGAGCTCGCGCAGATCGCGTCGCTGCGCGACCTGCAGTATGGGCAGACGCTCGACTACCCCGCGATCCAGGTGGACGTGAACCGTCAGATGGCCGGTCAGTTGGGAGTGACGGTGGACCAAGTCGGGCGCTCCTTCGCCGCCGCCACGTCATCGAGTCGATTTGTGGCGCCGAATTACTGGGCGGACCCTCGGACCGGGATTGCCTTCCAAGTCCAGGTGCAGGTACCGCAGTTGCACATGACGAGCATCGAGGACCTGCGCGTCGTGCCGGTGACCAGCGGTGGTCCCGCCAAGCCGCTGCTCGGCGATCTGGCTCGCATCGAAAACGCCACGATTGTGGGCGAGTACGACCGAGTCAACGGACAACGCATGGTCACTCTGACCGCGAACGTGGCGGGCGAGGATCTGGGACGCGTCCTTGATCGCGTTCAGCAGGCCATCGCACGAGCTGGCGAGCCCCCGCGCGGCGACAGCGTCACCGTGCGTGGCCAGATCGCCGCGATGAGCGAGACATTTACCAACATCACAGCGGGGCTCGTGGTTGCTGTCATCGTGATCTTCCTGTTGCTGGCGGCGAATTTTCAGTCGCTTCGACTGGCGTTCGTTGTCGTTTCTACGGTCCCGGCCGTACTGGCCGGCGTTGTTCTGACACTGTTGCTGACCGGGACCACATTGAACGTGCAGTCGTTCATGGGCGCCATCATGGCTATTGGCGTGGCCGTGGCCAACGCGATTCTGCTCGTGACCTTCGCCGAGCAATCGCGTCGGATGGGGGGCTCGGCTCTGAACGCGGCCATCGAGGCCGCCCGGGCCCGGATGCGGCCGGTGCTGATGACCAGCGCGGCGATGATCGCTGGCATGGTGCCCATGGCGCTCGCCCTGGGCGAAGGGGCGGAAGCGACGGGACCGTTGGGTCGGGCCGTCATTGGCGGGTTGGCCTCCGCCACCGTGGCGACCTTGATCGTGTTGCCGTCCGTGTATTCCTTGGTGCAGGGCTCGGCCAGCGCAATGTCGCCGTCGATGGATCCCGACGACCCGGCCAGCGCATACCGAACATAAGCTGGATAACCGTGACGACCCCCAAGACACTGCGTCCTCGCCGGATGCCGGCCCTCTACTCGGTGCTCCTCGTGGTCGGCACCGTTGCGTGTCGAGGAGGTGGGAGCGCACCCGCGGGGACCGCAGTGACGCCAGCGGCCGGCCCAATGACGATCGAGGTCGTCCGTGTTGTAGAGCAGCCGCTTGACGTGCAGTTGTCGCTGCCGGGCGAACTGACCCCCTATCAGTCCGTGGCCATCTACCCGCGGGTCACCGCATTTGTGAAAACGATCCACGTCGATCGTGGCTCGCTCGTTCGCGCTGGGGATGTGATCGCCATCCTCGAGGCGCCGGAGCTGGTGGCACAGCGTTCCGAAGCACAATCGAAACTCCAGGCGGCAGAGGCACAGTTGGCCGGCGCCCAAGCGAAGGCCGAATCGGATCGCGGCACATACGACAAGCTCAAAGCGGCGTCAGCGACGCCGGGCGTCGTGGCCGGCAACGATGTGCTCGTCGCAGAGAAGGCGGCGGAGGCCAGTCAGACTCAGGTGAACGCGGGCAAGGAGAACATCGAGGCGGCGCGGCAAGCAGCAAATGCGATCAGGGACATGGAGGGCTACCTTCGAGTCACGGCGCCATTCAGCGGTGTGGTGACCGAACGCAATGTGCATCCCGGCGCACTGGTCGGGCCGTCAGGCGGTTCCGCAGGAGCGATGCCCATGGTGCGCTTGGTCGAGAACAGCCGGTTGCGGCTGGTGGTCCCGGTGCCGGAGGCCTACACCGCTGAGATCAAACGCGGCACAGAGATCCCCTTCTCCGTGGCGGCGTACCCGGGGCGCACATGGTCCGGCACCGTCGCGAGAATTGCGCAGGCCGTTGATGTGAGCACGCGAACGATGGCGGTCGAACTGGATGTGACCAACAAGGACGGTCAGCTCGCTCCAGGAACGTTCTGTCAGGTACGCTGGCCAATCCGCCGCACGACGCCCTCGATGTTCGTCCCAAGCAGCAGCGTGGCTACGACGACAGATCGCACGTTCGTCATTCGGATTCGCGGTGGCAAGACGGAGTGGGTGGACGTCAAGACGGGACTCACGTCTGGGCCGCTGGTTGAAGTCTTCGGCGATCTCCGAGCCGGCGATGAGGTCGCCGCACGCGGGACTGACGAGATGCGGCCTGGAACGGAAGTCCGCGGCCGCGAGGCTAAGCCTGTCGCCTAAGGTGAAACCGATGGAATAGCCCGCGTGGTCATGCAGCCTTCACCTCCAGGTTGACACCGAGGTCGCGAAGACGCTGAAGGAGGCGCTTGGAGAGCGTTCCTTGTCGCGTTGGATCGAAATACTGCGAGCCAAGGTCATGGTATTCGACCCCATCTCGGAGCATGAAATAGGCGGCACTGAGCATGGAGCTGGCGACGGCCAGCACCGCTGCGGTTCACCCCGGTAATTGACACCGGTGTCCGGTTCGACGGTTTTTTCGATAGGCGGGATTCTGGCCGGAAACGTAAGCGTAATAAGTGTGGCGTCCCCGGGCAGAATTGAACTGCCGGCCTAGCGCTTAGGAGGCGCTCGCTCTATCCAACTGAGCTACGGGGACAGCGTTTCGGTAATTTTCTAGTTTACCAAGGCTCGCACTGCGTTCCCTGTCTGCTCGTTGCGAAGAGGCGCCCGCTCTGTTTCGCCTTCGCTTGCAACGGGCGTGCAACGGGAGGCATCAAGTCGACGCATGGCGTCCTGCAATCCTACCAGTGTGGCGTTGACAGCCGCAGATTTTGCCGAGACCTCGATTTCTGATGACGCAGACGTATGTGACCCATTCGACCTCCTCAACTGCTTTTTCGAACCACTCCCATTGGTCCGACTGCACGTGTTTCGTTTTGGACAGTTATAAATCTATCCCTACGCTATCGTCAGGGCTCCTCTCTGGAGCACTGACATGGATTCTCAATCAAACTCTCAACTCATGCCGCCATGTCCCTTCTGTGGCCAGGGCTACGGCAGAGTTAACGAGGTGACGCTGCAGCACTATGAGCGCAGCGTTACGTTTGTGTGTCGCGCCTGCGATAAGACATGGACTGCGACAGACAACCTCCAGTCATTGAGCGGACCGGAAGAGGGGCCATCACTTAAGATGATCTAGCCCGCTTCCTCGCCGCCTTCCGCTTCACGGCCTTCCGCTCTTCACAGATCCAACCGCGGTTACAGTGACACTTGCGTGGCTCAGGCATCCCCTCGCTCGCGGTCGCACGTCAGTGCTCTCTCATCAGCGGCCTGCAACCGACTCTTGTCTGTCATCTTGCCGGCACACTGCTCCCTTGCGAGAGCAGCGTACGTTCAATCGCCTTGCCCACCGCGTCGGGGCCATAGGCTTCCTCGACCCGCGAGATCAGAGCATGCACTTCCGGATCGTCGAGGAGCCGATTAAGAGCCATCGCTTGCTCCGCGCCCGAGCGAAAAGGCGTCGATCCACGTCGGCCTCGCGACAACGCGCGTCGCCATGCCTGTACAAAACCGCACAGCCGCGAACCCGCAGACCTGACATGATCATGTCAACCCCGCGAAAAGACTGACCCACAGCCTTCTGTGGCATGAGGTGACGGCATGAGCTGCAGAATGCTTTTGGGGACTCCACTTTTGATGCTCCTCGTTGGACTCTTCGGCTGTGGAGGAGACGATCCTTTGCCTACACCGACACCGCCCCCGGTGACGCCGGAGGCAATTGTTCCCCCGCCCCCGGCTGGCACAGCCAACTGGTTGGACGGCTATACCTTGACGGGCGTGAGTCTCTCTGGGACCGTGTACGAATCGACAGCGACGGGGCCGATGCCGATTGCCGGCGCCCTCGTCTACTGTGAACTGTGCGGGAAAGAAACCCACACATGGGCGACTGCCGACGGAAACGGAATCTATAACTTTTCGGGCGACCTCGCCAACGGCGGGGGCATCTGGCTGGTGGCAGGACGACGGATCGCCATATGGGTTCAGGCCGAGGGCTACCGCGATCCGATCGGCTCGCTTAACTCGAGATACGTGTTGATCGATGGCGATACACGATCAGATTTCGAACTCGTTCCACGCTGACCTCGGGCGGGCCATATCCGTCGTGAGGGGGCCCGTCAGACGACGTCGTCGGGTATCGTGTCGATCAGTGGGCCACGACATGCCCGCCTAGTTTCGCCAGCTCTTGCGTCGTCTCCGTCACGTGCTGCTTGCCAATAGCCCGCTGCTCTGTGCTCCGCTCGGCCGCAACTTGGTTTTCAACTTGCGAGTTGGCGTTGGGAATTGGAAGTTCGGTCAGTACTGAAGAACGGAAAACACCTTCTCACCGGTCAGCTTCGACTGCCCTTTCAGAAACACGAGCTCGATCAGGAACGCCAGGCCGTACAGCTCCCCTCCCAGGTGTCGCACGAGGCGCGCGGCCGCGGCCGCCGTACCGCCAG
>Ga0207701_10002771_pt1 | contig 18090 bp, 13 predicted proteins | sample KBSSwiSSwithPhiX_FD_184294 | JGI IMG/M metagenome (GOLD analysis project Ga0207701, IMG submission 184294) | Switchgrass rhizosphere bulk soil microbial communities from Kellogg Biological Station, Michigan, USA, with PhiX - S5 (SPAdes) (version 2) | ecosystem: Environmental > Terrestrial >... | reverse complement strand
CGACCCGCTCGACATCCACAAGGCGCGCGAGATCGCGTCCGCCGAGGACCCGATCCCCGTCGGCATCCTCTACCAGAACCCGCAAGTGCCGTGCTACGAGGACCTGCGCAACGCGGGCCAGCCGCGCACCGCCGAGCGCATCCGGGCCGGGCTCGACGCCGAGTTCGACAAGGTCACGATCTGGCCGGAAGCGGCGGCGCAGAACGCCGACTGAAGCGTGCGCGAACCCACCCTCACCGAGCGACCCGCCATGAACATGGCCGCGAAATTCCAGGAACAGCTTGTCTTCCACATGACCGGCAAGCGCGGCGACGGCCTCGCGGCCGTCGACGTCGGCGCGCTGCGGCCGGCGCTGCTCGCGCCGTATCGCGACCTCACGCGCCTGCGCTACGACTTTCCGCTGGTGCTGGCGGAGCCGCCGACGCATGACGCGCCGGTGCGCTCGCTTTCGGCGCTGGTCAGCCAGCTGCTGGTCGACATCGCGCCGCGCGGTGTCGAGGGAGAGCGCCTCCGCAAGCACGTGCTGCGCCTCGAGCAGGTACTGCGCGCGATGCTCGCGGGCGGTGCCCAAGGCACGCTCGGTGAGCTGTGGCGCGAGGCCGCGACCGGGCTCGGGCACGGGACCGATCCCGTGACCGCGGACGTTCTGCTGCAGGCCGCCTCGTCGCTGGCGGTGGACGGCGAGCTCGCCGACTGCGACGCGCTCCTGCCGGTGCGGCTTCTGCGGCACGAGTATGCGGCCGCGCAGCGGCAAAAGGGCCGCAAGTTCCGCGCGCTTGCCGACGACCTTATGCGCAGGCTGTCGGACATCCGCCGCGCTGCCTTCGCGCACTCGCAGGCGGGGCAGGAGCCGGCTGCGCTGGCCGCCGCCATCGGCGGCGCGCACGCCGACGTGTTCGACTTCGCCGTGATGTCGAAGCTCGTGCGCCGCGGTGCGCCGAAGGACGAGCTGCCCGCCGGGCGTCGCAGGCGCATCGAATGGGCGCTCGAGGTGCTGCGCTCGCAGCCATTCTTCGCCGATGAGGAGGCGCCGAACAGCGTCGAGCACTTCGACTTCGTGTTCGACAACTGCGCGGCGGCGGCCGCGGCGTGGCGGGTGCGCCTGCCGCGCCTGACCGAAGTGGTGAAGGCCATCGCCATCGCCGAGCTCGAGTCCTCCGGCGCCTACGTCGAGGCGGACCACGACGCATTCTTCGAGCGCTATGACGAAGGCGCGCTCACCGCGGACGACCTGGCACTCTTCCCGGATTACCTCGTGTGCATCCCGGCCGCGCACAACGATGCGCCGGAGAACGCTGGCCTCATCGACATGCTGTCGGCCGGCCTGCCGGTCAAGGTGCTCGTCGAGCAGACCGACCTGCTGGAAGAGGCGTCGATCGGCACCGGCCACTTCGCATTCGGCGTGCGCAGCGCGCGTCTCGCCACCACCGCGATGGGACTAGGCGGCATGTTCGTGCTGCAGGCGACCAGCGCGGATCTCTATGCGCTGCGTGAGCGCGTCGAGCGGGGGCTGGCTTGCCGTGGCCCGGCGCTGTTCTCCATCTTCGTCGGGTCGCCTGCCGCCGCCGGCGAACTGCCGGCGTATCTCACCGCGGCCGCCGCTCGCGAATCGCGCGCGTTTCCCGCGTTCGCTTACGACGCGACCGGCGGCGACAACTGGGCCACCCGCTACTCGCTCGACCACAACCGCAATCCCGACGCCGACTGGCCGCACGACCAAGTAGAGTACGCAGACGCGGAATTGCAGCGCGTGGTGGAGGAGGTGGCGTTCACGTACGTCGACTTCGCGCTGTGCGACCGGCGCTATGCCGCGCACTTCTCGGCGGTGCCGCGCGAGCGCTGGTCCGCCGGAATGCTGCCGGTGTCCGAATGGCTGCGGCTGCCCGAGAAGTCGGCGGGCGACCGCGTACCCTACGTCTGGGCGGTCGACGCCGACGACCGCCTCTGGCGTGTGATCGTCGACACCCGGCTCATGCAGTCCGCGCGCCGCTGCCTGCTGCTGTGGCACCGGCTGCAGGAGCACGCGGGCATTCACGATTCGCACGCCGAGCGTCTGCTGGCGAGGGAACGCGCCACGTGGGAGGCCGAGAAGGCGCAGGCGCTAGCGGCCCTGGCACCTGCCGCCGCGGCCGCAGCCGTCCTACCCGACGACGCTGTGGCGCCGGCCGGGACGGTCGTCGAGGCGGGAGCGCCGCCGTCCGACGACCCGTGGATCGAGACCGCCCGCTGCCCGAGCTGCAACGAGTGCCAGAACATCAACGACAAGATGTTTGCGTACAACGAGAACAAGCAGGCCTTCATCAAGGACCTCAACGCCGGCACCTACAGGCAGATGGTCGAGGCGGCCGAGTCCTGCCAGGTCGCGATCATCCATCCGGGCAAGCCGTGGAACCCGGCGGAAGCCGGTCTCGCGGAACTGATGGAGCGCGCAAAGACCTTCATGTAGGCGCGGTTTCTATTGCTCGAGGCGCGCTTTCTGCTTTGGCATAAGCGCTGCATTCCCATCGCCAGGGCCCGCCGAAAGCGTGTTCCTCGATGCACGCGGGATCCGGCGCTTTCGCTGCCTCACGCGCTGGCGTAGCATCCCGGTTGCCTCAAGGACCCGCTTTGTCGGGTGGGCGTGCGCCACGAGAGCACAATCAAAAGCGCCGCCAGGCAACCGGATCATCGCAAGGAGGCTGTTTGAAAGCGACGGATATCGCGCAACCCGATTACTTCCACAAGGTCGTCGATTGTCAGTGGGCGTGTCCCGCCCACACTCCCGTACCCGAGTACATCCGCCTCATTGCCGCCGGCCGGTACGACGACGCGTACCTCGTCAACTGGCAGTCGAATGTGTTTCCCGGGATTCTCGGGCGCACGTGCGACCGTCCCTGCGAACCCGCGTGCAGGCGCGGTCGCGTGGAAGAGGGCGGCGACTTGAAGGCCAAGCCCGAGCCGGTCGCCATCTGCCGGCTGAAGCGCGTTGCGGCGGACTTCAAGTCGGACATCCGCACGCGGTTGCCGCGGCGGGCCGCGCAGAAGAACGGCAAGCGCGTGGCGCTGGTGGGCGCCGGCCCGGTGTCACTCACCGTCGCCCGTGACCTGGCGCCGTTGGGCTACGAGCTCATCGTGTTCGACGGCGACCGGCAGGCCGGCGGCATGATCCGCACGCAAATTCCGAAGTTCCGCCTGCCCGAGAGCGTGATCGACGAGGAGGTGGGCTACATCCTCGATCTCGGCGTCGACTTCCGCGGCGGCCAGCGCATCGACAGCATGAAGGACTTGCTGGCGCAGGGTTTCGACGCCGTGTTCGTCGGCAGCGGTGCGCCGCGCGGAAGGGACCTCGACGTGCCGGGTCGCGCCGAAGCGGCGGCGAACATTCACATCGGCATCGATTGGTTGTCGAGCGTTTCGTTCGGACACACGACGCGGATCGGCAAGCGCGTGGTCGTGCTGGGCGGCGGCAACACCGCGATGGACTGCTGCCGCAGCGCGCGGCGCTTGGGCGGGGAAGATGTGCAGGTCGTGGTGCGCTCAGGCTACGACGAGATGAAGGCGTCGCCGTGGGAGAAGGAGGACGCGGCGCACGAGGGCATCCCCATCCACAACTTCCTGGTGCCGAAGGCGATCACGCACGAGGGCGGCAGGCTCACCGGCGTCACGTTCGAGAAGGTGGCGCCGCAGCGCGACGAGCGCGGCCGCCGCAAGCTCGTGCCGACCGGCGAGCCCGACGTGCACTTCCCATGCGACGATGTGCTGGTAGCCATCGGTCAGGAGAACGCATTCCCGTGGATCGAGCGCGACCTCGGGCTCGATTTCGACGAATGAGGCATGCCGGTCGTCGACAAGGTGACGATGGCTGCGACGCTCCCCGGCGTCTTCTTCGGTGGCGACGCGGCGTTCGGTCCCAAGAACATCATCTGGGCCGTCGCGCATGGCCACGAGGCGGCGATCTCCATCGACCTCCACTGCCGCGGCGAGGACATCGCGGTGCGGCCGCCGCCGCACACGACCTTGATGTCGCAAAAGATGGGCATTCACGAGTGGAGCTACGACAACGCGATCACCGGTGACCACCGGTTCCGCGTGCCGCTGAAGGACACCAAGCTCGCGCTAAAGAACATCAAGATCGAGGTGGAGCTGGGCTACGACGTAAAGGCCGCGTTCGCCGAAGCGCAACGCTGCCTCAACTGCGACGTGCAGACCGTATTCACGGACAAGCTCTGCATCGAGTGCGACGCGTGCGTGGACATCTGCCCGATGGACTGCATCACGTTCACGCCGAATGGCGAGGAGGCGGACGTTCGCGCGCGCTTGCAGGCGCCGGCGCTCAATCTGGCGCAGGATCTCTACGTATCGGGCGAGCTCAAGACCGGACGCGTGATGGTCAAGGACGAGGACGTGTGCCTGCACTGCGGCCTGTGCGCCGAGCGCTGCCCGACGGGCGCGTGGGACATGCAGAAGTTCCTGCTCGATATTGCGCAGGCGGACGACCGCTGCCGCGTAAAGCACGCGAAGCCACCGCAACCTCTCGCGGCGGATTGATCATGCGCGACATAGACATGGCTATTCGCACCAACGACTTCGTCGTCAAGTTCGCCAACGTCAACGGTTCCGGGTCGGCGTCGGCAAACGGCCTCTTCGCGCGCGCGATCCTGCGCATGGGTGTGCCCGTTGCCGCGCGCAACATCTTCCCGTCGAATATTCAGGGCCTGCCCACGTGGTACGAAGTGCGCGTGGCCGGCGACGGGTGGCGCGGTCGCCGCGGCGGCGTGGATCTCATGGTCGCCATGAATCCGCAGACGTGGGAAAAGGACGTCGCCGAGGTCGATCCGGACGGCTACCTCTTCTACGACTCGACGCGGCCGATACCGCCGTCGCGCTTGCGTGACGACGTGACGCTGCTCGGCATTCCGCTCACCGCGATCTGCAACGCGGAGTACACGGATGCGCGGCAGCGTCAGCTCTTCAAGAACATCATCTATCTCGGTGCGTTGTCGGCGCTGCTCGACATCGACGCCAACGAGATCGACAAGCTCTTCGGCGAGCAATACAAGGGCAAGGAAGCGCTGCTCGAGCCGAACCGCAAGGCGTTCCGCATGGGACGCTCGTATGCGCTCTCCAATTTCCAATGCCCGCTGCCCATTCGCGTCGTACGCAGCGACAAGGTAGGGGACCGTATCTTCATCGACGGCAACAGCGCGGCCGCCCTCGGCAGCGTCTACGGCGGCGCGACCGTCGCGGCGTGGTATCCGATCACGCCGTCGTCGTCGCTCGCGGAAGCGTTCCAGAAGTACTGCCGCAAGTTCCGTCACGATCCGACGACCAAGAAGAAGCGCTACGCGATCCTGCAGGCGGAGGACGAGCTCGCGTCGATCGGCGTGGTCATCGGCGCCGCGTGGAACGGCGCGCGCGCCTTCACCACGACCTCCGGACCAGGGGTCTCGTTGATGCAGGAGTTCCTGGGCCTTGCCTACTTTGCCGAGATTCCCGTCGTGCTGTTCGACGTGCAGCGCGGAAGCCCGTCCACCGGCATGCCGACGCGCACGCAGCAGGCCGATCTCCTTTCCTGTGCGTATGCGTCGCACGGCGACACGAAGCACGTGATGCTGCTGCCGGAAGATCCCACGGAAGCGTTTACGTTCGGCGCGCAGGCGTTCGACCTGGCCGACCGGCTGCAGACGCCGATCTTCGTCATGCTCGACCTCGACATCGGCATGCAGGACTGGCTGACCGAGCCATTCAAGTGGAACGACTCGCATCCGATGGACCGCGGGAAGGTGATGACCGAGGCCGACCTCGAGTCCGGGCGCGATTTCGGACGCTATCTCGACGTCGACGGCGACGGTATCGCGTACCGCACCTATCCCGGCACGCATCCGACCAAGGGCAGCTATTTCACGCGCGGCACGACCAAGGACCGCTACGCACGCTACACGGAAGAAGGTCCCGCGTACGTGGACAACATGCAGCGCCTCTTGCGCAAGTTCGAGATGGCGAAGTCGATCGTGCCGATGCCGATGGTCACGAAGGCGACCAAGCCGACGAAGAGCGGCGTCGTCTACTTCGGCTCGACGAGTGCCGCGATGGCCGAGTCGCTCGCCGCGCTCGAGCTCGAGGGCATCTACCTCGACCAGCTGCGGCTGCGCGCCTTTCCGTTCCACGACAGCGTCGCCGACTTCATCGCGGCGCACGAGCGCGTCTTCGTCGTCGAGCAGAACCGCGATGCGCAGATGAAGTCGCTGCTCGTCAACGAATGCGGCATCGACCCGTCGAGGCTCATCTCGGTGCTGCACTACGACGGCACGCCGATCACGGCGCGCTTCATCACTAAGGAAATCGCCGAGAAGGCGCGCTTGTTCAATGTAACGCCGTTGCGTCGCACCGGAGCTGCCTGATGACATATCTTGCGAAGCCGAAAGTCCACCATCCCTCGCTGCCGCGCAACGCGCTTGGCTACACGCGTCGCGATTACGAGGGCGCCATCTCGACGCTGTGCGCGGGGTGCGGCCACGATTCGATCTCCGCGGCGATCATCCAGGCATTCTTCGAGCTCGACGTGCCGCCGCACCGCGTCGCGAAGCTTTCAGGCATCGGCTGCTCGTCGAAGACGCCCACCTACTTCCTCGGCAACTCGCACGGCTTCAACAGCGTGCACGGGCGCATGCCGTCCGTGCTGACCGGTGCGGCGCTCGCCAACAAGGACCTCATCTATCTGGGCGTGTCCGGCGACGGCGACTCGGCGTCCATCGGCCTCGGGCAATTCGCGCACGTCATGCGGCGCGGCGTGAACATGGTCTACATCGTCGAGAACAACGGGGTGTACGGGTTGACGAAGGGACAGTTTTCGGCGACGGCGGACAAGGGCAGCAAGAGCAAGCGCGGCGTGGTCAACAGCGACGAGCCGATCGACCTCGCGGTGCTCGCCCTGACCCTCGGCGCCACGTTCGTCGCGCGCGGCTTCTCCGGCGACAAGGCGCAGCTGGTGCCGCTGATCAAGGCCGCGGTCGCCCATCACGGCGCCGCGTTCATCGACGTCGTGAGCCCGTGCGTCGCGTTCAACAATCATCCGGGATCGACCAAGAGCTACGACTACGTGCGCGAGCACAACGAAGCGGTCAATTTCCTCGACTTCATCTCGCCGCGCGCGGAGATCACGACGAGCTACGCTCCGGGCGACGTGCGCAGCATCGCGCTGCACGACGGCGGCTCCATCCGCTTGCGCAAGGTCGGCGACGACTACGATCCGGCGGATCGCGCGGCCGCGCTCGGTTATCTCGAGGCGAAGCGCGAGGCGGGCGAAGTCGTGACGGGCCTCCTGTACCTGCACCCAGACGCCGCCGACATGCACGACATGATCGAAACGGTCGAGACGCCGCTCAATGCGCTCGGCGACGCGGACCTCGTGCCGGGGAGCGCCGCGCTGGCGGACGTCAACGCTTCGTTGCGCTGAACGTCACTCCGAACTGCCCGACATCCGTCAGGTAGGTCATTCGGCATTAGGGTTGCTCTAAGGGACGAACGTGCGCGATCGCGCGTTTCACCGCGCGATCGCGTCCAGTCGCCCTAGATGCGCTGTTGGACCGAAGTTACGAACAGGCCCGTGGGAAGGACGGTGATCGAGCGCAGCTCGCGTCCGTTGTCCACGACCACGGCGCGCTCCTGGATGGTGAAGCCGGGCGCAGGATTGAACACGATGTCGACGGTGCAGTCGTCATTGACTATGTAGGTGCCCGAACCGTAACGGTTCGGAACATAGCCGTTTGCCGAGTTCTTCACGTTGTCCCACTGCGTGACACCGCCGTCGCCGTCGTAGACCCGGACGACGACGCCGATGATGTTTTGCACGCTGCCGTTCGGCAGGGTCTGCGTGCCCTGCAACTGCCCGCCGTACGTCCCGCGCACCAGCGAATCGCTGCAGAACCTCTGGCGTTCGCGGTCGGCCAACGCGCTGGTGGACGCAACGAGTGCGGCAGTGGCGATGAGTAAACCCCGTGCGAGGAACTTGTGCATGCTCGTCTCCCTTGAGATCGCTGATTGAGATGAAACGTCGGACTGCGAGCTCAGGGTAGTCAGCTTTGGCGAAGCAGGGCGAGATTGAGACGAAACCGGGAAATCGTGGTGTGCGCTCCCACCTGCGCGGCGTGGACGCTACTGAAACGTGTAGCGCACGCCGAGGTTGAACTGCGTGCCCGTGGCGCCGGATAGCGCGTAGTTGTAGTTGTAGTTGACGTTGCCGTAGCCGGCGGCGGGGTTGAACGGCGCGATGCGGTTGAACACGTTGATAACCGACCCGAAGATCTGCCAATTCTTGAAGCCGGAATACGACGCGGACAGGTCCAGCGTGGTAAACGACGACACATGGCACGACGAGCGCCCAAGTTGGAAAAGGCACTCCTCGGGAATCGGAAGACCCTGGTAGGGAATCTCCTCGTAGTCGCTGACGTAGCGCACCGTGCCGGTGACGTTCCATCCACCTCGCTGCCAGCCGACGATCACGTTGACTCTGTCCGATGGCGTCGAGGATCCGGAAGAGACGTCGTAGTTGCCTTGGGTACCGACGTACTCGTACGACAGCCCATTGGCAAACGTCTGGACGTAGCTGAAAACGTGAGTCCACTGGACCTGCGTCGTCAGCGTTCCGAAATCGCGCAAGCTTTGCCGCCAAACGGTGTCGAGGTCGATGCCGTCGGTGCGAACCTGCAGCGCGTTCTGGAATGGCGTTCTGACCGACAACAGGGTTCCGGAATTGGGAATCCCGGGCAGGTTGTTGATGTTGCGCACGATGGCCGCGTAGGGGAATGCGGCGGGATCGTTGAGCACCGCCTGTACGCTGCCGAACGTGATCGCGTTGCGCGTCGTGATGCTCCAGTAATCGAGCGTCGTCGACAGGCCCGGAATCGGCTCCCAGATCACCCCGGCGGTCCAGGTCTTGGCCGTCTCCGGATTGATCTGCGGGTTGCCGACGTTGATGGCAAGCACCGGTGCCGTGCAGTCGACCGGCAACCCCGTGACCGGGCAGCGCACCGGGTCCACCGCCACCGTTTGTCCCGACGACGTCGAGTCGGTCGATTCGTACAGTCCCGGCGCGCGGAACGCAGTCGTGAAGGTCCCACGCAGCGCGAGCTGCGGCATCGCCGTCCACTTGACTCCGATCTTCGGGTTCACCGTGCCGCCGAAGTCCGAGTAGTGGTCGTAGCGGGCCGCGAGCGTAGCCTCGAGGTTGCTCAATATGGGCGCGTAGAGCTCGGCGAACAAAGCGTTCACATTCCGGCTGCCGTGCGCAGCCGCGTACCCGAGACCGAGGACGTTCCCCGTGTCGGTGCCAGGCACCCCCGGATTTTCGAGCTCCTCGCGCCGGAACTCGTATCCCACGGCAAGTGCGAGCTGGCCGCCGTCGAGCTTATAGATGTCGCGCGACGCCTTGAGGTCGACGATCGCGTTCCTCGACGTGATCTCATAACTGCGGTCGGGTGCGAGCCATGAGTACACCGCGGGATCGTTCTGCGCGGCACTGGCGCCGATGCGGTAGTAGCCGTAGGGTCCCGTGCCGGCAATCCCCTGCTGCAACCGGTCCCAGCTGATGAAGTTTCGTTGATCGACCTTCGTGCTGCTGTCGATGTAAAGCGCCGCGGCGTCCCACTCCCACGCGCTCGTCGTTCCTTTCGCGCCCACGAGATATCGCTGCGTGCCGGTCTCATAGGTGGCGCTGCGGGCCCCGAGGCCGGCATCGGCGTAGGAGAGCCGAGCGAGCCGGTTGCTTGCGTTGAACGGATTGTCGGGATGTCCGACCGGCAACGCAAGGCTCAGGCTGTTGATGGTGGCGGACGTCACGGGGTCGTACCAAGCGGAACGGAACAGTTGGGGAATTGTCCGCGTCTGGGTCGTCACGCGGAAGTACGAAAGCTCGGCATAGCCCTGTATGGCGTCGGTGAACGCGTACGTGCCGCGCGCAAACGCGTTGAGCCGCTCGACCTCCGGCTGAATGTCGAGATAGTCCTTGGCCTCCCAGCGACAGAATCCGTGCGACAGGTTGCCCTCCGCGCACGCTCCAGGCAGCGACTGATAGGCGCCCAACGCACCGGTTACGGGGTCGAACGGGCGCACATTGCCGAGCAGACTCCCGGTCTGGCTGAACGGGTCCATCGGGTCGCCGGGACGAGTGTCCGGCAAGCCCATGAACGTGAGGTTGTTGGACCCCACGTAAGCCTTGCCGCGATTCATGGGATTAGCTCGCTGCTTCTGGTAGTCCAGCGTCACGAATGCGTTATAGCGATCCCGTGTGAGGTCGCCCAGGCCGCCGGTGATCGCCGCGCGCCATTGGTCGCCTTCGCCATTGGCCGTGGTGCCTGCCGATGCCATGGCAGTAACGCCGGTGAACTGCTGGCGAAGGATGACGTTGACCACGCCCGCTACCGCGTCGGCGCCATAGATCGCCGACGCGCCATCCTTCAGGATCTCGATACGCTCGACCGCGTCGAACGGGATCTGTTGCAAGTCGACGAACGACACGTGGCCGTCGTCGGCGAGACCGAAGTTCGCAAGCCTTCGGCCGTTGAGCAGCACGAGGGTGTTGCTGGCGCCGAGGCCACGCAGTGACACGCCGGACGCCGACGCGGCGAAACCGTTGAAGAACGACGGGCTGATCGAGCCGTTGTTGTTCGCCGTGATCTGCCGCACCACGTCGGAAATGGTCGTGAGCCCCGACGCCAGGATGTCCTCGCGCGTGATCGTCTCGATGGGCGCCGCGGTCTCGGTGTCGGTCCGCTTGATGTTCGAGCCGGTGACGTTCACGCGGATGTCCTGCGCCGGGGCGCCTTCGGCGCCAAGCAGGGCGATGCCGACCGCAGCGGCCACTTTCCTTCGAAACATCCTTACATCCCCTTGAACAGGTGCACGTACGACTCGCTTACCGGCAGCGATTCGTTGCGCTCCTTGAGCTTGACGCTCAGATGCCCGCGAAAGTCGCGGGTGATTCCCGCCATGTAGTTGAGGTTGACGAGCGTCGAGCGGTGGATCTGCCAGAACACGTCCGGGTCGACGACCTCGGCGAGTTCGCGGATCGGTCGCCTGATGACCGCTTCGCGATCCTTGGTGAATACGACGGTGTATTTGTTGTCGGCGCGGAAGTAGACGATCTGCTCGACCGTGATGAGCGACGTCGTGTTGCCTTGGGACGCCGTCACCCAGCGCAGGTATTCCTTGCCGTTCCGGGTTTTGGAGGCAAGCAGCGAGAGGATGTTATCGAGGTTGGCGGGCCGCTCGCGCAAACGATCCTTGAGCCGCGCTACGGTCTCCGCGAGACGCGCGGTGGAAAACGGCTTCAGCACGTAGTCGACGGCGCCCTGCTCGAAAGCGGCGATGGCGTACCTGTCGTACGCCGTCACGAACACGACGTGGCACTTGCCGCTTGCAATTCGCGCGACCTCGAGCCCCGTCATGCCGGGCATCTGGATGTCGAGGATCAGCACGTCGGGTGCATGCTCGGCGAACGCACGCGTCGCCTCGACGCCGTCGGCGGCTTCAGCCGCGATGCGAAGCTCGGGCCACAGGGCAGCGAGCCGCGCGCGCAGCTCGCCGCGCAGCACCTCCTCGTCTTCAGCGAGGACGGCGGTGGGTGCGTTCATAGGGGATCTCCAAAATGGCCTGGCTGCGTTCGCCCAGAACCGGTTGCAACGTCAGCGTTGCACGATCGCCATACACGGCGGCGACGCGCTCGCGCACGTCCCCAATGCCGCCCGGTCCCTCGAAAGAGGCGAAGGCAGGTCCCACGACCGTTACGCGAAGGCGATCCTCGTTGACGGCGGCCGAGACCAGGACTGCGCGGGCGCATTCGGTAATGCTGCCGACCGCATGCTGCACCAGCGGAAGCATCACCATCGGCGGCATGCGCGCGTCTCCGGGCGCATCGACCTCGGGCATGGCCAGCAGCATGGTGTCGCCGGAGCGCACCCGCATGATGTCGAGCCAGGTGCGGACGAGGTCCATTTCCACGGCAAGGGTCGACGACGTGGCCTCGATCGCCGGAAGCGCGGCGCGAAGGTGAACGATCAGGTCGTCCAGCACGCGCGCGCCGAGCTCGTTGTCGCGCTCGTAAAGACGCTCCGCGTCGGCAAGCGTTTCGAACAGGAAGCGCGGCTCGACCCGCGCCTGCAATGCGACCAGCCTCGCTTCGTACGCCGCGCGCGCGAAGCGCACGTGCTCGAGCTGGAGGTCGCGCAGGACGCGGGCTCGCCGGGTCGTATCGAGCCAGTACGCGTAGCCGAGTGCCGAGAAGAGACCGGTCATCATGAGCGGAGGCAGGCCGACCCACATGGCCCCCGCCGAATGGGTTGGAACGTTGAACAGCAACTGCATCACAAATTCAAGGATCGCGAACGCCAGAAGCGAGCAGCCGACGCCGACGCTTGCGATCGCGACCCGGGCCGGCACCCGTCCGAACGCGCCATGCTCTGCTGCGGTGACGCTCGGCAGGAGCAGCAACGCCAGCACGACATTGAGGAGAATGTTGGCAACGAAATTCACCGCTATGTGATCCATGGTCCGAAGGGCGTCGCTGATACCGGTCACGGAGCCGAGCGCTGCGCCGAGCAGAGCCGCCATGCCCGCGTGGCGCCACGTTAGTGCGCGCAACGCTCGTCGAGCCGCGCGCCACGCAGGGAAGTGCGTGCGCGGTCGATCGATAACGTGAGTAGTCATGCGGCCAGCGGCTGCATCGGCGGGTCGAGGGGCAGGTCGATGATCGCGATGACGCCACCCTTCATCCCGGAATGGAGCGCGAGATCGGCCCTGGTCCCGTATTGCGAATGAAGCCGCGCGCGAATGTTGGCGAGGCCGACGCCCACGCCCCATTCGTCCTGCAGGCCTCGTCCGGAATCGGCGACCTCTATCCTCGTTCTCGTTCCTTCGGTGCGCGCGCTGATCCGAACGCGGCCACCCTGCGGCAGGGGCGCGAGTCCGTGGATGACGCAGTTCTCGACCAGCGTCACGATCATCATCGGCGGAACTTCCGTCGCTTGCATTTCCTCCGGCACGTCGACTTCGATCGAAAGTCGCGATCCCATGCGAATCTTCTGAACGTTGAGGTAGGCCACCGCAAGCGCTACCTCGCGCCCGAGCGTGGAGCGCGACTCGCGCAAAATGGGCAGCGACGCGGCGAGGTAGCGGGACAGGTGCAGCAGCATCGATTTGCCGGCGACGGCGTCGGTCTCGTACAGCCGGCGAATGCTGGCGAGCGTGTTGAACAGGAAGTGAGGCTCGATCTGCGCCTGCATGATGGCGACCCGCGCCTCGGCGTGTTCGCGGTCGATCTGCTCGCGGTCGTGCGCCTTACGCTGCAGTGCCGCGGCGGCGTCGGCGCTGCGCTTCAGGTAGAACGCGAATGCCGTGGCCATGGCGGTCAGCACCAGGTCTGCGCCCGCGAGACCCGCCCAGCGCAACGCCGCGATCCAAAAGCTGTCGTTGGCGAAAGCCCGGAGGGGCACTGGATTGTCGAAGAGCAACCGGATTACCCAGCCAAAGAGCGCGACGCCGACCGCCGCACCCAGCACATTCGCGGCGGCAAGCCACACGAACAATCGCCATCCTTCGCGGGGCCCGCGGTTGGCCACCATCACGACCGCCAAGAAAGTGGGAGTGAACCGGAGCCAGGTCAGGAGATAGCCCTTTCCGGTCCCTAACGCGACGGCCGCCCAGCCGGCGCCGTTGATCAGCGGCGCGACCGTGGATGGCCGGCTCAGGGCAAACGGAAGTAGCAGCAGGCAGTAGATGGCAAAGCGCGACCAGGTCAGGCCAGCGAAGGTCGCCTCAAGCCATCGTTGAGCGCGCGCAATCGCGCTACCGCCGGCCTCCGGGCCGCCTGGCTGCGAAGTCATGAATGTCGCTGTCCCCTGAACGCTGCGCCCGATGATAGCCTCACGCACTCATTCGCGTGCCGGAAGAGCGTAGACCAGCCCAGCCAGTAGCCCAGCGACTTGCGACGATTCCGGCCAAATCCGGTGTCAGGGCGGGCGAGGCGGCGCGAGGCGGGCGAAGTAGTGCCGGCCTTCTGTACCTGAGCGCAGACGCCGCCGACATGCACGACATGCTCGAGACGGTCGACGCGCCGCCCAATACGCCCGGCGACGCCGACCTCGCGCCGGGGAGCGCGGCGCTGGCGTACGTCAACCAGTCGCTGCGCTGATCCGCTTCACTGGAACGTGTACCGGAATCCCAGGTTGAACTGCGTTCCGGTCGCGCCGGAGAATGCGTAGTTGTAGTTGTAGTTCACGCTGTTGCCGGCAATGGCCGGGTTGAACGGCGCAATGCGGTTGAACACGTTGATGATCGACCCGAAGATCTGCCAGTTCTTGAAACCGCTGTACCGCGCGGACAGGTCCAGCGTCGTGAAGGACGACACGTGGCATTCCGGTCCGTCGAGCGGGCTGAAGCAACGGCCGCCGGGCTCTTCGTTGGCGCCGCGGTACTCTATCGATAGGTAATCGCTGACGTAGCGCAGCGTTCCCGTGACGTTCCATGGGCCGCGGCTCCAGCCGACGATGAGGTTGACGCGATCCGACGGTGTTCCCGGACTGCTACCCACGCCGACGTTGCCTTGCGTGCCGTCGTAGCGGTACGTGGTGCCGTCCTGGAACGACTCCGAGTAGCGGAACACGTGCGTCCACTGCAGCTCGGTGGTGAGGTTGCCCCAGTCCTGGAGGCTCTGGCGCCAGACGACGTCGAGGTCGATGCCTTCGGTCTTGATGTTGTCGGCGTTCACCCACGGGTTCAGGGTGTAGAGGATCGTGCCCGAGTTGGGAATCCCGGGAAGGTCGTTGGTGTCGCGCACGATCACGGGTTCGTTGGTCGTCGTGATGCGACCGTCGACGCGGATGTTCCAGTAGTCGAGCGCGGCACTGAGCCCGGGCATCGGCTCCCAGATCGCGCCGACCGTGTACGTCGTCGACGTCTCGGGTTTGAGATCTGGGTTGCCGACGAGGAGACCGAGGCCCAACGTACTCCCGCAGTCGGCCGGCAACCCGGTCACCGGACAACGCACGGGGTCGACGGACGACTGGCCGAACCCGGCCCCTGTGGAGCCGGTTTCATAGAGAGACGGGGCACGAAACGCGGTTTGCCAGGTGCCGCGAAGCACCAGCGAAGGCAGTGCGGTCCACTTGACGCCGACCTTCGGGTTGACGGTGCTCCCGGCGTCGGAGTAGTGGTCGTATCGCAAGGCTGCCGTCACTTCGAAATTCCTGAGCAGCGGCGCGTACAGCTCGGCGTACAGGGCGTTGACGTTGCGGGAGCCGAAGGCGACCGAATACCCGATACCAACGACGTTGCCGGTGTCCTGGCCCGGCATGCCGGGATTTGCGAGCTCCTCGCGCCGGAATTCGTAGCCCACCGCCAAGGCGAGGCTTCCGCCGTCAAGCTTGTAGAGATCGCGCGAGGCTTTCGCGTCGAACACCGTGTTTTCCGAGACCGCCGTGTACGAGCGGTCGGGTGCGATCCAGTCGTAGATGGCGGGATCGTTCTGCGACGCGGCCGCGCCGATCCGGTAGTAGCCGTAGGGCCCGGTTCCCGCGAGACCCTGCAGCAGGCGGTCGTAGCTGTAGATATTGTGGCGCATGACGTCGGTGTCGCTGCGGATGTAGAGGCTCGCCACATCCCAGTCCCACCCCGAACTCGCGCCTTTCACACCAGCGAGATACCGCTGCGTGCGCGTCTCGAAAGACGTGTCGATGCCGCCGAGGGCGCCGTCCGGGTAAAACAGCCTTGCGACCTGGTTATTGGCGGAGAACGGGTTGTCCGGATGCCCGACGGGGAGGTAGATGTTGAGCGACGACCTGATGGAATTTGTCGAGGGGTCATACCAGATTCCCCGCGGGCTCGTCGGCGGGTTTCGCGTGTCCGTGCGAACCTCGAAGTACGACAGCTCCGTGTAGCCTTCGATCGCATCGCTGAACCGGTACGTGCCGCGCGTGAAGACATTGACGCGGTCGATCGCCGGCTGGAGGTCGGTGAAGTCCTTGCGCTCCCAGCGGCAGAACGGCCCGTCCCGGTTCACGGCGGCACAGTCGCCCGGCAGCGATTGGTAGGGGCCGGCCATACCGTTCGGGTTGCTCGCCGCCACGGGACGCACGTTGCCGAGCAGCGAGTTGGCGGAGGTGACATCCGGCGTGCCCGGGCGCGTGTCGGGCAGTCCCATGAACCGCAGGTCGTTGCTGCCGATGTAATCCCGCCCGCGGTTCGAAGGAAGGGCCTCCTGCCGCTGGCCGTCGAGCGTGACGAACAGGTTGTAGCGGTCGCGGGTGAGGTCGCCAAAGCCGAACGTAAGCGCGCCCTTGTATTGGTTGCCCTCGCCGTTGCTCGTGGTACCGGCCGTCCCCGTCGCAGTGAAGCCCGTGTACTGCTGGCGCAGTAGCACGTTGATCACGCCTGCCACCGCGTCGGAGCCGTAGATGGCCGACGCGCCGTCCTTCAGCACCTCGATGCGCTCGACCGCATCGAACGGGATCTGCTGCAAATCGACGTACGACGCATGCGCGTCCTCGGCGAGACCGAAGTTCGCGAGACGGCGCCCGTTGAGGAGCACCAGCGTGTTGTTGGGGCCGAGACCGCGCAGCGACACCGCGGACCCCGAGGCAGAGAACCCGTTGGTGAACGAGGGACTGACCGTACCGTTGTTGTTCGCGGTGATCTGGCGAACCACGTCGGAAATAGTCTGCAGGCCGGACGCCTGGATGTCCTCGCGAGTGATCGTTTCGATCGGCGCCGCGGTCTCGCTGTCGACGCGCTTGATGTTGGTGCCGGTGACGTTGATGCGCATGTCTTGCGCTGACGCAGCGCCGCATGCGGCGGTCCCCAAGGCAATGCAGAGGCTCGTGCGACGCAGCTTCATTCGTCTGTCTCCCTCGACGAACTGCGATTGTTGTGAGTTGCTACATCTGCTTGAACAGGTGCGCGTACGTCTCGCTGACCGGAAGTGTTTCGTTTCGATGCTTGAGCTTCACGGACAACCGCCCGCGGAAATCGCGCGTTACTCCGGCGATTGCATTGATGTTGACGAGCGTGGACCGGTGGATCTGCCAGAACACGTTGGGGTCGACGACGTCGACGAGTTCCTTGATGGGGCGGCGGATGAGCGCCTCGCCTTCGGCGGTGATCACCATCGTGTACTTGTTGTCGGCTTGAAAGTAGAAGATCTGGTCGACGGTGATCACGTTGACCTTGTTGCCCTGCGACGCCGTCACCCACCGCAGGTGATCGGTGCCTTTGCGGGCCTTCTCGAGCAGGCCGAGAATGCCGTCGAGGTTCGCCGGCTTGTCGCGCATCCGCGCCTTGAGGCGCGCGACGGTTTCGCCGAGCCGCCCGCCGGAGAATGGCTTCATCACATAGTCGACCGCCCCCTGCTCGAAGGCCGAGACGGCGTACTTGTCGTAGGCCGTCACGAACACGACGTGGCACTTGCCGCTCGCAAGGCGCGCGACTTCGAGCCCGGTCATGCCTGGCATCTGGATGTCGAGGAACAGGATGTCCGGCGCGTGTTCCTCGAGCGCGCGAGCGGCCGCAAATCCGTCGGCGACTTCCGCGATAATGTCGAGCTCGGGCCATAGACCGGTCAGGATCCCGCGCAGCTCGTTGCGCAGCACGGTTTCGTCCTCAGCGATGATCGCGGTCGCTGCGCTCATGCGGAATCTCCATCGTGGTTCGCCGAACGGTGTCGTCGTCGGAAAGCTCGAGCGATGCGCGCGAGCCGTACAGCGAATGCAGCCGCTCGCGTATCTGGGCCAGGGTCTCCGCGCGCCGATCGTTGGCAACGGGATCCGTTTCGACAACGGCAATGCGCACGCGGTCGTCAACGACGCACGCTGAAATCTCGATGAGCTTCGGGAACCCGGACCGCGCCATCGGCTCGGCGGCACGCTCGAGCAGTGGAAGCAGCAGCATCGGCGGCATCCGGATGGCGGCCGCGTCCTCCGGTGCCGTCACGGCGAATTGAAGCCGGCCGTCGAGCCGGACCTTCGTGATATCGAGCCACGCACGCGCTAGGGAGAGCTCGGCTTCGACCGTCGACGTCGACTCGTGCAGGCTGGGCAGGGCCTTGCGCAGGAGCGCGACGTTGCC
>Ga0207701_10002769_pt1 | contig 18097 bp, 14 predicted proteins | sample KBSSwiSSwithPhiX_FD_184294 | JGI IMG/M metagenome (GOLD analysis project Ga0207701, IMG submission 184294) | Switchgrass rhizosphere bulk soil microbial communities from Kellogg Biological Station, Michigan, USA, with PhiX - S5 (SPAdes) (version 2) | ecosystem: Environmental > Terrestrial >... | reverse complement strand
CGACATGCGTCATGAACGACGAGCCGCCGATGATCGTGCCGTCGAAGTAGCGCGGCTTGATCCGCAGGTATTCGGCGAGGGCCATCGGTGCGAGCCGCGATTGCGTCGCGGCCGCGAAGATGCCGTCCACGTCCGAGAGCTTCAGGCCCGCGTCGTCGAGCGCGCGCAATGTGCCCTGCGCCATGAGATCGACCGCGCTCGTGTGCTGCGCCACCAGCCCGAGATCGGATTCGGCTGCGCCAACTACGGCGACACTTCCGCGTTGCAGCCCGCTCATGATGCTTGCTCCGCCGGGGCGAAGACAGGGTAGGGTGGCTGCTTGTCGTCTCCCGGATGCGTGCGGAAGCGGACGCGCATGCCGATCTTCACCGCCATCGGATCGATATCTTCGACGCGGCTCATGAGCCGGAAGCCTTCGTCCATGTCGATCAGGGCCAGGTTCAGAGGCGGCTCGTTCCGGTAGTGCACGACGGTCGTCGAATAGACCGTACCGAGTCCCGTCGATACACGCCACTCGAGCGGCCCGCCCGTCTCGGGTGCAGCGACACGGGGATAGAACACGGGCTTGCCGTCCTGCGTGACCTGATACGCAAGTCGCCCGGCGTTCAGATGCTCGATGTAAGTCCCGAGAGGCGATTGTTCACTCACGTTATCCATCTGCGCTTCTCCTCGCTTGCGACACCCTGGGTTATGCGGCAGCGCTCACATCGCGCTTGCCGTACCGCATCATGCACCCGCCCGATTCGCAACAGTGCTTTCCGAAAGTCCGAAATCAAGCAGTGCCTGTGCTCGGACCTTGTTCTTCTGCACCTTCGCGCTCCCCGTCATTCCGATGCTGTCGAAGCTCTCGACGATGCGCACGTAACGCGGCACGCGGAAGTTCGCCATGCGCGACCTGCTCCAGGCGATGATATCTTCGGGTGTCGCGGACGCGCCTTCCTTGAGCACGATGTAAGCCGCGGGCACCTCGAGAAGACGCGCATCCGGCACGCCGACGACCTGAGCCTGTTTGATCCCGGGGTGGCGCTGGAGAACGTCCTCGACCTCGGCCGGTGCCACGTTCTCGCCACCGACACGAAACACGTCCTTCATGCGCGTGACGAAGCGCAGCCGGCCCTCGTCATCCATCATGCCGTAATCGCCGGTGTGAAGCCAGCCGTCGGCGTCGATCGCGCGCGCCGTTTCCTCGGGCATCTTGTAGTAGGCCTTCATGACACTCCAGCCGCGCACCCGTATTTCGCCCAATGCGCCGCACGGTGCGTCGTTGCCCGTTGCGGGATCACTGATGGTCACATCCAGTCCATCGAGCACGTGTCCCCAGCCGGCGATGCGTTTCTCGAGATCGTCGTCGTACCAAGACATGCAGACGTTCGGCGATGCTTCGGAGAGGCCATACGCCTGACAGAGGCCCGTTACGCCCATGCGTTCCACGATCTGCCGGGAAACTTCGGGACCCGCTGAGGCCCATCCGCCGCGCACGGCCAGTTTGCGCGGATCGAAGTCAGGATGGTCGAGCATCATGAGGAACATGGTGTCGTTCCCCGATGTATGTGTGCACTGCTCATCCGCCATGATGCGCAATGCTTCGCCGGCGTCGAACGTCGGAGACGAGATGAGACATGCGCCGACCGCGAGGCTCGCAAGCAGCGACAGCGTGGTTCCGGCCACGTGATAGAACGGCCGCGCGCTGTAGTAGCGGTCACCGCAGCGCAGATTGAAGCGCTCTGCCACGGACGCCGCGTTCCGGAGCATGTTGTCGTGCGTAAGCATCACGCCCTTGGGGTAAGACGTCGTTCCGGACGTGAACTGCATGAGCAGTACGTCACCGGGAATCACTTCGTCGAACTCCGGTTCGTCCCATGTCGCGCCGAGCGCGAGCATGTCGGTGAGGCGCAGCGCACCCCTGGGCACATCGGAGCCGACGACGACCACCGTGCTCAGCAAGGGCAGTGCAGGGTCAGGCAGCTGCGCGTCGACTCCGGGAATGACCGCGCGCAGCATCGCGACGTAGTCGATCTTGAGAAAACGATCGGCGACGAGAAGCAGTTTCGCGTCGGATTGTCTGAGGCAGTACGCCAGCTCGTCGGCCTTGAAGCGCGTGTTCACCGGCACGGTTACCGCGCCGATGCTCGCCGCTGCATAGAAGAACACCACCCACTCCACGCAGTTGCCCATGCACACGGCGACGTGGTCGCCGCGACGCAACCCCAGCGCGCGCAAACCGTGCGCCATCTCCGTCACCTGCTCGGCCAGTGCCCCGTACGTGAGGCGCTTTCCGTCGATGACGAGCGCTTCGCGCTGAGGCGCGAGGTGGGCGTTGCGCACGAGCACGTCCGCGAGCACTTGCGCGCTCCAGTGAAGATCGCGGTCGACGTGCTTATCGGCCTTCATCCGGCGCAATTTCGGCGCGGCCGTTGTTCAGAACGGTCACGTTGCGTGACGGCACCGTCGAGCGGAAGCTCGCGACCGAGCCGTCGAGCCAGATCTCCGTGCGGATGATTTCGCCGGGATAAACGGGGGAGGAGAAGCGGCCTTCCATGCTCATGAGACGCGAGGCGTCGTACGCGCAGCACGTTTTGAGCAGGGCGTGGCCCGCGATGCTGAAGGTGCAGCGGCCGTGCAGAATCGGCATCTTGAAACCGGCTTTCTTCGCGTAGTCCGGATCCGCATGAAGCGGGTTGTAATCGCCCGAAAGGCGGTAGATCAGGGCGGCCTGAGGCAGCGTCGCGAGATCGCATGTGATATCGGGGGTTCTTTCCGGCAACCGGTGAGGCTCTCGTACCGGACCCGAGGGGCCGCCGAACCCGCCATCCGCGCGGCAGAAAGAGGTGGTGGTCAGCTCGCAGTAAACGACCCCGCTCGATTTGTCGCGGACGGTGCTCCGGGTGAAGACCAGCGCGCCTCTGTCCTTGCCCTTGTCGATTACGCTTTCGATTTCAGTGTGTCCGATCACCGTGCCTTCGACCGGCAATGCACGCCGGATGTTGAAGCCCTGTTCGCCATGCACGACGTGGCTGCGCGTGATGTCGACGTCGGCCTGCACGTGCCATGCGCCGGGATAGCCCAGAATGATTGCCATGCTCGGCAGCGCGACGAGCTTCTCCTCGTAGACATACTTGAGCTGATCGGGATCGCACGGATCGCTGCCGAGTCCGATGCCCAACGCGTAAAGCATGGTGTCGCGCCGCGTAAGCCGCTGCTCTACATCGGGGATCTTGTAGTTGACGAGCTTCTCGTAATTGAGAGGCATGAGCAGATCTCGATCGGGGCGTTCGGTGTGGGAGTGCGCAGGTGCGGCTGGGAGCGCCGGTTCATGCTCGCCACGCAACAGGCGATGCGAATATTAGCACGGGCACCGGGCTCGACGCCGGGCGCAGGCGCGCGCGTTACCGCGCCGCGGGCTTGCGGAAGATCACGATTCGATTCGTGTTCGTGCCCATGCTGTTGTTGGCGATGCCCCAGATATTCGCCGTCTTCGTGAAGCGCTGTGTGTTGATCAGCACTGCCTGGCATTCGAAGCCGGCCTCGAGGCCGACCGGCGCGATCACCTCCTCGAGCTTGACCGACGCGCGGCGCACCTCGCCGACTTCGAACGCAACCCATCCGCCCCGCCGCGTGATTCTGTACAGCTCGACGAAAACGGCCCGCATCGCCGCGGACCATTCCTCGACGCTGCGGATGAGCGTCATGCGCCGTCCGACCTCGGCGGCATCGAAGCCGTTGAACCAGCAGCGCAGCCAGTTATCTTTCGCATACTGCACCACGTCGAGGAACGGCGGGGACGTCACGGTGAGCTGCACCCCACGGCTTCCGATCGCACGGGTATTGGCAGCGGCCCCCTCCAGAAAGCGTGCGTGTGCCGCCGCCCGCCGCAGCCGCTCCCGCTCGGCTGCCGAAATTCCGCTCTGAAGCTGCACCGACTTGCGCAGGATGAGCTCGCGCACATCGCGGTACTCGGGTTTCTGTCCGAGGCGCTGGTTGATGCGCAACTGGTTCTCGGGTGAGACCGCCTGGTTCGGCGGCAGGGTGTATACGGAGAAGAAGCCGCTCGAGTGACCGGTCAGGCGGTTGGTCGCGACCATGCGTATCCAGCGATCGATTGCGTCTTCGCTGCGGGAGCGCCGGCGCGCGTTGAGGTAAGCGCGCAGGTTCAGAAGCTCGCGTTCGGTGTCCGGGTGGAAGAACATGGAGAGATCGACCGGCGGACGCGCCCCGCGGCTGAGATCGAGCGCACTCAGGCGCGCGGCGATTTCGCTGACGTGTGGCAATTCCAGACGCGGCTGAGCGAACACGATCGACAGCGGATTGATGTCGTTCGCGATGACGCGCCGGCCGCGCAGGGCCGCTTCGATCGCTGTCGTGCCACGGCCGCTGAACGGATCGTAGACGACGTCGCCTTCGACGCTCAGCCGGTCGATGAAGTAGGCAGGCAGCTGCGGCTTGAAGCACGCACGGTACGAGACTTCATGGATCGAGCTTGCCTGACGCTGCTTGCTCGTCCACAGCTCCTCCTCGTAAACAGGTATGCGCGGGCTGTCCAGGAAGAGCGCAGTGCGCGCGGAGTCGACAACCGCGCCTTGCCGCGCTTCCGTGCTGTGCGGCTTGATGTCCAGCATGGACCTGCCTCCGGCGTGACTCGTAAAGGCAGGATCGTACGCCGTCTGATGCAAAAGTACAATAGTTGTGCAATGAAGTTCTATGACATGCGCATCGCGTCAGCCCGTGAGCTCATCCACGAGCTCGACCCAGTGCCGCACACGCAGTGACGTGGCGCCTTGCAGATGTGTCTGGCAGCCGATATTCGCAGTGACGATTTCCTGAGGGTTGTTTTCGTCGAGCGCCGCGATCTTGTTCGCGAGTAACCGTCCGGCGAGCTCCGGCTGCAGAATGGAATAGGTCCCGGCCGAGCCGCAGCAAAGATGCGTATCGCGCACCGGCACAAGCTCGACGCCAAGTTCCCTCAGGAGAGACTCGACCTGACCGCCGAGCTTCTGACCGTGCTGAAGGGTGCAGGGCGGATGATAGGCAACGCGCCTGGCCGTGAGGCGGGAGGAGGGTGGTGGGAGGCACGCGAGCAGCTTCCCCTTTTCCGCAACGACAATCTCGCTGATGTCCTTCGCCAGGGCTGAAACGCGTGCCGCTTTCTCCGCGTACAACGGGTCGCGCTCGAGGTGATATCCGTAGTCCTTCACCATCGTGCCGCAGCCACTCGCGGTCACGACGATCGCTTCATAACCACGCTTCACATACGGCCACCATGCATCGACGTTACGACGCATGAAGTCGAGCCCTTCGCGTTGTGCATCGAGGTGATGGGAAACGGCGCCGCAGCAGCCTGCCCGGGGCGCGGCTTCCAGCGAGATGCCGAGGCGGTCGAATACACGCGTGGCAGCCGTGTTCGTCGCCGGCGACAGAGACGGCTGGACACAACCTTCGAGCACGAGCATTCGCCGGTCGTGCGATCTCGCAGGCATCGGCGTTGATCGCGGAAGCAGGCCCGGCAGCTTGCGACGCAGCAGCGGCGGGGCGAATGGCCGGATCAGCCGACCCGCGGCAGCGAGGGCTCTGAACAGCGCGGGCTGCGTTACAACCGTACGCAGGAGCTTGCGTTTGACCGTGACCGGGCCGGGCCGCTCGACATGTTCATCCACGATGCGTCGGCCGATGTCGAGCAATCGGCCAAACTCCACGCCTGACGGGCAGGTCGTCTCACACGCACGGCAGGTGAGACAACGGTCGAGATGCAGTTGCGTGACCGCGGTGGCCGGCCGGCCCTCGAGCACCTGTTTGATGAGGTAGATGCGGCCGCGTGGGCCGTCGAGCTCGTCGCCCAGAAGCTGATACGTGGGACAGGTCGCGGTGCAGAAACCGCAGTGCACGCACTTGCGCAGTATCGCGTCCGCCTCTCTGCCTTCGGGCGTGTCCTTTACGAAGTCGGCAAGGTCGGTTTGCATTGAGTGATTGAAAGTCGAAGCGTGGTCACGCGAGTCAGGTCAGATGCGAAAGACAAACCCCTTCACTGCTTTGCATCAGAGGTCGGCATACAAGCGGCCGGCATTCAGAATGCCGTGCGGATCGAACACCGCCTTCAGGCGTTTGTGCAAGGCATGAAGCGGCGGCGAGAGCGGCTGGAACGTAACGGCGCTCTTCGCGTTCGCACGAAAGAGGGTTGCATGACCGCCCGACCTCGATGCGGCATGACGCACAGCGTTTGCGTCGCTGTCGGATGCGACCCAGCGCAGCGCTCCGTTCCATTCGACGACCTGGGGGCCGGGAAGTTCGAGGGGCGGCGCTGTCGGCCGCAGCGACAGGCGCCATAGCGTCGGCGCGCGCTTGAAGAAGTCGAGCTCGTGTTCGCGCACGTCGGTCCAGAAGCGCTCCGCCTCATCGAGCGACTCGCCGCCGATCTTCTTGCGAGCCCCGTCCACCGCGGGCTCCGCACCGGAGACTCTGACGAAGAGCTGGCCGGCGACATGGCACGTCGCGCTGATCGGAAGCGCCCTGCCGGCCCAGGCATTCATCTGCCGGAGCGCCTCGGGCTGTGACACCTCCAGCCGCAGGGTCGAGTCGGACCGCGGCAGCGGCAGCGCTTTCAATGAAACCTCGAGAAGCACGCCCAGCGTGCCGAGCGCACCGACGGAGAGACGCGACAAGTCGTAGCCGGCGACGTTCTTCATCACGCGGCCGCCGAAGTGCAGGTCGATCGCTCTGCCGTCCAGCAGCCGTACACCGAGGACGAAATCGCGTACCGATCCGGCAAACGCACGCCGAGGTCCCGAGAGCCCGGCGGCCACACATCCGCCAAGTGTCGCGTGGGCGCCGAAATGGGGAGGCTCGAAGCCGAGCATTTGGCCCTGTGCCTTCATCGTGGCTTCGATTTCGGTCAGCGACGTTCCGCAGCGTGCCGTCAATACGAGCTCGGTCGGGTCGTAATCGATGATGCCGGCGTACGCACGCGTGTCGAGGACGTCGCCGTGCAATGCCTGGCCGTAGAAATCCTTCGTGCCGCCGCCACGAATGCGCAAGGGCTGCCGTACGGCTCCGGCCGCACGAATCGATTCGGCGAGACGTGCGATGATTTCATCCATCAGAATCGCGGCAGGTCCGGAAACTTGTCTTTGCCGGCGTGCACGTGCATGCGTCCGAATTCGGCACAGCGGTTCAGGGTCGGCACCGCTTTGCCGGGATTCAGCAGCTCCTGTGCATCGAAGGCGCGTTTGACGGCGTGAAACGTTTCGAGCTCCGCCGGCCTGAACTGCAGGCACATCTGGTTCACCTTCTCGATGCCGACGCCGTGCTCGCCGGTGATCGTTCCGCCGACTTCGATCGAGAGCGCGAGAATCTCACCGCCCAACTGCTCCGCGCGCTCGAGCTCACCGGGCTGATTCGCGTCGTACAGAATCAGCGGATGGAGATTGCCGTCCCCGGCGTGAAATACGTTCGGGCAGCGAAGGTTGTACTTGCGCTCGAGCTCCGTTATGCGCCGGAGAACTTCCGCGATGCGCCGGCGCGGAATCGTTCCGTCCATGCAATAGTAATCCGGCGAGATGCGGCCGGCCGCAGGAAACGCTGCTTTGCGGCCTGCCCACAGCAGCAGGCGTTCGGCTTCATCGCGCGAGATGCGAACGAGCACGGCGCCGCTCGACTCCATGATGGCCTGCACGCGGGCTGTTTCGTCGGCCACTTCGTCCTGCGTGCCGTCGGATTCACACAGCAGGATGCTGGCGGCGTCCATCGGGTAGCCGGCATGGACGAAATCCTCGACGGCGCGCGTCGCCGCCTGATCCATCATCTCGAGACCCGCCGGAATGATGCCTGCCGCGATGATGTTCGCGACCGCCGAGCCCGCCTTCTCGACGTCGTTGAATGCGGCCATGACGACACGGGCGCACTCCGGTTTCGGCAGGAGCTTGACGGTCACTTCGGTGACCACGGCGAGCAGGCCCTCGGAGCCGATCATCAACGCGAGCAGGTCGTATCCGGCGCTGTCGTAGCCGTCACCGCCGAGCTCGATCGTCTCGCCTTCTATCGTGATGGCCCGCACCTTCAGCACGTTGTGCACCGTGAGGCCGTACTTCAGGCAGTGCACGCCGCCCGAGTTCTCGGCGACGTTGCCGCCGATCGTGCATGCGATCTGACTGGAGGGATCGGGCGCGTAATACAGCCCGTAGGCAGCGGCCGCTTCCGAGATCGCCAGATTGCGAACGCCGGGCTGAACGCGGGCCGTGCGGGCGAGCGGGTCGATCTCGATGATGCGCATGAGCTTCGCGAGTGACAGCAACACGCCGTCACCGAGCGGCAGCGCGCCGCCGGAGAGACCGGTGCCGGCGCCGCGGGCCACCACCGGTACGTGGAGACGGTGGCAGGTCTCGAGCACTCGTTTCACCTGCGACTCATTGCCCGGCAGCGCAACGACCATTGGTAACTGGCGGTAGGCGGAGAGACCATCGCATTCGTATGGCTGAACCGATTCGCGGTCGAACAGCACGGCATCGCCCGGCATGAAGGCGCGCAGTGCGTCCACGACCGCACGCTGGCGGACCACGTCAACGCGAGCAGGTTCGATAACGGAGCTCATGCCACCATTGTACGTCTCCCCCCGCGAAGGCTAGGCGCCCACGAGAAAGACCACCCCGATCACCGAAACGAGGCAGCCGACGATCGTGCGGCGGGACAGCGCTTCGCTACGGACGAAGACGGCGCTGAAGACGAGCGTGAACACCGGGTAGAGCGCTACCAGCGGTGCGACGACGGATACCTTGCCGGACTTGAGCGCGTGATAGAGCAGGAGCAGGGCCGAACCGTTCAGCATGCCTGCTGCGGCGAACCATGCCACCGCACGTGCGCGCACGCTCCGACGCGGCGCGCGCGCCTGGGGCATCGTCCAGATTGCTGCGCCCGAGACGGTGTAGCCGATGAGTGTCGCGGCGAACGGGCTCGGCCACAAGTTCAGGCCGAGCTTGCCGAGTGTTTGCGCGAGCGCCCGCATGGCCGCGCCGGTGAGCGGCAACAGCAGGCGCCAGCCGAGCGACGCGCGGGCCCGCGGCTGCCACGACATCAGTAGCAGCGCCGCTACGATGATGGCGCAGCCCGCGATGCCCGGCAGAGTGAGCCGTTCTCCCAGGATCATGACTGCAAACGCGGTGGCGAAAAGCGGTGAGCAGCTCGATATCGACCCCGTCAGCGTCGGTCCGAGCAGCCGATTCGATTCGTACGTGATCACGGTAACCGCCGCCGGATAGAACAAACCTACCAGCGCGAAGATTGCGGCTGCGGTGAGATGCCATCCGCTCACGTCGAGGAGAAAGGGCGCCAGCGCCCACATGAGGATCGCTGTCGTGCTCAAACTGATGCGCGCTGCACCATGGGTCGGCGCATGCGCGAGGCCGAAGTGGACCACGATCAGAGCGCCGCCGAAACACGCAGCCGAGAGCAGCGCGAGAAGAGCGGGCGGCAGAGGCATCTGCCGGAATATAGCATCGCGCGATAGTGTCACCGCGCGGCGCGGCAAGGCGCGCCGTGGCGATCGCGCCTGCCCTGGAATCATTCTGTCCAGGGTGGCGCACGGATATCAACGAGCGCCGCGCGCTTGCTTCGTCAGGGCCGGTGTCGTAACGACAGCGCGGGATTACATGAACGGCTGCGCGCGCTCGACCAGCTCCGCGAGTCCGGGCTCTTCCGCATTGCGAGGCTTGCCCGGATGAATGATGGAGACCTGACAACTTTCGGCCGCCTCGACCAATTGTCGATACGTGCCGGCTTTGACGTCCGCGATGTAGGCCTGCTTGTTGGCGTCGTACATGAACATCTTGTTGTTGATGCGCACGCATTCCTCGCATGTCGTGCAGCGCGGCGTCTCGATGTACGGATCGTCTGCAGGTCTCTCTTCAGATGCGATCGCTGGCGTCGCTTCCACTGAAGATCCCGGGGCCGTCGCGGCATTCGCAGAGGTCGCCACGCTGGCATCGACTGTGGCTGTGCCGGCGTTGCGTGCCTTCTCCTGTTCCCAAGCTGCACGCTGCTCAGCCAACAGCCGTTCGGCATGCGAGTTGTGGATGCCGCCGAGCTCCTGCAGGCTGTGCCACACCGTGCGGCACCGGCGTGCTTCCTCGATCACGCTCGCATCGACGATGACCCGCTGCAGCACGTCCTGCTGATCGACCATCGTGATGTACGGAACGCTGTCGGCCGGCGGCGCGGCGTCATCGACCAGCCACGCCTGGACCGGCGCCATGTGCCCGTTCCACTGCGCGGCCGGAACGGAGGCGAAGTGCGTCGCGTAACGTTCATCCAGCGCGGCGAAGTCGATCAGCGTGAAGTCCACGGCGCCTTCTACTTTCTGGTGTTCGCGGTCCTCGTAGACCAACGCCTGGGCCGGCCAGTCGCGCTCGGCCTGCGGGTTGTCGGCGATGCTGAAGCGCGTCGCCCAATTGCGGCCGGCCGCCGGATCGTAGGTAAAGGCCGGGAATACCCGCGCCTCCATTGCCGCCGCCGCGCGGAGATAGGCCGGCACCGCGCCGGCGGACGCGCCGGAATAGATACTGAAGAGCGACGGCCCGTCATAGGCCAATCCGTTCAGCACGCGCTCGCGCGAACGCACGAGATTCGATGCCGCGGACTGCATGACGAATACCGTTCCAAGCCCTATCGCCATGTCCGCAAGCTGTTTGCTGCGCATACTGAGGGCAGCCTGAGGGCGAAGCTGCGCGCCGTTTTCCAGAAGGTCGTCGAACTGGACCAGCGCTTTTACCGGAACACCGGCACCGAGCAGCGTCATGAGCTCGCCGTACTGGTCGGCTGCCGTGGCGTGCATGCACACGAGATAAGACGGGAAGCGGGCGATCTCGTCGCGCGGAAGGCCGCGTGCGCCGTACGCAGCGAAGAGCGGATCATGCCTGAGCTCGTTGTACTCGCCCTTGATTTCGAGCTCCGCGATCGCCATGGCCTTCGACAGCTCGATCACCTTCGGCAGGCGCTCGCGCCATGCTGCTTCGGCCTCGGTGCAGCTCGTGAAGCTGAACGGGAAAGCGTCTTTCTGCCGGGCTGGATAGAAACGCTGCTGCTCAAGCACGATGAGGGCGTTCTCGATCCTTTCGCGACGGGTAGCAGACAGGCCGCCGGCACGACGGGCGCTCGCGAGCGTGGCCGAAAGTGCGTCGAAATCGAACGCACTCTCGAACGACTTGCCGACGGAGACTTTGAGGGATGCGGTTTCGCGGCCCCGCTCCGAGCTCATCAACGCAGCCTGCAGGATCTCCCACAACCGGAATTTCAGTCGCTCGATCTCCGTCCGCATCCTGCGGGCGCGTGCATTCTCGACGTGCCGCCACGCACTCAGCAGTGCCTGCGTGGGGAAAGCAGCGTTGCAGTCGACGAGCTCGCCGTCGCGGGCAAGCGCAGCTCGCGCGCGTGCGAATGTCTGCGCCAGCGGATGATCGGAAGAGGGCACGAGGCGAGTCGCGGCATGTTCCCACAGAGAGGAAAGCGTGCCGGCGGACCCTGCCGCGACGACGGAGCGGATCTCACGTTCGAGCCGCAGAAGCTGCTTGCGCACCCGCGGCTCATCCTCGCCCGCTGAAGCCAGCTTCGAAATCAGTTCTTCGATGACGTCCGACAACGAAGCGAACGGCTGATTCGCATCGTCGCGAAGCAGGACCGCCGGGAAATCGTAACGCAAGCCGGTAAGGTCGCGATAACCGGCGAGCAGCGCAGGCACGAGCTTCCGCCCGTCGACCGCATGCAGCGCGCCACCGGTGAGGGCGCCCGTCAAGTGAAAAGCCAGGTGCGATTGCTGATCTGTGATCATTTCAAAATCCGTTGGGAAACCGTTTCATCACGCGTTCATGGTCAGGCCGCGGCGCTCGCTTCAGGCCAGATCGTGAACTTGTCGAATTCAGCATTGAGCCCGCGCTTCACATACTCGGGCGTGCGCAGCTTGTCGGACGCTCGCAAGTCTTCATAGCACGGCACCTGCTCGTTTCGGTACAGAATGCCGACCGGAATCGGATCGTTGTCGGACGCAATTTCGCGTGCCCGATTGAGATTCGACGGATCGTGTTCTTCCTGGTTCTTGTACACCCTGGCCAGACTGTCGCTCAGCTTGATGCCGTTCGCGTGCGTGAGCATGCGCAGTCGCAACGGATCCTGCATCCAGGGCTCGAACATGTTCGGCAGCCATTCCGGACAGCGCTGGATGATGCGCACGAACGACAGGCCCTTGTGGTGGAACGCGGCGGAAACGATGTTGTAGAGAACCTCCGGGACCCAATCCACGACCTGGGCGACGAACGAGACGTTCTGCACACCGAGTGTGACCGTCAGCGGATTGAGCGGCTGTAGGTACGAACCGCGCGGCGTGGTGTTGCTCTTGGTGCCACGCGGCGAAGTCGGCGACGCCTGCATCTTGGTGAGACCGTAGATCTGGTTGTCATGCAGAAATACGGTCATGTTCATGTTGTAGCGAATCGCGTGAATCCAATGCGCCGCTCCGATGCTGCAGCAATCGCCATCTCCGGTGTTCACGAACACGTGCAGGTCCGGGCGCGCGAGACGAACGCCCTCCGCGATCGGCAGCGCACGGCCATGAATGCCATGAAAGCCGTACGTCTTCATGTAGTGCGGGAAGCGGCTCGAGCAGCCGATACCCGAGACGAACACCGTCTTCTCCGGCCGCAGCCCTTCGTCCCGGCACAGGCGCTGGACTGCCGCGAGGATCGCGTTGTCGCCGCAACCGGTGCACCACCGCGGCACGCCGCTCTGGTAATCCTCGAGCTCGTGGCGTTCGGCGTACAGGCGCAGCAGGCAATCGGTTACCGCATTCATGATCGGGCCGCCTCTTCGGTGACGTTGAGTTTCTGCAGAACGACTTTGCGTATCGTGCCGGGCGTGATCGGCTGGCCGCGCACTTCGCTCCAGCAGTCCACGTCGATCAGGAAACGCGCGCGCAGCAGCATGGCGAGCGCGGAATAGCGCCGGTTGTTCTCGTCGATCAGCGTGTCCTCGGGACGATCGCACCAGTTGCCTTCGATGGTCATCACGCGCTTGAACCGCTGCATGATCTCCTTGATGCCCGGCGGCAGCGGCTGGAGGAACGTGAGATGGAGCGAGGAGACGTTGTGTCCTTCGCCGCGCACGTGCTCGACCGCCTCTTCGATTGCGCCGCGCGTGCTGCCCCAGCCGATCACGAGCAGATCGCCTTCCGGTTCGCCGAACACGGTCGGCGCCTTCAGCGTCTTCTGGAGCGCTGCGAGCTTGAGGCTCCGTGCACGGATACTCTCCTCGTTTATCTCCGGGTCGTAAGCGACGTGGCTGAGGCGGTCGTGTGCGAGGCCGGTCAGCGTGTGCATGCCGTTCGGCTGTCCGGGCACGAAACGCCGGGCGAGGCCGGTGGTCGCGTCCCAGTCATACGGTTTGGCTCCTTCCGGAACCGCGCTCTGGTCGATGGGCGGCGCAAGCCAGGCCGTATCGAAGTTCGGGCGTGGGAAGGGCTGGTTCGACGTGGCGAGGTTTGCATCCGACAGCACCACGACGACCATATTGAACGTTTCCGCGATCTTGCGGGCGGTGATGATCGAATAGAAGCAATCCTCGATCGTGCTGGCGGCCATGACGACTTTGGGCGCATCGCCGTGGCTGCCGAAGATGGACGTAAGCAGATCGCCCTGTTCCGCCTTGGTGGGCTGCCCGGTGCTCGGCCCGCCGCGCTGCACGTTGACCACGACCAGTGGAATCTCACCCATCACCGCGAGTCCGATCGCTTCCTGTTTGAGCGAGTAGCCCGGGCCGGATGTGATCGTCACCGCGCATTTGCCCGCATACGACGCGCCGATCGCGAAGGAGCAGGCGGCGATCTCGTCTTCGGCCTGGTGAACCACGCCGCCGACCTTTTCGAGCGCATCGCTCAGGTAATGAGATGCCGACGTCGCCGGCGTGATCGGATACATCGCGCAGATTTCCATGCCCGACGCGAGCACGCCCAGCGCCAGTGCCGTGTTGCCGTTGATGACGATCTGCGGCTCGGTGCTGCGCTCGGCGGGGATTCGATACTTGAAGTCGAGATTCGCTTCGGCCCATTTCCAGCCGGCTTCGAGCAGTCGCACGTTCGTATCGATCACGCGCTGTTCTTTCTTGCCGAACGTGCGCGCAATCTGCTCGCGTGCGGTCTTCATGTCGAAGCTGTAGATGCTGCAAAGCATTCCGAGCGCGAACATGTTCTTGCCGCGACGCGGATCCGACACGAGCGCCCGGCACTCACGTTCCATCGGGATCTCATAGACACGGTAGCCGCCCGCAACGAGCTGTTCGTACGTCTTGACGTACGAGGCCGCGATGTCCTTGTCGACGTGCTCGCGCCACATGCTTTCCAGCAGGATCGTGCATCCGGGCTTGAAAGCACCGGCGTGCAGCCGCCCGAGCAGCACCTGCTCGTTGAAGGACACCGCGAGGTCGGTTTCATCACCACCGTTCGTCACGCGCTTCGATCCGATGCGGATGCGATTTCCGCTCGCGCCTGCGACGCTGCGGGCCGGTGGCTGGATCTCGGCCGGGATGATCTCGACCGTCCAGATGCCGTTGCCCATTCTCGCGGCGATCGCGCCCAGGGCCTGACCGCAACGCTGTGCGCCTTCGCCCGAGTCGCTGATCACTTCGACGATGTGCTGGCTCAAGGTGACCGCAGGTTTGGGAGTGGGCGCTGCGTTTGAGCCCACCTCACGGCCGACGGGTTCGATGATGGCGATATCGTTCATGTAGGAACCTTCTAGAGCGCGCGCACGCGCGCGAAATTGCGTTCACCACGCGCGATGCCGAAAATGAGGGGAACGGCTTCGTTCGTCGGTACTTCGTCGCGCAGCCCGAGATACGCTTTCATGCCGCGTGCTGCCTTGCGTCCGGCGCCCATTGCCTCGATCACGGTCGCCGCGCCGGTCACGATGTCGCCGCCGGCGTAAACGCCCGCCATCGACGTAGCGAGGTTCTCATCGGTCGCGATGTACCCGCGTTTGTTGAGCTCGAGGCGCGAGGTCTGACCGATGATCGGGTTCGCGTTGGTGCCGATTGCGAATACGACGACGTCGGTATCGAACTCGAATTCGCTGCCCGCCACCGGCACGGGCCTGCGACGGCCGGAATCGTCCGGCGCCCCGAGCTCCATGCGAATGCAGCGCATGCCGCGCACGTTGCCTTTGCCATCGTCGAGTATTTCGACGGGCGCCGTCAGCCAGTGAAACTCGATCCCTTCTTCCTCGGCATGATGGATTTCTTCGGCGCGCGCGGGGCTTTCGGCTTTGGTGCGGCGATAGACGCAGCTCACCTTTTCGGCGCCGAGGCGCATGGAGACCCTGAGCGCATCCATCGCGGTGTTACCCGAGCCGATTACTGCCACGTGCTTGCCGAGCGGCATCGGCGTATCGAAGTCGGGAAACTGGCGTGCGCGCATCAGATTGCAGCGCGTCAAAAGCTCGTTCGCCGATAGCACGCCGTTCAGCGAGTCCCCGGGAATGCCGAGAAGTTGTGGATATCCTGCACCGGTGCCGATGAACACGGCGTGGAATCCCAGCTCGTCGATCATCTGCTCGATCGTGAAGAGCCGGCCGACCAGCGTGTTGCACTCGAACTTCACGCCGAGCTGACGCAGTTTTTCGATTTCCGCGTCGATCACCTCGTTCGGCAGCCGGAAATCGGGAATGCCGTAACGCAAGACGCCGCCGGGCTGATGAAACGCTTCGTACACGGTCACGTCGCAGCCCGCCTTCGCCATATCGGCGGCGCAGGCCATCCCGGCGGGCCCGGATCCCACGATGCCGACCCTGAAGCGGTTGGCATCGATGTACGGGATGTTCGTCCAGCCTTCCTTGATCGCAAGGTCGCCGACCCAGCGCTCCAGGCGGCCGATCGCGACGGGCTCCAGCGACTCGCCCACTGTGCACACGCCTTCGCACTGATTTTCCTGGGGGCAGACGCGCCCGCAGATCGCAGGCAGCAGGTTGGTTGCCGTGATGACGTCGTAAGCGCCGCGATAATCCTTGTCGACGATCTTCTGAATGAACGCAGGGATGTCGATGTTGACGGGGCAACCCGCGATACACGTCGGATTCGGGCACATCAGGCAGCGCTCCGACTCGCGCAGCGCGTCTTCAAGACGGTAACCGCACGCCACTTCCGAAAAGTTCTTGGCACGTGCCTTCGCATCCTGCTCGCGCATCGGCGTGCGTTCCTGCGGGATCGTGCGGACGGTTTTCTTCTTCGCCACGTTCAGCCTCCCTGGATCTCTTCGTACGGGTCCGGCAGCACCAGCTCTTCGCTGCCGGCGGCTTTGTGCGGCCACTGGGGCGGTGGCCGCATGCGGCAGTCCTTCGACCAGCGCTCGAGCGCTTTGCGTTCGTCTTCCGTGTAGCGTTTCAGCCGCACCATCAGGTCATCGAAATCGACGAGGTGAGCATCGAAATCCGGGCCGTCGACGCACGCGAACTTCACCTTGTCGCCGATCTTCACGCGACAGCCACCGCACATCCCGGTGCCGTCTACCATGATCGGATTGAGACTGACGGTGGTCTTGATCTTGTGCGGCCGCGTCGCTTCGGCGCACGCCTTCATCATGATGGGTGGTCCGATGGCGACGACTTCGCCGACGTCCGAGTGGCCCGACAGCGCGACGCGAATACCGGCCGTCACGGGACCCTTCACGCCGACAGAGCCGTCGTCTGTGCAGATGACGAGCTCGTCGCAGCAGGCGCGGAACTTGTCTTCCCAGAAGATCAGGTCCTTGTTGCGAAATCCGACGACGCCGATCACATACGCACCGCTCTGCTTCGCTGCGCGCGCCTGCGGGTACACCGGCGCGACGCCGAGGCCGCCGCCGACAAACACCATCTTGTGCGCGCCGGCGAAATGGCTCGGCAGGCCCATCGGCCCAGCCATCGCGTACAGCCGAGCGCCCTTCTGGCAGGTCTGCTGCATGTCGCGTGTCGTCTTGCCAACTGCCTGGATCACAAGCGTGATCGTCTGCCGCTGCGTATCGAAGTCGGCGATCGTCAGCGGGATACGTTCGCCATGCTCGTGTGACATGACAATGACGAACTGACCCGGCCGTGCGGCCCTGGCCATCATGGGGTGGTGAACCTCGAGGGAGTACGTGACGTCGGAGTAGTCTTCCCGCGTCACGATTTCCAGCTGCTGCGGACTGCCACCATCAGGCATGGTTTGCTCCTCCACATGCTGTATGACGACGTGCCGAACGGCACGAGTCGAAGGCGACTGTAGGCGCGCGGGAGGAGTGCTGCTTTGATCTACCTCAATTGGGGCGGGTGGCTGAAAAGTCCTTGGCTTCGGGCTCCTACGTCGTACTCCACGCGCCGTCGATGGGCAGATCGGCGCCGTTGATATTCGCGGCGGCATCGCTGCAGAGGAAGACGCCGAGTTGCGCGATTTCAGCCGGCATGATCATGCGTCGGCTGGGTTGGCGGATCTGCAACATGTCGCTGATCGCCTGTTCGCGCGTAACACCGGCGGCGACTTTCGCCGAAATCTGCCGCTCGCAATTCGGCGTGAGCACGAGGCCCGGTGAGATGCAGTTGCAGGTGACGCTCGTCTCGGCGATTTCGAGCGCGACCGCGCGCGTGAGACCCACGATCGCGTGTTTCGTGGTGATGTAATCGACGCGATCGCGCACGACGTTGGTCGCGTGTATCGACGCCATGTTGATGATGCGACCCCAGCCGCGCGTCTTCATGGACGGAAGCGCAAGGCGGATCGTGTGGAACGCGGCAGAAAGGTTGACCGCGAGCGCACGGTCCCAGGCGTCCACCGGAAACTGCTCCACCGGCGCGTAGTGGCGCGTAACGGCATTGTTGACCACGATGTCGATCGCACCGAAGCGCGCCTGGCCCGCTTCGATCATGGCAGCGATGTCATCGGGCTTGCCAACATCGGCAGAGTGATACAGAGCGTTCACACCGCGCTTTTCGAGCGATGCTCTGATCTCCGCGATCGTCTTCTGCTCGCCGAAACCATTGAAAACGACGTTACACCCCGCTTCCGCGAATGCGGTAATGAACGCGAGGCCGATCCCGCCGGTGGAGCCGGTGACAAGCGCGGTTTT